>Ga0307373_10000004_pt1 | contig 335209 bp, 263 predicted proteins | sample OX2MG_FD_202534 | JGI IMG/M metagenome (GOLD analysis project Ga0307373, IMG submission 202534) | Soil microbial communities from Risofladan, Vaasa, Finland - OX-2 | ecosystem: Environmental > Terrestrial > Soil > Coastal area > Acid sulfate soil | place: Finland: Risofladan, Vaasa...
CCACTTTGGCTCTCCAGTCCACCGTTGCCTCCGCTCCGGGTTCCCCCGGAACAGAGTAATCGGTCCTTCCCACGGTGGGCCATTTCAGATGATCAAAGTGGGCCAATTCAGAGTATCGAAATCACCCAGTTCAAACCTGGACACTCCCGCCACTCGACTTAATAACTGGTAGCCTGCCTCGCTTTGCCTTGCAGCAACTGCTGTTGTTTCTGCTGGTTACCGGCAGCTCGTTGGAACGACATCCAACACGGCTGGCTTTCGGGCAAGCCGGGGCGACTATTCTTCTATCATCGTACGGCGCCGGCCGGAACGCCAAACTATGGTGCTGGTACTTTCGTTCAATTGCACAGGCATCAGCGGCAGGTTAACCTGCACTATGCACACTATTCAGCGAACTAGCTAAGGGATAGCGAAATTGGAAGGGTACGGATGCAGGAATACGAACGGCACGTCCTTACAATCGAAGATCCAATCCTTATCCTGAACGTCCTAAGTGCATTTTCAGCGTCGGTCGAGACCGAAAGCGGTGCGACTAGCGGAATTTGCGAAAGGCTTAAGGCGTTCTCGAAGCAGGGATGCGACGCGCTGATTCTTAACCTGCGAGTGATGAAAGAGCCTGTTGTCGGAACGCCTTCAACGATTAGTATCGTGGGAGCCAGCCTGGTCGGAGCAGTCTTGGTCGTAACCTGCCGGGTGACCGCTTCCTGGATCGTTCAGGTCCAAGAGCTTTGCCGCCGGGACCTTTTCCCCAAAGACTTGGTCTCAAAGCTGGGTGGGTTTGTTCAAGCCTTCTTTTAAAAACCGCGCTTCAAGCAGTTAGACTTTCTGGGCAACGCCTTCGCTTCCGCATGTTGGGCAGGCCATCTTTAATATTCCCGCCGTGTAAATGGAATAAAGTCGGAATCCGGGTCATAGGTGCCCGTTTCAATCGGTTCATATTCCCATTGCGGAATACCTCCATAGTCTTTCATTGAGCGGACAACGCGGCGGCTTTGCTGATTTTGCAGGACCGCCCTTTGGAGCGCCGGTCCATCCCAGCCCCTTAGCGCGAATCCCCTGAGCCGCGATTCCACTTGGGAATATTTTGCCTGCCCGGCCACGTTGGCGTTTTCGTTGGGGTCTGCCTGAAGGTCGTAAAGCTGCGGCGGGTAATCGTTCACAATAATATACTTGTATTGCTCCCAGCGGACCATGCGAACGGGCTCGATGACACCCTCTCCGAGATACTCGGCAATCACCACGCGTCCATCGCCGGTTTCGGTTTCCTTCAGCAAGGGCAGAAGGCTGCGGCCGTCTAGCTCCGTTTCGATTTTTGCGCCGGCAAGGTCCGCGAGGGTGGGGAGCACGTCGATAAGAGAAACCGGGGCGGCGATTCGCCTTCCCGCCGGCAACCGGCCGGGCGCGCTCACAATGAGCGGAACGCGGCTGGACCATTCCAGCATATAGCGCTTGGACCACTGGCCATGCTCTCCCAGCATCGCTCCGTGGTCGCTGGTAAAGAAGACGGCAAAGCTCTTGTCCAGGTCCAACCGCCTGAGTTCGGCTAAGAGTTTCCCAATACGGTCGTCGACCCAGGAAACCATGCCCAGATAATTTCGCCGGGCCTCCCGGATCTTTCCTGGAGAGAGATTGACGAGGTTGATCCCATGTTGGGTGACCAACCATTTGTAGGTCGGACTGAGCTCGAGGATGTTGCCGTGGGCCTTGGGCAGCGGGATTTCAGCGTCCTTGTAGAGATCAAGATAGTGCTTTGTGGTGGTATAAGGATCGTGGGGCTGGGTGAACGAAACGTAAAGGAACAATGGCTGGTCCCGGTGCTTGCCCATCGCGTATTCGCGGAGGCGGGCGAGGGTGCGGTCAAACGTCATCTGATCGAATCCCATCTGCTTCGTCCATTTATGCGGCCCAAGCATCCGCAGCATGGTCTGGACGTCGGTACCCTTGTTCAGGACGGGTCCCAAAGTCCAGTCGGGCAGGGGCCCGAAATCGGAGTGGAAGATGTCCGGAGTGAGCCGCTCGTTGAATCCGTGCGCCTGGTCGGGCCCGATAAAGTGACATTTGCCGGAAGCCACCGTCCGGTAGTTGGCCCTCCGAAGGTAATGCAGGGTGGTGGGAATGTGCGCCGCAAATTCCGAAGCATTGTCGTAAGCTTGAATTTTGTGCGGCAGTCGCCCGGTCCAGAGCGACATTCGGCTCGGCACGCAAAGCGGGCTACCGCAGTACGCCGCATCGAAAACCGTGCCGGACCGGGCAAGGAGATCGAGATGGGGGGTGTGGGCGGCCTTTTGGCCGTATGGACCGATCATAAAGGGAGTGACCTGGTCCGCCATGATGAAAAGAATGTTGGGGGGCAAGTCGGAGGTTTTCGGGCGGCTCCTGGCTGTCGTGGCTGTTTGCGGGGGCAGAAGGCTCGCGGTCACTCCACCTTTCACTGAAGTTTGCATAAATTCTCTTCGATTCACAGCCCACCTCCTGAAAGTGATGGTACTCGCCGGCCGGAGTTCACCTCTGTTGCCCTAAGCTCCGCAGGCGCTCGCCGACTTTGTGAAGCGTCTTTACGTCTTCAACCGAAATCGAGCCGTCGGGCAGGGGCCCGGTGTCCAGCAGCAAATTAGCCTTAAGCTTCCATGCGCTTTGAAGCATCTGCATCACCTCTTCCGCGTTACGGTGCTTTCCATCGTCGGCCTTAACGTAGGCCCAGGCATGAGGTTCCAGGGTGTTGCAGAATTCCAGGTGCTTGACTTGGTTTTTCTGCCAGGCCCGCCGGGCAACTTCCGCCGCTGTTGCCCTGTACTTGGGAAGGATGGAATCGAAATCATGCATGCCGACTCGAGCCCTTTCCGGCGCGGCAAAATCTTCGCTGCCGTTGGCACCTTGCTTGAAGGAGATCAGGCATTGCGGTTGCAGCGAAGAGATCAGGGCGTAGGTTTCCGCGATGGGGAATAAGTCGGGCCGCGCATAATAGCCCAGAATCGGGTCGAACCAGATTCCGGCAATCGGTCCGTAATTTGTGAGCAACTCTCGCAGCTCATTGTGGACGTAATCGACATAGATTCGGAAGTCGGAATCTTTGCGCCAAAGATACTGCGGCTGAGGGTCGGCATAGTCAGGCCGGGCGAATTTCCATCCCGCCCACGGTGCATAGAAATACGGATGGTGCCAATCCGCCCCGTACGAGTAATAAAGAAACAGTCCGAGGCCCTTCTTGTGGCAAGCCGCCGCCAATTCTCCAATCAAATCACGCCGGGCCGGGGAGTCGTAGCTGTTGTAAGGGGTCTGATCCGTTCGGAAAAGGCAGAACCCTTCGTGGTGCTTGGAGGTTACCGTTATATATTTCATCCCGGCGGCCAAGGCCAGTTCGGCGATCCTGTCGGCGTCGAAGCGGTCGGGGCGGAAAGTTGCTTTGAGTTTCTCATACTGCGCGACAGGTATTTTCTCGTTGAGCATGACCCAGGCGCCGCGCTCGAGCTGGGTGTAGAGGCCAAAATGCATAAACAATCCGAACCTGGCATGCTTGAACCATTCGACCGCCGCGCCGTGGGGATCTTTACGATAAAGGGGTTCGTACGCCCGCAGGTAGGAAGGAATTTGATGGGATTGCGCCCGGCCATCAACGCCGGTGATGGAAAGTGCGGCAGCGCTGCCGGCCAGATTTTGAAGGAAAGCTCGACGATTCATCAAAAAAAGCTCCTTTCGCGGGGTTGCCGGTGGTTCGCTTGGGGAACGGATTCGGCGCGCAACCTTAAGCCGACCCAAGTCTCAGCAACAACTTACGCGAGAGAGTTTACCTCACAAGCCGCCGCCGCCCTAGAGGTTCGTGCTGGCGGACCTGCGAGGAGTAACAGTCAGTCCCTGGTGGATGTTTTTTCCGTCGGCGGCAGTGGGTATTTCCTGGGCCTGTTGCTTAGAAGCTTGTTCCTCAGGTATCTTCAGGTCTTATGAATTGTCGAACCCCGTGATAATCGGGGCAAAGGAATTGCATTGATCACGTTGCACGTGGATCTTGGCGGTGAATGGCGTGGCGGGCAGCATCAGGCGCTCGAACTGGTGCTGGGGCTTCGATCGCGCGGCCACGTGGCGGAGCTTGTTGCCCGCAAGGGTTCTCCTTTAGCGCGGCGCGCCGCAGGGAAGGGCATCCGTGTGCACTCCATTGGAGGGTTTCAACCACGGCTCCATGCGGCGATCACTCTACGGAAGCTGCTGGGCCAGGCGCGGTTTGAGGTGGTTCACAGCCATGACGCTCACGGGCTGACGGCGGCCTGGCTTGCCGGTGGCTTCCGCCGGACGCGCCAGGTAGCTTCACGGCGTGTCGCTTACCCCCTTCTAAAAAACCGCTTGGCGCTTGCGCGCTATCGCCGGGTGCACAAAATCATTGCTGTCTCTCGTTTTGTCAAAGGGAGCGTGCTTGCGGCGGGTTTGGCAAGCGACCAGGTTGAGGTTATCTATGACGGGGTCGAGTTGCCGCGCCTCCCTGGAGGCGGCGAGCGCCTTCAGGCGCGGGAACGGTTACCTGCCTCCGGTTCCGGCGGCTGCCCGTTGCTTGGTTGCGTCGGCTACCTTTTGCCGGAAAAAGGCCAGGAGTTTCTGATCCGCGCTTTGCCGCTGGTTGTGGGACGATACCCGAAGGCGCGCCTTCTGCTGGCGGGCGACGGACCCTGCCAGCGCCGCCTGGAGCATGTGGCCCGGGATCTAGGGGTGAAAGCGTCCGTGGAGTTTGCTGGGTTTGTGGAAGACGTCGCAAAGGTTTATCAAAGCCTCGATCTCTTTATTTTCCCTTCACTCGCCGAGCCGTTGGGCAGCTCGCTTCTTTCGGCGATGTCGCACGGACTACCGGTTGTTGCTGTCGCTCAAGGTGCTGTGCCGGAAGTTGTCGAGGATGGGAAAAACGGACTCCTTGTTCCCGACACCGACCCGGACGCTATCGCCGCTGCCATTCTGCGCCTGATCGACGACGCTGCGCTCTCTCAAAGGCTTGGTACCGCCGCCCGCAGGACGATCGAGCAGCGATTCAGCGTTGACCGCATGGTCGCGGAAACGATTGCACTTTATTCCCGTCTTTGTGCAGATTGAGGCGGGTTACAGCTCGCCTGACCGGTTTGATTTGCGACCTCCTATTCCTCAAGGACAACATGAAGTTGCTGCCGCAGGATGGCAATCGAGGGACTGCCGCAATGATCGCCGCAAAATGACACCCCTAAAGTAACACTTGAGGGTAGTGGGCTCTCCGCTGGAGCCTCATCCTTTGCTGGGACGCTCGCCTGGACTTGGAGGCCACAGGACGCTCTTCCGGACTTGCCGCCATGCGGTGGCCTTAGTGCCGCCGGTGCCAGATTTTTCCTCAATAAATCGCAGCGGAGAAGGGAAGCGACCTTACCCTAAGCCGCCTTAAGTTCCGACGTGCACTGCGGGCAGCGCGTGGCCTTAACAGGAATGCTCGACACGCAATACGGGCACTCTTTAGTTGTCGGGGCCGCCGGAGCGGGCGCCGGCTTCTTCAGCCGGTTGATTTGCCGGACCACCAGATAGACTGCGAACGCCACGATTAGGAACTCAATGACGGCATTCATAAACATCCCGTAGCCAATGACGGCGGCGCCGGCTTTCTTAGCGGCTGCCATGGTGTCATAGTGGGTTCCAGAAAGGCTGATGAAGAAATTCGAAAAATCAACCTTGCCGAGAAGCATTCCGATAGGAGGCATCAGGATGTCGGCCACCATAGAAGTAACCACCTTGCCGAAGGCTACACCCAGAATGATCCCGACCGCCATATCCACGACACTGCCGCGCATCGCAAACTCTTTGAATTCTTTGAGCATGCCGTTCTCTCCTTTGCGAAATAACCAACATTTATTGACTCAAGGGTAGGCTGGCAAGGTAGTTTGAACGAGCCTTAGCTTCTCGTCAAGGGCAATCGGAGTTGGGTGAGCGGTGGGGAACCAGAGGTGGGAGCAGCGAATGCCGGTTCGGGATTAGTGAGTAGGATCGCCGGAAGAACTGCTGGCGGGCGTGCCTTCTCCGCTCGCTGCGGCCGATTCGTCGTCCTGGGGAGGCTGCCGGTAAAAGAGTATCCCCAGGAAACATCCGAATCCCGCGGCGACCAGCAGGAAAAACACGATGGAGATGACAACGCCAAGCGGTGTGCCTCTAACCGTTTGAGCCCCGGCCAGATGTCCGGCGGCCAATGCCGTTATTCCCGTTGCCAAGGCCATGAGCGCATAGATGGGTACGCTCATCCTCCCGCGCCAGGCGGCGGAAGGTATCAGCACAATCAGCACCATGCAGGCCGCCCCGAGCGGAATAACAATCCCCGTTTTTAGGGCTACAAGCGCTCCGGGCGCCATGGCTAGATGAAAGAAGAGTTGATCCATTGTCAGAACGGCGGCTTCAGAACAATCAGCCAGTGCCACCGGACGACATCTTAAGCGGGAGTTAGAACAAAGTCAACTGCTGTTCTTGGCAAGGAAGCTATGAAGGTCCCATCGGACAGTGACAAGCCCCCCGCAGTATCGTCAGAAAATCCGGGTCTTGGTCCTGACCGTTTGCGATGGGCGGCACTTGGATTTCAAGCCCCGCTTCACTGGACCAGGTGCCGTCTCGCTTGTGCGTCCAAACCACCCGGCAAGAAGCGTAGGGTGTGGCGACACCCCGAAGAAATACCTCCAAAGCCTGTCCGGGAGCTAATGATCGGCCCGTCTGTATTCTGAATCCCCCTTTCGAAATATCCAACACGCTTCCCAGTTGCTCGAACTTGCCGGAAGGCAAAAGCCCGACCAAATTAACAGGAAGTTGTGCGTGAGATCGCTGGTACCGTCGGGATAGCATAGGCTCCTCCTGAAGACCCACCAGCCCACACCAATGCAAATCGGCTTTGGCGCAATAAACTTGAAGGGCAAATTAGCAGGGCAGGGAAGTTCTGTGGCCTGCTGAACGGGCGGGCCGGGGCTTAGATTTCTCGGGGGCGAACCTCCAGTCGTGAACCGACGAAGATGAATGCCGGGCGGAAATGCTTTTCCACGGACGCGTCTGATAATAATTTGGCAGGCGGTCGCAGGTTAACATAATGAGTTTTGCACAATTTCCTCTTGGTTATCCACAGTTTGTGGGCGCTTTTGGCAACCCTGGCATTTGAAAGGGGGATTTGAAGGGCCGGCGATTATGATGGGCCGATCTTGTCTCTTTATTCATCGAGCCATGAGCATGGGGGATTGTTTCGCTTGTTTTTGGAGTTCGGTGAGGTTGGTTTCAGGATGGGAATTGTTCTTGGGATCGTATGATGCTTATGCTAACCTAGTAGGTTTGTCGGCGCGCCGACATTGCGGTTTGAAATGCCCCTTGTTGAAACTGAAGCTATCGTTCTAAGGACGCACCGCCTGGGGGAAGCAGACAAGATCGTGTCGCTGCTGACGCGGCAGTTGGGCCGAGTACGGGCGGTAGCCAAGGGAGCTTTGAGTCGGCGTAGCCGGTTTGGTTCGGCTCTCGAGCCTTTGAGCTATATCCGGCTGTGGATTTATGACCGGGAAGGCCGGGACCTGCAACGGCTGGGCTCCGCCGAGGTGCTGGAGTCCTTCTTTGAAATGCAAAAGGATTACCGGATGCAGGTGGCAGCGCAGTATTTAGCAGAGGTCTCGGAACGATTCCTCCCCGACCGGGAGGTGAATGAGCGTGCTTTCCGGCTGCTGATGGCGGTCCTGCGGGCTCTGAAGAACTTCGGTGAGGTAAACCGGCCGCTTCTTTTTTTTGATTACTGGCTGTTAAGACTGGGAGGATTTCTTCCCGACCTGAGTTGCTGTATGAAGTGCCGGAAATCGTTTGCAGGGCAGGCGGGATTCTACGATGAATCGAGTGAAAGCCTGCTCTGTTCAGCTTGCCGGACGGGCCGCAGTGGCGCGCAGGTATCTGCGCAAGCTCTTGTCCTTATCAGTGAATTTCGGTCCGCCCGCATCGAGGAATGGCTTCGAGTGAAGAAGGCGCCCGCCGGGAGCCGTGAACTGCGGCTTTTCCTCGAGCAGATTATCGAGGCGCACCTTGAAAGGAAGTTGGTGACAAGGCCCCTGCTTGCTGAAGAGGTTTAGAGTATCCCAAGGAAAGAGTCCTTAACACCTATGGCACGAGAAAAGAGATTCAACGAGAGCGCAAAAGGCGCCGGCCTCACATTCCAGGAAATGATAGCCAGGCTCAGCAACTTCTGGGCGGTGCAGGGGGCTGTCTGTGCGCTTCCTTACGACCTGGAGGTGGGCGCGGGAACCATGTGCCCGGAAACATTCTTCCGTGTGCTGGGGCCGGAGCCGTGGAAAGTCGCTTATGTTCAGCCCTCGCGCCGCCCTGCCGACGGCCGGTACGGCGAGAATCCCAACCGGCTGCTGAAGCACACCCAGATGCAGGTTATTTTAAAGCCTCCGCCGTTGAACGTTCAGGATGTTTACCTGCAAAGCCTGCGCGATATCGGAATCGACTTTCGCCGTCACGACATTCGCTTTGAAGAGGACAACTGGGAAGCTCCCACCCTGGGCGCGTGGGGAGTTGGGTGGCAGGTCATGCTGGATGGCCTTGAAATTACACAGTTCACGTATTTTCAGCAGTCCGGTGGCGTTGACCTTGACCCGATTTCGGTGGAGTTGACCTACGGGCTTGAAAGGATTGCCGCCTTCCTCCAAAACGTTAATGACGTATATCAGGTTAAATGGAATAACGCGTTGACTTATGGCGACTTAAGGCGTATTGAGGAGTTCGAGCTATCGCTTTATGATTTTGAGTTTGCTTCGCCTGAGGAGATTCGGCTGTTGTTTGAGACATACGAGAAGGAGGGGGCTCGCCTTTTGAAGTATTACTTTGACTTAAAGGGCGAAGAAGTCCCTCGGCGCTTTCCGCTTCGCAAAGTCTATGAGTTCTGCCTCAAGTGCTCGCATCTCTTCAATATTCTGGATGCGCGCGGAGCGATTAGCGTCACGGAGCGTGTTGCGTTGATTGCCCGCATCCGAAAGCTTGCCACCGGAGTGGCGCAAGTCTATCTCGATCAGGCCACTGCTGTTCAGGAGGTTCGGTCCGCGTGAAGAAATCGGAAACATTTCGCTGTGAGCCTTTGTTGCTGGAGGTTGGTTCTGAAGAGATCCCTGCGCGCTTCCTTGCCGCGGCCGAGCAGAGCCTCGGGGAGCGCCTGGGCGCGGTCCTTCAGAAACTTCGCCTCTTGCCGTTGGAGTCAAGCTCCATCCAAACCTTTTCCACTCCCAGGCGGTTGGTCGCCCTGGTTCCGAAGGTCCTGCTCCGCCAGCCGGACAAAACCGAGGAGATCGCGGGGCCCCCTGTCAAGGTAGCGTTTGATAGCGACGGCCGCCCCACGCGCGCCGCTGAAAGTTTTGCCCAAAAGAACGGAGTGACGGTCGCCAGCCTGGTTCGCATCGAGACTCCCAAAGGCCTTTACCTGGGGGTTCGCAGACGGGTCCGCGGGCGTTTTGCGCGTGAACTGCTGGCGGAGGAGTTGCCGGGGGTTGTTCTGGGAATCGGTTTTCCGAAAAGCATGTATTGGACTTCCAAGACCGGCCCGCGCTTCATTCGCCCCATTCGCTGGCTCCTGGCGCTAATAGGGGAAGGGACCCGGTCTCGCGCCATTCCGTTTGAGATCGCCGGGGTGGTGGCGCGGAACTACACTTACGGGCATCGCGTGGCAGGAGCGGCAAAAATCCGCACGCACGGGTTTGAGGAGTTTTCGAGAAGGCTGCGCGAGCGTCAGGTGGAGATCTCTCCCCCATGCCGCCGGGAGCGGGTCAGGAACGATGTTAAAGCTTTACTTGATGGTTCAAGGCTTCGTGCTGTGGATGACGCGGCGCTCGAGGATTGGGTGGTCAATTCAACCGAATGGCCGCGCGGCATCCTGGGAGGCTTCGATCAGCGATTCCTTTCGCTGCCAAGAGAAATCCTGGTGACCGTGATGCGCGACCACCAGAAATACTTTGCCGTGGAGGATGGCCAGAGCAATCTGCAGCCCAAGTTCATCGCCGTCATGAACGTGGATGGCGATCCGGAAGGCTTCATCCGCCAGGGGCATGAGCGGGTTCTTACCGCCCGGTTTTCCGATGCCGAATTCTTTTGGAAGGCTGACCAGAAACGGCCGTTGCCGGACCGCCTGGAGATTCTGGAACGGGTGACTTACCAGGCGCAGCTTGGCAGCTACGCGGATAAAGTCAGGCGCATGGAAGCGATCACGCTTGAAATCTGCGAGCAACTTGAAGGGCAGGGACGGCTCGCCTCCGGTGAAAAGGAACAGGCGCTGCGTGCCGTTCACCTTTCAAAATGCGACCTGACCACTCAAATGGTGGGCGAGTTTCCGGAGCTGCAAGGCGTTGTCGGCGGGCTCTACGCCCGGGCGCAGGGCGAGCCGCAAGCGGTGGCGGACGCCATCTACGACCACTACAAACCGCAGAGCGTGGAAGACGGCTGTCCGCGCAGCGCGGTGGGCGCCATTGTGTCGCTTGCGGACAAGCTCGACAGCGTAGTGGCGGGATTCACGGCAGGTCTTGAGCCGACGGGCTCAAGCGATCCGTTTGGCCTGCGCAGGGCAGGGAACGGAATCATCAAGATTGCGGTGGAGGTCCTGAAGGAACTGGATCTGGGGGCCTTGCTGCAAGCGGCCTCCAGGTTGAGCCTTGGTTTGCCGCAGAACGATCAGGCTGCGGGCCGTCTGGCGGAGTTCCTGAGGGAGCGCATGGAGCATTACCTGCAATCGGTAGCCGGGCTCCGCTATGATTCCGTGCGCGCGGTGGTAGGCGGTGCTGGAGGATGGTCTCCCCCGTCCAAGACGCTTGAGCGGGGCAAATCGCTTGAGCAGGTCCGCGACACGGAAGATTTCGAGGCTCTGGCGGCGGCCGCCAAGCGCACCCGGAATATTTTGGACAAGTCGGCCAAGCTGGAGGACTTTGGAGATTCGGCGCAAGTGGACGCGGGGCTTTTTAGCGCTTCCGAGGAGCGGGACCTCTACCAGGCGTATCAGGCTGCTCGCGAGGCCGCGGACGGCTTTGAGGCAAAACTCGATTACAAGTCTGCTTTGCTCAGGCTCGCCGCTCTGCGCCCGTTTGTCGACAGGTTCTTTGATAAGGTGTTGGTCATGGACCAGAACCTTGCGGTGCGCGCCAACCGCCTCAGGCTGCTCGCGGAACTGAGGAGAATGGTGTTCTCGCGCTTTGCGGATTTGTCTCAAATTGAAAGTACTACTTTAAATACTGTCGGCGCGTCGACAGCGGCCTCGGACCACACCGGCAAGTAAGCCGATGCTCCGGGAACCCCGCAAGTCGTCCGCTCCGGCCAAGATCAATCATGCGGCAGAGGCTTGGCCGCTTACGGATACCTAAGGATAAGGAGAGCACTCAATATGGAAAAGTATGTTTATTTTTTCGGTGACGGAAAAGCCGACGGACATGGAACCATGAAGGACGTTCTGGGAGGGAAGGGATCCGGCCTGGCCGAGATGACCAACGCCGGCCTGCCGGTGCCGCCCGGGTTTACGATTGCCACCTCGGCTTGCCTGGCTTATTTTGAAAACCACCATCGACTCCCGGAGGCGGTGACTTCTCAAATCGACAAATCGCTCCGGCGCCTCGAGCAGCTTCTTGGGCAAAAGCTCGGGGATGAGAAAGATCCCTTGCTCGTTTCCGTCCGCTCGGGCGCCAAGTTTTCAATGCCCGGAATGATGGACACCGTCCTGAACCTGGGGATGAACGACAAGGTTGTGGAAGTCTTCGCGCAGAAAGCCGGCAACGCCAGGTTTGCCTACGATAGCTACCGCCGCTTCATTCAGATGTTCGGCAACGTGGTGCTGGATATCTCGAAAGACGGCTTTGAGCACATTCTGAACAGCCAGAAGAAGAAGCGCCACACGAAGCTGGACACCGACCTTTCCGCTGAGGACTTCCAGCAGGTGATCACCGGCTACAAGCAGCTTATCCGCAAGGCGACCGGCAAGGACTTCCCGCAGGATCCCCGTATCCAGCTCAAGATGTCGATCGAGGCGGTCTTCCGCTCCTGGAACAATCCCCGCGCCATCACCTATCGCCGCATGAACAAAATTCCCGACAATCTGGGCACGGCTGTGAACGTGCAGACGATGGTCTTTGGCAATATGGGAGAAACTTCCGGAACGGGCGTGGGCTTCACGCGAAACCCCGCCACGGGCGAAAAACAGTTCTACGGTGAATTCCTGATGAACGCACAGGGGGAGGACGTGGTGGCCGGCATCCGGACACCCGTGCCCATCGCGGAGCTCGATAAGATCATGCCGGATGTTTTCAAGCAGCTCCGGGAGATTACTTCCCGTCTTGAGCACCACTACAAGGACGTTCAAGACTTTGAATTCACCATCCAGGAAGGCAAGCTCTACATGCTGCAGACCCGCACCGGCAAGCGCACGGGGAAAGCGGCCGTCTCGATTGCCGTGGACCTGGTCGGGGAAGGGATCATCACGCGCGAGGAAGCTTTGATGCGCGTTGAGCCGGGGCAACTGAATCAGCTGCTTCATCCAATTCTTGATGAATCAAAGCCTTTGAAGTTCATTGCAAAGGGCTTGCCTGCATCTCCAGGGGCCGCCGTCGGGAAGGTTGTTTTTAGCGCGGAAGATGCTGTGGAAAAAGGGAAAAGCGATCCCGTGATTCTTGTCCGTGCTGAAACGGTTCCTGACGATATCCATGGCATGGAAGTCGCAGCGGGCATTTTGACCGCGCGCGGGGGAATGACCTCGCACGCGGCGGTGGTGACGCGCGGCATGGGAAAATGCTGCGTGGCAGGATGCTCCGAGGCCGAAGTCGATACGAAACGCAAAGTCCTCCGCATCGGGGCGAACGTTATCAAGGAAGGCGACTGGCTTTCGCTTGATGGCTCAACCGGCCGGGTGATCCTGGGCAAGGCCAACACCCTGCTGCCGGACCCGAGCAGCGGCGACTTTGCCACCTTTATGAAGTGGGCGGATGACGTCCGCAAGCTTGGCGTCCGGGCAAACGCTGACATTCCGCGGGACGCGCTGGTGGCCCGCAAGTTTGGAGCCGCCGGAATCGGCCTGTGCCGTACCGAGCACATGTTCTTTGCAGAGGAGCGCCTTCCGCACGTCCAGCGCATGATTATGGCTTGCAAGGACACGACGGACGAAAAGGAAGCCGCCCGTTACCAGAAAGAGCGGCGCGCGGCGCTGGCCAAGCTGCTGCCCATGCAGCGGAAAGACTTCTATGGGCTCTTCAAGGCGATGGACGGACTTCCCGTAACCATCCGCACGCTGGACCCTCCGCTCCATGAATTCCTTCCCAAGCGGGAAGAACTGATGGTCCAGATCGCGACGCTTGAGGCCAAAGGAAATAGGAGCTCTAAGCTTCCACAGCTCAAGAAGATGCTTGCGGTAGTTGAAGGATTACATGAATATAATCCCATGCTGGGTTTGCGTGGTTGCAGGCTCGGAATCATGTATCCGGAAATTACCGAAATGCAGGCGCGGGCCATCTTTGAAGCTGCCGCGCAATGCAAGCAGCGCGGAATTGAAGCCAAGCCTGAGGTGATGATTCCTTTAGTGGGCGACGTTAAGGAACTGGCTTTGCAAAAAGCCATCGTCAACCGCGTGGCTCAGGAAGTTTTCGAGAAGAAGGGCGTTAAAGTGGATTACCTGGTCGGAACCATGATTGAACTTCCCGCTGCTGCGCTTTCCGCCGCTGAGATCGCGGAGGAGGCGGAGTTCTTCAGCTTCGGCACCAACGACCTGACGCAGACCACCTTTGGCCTTTCCCGCGACGACTGTGGAAAGATCATCAACTCTTATGTGAAGCAGAAGATCTGGTCGGCAGATCCTTTTGCCGTGCTGGATCCCAAGAGGGTCGGGCGGCTTGTGAAGCTCGGCACGTCGGAAGGGCGCAAGACCCGTGCCAATCTAAAGGTGGGGATTTGCGGCGAGCACGGCGGCGATCCGTCCTCGATTGCAGTTTGCGCGGAGGCCGGGCTTAACTACGTGAGCTGCTCCCCATACCGCGTACCGATTGCGCGCCTTGCTGCGGCGCAAGCGGCGCTCAATCAGTCCAGGGAAAACACCCCGCAGGAGGCATACACAACCGCCTAAGAGGGTGATTGGGCCTGCGGACAATGTATAAAGTACTGCTTGAAGTTGCGGTGTTTTAACTGCGCGCAAGGCAGCGCCTGACGGCAAGTGTACATAGGACCTGGGGGCAATGTCGACGCGCCGACATTGCCCCTTCATTTTTCGATCAGGTCTTGAGACGAGTGAAGAGGTAGATTCCGCCCAGGCCAAAGATCATGTCGGGCGACCAGGCGGCGACGGCGGGAGGAAGTTGGCTCAGATTTCCCATGGCCTGAAACAGGCTTGACACCGACCAGTAGATAATCGCGATCCCGATGCTCAGGGCGATTCCTGCCAGCGTGCCGCGGCTCCCCGTTGTGAAGGAAAAGGGAATGGCGATCAGGGTGATCACAAAAGCGATCAAGGGATAGGAAAACTTGCTGTAAAAGGCCACCGACAGCCTCACAACGTCAAATCCGCTCTGCTTTAGCTCCCGGATATACTTTCGCAACTCCAGCACACTCATCTGCTCGGAAGGTTTCACCTCTTTTTTGAAGTAGGAGGGCTTTTCGGTGAGTTCCCGGAAGGTACTGACCGAAAAATGCTTGTAATCTTCCACGTGCCCTCCGGCAAAATCACGAAACCAGCCGTTTTCGAGCACCCACTCGTGCAGGTGGGGCTCCCAAAAGGCGCGCGCGGCGTAGATGCGCCGGTTCAGGTTGAAGTTGCTGGAATTCACTTCAAAGACTGAAAGGTCGGCAAAGACGTTCTGGTCGGGATCAAAGAAGCGATAGTTGAAAATCTTGCTCGATTCCCCGAAAATCCACTGCCGGTCCGGCCGGTACATGGTTTGGGCGGGTTTGCCTTTCATCTCATTGAGAATGGCATCCTGCCGCTGATTGGTCGTCGGCAGGTAGTTGTTGCCCAAAACGAACATGCCACAGCTCAACACGCCGGCCACAATCAAAACGGGCACGGCAATTCTGTAAAGGCTTATTCCGGCTGACTTGACGGCAATGATCTCATTCGACTTGGTGAGCAGGCCAAAGCTGACCAGGGTAGCAACCAGAACGCAGAGGGGGAGCAGCAGGTAGACCACTTGCGGCGTAAGATACCCGTAGTACTCGAGAACGGTCAGGAAGGGAATATGGTTGCGAACGATATCGCCGAGGTGCTGAAAGAAATCAAAGATCATGTAAATGCCCGTGAAGGCCACCAGCAGGATTGCCAGATAGAAGAGCCAGCCGTTTAACACGTAGAGGTCAAGGATCTGGAAAACGCTGCTCCGAAGCTTGCTGGGCTTGTTTTTTGCCATGGATCGAGGCCACCGAGGCTTCCCGCTGCGCAACTTATTAAACCAATACTTTAACTTGTCGATCCACTGTTGAATGGCGTCGAGGCTTGTCCTGGCGCGGCTCATCTGGTGGAGCATCAGCAGGCCGGCCAGGCAGAAAAGCACGTTTGCGGTCCACAAACCGACTTCGGGGCTCAGGCTGCCTTGCTTTGAGAGGCTCAGGCCGAAGGCCATCAGCACGTAATAAACGAAAACCAGGAGGAGGCTCAGCATCAGGCCATAAGCTTTGCCGCCCTTTCTGGTGATCAGGCCCAGGGGCAGGGCGACCAGCGCCAGCACAAGGGCGGCGACGGGTAGTGCCAGCCGGTAATTAATCTCAACCTGGGCCGCGCGCTGGCCTCCCGCGCGCTTGAGCGCCGTTAGCAGCGTCAGGGGCGGCAGCATGGCGGGCGAAGAATGGCCGGACTTATGCGCTCGGGCGTTTTCGAGCGGAATATCGGTCTCGTCGAAGGAGATTGTGGAATAGCGCTTAGGGTGTAGCGGGTCATACTCCTGGGTGGATCCATGCTCGAGATGGAGCGCCAACTCACCGGACCCCTTCTCGTTGACAAGGCGTCCGGTTTCCGCTAACGTTACCTTCACTTTGTCGTGATGGGATGTATCGGCAATGAAGACTCCCTGCCACTGGCCGCCGGCGCTTGCAATGTCCTTCAGGTACACGAGGAGGTCTGGAAACTGCTCGATAAAGACGCGAGGCCGGATCTGATAGTTTGCCTGGGCAGCCGCCAGAGTTCCCTCAATGCTTTGCAGCTTGCGAAAAGCCAGCGGGGAAAGGAACAGGCTCATCCAGGAAGCCAGCAGCCATCCTCCCACCGCGAAGATGAGCACCGGTCGTAGAAACTGTCCTCTGCCGATTCCGACCGCCCGGACCGCAATGACTTCGCCGTCCGCCGCCATTCGGCTGAGCCCGATCAGTGTTCCCACCAGCACGGCCAGCGGGATTGTGACCACGAAAATGCTGGGGAGAGGCAGCAGGAAAAGAGAAATGACGTGCGATGCCGAGACGTTTCTGCTCGCCACAAGTTCGAGAACCCGGCCCATCGGGCGCAGGTAGAGGATGAAGCTGAAAACCGCCAGCCCAAGCAGCGAGTGTGCAACAATTTCTTTTAGGATGTAGCGGGTCAGGATCCGCATTGGGGCTGTCCGGTCATCGTTACGATTTGGAGTTTAAATGAAGCAATCTTACCTGGTGCTGCTCTGGCACATGCACCAGCCCTTCTATAAGGACCTGGCGGAGGGCGTTTATGCGATGCCCTGGGTGCGGCTGCACGCCCTCAAGGACTACTACGGGATGGTGGCGATGCTGCGGGAGTTCCCGGCATTCCACGCCACCTTCAACCTGGTTCCATCGCTTGTCGCACAACTACAAGAGTATGCCCGAGATGAAGCGCGCGAGCAAGCCTATGAACTTGCCTTCAAGCCCGCGGCCGGTCTGTCCGCCGCGGAACGCGAAAGTTTGGTCCAATTTTCGTTTCAGGTGAACGTCAAGAACCTTGTGAACCGCTTCCCGCGTTTTCGCGAGCTGTACAATAAGGTTCAGGCCGGCGGGCGCTCCTCGCGCTTCCTGATTACGGAAGATTTACTGGACCTTCAAGTCTTATCTCAGCTTGCCTGGTTTGATGAAATCTACCTCGCTTCGGACCAGATCGTCCGGGATCTCGTTGCCAAGGGAAGGGGCTATAGCGAAGAGGACAAAGTTGCAGTTCGGAAAAAAGAAATTGAAATATTTAATGTAATACTTAAGGAATACCGGGAGGCTTCCGAGCGAGGCCAAGTTGAGCTTTCCACCTCGCCTTTTTACCACCCGATTCTGCCGCTCCTGTGCGACACCAACATCGCGCTGGAGTCCCACCCGGGCGTTCGGCTGCCTCGCCTGGGATTTCGCCATCCCGAGGACGCCGCCGGGCAGTTAAGGGCCGCCACGGAGTTGCATGAACAGGTTTTCGGGCTGCGTCCCAAGGGGCTATGGCCAAGCGAAGGGAGCGTTTCCGATGAAGTCCTGCGGCTGGCCGCCCAGGAAGGTTTCACCTGGACCGCGACGGACGAGGGCGTGCTATCGAGGTCCATCGAGGCCGGCTTCCATCACTATCCCGACGGCAGCGTCGAGAATGCGCATGATCTCTACCGGCCGCACCGCTTTGTCGCAGGCAGCCGTGACATCTCGGTCTTTTTCCGGGATCACGCCCTTTCCGATCTGATTGGATTTGTCTATTCGCGCATGGACCCCAACGCAGCCGCTCAAGACCTCTACCAGCGAATCCATAGCGCGGCTCGCAGTACGGGCGACAGGCCTGCCCTGATTTCCATTATTCTGGACGGCGAGAACGCCTGGGAATTTTATCCCGGCAATGGCCGGGAGTTTCTGAAGGCCTTCTATGGAAAAGTGGCCGCCGACCCGCAATTGAAGGCCGTGACCGCCAGCGAGGCTCTGGAACTGGTCGAGCCGGGAAGGCTTGAGCACGTTGTTCCCGGGTCCTGGATTAATGCGAACTTCGATGTGTGGATTGGCGCTGATGAGGACAACCGGGCCTGGGAATTGCTGGCGGAAGCCCGGGGCTTTTTTGAATGGAACAAAGATCGCACCACCCTTGCGGCTGAAAGCGTCCGGAAAGCCCGGCATGAGGTTTGGATCTCGGAGGGAAGCGACTGGTGCTGGTGGTACGGCCCGGAGCATTCGAGCGCGCACGATGAGGAATTCGATCTCCTCTATCGCAAGCACCTGAGCAACATTTACCACATGCTGGGCGACTCGGGCCCCGACGAGCTTGCGGTTCCGATCAAATCCAGGAAAGGCGCCGCGGTAAATTATCCTCCTACGGGAAATATTGAACCCGAGATCGACGGCCTTGAAACCAACTACTTTGAGTGGCTGGGGGCAGGGCTTTACCTTCCTGATTCAAGTTCCGGCTCCATGCACGGAGTCCGGAATCATCTGGAAGCCCTTTATTATGGCTATAGCGCGCGAGCCGTTTATCTGCGCCTGGACTTCCGCGGCTCTTTCAGCCAGGAGCACCCTTCCTTTGAAATCCGTATTACCCTTGATGGTGACAGTCGCGCGAGGCTGCACGCCCTGGTCCGCGACGGCGCGATCCGACAAATTGAGTTCTGGCGCGGCGAGGAACTGCACCTGGTGCCTTTAACCACTGGGGAAAAGTTGCAGGCCAGTTTCGCGGTGATCTTTGAAGTGCAATTGGAATACGAGGTTTTGGGAATATCCCAAGGGGAAAATCTGGACCTGCAGGTTTCGCTTTGGGCCAATGACCTGCCGCTTCAGATCATGCCGCAGGATGGCTGGCTGCGGCTCGAACTTCTGAAGGATCTGCAAAGTTGGTGAAACGGAAAACCAAAAAGTATAAAACATAAGGCGTAAAGTAATGCTTCATATCTATCATGCATTATATTGATTTTATTGATACTTAATCGCTTGAATATTGAACTTCCTCCTTATTTAACGTCTTTCCATCCCGGCACGATAACGTCCACAGGATCGGAGCCTACCGGCACGGTGGTTACCAGGTTCAGCGGCTTTGTGCGCAGAATGGCCAGATTGCCGGAAGCGCTGTCCGCCACCGCCAGGAATCTTTCATCCGGGGTTAAGGCCAGGGCGCGGGGCGCCACACCCACGTGGACAGTGCTCTGAACGCTGCGGTCGGTCAAGTCGAAAGCAGTTACGAAGCCATCGCCGGCGTTTGCCAGGTACATTACGCTCGAGTCGCTCTTGAAGGCGGCGGCCGCGGGGTCCTGCCCGGTTGGGAGCACTTGTTCAACATTATCATGCGAGGCGTCCAGGATGGTCATGTTGGACCCTTGGTCGCTCAGAACAAATAACTCCCCTCCATCCGGCTTCAGCGCCAATCCGCTGGGCCGCGAGCCAATCTCAATATGCGCAAGGATCGTGCGGGAAGCAATCTCCGCTACGGAGACTTTTTCGTCTCCGGTATCGGCCACGAAGACTTCAGAGCCGTCGCGAGAGACAAGCAGCGGCCCGGGCGATTTGCCGACCTCGACGGACCCCAGGAGCTTTTTCTCCGCCGTGCTCACGAAAAAGAGCAGGTTGCCGGCCGGTTGGCTCGCCACCAGAGTCTTGCCGTCCGGCGTCAGCGCCAGATGCACAAGGCCTGGCGCAACCTGGACGCGGGCGATTTCCTTTCTTTGGGCGCAATCGAGAAAAACAATCTGGCCTTTGTCGGGCTCGAGAGTGTAGGCGGTCGCTCCGTCCGGGGTAAAGGCAAGGTCTTGCGCCCGCGCTCCAATATCAAACTGATGCACAACGTTGAGCCCCGGGAAGGCGATCACGCTCACTTTCCCGGATTCCGAAACGACGTAAATTTCCCGGTTTTTCGGACGCCGCACGGCTTCATCGGGAAGCGGAGCCACCGGAATCGAGGCCTGAATCCGAGCGCTTGCAAGGTTCACAGCCGCAACGGAATCGCTCTGGCGGTTAACGACAAACGCCACGTAAGGACCCGGCGGCACCGTTGCCTTGTGGCAGCCGACTCCGGCTAAGGTGAGCAGGGCGATCGCCAGAAAACACCGCCCATAACACCCGGGCGGGTTGGTAGCCGCAGTCAGACCGCTTTTAAATTGACCGTTGAATGGAGGGAAGCGCTGTCCGTACCTACCCTCTTGGGATTTAAAACCTCTCAAATGCCCCCCCCGGTGCGACGCGCTTGCTGCAAAACCGTGTCGCAAGAAATTTCTATTCGATGACGCGACGAAGTTTAGCTTAACCCGGTTCCCAAAAACAACTTTTTGCGTGGCCATCGTTCCTGAGGAAAGGCTGCAAGGATGAGTCACAAACCTTCCCGGAATGGAGATGGGAATTTTCAAAAGCTTACCCTGATGGTGGGGCGAAGGGAATCTTCGCTCCTCGGGTTGAGTAGGGGCATGCGAAATTCCGCAACGGAGGGTTGAAAGGCCGGCCTTCAAGCGTTTCTTTAATTTGTCGGCGCGCCGACAGCGGTTGGGTGCGGGACGGCTTGCCGACCCTCGCCCCCCAGATTGATACCGATCATACCCAGGAAGGACAAGGGATGCCCTGACACACGATGCGAAGGATCTCGCAACACCCCATAGGAGGTGCGCATCAACCTAAAATCTTTCGCGCCTCCGGAGTTTCCAGGATCGTCCGGCGGGTATCCCGGACATGATACACTTCGCCACTGGGGACTTTTTACTTCAAAGCTGAGGGTTGACGATGTCCGAGACAGATATTGTAAAGAGAATTGAAAAATTAGAGCGCGACAACCGGCGCCTCAAAATGCTGCTGGCCTTTGCCGGTGTTGCGCTGCTGGTTGCGCTGGGTTTTGGGTATGCCTTTCCGCGCTTTTCCCCCCTGCGATCCGTTACTGGAGTCCTGCAAGCCCGCGAATGGGACTTGCTGGATAGTTCGGGCAGAGTGCGCCTTCAGGCTTCCATGGACTGCGCGCTCGCGGCCGGCTGTTCGCCCGTGATCAGGCTGTTCGGCAAAGGGGGGAAGGCTCTCACCACGCTCGGAGCTGGAACGCTGGCCTTCTCAGGTGAAGCGGGTGAGGCAAAATTGTCGGCCGACAATCTGATCTTTTCAGGGGCCTCAGGCGCGAGGGCCCAAATCGGGGCTACGCCCGAGAGTGGTGGGCAACTGTCGCTGGTGGGCGAGGGAATGAGCCACTTTTTCGTTAACTCTCGGCTTCCGAGGGTTGAGATCGGGGACTCGCAGGGATACCTCATGGAGTTTGGCGCTTCGGATCTGACCACCGTGCGTTCGGGTCAGACGAGGCAGACGACTGCTGCCTCGATTGTGATGTACGCCAACGACAAGCAGCACCATGTTATTTGGCAGATGCCCTGATCCCGGGCCGCCATCCGTTACGCCTGCCCGCAGGTCTCGGGAACCTGTTTTGCAGGTGCTACGAACGGTGCGCTACCCACTACCGTCGCGGCAGGGAAGCCATTTAAAATACTTAAAGTAATGCTTTATGTTGAAGGGCTGGGATCACTATCCCGCAAGGCTCTGAAGACTTGCGTACGGTTACTGCCAGTCAACAGCGACCTTGACGACCACCTTGTGAATCGGCCCGTCGACTGCCATTGGCGCATGGGCATCTTCGGGAAAGAATATCGCAAAGCTTCCCTGGGGTACGGTCACCCAGGAGTCTGCTGCGTCAAGGAAGAACTGGATATCCTTTTTTTCGGAGTAGGGCCCCACGGGGTTCCTGCAGGTTGAAATTTGCTTCCAGCCGACCACGTCAGGGGCTGTGGCGGAATACTGGATGTCAATATATCGGCGATGAGCCTCCATCTTTGCCATCTCTTGGCCGTGGCCCTGACCCCGAACGACCAGCGCATAAAGCCGGGAACCGTCAATCTCCTGGCGTCCGTCGGGGAGTTGATCTAACTTTGTTTCCCGCAGGAATCGGAACGCCGCTGCGAAGCCGGGATGCAGCTTCCTCCACCGTTCCTCGTTTGTGATGTCATCCAAGATCATTTCATACCTCTGCCTGAATGGTTCGAAAAAACTCTCTACGCTTGTTGAAGACTGATTATGCTACAGAAGGACTTGGCTGTCGACCCTAATTCCGGGCAACCGCAACAGGCGCGATCGATGAGCCTGCTGCGGCAGCATTTAAAGCGTTACATTAAGATGCGGACCCCAGCTTAATAATTCCACGCGGCGGGGTTGCTCCCTGCCGGCGCGTGCCGGGTGACATATTCTGCCATAACCCTGAGCAGTTGGGCATCCGACATGGGGCTCCAGCCATGGCCCTTCATGGGGCGGCCATATTCAAACGAACCTTCGTAATAAGGATCGCTGGTTTTCTCCAGGAAAGCCTGCATCCGGTAGACCGCCAGGTTCAAATAGTAGTTGTCCATGTCGCCCACGTAAAAATGGAGTTTTCCCAGCAGCTCCGGCCCGATCCGCGGCCAGTTCTCGCTGAGATAGGCCCGCAGGTCGTAGCCGCGCCGGCGCATAGAGTCGGCAACCTGGTGATCGATTTCGCCCGTAAGCTTGTTCCAAAGCGGTTGGGGATAGCCGTCGGCGCCCACGGGAGCGTATACGGCCTCCCAGGCGTTAAGCTGCTGCGTGGATCTGCCGTGGCTGCCCAGCACTGCCTCAAGCCGGCTAAATTCGCGGACTGACACCTCTGGCTGGCCATTGGCTTCCCGCAGAATGTAGCGCTCGGGAGCCATCCAGTGTCGGCCGGGAACGTAAAAAGCGTTGTCGTCCGTGTAGATGTTGACCAGATCGTAGTTGCGGAAGTCGATCGGGTCCGGGTAGAAGCACCAGAGCCCTCCAAAGAAGGCAGGGTGATAAAGCTGCAACGCCAGCGATTCCCATCCGCCCGTTGAGCCGCCCGTAAGAAGGCGCCCGTAGGGCCGGCGGATCACCCGGAACTGCGCTTCCACGGCGGGAATAAGCTCCTTCATGAGGGCGTCGCCGTAAGGTCCGTCGTTCTCCGAATTGACCGCGTAGGAATCGTCATAGTAGGGCGTGGGATGCTGGAAGGTGACAACGATCATCCTTGGGAAGCGGGCGGAATTCCAGGCGTCGGAAAACGCCGCGCCGCGGCTGTCGTAATCCTGGCCGTCGCCGGATCCGGGAGTCTGAAAATGAAAGGGAGCCCGCAAGGTAAAATGGCCCTGGAGGTAGACCACGGGATAATGTGCTTGCGGGTGGTCTGCGTAGCCTTTCGGCAGCAGCACCGTTGCACCTATATAAATTGGCTGCCCCCAGAAATGGCTGAGCAGCCGGCTCTGAATCTTGATGCGCTTGACCCAGGCCGTATCAGGTGGAAGGGGAACGGGCGGAATGACCTTTGCGAGGCTGAGCTTGATGTCGTAGCCCGCCTGAGGATCAAGATGAACCGGGATAACCCCGCTGTAAAGATTTCCGGGCGAGCGGGCGAACCATTGTCCTTCCCAGTGGTCCATGTGCGCCCAGATCACGTGGCCGTCGGAGCGGTGGAACCGGGTGTAGACGTTCATCACGGCCTGCGCGTAATAGTCGCCCGCGGGAATGTTTCGCAGGTTCCGCGGCGGGTATCCCAGCGTCGAGGCGTCAATCGTGGCGGCCTGGCCGGGCCGGAGCCCGGAAACGTCCACGCCGAAGATGGGCGGACTGTCGCCCCACCAGCCGGCCCGCAAGCGAGGTTCTGGATTGTCTGTGCGGCTGATGATTACGAAGACCCGGCCCGTGATCGCTCCTTCATGCAGAGACGCCGGGAAGGATATCTCGAACTTCGTTGCCGCTACCGTTGGGGCTGAATAGGCGCGCACTGCCGGGAAAGCGACGAGAGCAAACAAGAGAGCGACGGCAACTCTTAAGGCGCTGGAAAAAAGGTTTGGGGGGGCACCATGGCTTATATTCATAGGGCCTGGATTTTAACACGATTGGCGGCGCCCGCTCGACGAATAACTCCTAAAGGAATACTTTAGTTGTCGGCGCGCCGACAACCGCTCTGCCCTCCGCGCCGATCGGAACTTAATTCCGCAACCAGAGGTCGCTTAGGGAGTTCCCATCCATCCGCTATCCTCTTGATGGGCGGAAAAGCGCGCCGCGCAAATTGACGGGCTTTGAGCCGCTCTGTTAAGATGCACGTTTGAAGAAGCGAGGTTCGGTGCGCGTAGGGGTCCACACGTCCATTGCCGGTGATCTTGAAAACGCGGTGCGCCGGGCCGCGGAAATCGGCTGCGACACGTTCCAGATGTTTTCCGCCAATCCCCGGGGTTGGAGTGCGGCGGACCCTTCGCCTGATGACTGCCGGCGGTTTCGGGCGGCGCGCGAGGCATCGGGGCTTGCGCCCCTGGTGATCCACGACAACTATCTGATCAACCTTGCCTCATTTGAGCCCGTGATCCGCAATAAGTCGGTTGCCGCCTTCCGGCGCGAGATTCGCCGGGCCGTGGAGCTTGGCGCGGATTATCTGGTGGCGCATCCGGGAAGCGCCAAGGGTTCAAGCGCCGGGAAAGCGGTCAAGACCTGCGCCGAGTCTATCAAGCGGGCCGCTGCCGCGCTCAAGCTCAACGACCTCGTGATTTTGATTGAGAATACGGCTGGGCAAGGCTCGGCAATTGGCCGGAGCTTTGAGGAAATTGCGGAAATCATCCAGGCGGCGGGAAGGGAATTGCCGGTGGGAGCCTGCATTGACACGGCGCACTGTTTTGCCGCGGGCTACGCGATCCACACGACGGAAGGGCTCCGAGAAACGGTCAAGGAGCTTGACAAAACCGTGGGCCTGAAGAACGTGCGGGTGATTCACGCAAATGACTCGAAGGCGGCTTTTGGCTCGCACGTCGACCGCCACCAGCATATCGGCAAGGGCCTGATCGGCGCCGAAGCTTTTGGGCGGATCGTGCGGCATCCGAAGCTGCGGAACATTCCGTTTATCTGCGAGACTCCCGTGGACGAGCCGGACGATGACCAGCGAAACCTGGAAATGATGCGGAAACTTGCCGGGAAACAAACCAATGATCAGCATCGATAGCTGGTGGGACTCCCGCACACGGAACCGGTTTGAAGCGATTTTGGAGCTGGTGATGGACGCCGTCGCCGATGATTACGAGAGGCTCGAGATGATCATGGCGACGATCAATGAGTCCTATCCGGTTGACCCGGCTCTCAAGGGGTGGGAAGCCCTGAAGGCAGCTCCCGTTTCACGCCATGAGGGCGTTCAGGCGCTGCGGGAATTGACCGGGGAAGGCTACGCGCAAGCTTACGTTTACGATGCTGCGGAAAATCGGTTTCGGGCGGTGGGTTTTGGCAAAGAGCAAATCAACGATCTCTGGTTTTATGCTACGCCCAAGGGCCTCAATGCCGTAAAGCAGTTTCCGCCGCAGCTCAACGAATCGTATCAATGAAGGGGTGGTGCGCGGACCTCGAACGCGGCGGTCCGCGAAGGTCGGCGAAAAGCCGCAGACCGCGAAGACGGCTCCGCTGCAAGGTTTTTGTTGTTAAGCCGCCGCCCGTTACCCTAGCGAGCAAGGATTTATGGATACCAACTACGACCCGCAACGAATTGAAACCAAGTGGCAGAAGCGCTGGCAGGAAGAAAAGCTCTTTGACGCAGACGTCGCTCCCGGCCGCAAAAAGTATTACGTGCTGGAGATGCTGCCCTATCCCTCGGGCGACATCCACATGGGCCACGTCCGCAATTATTCGATCGGCGATGCGCTGGCGCGTTACATGTCCATGAAGGGCTTTAACGTTCTGCATCCCATTGGCTGGGACGCTTTTGGCCTGCCCGCGGAAAACGCGGCCATCAAGCATCAGCGCCCGCCCGCGGAATTCACCTTCAGCTACATCGAGCGCATGCGCAAGCAGTTGCAGCGCCTGGGCATCAGCTACGACTGGCGGCGCGAGATCGCCACCTGCGTTCCCGAGTATTACCGCTGGAACCAGTGGTTCTTTATCAAGATGTACGAGCGCGGCCTGGCCTACCGCAAAAAAAGCCGCGTCAACTGGTGCCCGGAATGCCAGACGGTTCTGGCGAATGAGCAGGTGGTGGACGGCTGCTGCTGGCGGCATGAAGAGACGCCGGTTATTGAAAAAGACCTTGAACAGTGGTTCCTGAAGATCACCGACTACGCCGAGCGCCTGCTCGACGACATGCAGGAACTGGTGCGCTGGCCCGAACGCGTGCTGACCATGCAGCAGAACTGGATCGGCAAGTCACAGGGCACGGAAGTGGATTTCCAGATTGCCGAGCTGGGCCTGCCGCTGCGGGTTTTCACCACGCGCGTGGACACGATTTTCGGATGCACGGCGGTTTTTATGGCTGCCGACCATCCGTTGGTTGAAAAACTGATTGCCGCCTCAAAGTCTCCGGAACGCCTCCAGGCCGAGGCGGCGCGCATCAAGAGTTCTGCGAACCGCGCCAAGGCTGAAGTAAACCTTGAAAAAGACGGAGTGGCCACTGGATTCACCGCCATCAATCCGTACAACGGCGAGAAGGTTCCCATCTGGCTCGCGAATTTCGTCCTGACGGGATACGGCACGGGAGCCGTGATGGCCGTCCCGGCGCACGACCAGCGCGACTTTGAGTTCTGCACCACGTTCAACCTTCCGATCCGCGCGGTTATCGTGCCGGTTGATGACGTAGGGGCGGGTTTAAAACCCGCCCCTACAGAAGCTTTTGTGGACTACGGAAAGCTGGTTGATTCCGGGCCGTATTCGGGCCTGACCTCCGAGCAGGCTATTCGGCGCATGACCGAGGATGCCGAGGCCAAGGGTTTTGGCAAGGGAACCGTCCAGTATCGCATCAAGGACTGGGGCATCTCCCGGCAGCGTTATTGGGGCACGCCCATTCCCATGATTTACTGTGAAGCCTGCGGGATTGTGCCGGTTCCGGAAAAAGATTTGCCGGTGGTTCTCCCGGCCGACGTCAAACTGACCGGGCAGGGGCAGTCGCCGCTTGCCCGCGTGCCGGAGTTTGCGAACGTGAACTGCCCAAAATGCGGCGGCCCGGCGCACCGGGAGACGGACACCATGGATACGTTCGTCGATTCCACGTGGTACTTTTACCGCTACACCGACCCCAAGATTGCAACCGCTCCCGTCAGCAAAGAGGCGGTGGAATACTGGTTCCCTGTGGACCAGTATATCGGCGGCATTGAGCACGCCATCCTGCATTTGATCTACATGCGGTTTTTCACGAAGGTGATGAAGGATATCGGCCTGGTCAGTTTTTCAGAGCCTGTGGCGCGCTTGTTTACGCAGGGCATGGTGATCAAAGACGGCTCCAAAATGTCAAAATCGAAGGGCAACGTTGTGGACCCGACGGCCATGTTTGCAAGGTATGGGGCCGATACCGTGCGGCTCTACATGCTGTTTGCAGCCCCGCCTGAAAAGGATTTGGACTGGAACGATGCGGGGATTGAAGGCTCCGCGCGCTTTCTCGGCAAGGTCTACCGGATGGTCGCAAAGCACGCGGACGCGCTCGGGTCCGTTGAATCCGTGCTTGGGAAGGGAAGCCGCCTTGAAGAATTGACGGCTGAAGAACGCCGGCTGCTCCGCAAGGCCCACCAAGTGCTTCGGCACGTGACTGAGGACATGGAAGAGCGCTGGCACTTCAATACCGACGTGGCCATGACCATGGAGCTGGTCAATGAATTGACCGAACTCGATTCCGCAGCATCCGCGGGACAAATCCGCCCGGCAGCACTTAAAGTATCACTTGAGGTATTAGTCCTCGTCCTGGCGCTTTTTGCGCCGCACATCGCCGACGAACTGTGGGAAAGCCTGGGGCATCAGGAGCCCACCTTGCGCGTTCCGTGGCCCGCTTATGATCCGGAGCTTGCGGCTGAAGAAGAGCTTGAAATACCCGTCCAGGTGAACGGCAAGCTGCGCGGGCGGATTCTGGTGGCCGTGGGCACCAGCGAGGAAGATATCCGGCAATTGGCGCAGGCGGATGAAAAAGTAGCCCAGCACCTCGACGGGCGCAAAATCGTCAAGATCATCGTCGTCCCGAAAAAGCTGGTTAACATCGTGGTGAAATAATGGATTCATTGAATCGATGATTCAATGAATCCATCACAAAATGGATAAAATCAATCATGGAAAACATTCGTCCCATTGTCGTTCTGGATTTCGGCTCGCAGTACACGCAGTTGATTGCGCGGCGCATTCGCGAGATGCACGTCTATTCGGTGATTGTTCCCTGCCACCTGCCGTTTGATGAGCTGGCAGGAATGAATCCCCAGGCGATCATCCTTTCCGGCGGGCCGTCGTCGGTCTATGATCCGGCATCGCCCACCTGCGACGACCGGGTCTTCCAGATGAAGGTTCCGATGCTGGGCATCTGCTACGGCTTGCAACTGATGGCCTACAAGCTGGGAGGCAAGGTGGAGCGCGCCGAGCGGCGCGAGTACGGCTTTGCGCAGCTGGAGGTTTCGCCACCCAGCAAGATCTTTTCGGGTCTGCAATCGCCGCTGCGGGTCTGGAACAGTCACGGCGACCATATCGTGGAAGTGCCGCCGGGCTTCCGGGTTACCGGGCGCACGGAGAATGCCATTTCCGCCATTGAAAATGCCGAAGCCCGGATGTACGCGGTGGAGTTTCATCCCGAGGTGCGCCACACGGCCTCCGGGGCGGAGATCCTGCGCCGGTTTGTGGAAGGGGTTTGTGGCGCCGCGCCCAACTGGTATCCGCGGTCGTTTGTGGATGAGGCGGTGGAGCGGGTTCGGCAGGAAGTGGGGGATGAGCGGGCACTGTGCGCGCTATCAGGGGGAGTGGATTCTGCGGTAGCGGCCACGCTGGTGAGCCGCGCTATCGGCGACCGCCTGCTCTGCGTTTTTGTGAATAACGGCCTGCTGCGGAAGAACGAGTTTGAGGAAGTGACCGCAGCCCTGCGCAGCCAGGCGCATCTGAACGTCCGCGCGGTGGACCGGTCCGAGCGCTTTCTGACGCGCCTTGCCGGCGTCACTGATCCCGAGCGGAAGCGCAAGATTATTGGCGAGGAATTCATTCGGGTTTTCGAAGAGGAAGCGCGATCGAGCGGCCACCCGGCGTTTCTGGTGCAGGGAACTCTCTACCCGGACGTGATCGAGTCGGTTTCCGTCAAAGGTCCGGCCTCCACGATCAAGAGCCACCACAACGTGGGCGGCCTTCCGCCTGACCTGAAGTTCCGGTTGCTTGAGCCCTTGCGCGAGCTGTTCAAGGACGAAGTCCGGGAAGTGGGCAGGGCGCTCGGGCTCAGCGAAGAGATGGTGGGCCGGCAGCCTTTTCCGGGGCCGGGCCTGGCGGTGAGGATTCTGGGAGAAATCACCAAAGAGCGGATCAGGGTCGTTCAGGATGCGGACGCGATCGTCGAGCAGGAGATCAGGGCGGCAGGGCTCTACAATGAGCTATGGCAATCCTTCGCCATTCTTCTGCCGGTATCGAGCGTGGGTGTGATGGGCGACGCTCGGACCTACGCTACCACCATCGCTCTGCGGGCGGTCACGTCGGATGACGGCATGACAGCCGACTGGGCAAAACTCCCCCCTGCCGTCCTCGAACGCATCGCCACGCGCATCGTCAACGAGGTCAGGGAAGTAAATCGGGTTGTCTATGACATTACTTCGAAGCCGCCGGGAACTATCGAGTGGGAGTGAAAAGACACTACTCCCTCCGTGCCATATGACCCCTCCGCCCTATGGAACGTGCAAACTCCTCGGCAAACGAACTAGCGGTTTGCGAGTTTCTGAGCCATGTAAAGCAGCAGCCGGCGATCCTGGTCGTTGATGTGTCCGATCAATCGCTTGACCTTTTGGAAAAACCGCGAGTCGCGATCGGTCGGAACGTCCATGACCAGCTCTTCGGTGCTCTTATGCTGGGTCAGATTTTGGAGTTCCGGGGGTTGATCCCCGTCGTAAAACAGGGCATAGAGAGGGACCTCTAAGGCAGCTGCCAGCCTCTCCATGGTCTCAAGCGAGGGCACGGTGTGCCCGTTCTCGACCCGGGAGATGTAGCAGCGCAGGAGTCCCGTACGTTTCTCAATGTCACCTTGGGAAAGATTGCGCTCTTCGCGCATCTTTCTTAGGCGCGTTCCTATAATCATGGTGAAGATTCTTCCATAACTTGATAAACTAGTCAACAAAAATGTTCAGGATCAACAAATCCGCGAATGAAAAGCTGAGCTTTCCTGTAACCCTAAGCGGGCTATCCTCGTCAATTAGTAGAGGAAAGCCGAGCCATGGACACTGATGGGAGATTTACGGCCAGAAGCTCCGAGTGAGGCGGAATGGATCAGGCGTTGTCAGTCCGGCAATACAGAGGCGTTTACCCCTCTGATCGAGACTTACGAGCGGCGGATCTTCCGCCTGGCCTTCCACTTGGTGAGACGCCAGGAGGATGTGGAAGACATCGTCCAGGAAATCTTCATGAAAGCTTTTGCAGCGATTTCCAGCTACAATTTCCAGTCGGCGTTCGGGACTTGGCTAAATCGAATTGCGGTCAACCACTGCTATGATTATTTGCGTCGGCGTCGTGTTTCGCGTGTCAGTTATTTCTGGGAGATGTCGGAGGAGGGCCAGCGCCAAATCGAGTCAACCGCCCGGAGCCCGGAACCGGGCGGTCTCAACAATGAAGAGTCCCTGGCGGTCGAGGAGTTCGTTTCCAAGCTGCTTGCGCGCGCCCCGGCTGAAGACCGCGTCATTCTGACGTTAAAGGAAATTGAAGAAAAGTCCGTGGAAGAGATCGCGCAGATCTTGAATCTTAAAGAGAGCACGGTTAAAGTGCGTTTGCATCGGGCCCGCAAGAGGATGGTAAAGGATTTCAAGAACTGGCAGGAAGGGCGGTGAGCCATGCGTTGTGACGTCGTCCGGGAAAGAATTGAAGAGAGTCTTGAACTGCCGGCGCGGATCAAAGCCCATTTGCAGGCTTGTTCGGGCTGTGCGGATTATGTCCGCCGCTGGAACCTCGTGCAGGCAGGGTTGGTGGCGCTTGCGAAGGAAGAACCGCCCCAGGCGTCGCTGGGTTTTGCCGAAAGGCTGGTTCGCCGGCTGGAGAGCGCCCGGGGAGCCTCGCAGAGGAGGCAGCAGTTTATTGTTGAGGCGGGCAGACGCATGGTCTATGCGACCCTGCTGGTGGCGCTAATGCTGATCCTGGGTTTGGTGTTGCCGTCTTCGGGGCCGCTGCGAACTCCCCAGGCCGCGGAATCCATCCTTGCCGAACCCGAAGTCGCGACGATGTCTCCCGACCAGATGATTGGAATTCCCGACACCGCTTACGCGCCGGAGGCGGCAGAAAATCCGAACGGGGCAGAAGGGGCGCAGATTAAATGAGCCGGCGTGCCTACGTTTATTTTCTCCTAACCTTTCTGCTGGGCATTATCGTGGGCGGCGTTGGCGCCTACAGCTATGGGTGGTACTCGGGCCAATGGCACCGGAAGCCCCACCACCATAACATTGTGGAATACCTGCAGCGCAAGCTCGACCTCTCCAGCTCTCAAGCCGCTCAGTTGAAGGAAATCGTCAGTGAAATGCAGACGAAAGAGCGCGAGGTCCAGAAGCAGGTTCAGCCACAATTCCAGGCTGTGCGGAATGAGGCCCGAGACCGTACGCGGGCGATCTTGAACCCCCAACAGGTGGAAAAGTTCGATGAGATGGTGAAGCATTGGGACGAATGGCGGAAGAAGCATCCTCGTCCGCCGCCCTAGGGCATCCCTTCGGGGTGAGGCTGGTTGGCTCATCCGTCTGTGGCTCTGAGGCTGCACTTGATCTTCCGGCGATCCTATGAGGCAATAGAGGGAGACGGCGCGCGAAGGGTGAGGGTGGCGCGCCGGGAACCAGCGGGGGCGCGATGGGTTCTCACCTCGACCGGCCTGGGAGTCGCCGCTTAACTTGCCTGGTATTCCTACTTCTGCCCGGATGTCTGCGGGCCGCTTCTGCCAACCCGCCTCACGCAAAAGTTACGCTGATTTCCGAGCGTGCATCCATCCAGCCGGGCCGCTCGTTCCCGGTGGGCCTACGCTTCCAGCTTGAGAAACACTGGCACATCTACTGGCTGAATCCCGGAGATTCCGGCGAACCGCCGCGCGTCCGGTGGGAATTGCCCCGGGGATTCCGGGCCGGCCCCATCCACTGGCCCACCCCGCGCCGCCTGGTGAACGCTTCCCTTGTTGACTATGGTTACGAAGAGGACGTCCTCCTGATAATCCCTCTTTATCCGCCCCCTAGCGTGCCGGCCGGCCGGACCGCAACGCTTCGAGCCACCGTCAAGTGGCTGGTGTGCAGCAGCATTTGCATTCCTGAGCAGAAGCGCGTTGAACTTACGCTGCCTTACCAGAATGGTCCGCCAAAACCCGATCTCCGCTGGCGGCAGCTTTTCCTTCGAACCAGGGAGCGGTTGCCGCGCCGGATGCCGCCCGGGTGGAGCGCCAGGGTGCGCTCTAGCGGCAGCGAATTTATTCTCACCGTTAAGGCGCCGAATCCTCCCCCAAACGCCGTCTTTTTCCCCCTTGAGCCCTTGCAGATCAGCAACGCCGCTCCCCAACGCGCGACGGCGGGCGGCGGAAAATTGCAATTGTTCCTCGAGAAGTCCGATCAGCTTGTAAAGCCGGCTGCCAGGCTCAGGGGCGTTCTGGTAATCGGAGGGCGAAAAGCTTTTACGGTCAACGCTCCTGTGGTTTCTCCGGAGGGTTCCGGAAAGAGCTTAGAAGAAAGGAGACATCGCAAATGAATTCTGCGATGAAGTATTTCAATGGTTTGGCGGTGTTGATTGTTGCCGTCTTGCTGGGCGGCCCCGGTTTGTGGGCGGCCAAAGTGGGTGAACCCGCTCCAGACTTCACGGCCACGGATTCAGCCGGAAAGGTCCGGAATCTTTCCGACTACAAAGGGAAGTTCGTGGTTCTTGAATGGCACAATCGGGAGTGCCCGTACACTCACAAGCACTACTCGAGCGGCAACATGCAAAAGCTGCAAAGAGAGTGGACGGCAAAAGGCGTCGTGTGGTTCACGGTTATTTCCTCCGCTCCCGGAAAGCAGGGCTACATGACGGCCGCGGAAGAGAACGCCTACGTCGAGAAGATGCAGGCCTCGCCGACCGCCGTGCTGCTCGATCCAGAGGGGCATCTTGGCCACCTTTACGACGCCAAGACGACGCCCCAAATGTTCATTATCAATCCTCAGGGCGTGCTGATCTACGACGGAGCGATCGACAGCAAGCCCACCGCGGAAGTTGAAGACATCTCATCAGCCACCAACTACGTCAACTTGGCGCTGGAAGAAGCCATGGCTGGGGAAGCTGTCAAGACTCCTGTCACGCGTCCCTATGGATGCTCGGTCAAGTACGCCCCATAACAGGGAACGCAATTGATCGGAACTTGAGGCAATGAGCCCGGGCCGAAAGCCGGGCGCGTTGTTGTTTTCTACGCAGCCCTTTATTGGCTGCCGGCAGGCGAAGCCTTTTCGATGCTTGCGGAAGACTGCGCGCCGGGCGTGCCCGCAACCACTTGGGCGTGTGTCACCGCGATGGCCGCCATGTTGACAATTTCATCGACGGTGGCGCCTCTTTGCAGGACGTGTACCGGTTTCGATAATCCCACCACAATAGGCCCGAGCGCTTCGGCTCCGCCCACCCGCAACATGAGTTTGTACGCGATATTCGCCGAGTTGAGGTCCGGGAACACCAGGACGTTCGCGCCGCCCTTGAGCGTGGAAAAGGGATAATCCTCTTCAATAATTTCCGGGACCACCGCCGTATCCGCCATCATTTCTCCGTCCACCATCATGTCGGGGCGTGCCTGCTTCACCAGTTCGGTGGCCGTCCGGATCTTCTCCGCCAGCGGGTGCTTGGTGCTACCGAAATTTGAAAACGAGAGCATGGCGACGCGAGGCTCGTAATTGAAATCCCGCGCCACCTCCGCGGCCAGGACGGCGATTTCCGCCAGATCTTCGGCGGAGGGCTCGATGTTCACGGTGGTGTCGGAAAAAAAATAGACCTGCTGTTTGGTGACGATCACATAGACGCCGGAAACGCGCTGAATGTTTTCCCGCATCTTGATAATTTGCAGGGCAGGCCGGACGGTTTCCGGGTAGTGCTGCGAGACGCCGGCGAGAAACCCCGCAGCGTCTCCCAGATGCACCATCATCGCTCCGAAATAATTGGGGTTCAGCATCTCCTCGCGCGATTCGCTGAGCGTAACGCCGTGGCGCTGGCGAAGCCGGTAAAACTCTTGGACATAGGCCTCAAAGCGCGGCGAGAGTGCTGGTTCGATAATCCGGGGATGGAAGTGGCCCATCCCCAGGTCTTGAAGCTTTGCCTCAATAACCTTGGGCTGCCCGATCAGGATGGGCTCGGCAATCTTCTCTTCATTCAGCTGGTAACTGGCGCGCAGGATTTTTTCGTGCTCGCCTTCGGAAAAAACGATCCGCTGGGGATCCGCCTTGGCGCGCTGGCGAACGCTCTGCATCACCTGGTAGGTGCGTCCCATGCGGCGGGAAAGCTGCTCGCGGTATTCTTCAAGGTCGATCTCGAGCCGCGCGACCCCGCTTTCCATGGCGGCCTGGGCTACGGCCGCAGATTCCCAGATCAGCACGCGCGGATCAAACGGTTTGGGAATAATGTATTCCGGCCCAAACCGCAACCGGCTCAAACCGTAGGCGCGCAGCACCGCGTCCGGGACGTCCTCCTTGGCCAGGGCCGCCAACGCCCGGGTGGCGGCGATTTCCATTTCCTGGTTGATGGTGCGCGCCCGCACGTCCAGCGCGCCTCGAAAGATGAAGGGGAATCCCAGAACGTTGTTCACCTGGTTGGGATCGTCGGAGCGGCCCGTTGCCACGATCGCGTCCGGGCGGGCTTTTTTGGCCTCGTCGTAAGTAATCTCCGGGACCGGATTGGCCATGGCAAAAACAATGGGACGCTCTGCCATGGACCGCAGCATCTCCGGCGTCACACACTTGCCGACGGACAGGCCCACAAAAACGTCCGCGCCCTCCATCGCTTCCGCGAGCTGGCGCTTCGAGGTCTCCACCGCAAAGCGGGAGTTGTAAGGATTCATGCCGCGCGTCCGGCCCGCGTAGAGGACCCCATCGACGTCGCAGAGGATGATATTTTCCTTCCGCACCCCCAGCCGCACGTAGTGCTGAGCGGTGGCCAGGCCGGCAGCCCCCGCTCCATTAAAAACCACCTTCACTTTGGAAATGTCTTTGCCGGCCACCTCCAGGGCGTTCAACAGGGCGGCGCCGGAAATAATGGCCGTGCCGTGCTGGTCATCGTGCATCACCGGAATGGACATGGTCCGGCGCAGCTCTTCTTCAATCACGAAACACTCCGGAGCCTTGATGTCTTCCAGGTTGATGCCGCCGAAAGTCGGCTCAAGAAGCCGGCAGAGCCTGATGATGTCATTCGGGTCCTCAGAATCCACTTCCAGGTCAAACACATCGATATCCGCAAACCGCTTGAACAGGACTCCCTTGCCTTCCATGACGGGTTTTCCCGCCGCGGCTCCGATGTTTCCCAGGCCCAGCACGGCCGTGCCGTTTGAAACCACGGCGATCAGGTTGCCGCGGGCGGTATACTCAAAACTAAGGTCCGGGGACTTGGCAATCTCCAGGCAGGGCTCGGCGACGCCCGGCGTGTACGCCAGGCTCAAATCCCATTGCGTGCGGCAGGGTTTGCTGGGAACGACTTCGATTTTGCCTTTGCGGCCCTTGGAGTGATAGTCCAGGGCGTCTTGCGGCCGGATTTCCATTCAGAACCTCGCGCGTCGCAAATCAGCTTGTGGATTTAGTGGTGGCCGGGCTGTCCGCTTCCAGGCGGCTCACCGCCTTCTCCCTTGTTACCAGTTGCCGAAGCGAAAAACAAGGCCCGTGGAAATCCGCGTTTCGTTCTGGCCGTTATGGCTGAACTGGGCGCGGATGTAGTCCAGTTGGACCAGCCGCACCCAGAGATGCCTTGTGATGCGGGCATTGACGCCGCCACCCAAGTCCATCCCGAAGGCGTTCTCTGAAACCTTGGCCGTCCCGGTTCCGGAGGGAGCGATGGCCACGCCGTGGACGCTGCCAAACAAGGCATGGACGTAAGGGTGAATTCTGGGCAGGGCCAGCGTAAAGCGCGGACCGTAAAACGTCATGAGTTTGGGCACGTAGTAGGCGCCGCCGTTTGAGGGGAGCCGCGGCGAGACGCCATAGTGGTCGATGAGGTCCGCTTCCGCGCCCCACGGCCCCAGCAGATGAAGATAGGCGGAGCCTTCCAAGCCGTTCATACTCGATCCGATGTTCGAGGGAGTCCCCTTCAGTCCCAGATGGGAATATCCGCCAAACAGCTCAACCTGGCTGAAAGCCTTGGGCACAGAAACCACGGTGAGGAAAAACACGATGGAGAAGAGAGTGAGAAGTTTTCGCATAAGGGGTCGTTCTCCTTCCGGTTCGGCATTTGGATTTCCACCCTGCCACAGGGCAGTGCTACAAAATCCCCCCCCATGCCGCTTTCTAAACTTTGATGTTACAGTATTCCAGCCGGTTGCCAAAACCAGGCGCTATTCCATCCATGCTGGAACTCGCCGCTGAATCTCGGGCGCCGCCCGTTATGCGGTGATCTTCTTCATGACTTCGGCAGCTTCCGCATCTTCCATGACCGGGGTCACGACGAATTGCAGTAAATTCTGCCAGCGGCCTGTCCACTCATAGATCGCTTTCACGTCGCTTGTTTCGGCAAGGACGTATCCCATTCCAGATCCATGCCAGCGCCCCAGCATTTTGACGCCCTCGGGCGGCCCGCCCCCTGTCTCAAGAAATTGCGCGGTGGCTTCTTTCTGGTGGGCGGGATTTGTTGACCAAGTAACCATGAACTTCATTGTCGTTTCCTCCTCCATCAAATGAGATGGGCCGAATGTTGCTCCAGAGAAATACTTAGCCGTGAAGATGGTCCGGCGCTTGATTGTGGGTAAGATCTATTCATGCCCGCAGTCCGCTCCAGCCAGGAAGGGAATCGCCTGCCGTGCGCCGGCTCGATTAGAAGGGAATATCGTCGTCGGTGATTTCGCCCTCTGATGGAGGCTCAGGCTCGGCGCGTTCTTCAGAGCCGTGCGACGAAGCGCGTTCTTGAGAGGCGTGGGACTGGGCGGCGCGCTCGGAGTCGGCCCGCGAACCCAGCATCTGCATGGTGCGGGCGACAATTTCATACGCCGTGCGCTTGTTGCCGGAGGGGTCTTCCCACTGGCGGCTCCGAATGCTGCCTTCGATGTAGACTTGCTTGCCCTTGGTGAGATATTCGCCGCAGATTTCCGCCAGCTTGCTCCAGGCGACGATGTTGTGCCATTCGGTGCGCCGCTGCTGCTCTCCGCTGCGGTCTTTGAACGATTCGTCCGTGGCCAGTGAGAACTTGGCGACGGCACTTCCGTTGGGGGTGTATTTGATTTCCGGGTCACGGCCGACCCTGCCAATCAGAATGACTTTATTGATTGAGCCTGACATAAGAACCTCGCCCTTCTATGCGATGGTATGAACCTGTTGCCGGGGTAGGGATAAGCCTGTTAACGTTTGCTGCTGGCCCGGATAATAATTCCCAGACGCCGGAGGCGCTGGATTGCCAAGGCAGCCTCGTGCGATTTGGGATGCCGCTCAACCAGGGAACGCAATTCCCGAATGCCTGCGGCGCGCTGCCCGTTTGCGAGCAGGGCATAGCCTTTCTTAAGCTGCGCGGCGGCAGACTTGTTGCCGTTCGGATAGCGCTCAATGCACTTGTCGTATTCCTTGATCGCGCGGGCGTAGTCGCCGTTGTTGTAATAGCATTCGGCGATGTAGTATTGCGCGTTGGAAGCCCGCGCCGTGTTCCCGTAATATTGCAAATACTCTTGAAAACCCTGAATGGCCAGAGCGTACTGTCCGCTATTAAGGCTGCTCAGCGCGGAGCTATACAGGGAATCGGGATCGGGAATGCTGGGCGCTTGGGGGGCGGCTGCGGCGGCATTCGGCGCTGCTCCGGGAGCGCCGGGAGCGGCTTGCCCTGGCGTCTCCGCGGGGGCGGTTCCGGGAGCGGGCTCAGGCGGCTTATTCAGGGTCTGAAGGATGTTCTGCGTTTGGCTCACCTGGTCGCTGAGCTTGCTCAATTGGGCTTGCGCCTGATCCAGGCTGGCGCTGAGAGCCTGGATCTGGCTGGTCATCGAATCCAGTTTATTCGCCGACGAGGCCAGATTTTGGCTGGTGCTTTTTTGCAGGTCCGCCATCTCGGACTTCATCTGGCTCACGTCGCCGGCGGTTTGCTGAACCAAGGTGCGCAGAACCGCGCTCTGGGTGGAGACGGTGTTTTGGAGGTTCTGCACCATCTGCTGCAACGTGTCGATCTGTTGCATCATTTGGATGATTTCCCGGCTGACCCCGAAAGCCGGAGAGGAAGCGAACGTACAGAACAACACGACGGATAGGATTGTCAGGAGATGCTTTTTCAAAGCCGTTTCAACCTCGCGCAAACAGATTGTAAACGCTTTTGAGTCTAACCTTAAGGCAATGCTCGGGTCAACTGTGAAGCTTGCCGGGCGGGAGGAAAGCGTTCGACTTCCGAGCACTCCCCGGCCCTGCTCAAGCGAAAGCGCTTGGGCGCATGCCCGATAGGGGGTTCCAAGGATGGCTTGATTTCAAAACAAGGGGAGCCGGGAGCTCCTGGGGAACTCCCGGCAAGACCTCTTGCGACAACTACTTCAGCACAAGATGGGCTCTGCGGTTCTTCTGCCAGCAGGCTTCCGTGTGCTCCGTGCAGAACGGACGGTCTTTTCCGTAAGAGATGGTCGTGATGCTGGACGCCGGCACTCCGAGGTTTACCAGAAACTTCTTGGCGGCCGTGGCACGACGGTCTCCCAGACCCAGGTTGTATTCTTCGCTTCCGCGCTCATCGCAGTGGCCTTCGACGACGAAGTTGATGCTGGGATGCGCGCGCAGGAAGTCGGCATCATCAGTCAACGCTTGCTGAGCGTCAGGACGGATGCTCGACTTGTTGTAGTCGAAGAAGGCGTCCTTGATATTCTGCTCGAACAAGCTCTCTTCCGAGACCGCCGGAGGAGCCGAAGCGGCTGGTGGAGGGGGCGGGCCGGTGACTGTGACCCGGGCCTCAGCGGTATTCGTTCCGCCAGGACCTTTTGCCGTAAGGGTGTAGGTGGTCGACTCTTCAGGCGATACGCTGGTCGAGCCATTGGGCTGAACTTTGCCGATCCCGGGTTGGAGTTCAAGATCGGTCGCGTTTTCCGATGTCCAGCTCAGCGTGACGGATTCACCTTTTTGGATCGTGCTTGGTTCTGCTGTAAGGTTTACCGTGGGAGCGGTCGCTGCGGCGGGCGGGGGTGGCGGCGGGGGCGCCACTGTCTTTTTATGGCACGATGCTGCAATCATAACAACACCGAGAATACTTGCGAGAAGCGCGAGTTTGCGTTTCCGCTGTTGCATACTAGATCCTCCTTGTTTTGTGCGGGAGCTTTAGCGTTCCCGATGACATATTGGTGATGACGTTGAACAATTGAATTCGAACTGATGAATAAACAGGTTCCATTCCCAATGAGAGAAATCAAAACCAACAGTTTATAAATCACTGAATCGTAACACCAAACGAAAATAAAAAACAGCCCCTTGGCGAGCCAAATTGCAGTGAATTCCGCGGGGATCAGTCGATTTTAATTCCCAGGGCTAATTTGACCAATTGGAGTTCCAGTTTTTCCCTCGGGTTGTCAATTGCTTGGGGTCGGAGCCATCCGCCAACATCGTCCAGATTTGGCGCGTGCCGGTCCGGGTGGATTCAAAGGCGATGTGCCGGCCGTCCGGAGACCAGGTGGGATGCTCGTTCCTCCCCGCATTATGCGTCAATTGGATAATACGCCCGGTTGCAATTTCAATGACATAAATATCCCACTCCCCGGTCTCCGTAACCCTCCACGCGAAGGTGATAAAGAGCCCGTTTGGCGACCATGAAGGCGCCTCCGCGTCGCCGCCTGCCGTAATCAGCCGCCGCAGGTTCGTGCCGTCGGCGTTCATGATGTAAATTTGCGGCGCGCCGCTTCGGTCCGAAACGAAGGCAATTTCATTCCCGGTTTTAGGGTTCCAAACCGGCGAGATGTCGACTCCGGGTGAAAACGTAAGCCGCTGGAGATTCAAGCCGTTGCGGTTAGAAACATAGATTTCCGGATCGCCGCCCATGCTGGAACAGAAGGCAATCTTCTTGCCGTCGGGCGACCAGGCCGGCGTCGTATTCAGCCCCCGGTAGTGCGGGAAGGGAATTCGGTGGTTCGTCAGCAGCGAAAAAATGTAGATTTCAGGATTGCCGCTCGCGTAACTCGTAAAGGCCAAATCGGAATTGTTCGGCGACCAGCGCGGCGTCAGGCAGAGGGAATGATAATTGGTGATCGGGTGCTGGTTGTAGCCGTCGTAATCCATCACCCAGATTTCCTGATGCCCGGTCCGGTTGCTGACGAAGGCGATCTTGGTCAAGTTGATTCCCTGAATGCCGCCGCCCAGCACCTGAATGATCTCGTTGGCAAAGCGGTGCGCCGTATCGCGGGCGGCGAGTTCGCTCATGGTCGCGACGTAACGTTTTTGGAGCACGGCGGGGTTTGAAGTATTGTGGACGTCAAACAGGCGAGCCGTGACGACGAAGTTGTTGTTGATGGTTTCCGCGTAGCCAAAGGCCAGCATCTGGGCGGAAGCGGGAGCGCTGCTCCAGGCGTTGTAGTCAACGTCCTGGGGTTCATGGGGGATTTTCAAGGGATAGAGGCTTTTGCTGACCATATCCAGAATCCCGGAATTGTCCAGGTCGTCCCACAGAACCTTGTTAAAGACCTGCGTCAGGCTGGCCAGGCGCTGCTCGGTTGAGCGTGGAGCGAAGTCGGGGACGGCGATGCGGACCCGCGACTGGCCCATGTTGATTCCGGTGCGGAACCAGCCTTGGCACTTCGCCATGGGCGCGTGGCCCAGAAAAGTTGCGAGAAATGCGGTAATCAGAAGAAGCTTAGCGTGTCGTTTTTTCATGAGTCAAATGATGCTCTATCTTCCTGAAAAGATGTCTGAATCATCTTGGCAGCGCGGTTCAGCGCTTGTAGTCAAAGTAAAACTCCACAGACACTTGATTCCCCGAATACCCCGGAGGAAGCGGCGTCACGGGGCTTGACGCCAGGACGGCCCGCAAGGCGGAACGGTCCACTTCCGGGATGCCGCTCGACTGGGTCACGCGGGCGTTCGCAATCGTGCCATTGCGCTCAATATCGAAATCCACGTAGACGCGCGGCGCGCTCAAAATGCTGGGGCTCACGGTGGAAAGCAACCAGTTGTTGCTGATGCGGTTCCTCACCGCCTGCACGTACCATCCGAAGCGGTCGCCAAAATCCCCTTTGTTGATGGCGATGCCCGCTTCGCCCGAGGCCGTCGTCACCGTGCTGTAGCTCATCATCGGCTTGCCGCCCTGGCCGAAAGGAACGGCGTTCGGCGGGGGCACGACCGGCTCTTTCTGAATTCGCGTATTAACGCGGATTTTTTCCCGCTTGGGTTTGACGGCGTCTTTGAACTTCGGGATCTTTTCCAAATCGGGCGAGGGCGGCGCTTTGGGAATAGGTTCGGTTTTGTAGAGGCCCGGACTTTCAACCGCAACTTTGCTGGGAGTCACCAGATGCGGGCTGGGCAGCGGAACGCCGGGCAGGGAAGCGACGGCATTCACGTGGATGGCGCTGCCCGTATTCAATGATGTTCCCCAGCCTTTCCCCAAGCGGGATCCCCCAAAAGCATAGGCAACCGCCACCACCACCAGGAGCACGTGAAAGATGATCGAGGCGAGCAGCGGGCCGCGGAGACTCTCACGGCCGTCGGACGGTATTGTAAATGTTGCAGCGCCCATGGCTCAATGGTGATGCTCCCCGGCTGACGCCCGGGTTAAGTCTTTCCCTTGGTGTCAAGAGGTTCGGTGACGATATTGATGTTGTTCAGTTTCGCCTGCTTCAGCGCGTCAATGACCTCAGCAAACGCTCCAAACGCCACGTCCCTGTCGCAGCGAATATAGACGGGTGATTTGTCCGTGTTCTTCAACTGCTTGTGGATCACGTCGCCCAGGCTGTGAATGTTGACGGGATTGTTCCCGACATAGATCGTCTGGTGCTTGTCAATCGTCACCACCACGCGTTCTTCCGAAAGCACTCTGACGGTTTTGGTTTTGGGCAATTCGACCTGGATGCCCGATTCGAGCAGCGGGGCCGTGATCATAAAGATCACCAGTAGCACCAGCATGACGTCTACAAAGGGAGTCACGTTGATGTCGGACATCGACGTTTGGGTTCTTCCCTTGGGATTTGTAAAGGCCATGATCAACCTCTTTTATGGTTCCTCCGCAGCGGCGGGTTCTGTTCCGCTTTTCCTGCTGCGATGCTGCCCCTGAAAGGTTCGGCGGCGGAATGCGGCTTTCTATGTAAAGTAGCGTTCCGTCATGTTCAGAAATTCGAGCGCAAAATCGTCCAGCATGGAACCGAATTCCTTCAGGCGTTGCAGGAATTGATTGTAGGCAATCAGAGCAGGGATGGCGGCAAACAAGCCCGCGGCGGTGGTGATCAAAGCCTCGGAAATTCCCGGAGCAACGCTGCTGAGGCTGGCCGCGCCTCCTGTTCCCAGACCGTGGAAGGCGTCCATAATCCCCCACACGGTTCCGAACAGGCCGATAAAAGGCGATGTAGCCGCGGTGGTCGCAAGCCACGATAACCTCTGCTCCAGGCGCGAGAGTTCCGCCGTGGAAGCAATCTGCAGCGAACGCCGCACGGATTCAAAGCTGCGAATCACGGTCTTGCCGGGATTCTCGCTGACCGTCGCCTGGTTCTCAATTTCCCGGTAGCCCGATAGAAAAACTTCCGGCAGCGGGCTGTCCTTCAGCAGTGTGCAGGAGGAGCGAATATCCGAGAGCTTTTTGCTCTGGCGAAACACTCTCAAAAACTCTTGCGAGTCCACAAGCGCGCTCTTGAACGACCGGAACTTCTGAAAAATAATGGCCCAGGAAAAGACCGAGAAGAACAGCAGGATCAGCAGAACGATGCGTGCTACAAGTCCGGTGCTTTCCAGGTATTGCGAGATATTACCCTGGAAAAACAAGATTAGGGCAGCGGCCAATCGACCTCCTTCGCAGGCGGGAATCATGCCAAACTTCCATCAACCGAACGTAGCACAGCGCAGCAAATTCCGTCAATTGAGTGTAAATGATGTGTCAAAGCGCTTTAGAAATATCCGCCTATTGCAGTTTTTGTTTTCACAAACGTAATGAGGTGTAGGATGGGCCCGGAATACGTGCGGGGTTCCTGTGACGATTCACTCTACAAACTAAGGAGGACCAAATGGACAAGAGTCTTCTCAGCATCCTGGTTTGGGTCTTTTTCCTCGGCGGGTTGTTTGGCATGGCGATGGGCTTTGCCAAGTTCTTCGGCGGTGGTACTCCGGCTGAGTACGGTGTTATGGGAATCGGAGGCGGGTTCTGGCTTCTATCTTCCGCGATCGTGATCTATATACGCGCGCGGACAGCTTCCACTTAAGCAGGTCGATTCTCTCTTATAAGAGCAACGGGAAATTGGAGAAGCCCGGTGCCGCAGACATGGCATTCATTGCCACGTCTGCGGTCGGGATCGGTTGATGGCCGCTGCCGCGGGGGCGAATGCGCTTGCTCGACCCTCGGATTCTCCGCGCCAGCTACTGCGTGTCGGCGGTGGGCCCGTAGATGGACGGATTTTTGCCGCCCATCGGGCGCAGGTAAGTGCTGAGCTGGCCGCGATGGTGCACCGAATGCTTAAGCGCCATGGCCAGAAAGTTGATGGCGGGCATCTGGATCATGCCGAGCAGGTCAAGGTTGGGGGTCAGTTTATCGCCGGGGAGCGCGCGGACGTGATTGAGCGCGGCTGGAACCTTTTCTTTGTAGCGGGCGATAGCGTCGGCCGGGCTCATGATGCCGCAGGCGTCAGAGGCATCGGGCGGAGGCGTGAATTCGCCGTTGGCAACCGAGTTCAGCAGCCACTCGTCTTCCAGCGTGATGTGCCGGAGAAGACCCAGAGCGTTCTTCGACTTGGGGTCCGGCTGGTAATTGAGATGGCTGGTTGGAACCGCCTCGAACACGCGCAAGGTCGCCTGCATTTCGTATTCGAAATTCGCGATCAGAAAATCAGCTACTATCTTGGCTTCTTTGGAATCCATGGGATGCTCCTTATCTTTGGTGAATTTGCGTATTGCTTGCCCGCGGGCGGATCGCCCTGCGAACTTTTGTCCCCGCTTGATATACGGAAGTGTAGCATGCGGGCCCGGCGTTACACCCGAAACGCCACTTTCTGGATAAATTGTTCATGTGGATCGGAACGTAGCGCCACCCCTTGCGGGCTTGGCAGTATGCGCGCCTTCGTCTCCCGCTGCTTGTTCAGGTGAGGCCACTGTGCGTGGAAGCAATCATCGCTTCATGCATTGCAGGAACGTCCATGGTACGAGTTAGATAGATAGCAGGATGTCATGCCGGACATGAGCCCTGGCGTGACCCTTTTTGTGCGCAGTCCTGAGCACCTTATGAACTGGGACGGGAGGCACGGCGGATCTTCAAATCCGGGCTGCCTCCCGCAAATCGATGCAGGGTACGCCTACGCGCTCCTACGCCTCGCGGCCGAAGACCTCACGGTACGCCACGTGCAGGTCATCAAGCGCGCGGGCGCAGTTGCCCGTGAAGCTTGAGCCGTGCATGATGGCAAGCGTCCTGGGTTCGAGCGCCGCAAGCTTCTTGAGGTTCTGCTCAGTGAGCGGCGTGTACGGAACGTAGTCCGCCAGGATGCCCGCCTGGTAAGCCTTCATCGCTTCATGCGAGCGGCCCACAACGTCGGAGGAAGTGATCGGCTCAACGTCGCCGGTCTGGTGGAACAGGTCGGAGCAGAGCAACGTCTTCTCGGTCTCTTCAAACAGTACGCCTGCGTCCCATCCGTGCGGCAGATGCGGCGTCTGGCAATAGCGGAATCGGAACTTGCCCGTCGTAAAGCTTTCGCCGTCAGCGAGGGCGTGCGCTTCTCGGCCGATGAAGTCATTTACGCTGACGAGCGCGCCCACCTGGCTGCAAATCACGTCGGCCTTCGGCGCCGCGCCCAGCCACTCGTTGAGCGCTCCGCACTCGTCGGATTCAAAGTGGCTGAAGCTGATGTGCCGTAAATCCGAAACGTTGATGAGCTTGGAGACCGCTTCGCGAATCTCCGGGTGCATGCCGCGCAGCCCGGTGTGGAACAGCAGCGGTTCATCGTCTTTCACCAGGAAATGATTGAACTGCAAATCGCCCCATTGGGCGTAAATTGAAATGCGGTAGATGTTTGGAGCGATCTCTGTGGTCTTGGCCATGCCTTCCTCCTTGCTTGTGTGTAGCGAACCGCCTTAGGTACAATAGTCCGCGTTGGATACTTGGAAGTGTAACAAGCAGCCTTCCCGTTACACATAAAAGATGTGTTGATGACGATTGAACTGAAGGATGCTGAATTAGTGCGGCAAATCGGCCGCGGAAGCGGCCGCGAAGCCGAAGCCGAACTCTGCCGCCGCATGGCGCCGCGAATCCGGCTCTATGGCTTGCGCCACCTGCGCGATGAACATGCCTCTGACGACCTGACCCAGCAGGTTCTAATCACTACGCTCGAAGCGCTGCGGGCGGGCCGATTGCGTGAGCCGGAGAAGCTCGCGTCATTCGTATTGGGAACGTGCCGGATGACGGTGCTCAACCTGCGCCGCGGGGCTCAGCGAAAAGAACGGCTCCTCGAACAGTTTGGGGCGGACCTGCCGATTTCCGTCCAGCCTACGATACCGCACCTCGACCACGACCATCTCGCGCGCTGCGTGCAGAATCTCAAAGAGCGCGAGCGCACGGTGGTGGTGATGACTTTTTACGATGAGCAGACGGGCGCGGACGTTGCGAGCTTCCTGGGCGTTTCGGAAGCCAACGTTCGGGTGATTCGCCATCGGGCGATTCACCAACTGCGCAAATGCATGGGGGTGGCAGAATGAGTGGAGAAGACACCCGCCAGGCAAACTGCCGAAATCCCATCGACGCGGCGGTGCTGGCCGATTATTGGCTTGGCGTGCTGGCCGAGGCCGAGGAAGCCACCGTCGAGGAGCATCTGATTGGCTGCGACTGGTGCGGGGACCGGCTTCGCGAAGTGATGGCGCTTGCCGGAGGGCTCCGCAATCTGGCGCGCGAGGGGAGCCTGCGCATGGTGGTCAGCGAAACCTTTCTCGATCGCGCCAGGGAGGAAGGCTTGCGGGTCCGCCAATACTCGCCACCCGCTGGGGGCGGCGTCCAGTGCACCGTGACCGCCGAAGACGACTTGGTGATCGGGCGCCTGACCGCAAATCTGAGGGGGGCAAAACGCATCGATCTCTCGATTTGTGACGGCCAAGGTGTGGAACAACTCCGCCTACCGGACATTCCCGTTGATTCAGGGGCCGGCAGCGTCATCTATCAGGAGTCCATTACTTTCCTGAAGGCAGCGCCAACGAGCACGATGAAAATACGGCTCGTCACTTTTGATGAAGCTGGCGGCGAGCGATTGCTCGGCGAATACACTTTTAACCACACGCGCTCCTTGCCTGGGCCGGGCGCCTGGTAGTTTAACCTCCCTTTGGAGCCCGTATCCATTTCCAGCAACTTATGAAAGCTACACGCGGCGGCGGCAGTCGAGTTAAACTCGTTCCTGAGGTTTTATGCTCCAGGAAATTCACATCCAGAACTACGCGGTGATCGACGACCTCACTCTGGAATTTCACCCGGGCTTGAATCTTCTTTCCGGCGAGACGGGTTCCGGCAAGTCGATTGTCGTCGATGCTCTCGGGCTCGCTCTCGGCGGGCGCGCCACGGCGGACCTGATCCGCACGGGCTGCGACAAGACGACCATTACGGCCGTATTCCAGGTGCCGGGGAAAAAGGCATGGGAAAATTGGCTTGAAGAATATGGGCTGGAGGGTTCGGGGGAGCCGGAGATCATTTTTCGCCGCATCATCCACTCGAACAGCAAAAGCCGATTGCTGGTTAACGATCAGCCCGTCACGCTCGCAGCCGTGCGGGCCCTGGCCAGCCAGTTGGTTGAGGTTCATGGCCAGAATGAACAGGTTTCCTTGTTTTCCCGCGAGGCGCAGCTTGCCTTGCTTGACCGTTTGACCGGAGCGGACGGCCTTCGAGGCCGAGTGGCGGAGCTTTACGCGCGCCGCCGGCAACTTGAAGAAGAGATTGAAAGTCTCAGCCAGAACGAACAGGACCGCCTGCGAACCGCCGACCTGCTCGGTTTCCAGCTCCGTGAACTTGAGCAAGCAGCGCTCGAACCTGGCGAAGACGCGCGGCTTGAAGAAGAGAAGAATGTTCTCGTCCACCTTGAAAAGATTCTGTCCGCAACTTCCACGGCGTACGGGGCGTTATATGAGGAGGACAGTTCCGCCTGCGCGCAAGTGGCCGCTGCAGCCCGTGCGTTAGAGGGTTTGCGCGAATACGACGCGACGCTCGCGCCACAGGTTGCTCCCTTGCTGGAAGCTAAAGCTCAGCTTGAAGATTTGGCCCTAACCCTCCGTGATTACATGAAGAACTTGGAGGCCAATCCCAACCGCCTGGAAGAAGTTGAAGGCCGGCTGGCTTTAATTGACCGCATGAAGAGAAAATACGGCAAGACGGTTGAAGAAGTGCTGGCGTATCAGGAGCAAGTGCGTGAGCGGCTTTGCGGCTTGGAGCATTCGGACGAGCGGCGCAAGGAGTTGGCCGGCGCGCTTAAAAAAGCGGCAAGCGAATATCAGCAGGCTGCCGAAGAGCTTTCGCGCGAGCGGCATGCGGCGGCTCAGTTGCTGGAGAAACTGGTTTCGAAAGAACTTGCTGAACTTAGCATGGAAAAGACGCGCTTCGTCGTCCATTTTGAACCGGTTTCTTCATCCAACTCGGAGTCGGGGAAGGGAGGTCCGCATGGGATCGACGACGTCGAGCTTCGCATTTCGCCGAATCCCGGCGAGGAACTCCGCCCACTTGAAAGGATTGCTTCAGGCGGTGAACTCTCGCGAATCATGCTGGCCATTAAAACGGTGCTGGGCACCAACCGTCCCGCTGGCAGGGCAAAAGGTGCCTCAGATCCTACGTTTGTTTTTGATGAAGTTGACACCGGCATCGGCGGCCGCGTTGCCGAACGCGTGGGACAACGGTTAAAGCGGCTGGCGCGCGACTCGCAGGTGCTCTGCGTAACTCACCTGGCGCAAATCGCTTCCTTTGCCGACCATCACTTCTATGTGGAAAAGTTCGAGCGGAACGGGCGTTCGCTTACCAGCGTGCGGCGCCTGGCCAGCCAAAAAGAACGGGCGTCTGAGCTTGCCCGCATGCTTTCCGGCAGCCAGGTTACCGAGGCAGTCCTCGAACACGCCGTTGCCATGCTGCGGCAGGCCGCCGGCCAAAGCAGTTCCGGCGCTTGAACCAAGGCAGATTCAAAAACCGCAAACAGCCGGCCCGCAAGATTAAGCATCAACCCCAGTAACTTTCCCCTGTCCCTTCCGGGACGGCCGCCCTTGCTTGGAATTCATCCTGAGCAAGAGGACTGCCGTCCCGGTTCGAGGGTTTGCGCCTATGTTTCCTGGCGTTATCGCCAGGATTCAGTGATCTCTATGCTATAGGGTTGCATACTGACCGTGGTGCCTTTGGGAAGGCGGAAACGTGCTTCCCGGCTGGAAAAGTTCAACAGGGCCAGCTTGCCGCCTTCCAGGATGCTCCAATAAACATCCTGGGGCTTTTGCATCTCGATGGCCTGCCGAACTTCCGGCCGAAGGCTTTGGGTTCGCAGGATCTGTTTGCGCACGTAATTGAGGTAATACCGGGGAGGCTCGGCGTCCCCTTTGTAAAAGTAGACTCGCCCTTTGCCGGTTTTTCCTTTCAGCCAAGCCTGGGCTATGGAATCGTCGTCGATGGCCCGAGGCAGGCCTCGCGGCCGGTCGGCGCATACGATCGTTCCCCCGTCCTTAACCCAGGCGTCCAGGCGTTCGAGCACCGGCCTGGAGGTAATGTAGCCCCAGAGAAACACGAGGACCTTGTAGCGGTCCAGGGCTCCGTCCAGAATCATCTGCTCGCTCGCGTAATCGTAGTCGAGGAGCGAACGCATTGCCTCGGCGCGGTTCAAGTACGCCGAAGCATACAGGTTGAGAACGACCTCGTCATTGAGGGCAATCTCCGTATCCGGCCAGAAAGCCGCGACGTCGATGACCGGCTTGGCGCGTTGATTGATGAGGGGCGCGTATCGCTGCCAGGCTTCGGCTCCCTGATCGTTATCAAAGATGTTGCTGTAGTAATAGAAGAGGTGCTTGCCTCCGTTGGTGGTTACGTTGAAGATTCTCGCCACCACGCCACGCATGCACGAAAAACCGCCCGGTTCGTATCCGAGGTCCGCGCCGTAGAAGCGAGCCGCGGAAGATGCCATGCGCGTGATGGCAAAATTCAGAGCGAAATTGTCGCTTTCATTGGTCAGGCGGATCCCTCCGTGAAGCTCCGCCATGGCTTTTGCCTGCGCGGTGTAGTCGGTGCCGATTTCAGTCGGTCCCCAGCCGCCCGATGACATAAAGAGGGAGACATCGGGCATGGCGGTCCTTGTCCACTTTGCCCACTGACCGCACCAATCACTCATCGATCCCATATACCAGGTGGTAAAGTCGAGCTGTTTCCTGATCAAGGGAACGTCCGAGGGCAGGAAAGTCACACGATCGCTGAACGAGTTGCAGGGAGGCAGGAAGGTTTGAATTTCACTGAACGAGGTGTAATGCTCGTTCCATGACTGATTGACGGCGTCGATCGTCTGGTACTTGGCTTCCAGCCATTTTTGGAATTCCGGGCTGGCGGAAGAATCCGCCGCCCACCATCCCACGTGCGTGTGGATGTGTTCTCCGTTGTATCCCAAATTTCCCGTGGCAGGATATTGAGCCTCGCCGTAATTTCCACTCGGCCCCAAACGCATCCCCAAAAGCGCGTTGCCAGTGCCGTAGTGCTTTGCGAATTCCCGGATGAAGCGCTGGACGTAAGGGTCTTGAACGTGGGCAAAAATGGAGGGAATGGCGTTTGAGATATGGTGCTCCAGGCATTTAAAGCCGGCTTTCCCTTTCTCGTTGTAATACCACTCGGGCAGCGCGTAGGCAGAGCCCACAATCAGCAATGGAAACAACTTCAGATCATGTTTCCGGAGCTCGTTCACGATGCCGTCATAGTGGCTCCAGTCGAAAACTCCCGGCTGCCGCTCCACGTAGTTCCATTGCACGTAGCTCTCAACCGCGTCAAAGCCCAGGGCGCGAACCAGCGGAGCCATGTTCCGTATGACCGCGAGACCTTCGGCCTCTTGGCCCAGAGGGCCGTCCACGGTGATGTTGATGTCGCGCTGGAAGCCCCCATTAAATTGCAGGATGGGTTCCACATGCGGGACAGGTTCAATTTTCGGCTCGGAATCGAGGAGCGAGATGGCGCGCAAATACTCGATGCCGGCGATGCGAAGATTGGGCTCCGAGCCCGCCGGGGATTTGAAGGCCGGTGGATCGATGCGCAAGACAGCCTTCCGCACTCGGCCGGTATTGAGCCTTGTCACGCCCCACTGGTGAGTCCAGGGGATACCCCGCCCGCCGGCAGAAACGGAAATCAAACCATACCCATGGTCGAGATATTCCAGCACCAGCCACGCGGGGGAATCCGTCGTCTTGCCGACCTCAGCCAGGAACGCCGCGCGAGTGTAATAGTCGCGGCTGGGCGGTAGAACGCCAAAATCGCTCCCGCCGCGCTGTTCGAGTCGCCATGGTGATTCCGGCCCTCGGATAAGGGTGATGCCGTTCGACTTGGCCGGCCTGCCGGCCTCCCATCGGCCGATCTCACCATGCCGCAGCGAGGATGCGAGCAACTGCTTCTCGCTGCCCGCGACCGCCAGCGTGGCGCCCGCCGTGGCTAAAGTCAAAAAATCACGCCGGGTAACCGGCGTGTTGGACACTTTGCTTTGATCAGCCATGCTCCCCAAGCCTCCTGAATAAGAGTTTGTTCTGAGTTCAAGATGGAGTGCAACTGTAACTCCAATTACTTTCCAGATTGACGCTAATGGACCTTTTGCCCGCCTGCCGCGCCGTCATTGCGCGGCGAAACCGCACGTCCGCGCACTGCCTTACGTCCAGGCTTTCTGATTTGTCCGGCGTGGAAGGCGGTCTTTAAAGATCATCGAACAATCGGTGAAATCTTTGGCGACTATCATTTATCAGGCGTGGCTGTGGCTCGTCCCTATCGCTTCCAGACCCTCGTGGATATTGCTGACGACCAGCATCGCGAGGTCTATTCTTATCCTTCGTCCCTTTTCTGTCAATTCTGGCGGAAGCAGTATACAACGCCCTGCGTGCTTTTGGGGCATGATGGGGCTTGCGCTACACAAAGCCGGTCATTCAAGATATACTGATCCAAGCGAGGCGGGTTTCACCTGATGACGAGTTACCCTTTTCAAATTCTTGCGGATGGCCATCACCCCATGGAGGGTTTAAGCACGCGAAACGTCGCCGCCGACCCCGGGGACGGGAAGGGGAAACCATTCTACATTGAGACCTTTGGCTGCCAGATGAACGTTCATGACTCCGAGAAAGTCGCTGGCGTGCTGATGGCGAGGGGATATCGTCCGGTTGCAAGCCCCGAGGAAGCCGAGGTGATTTTTTATAACACCTGCAGCATTCGCGAGAAGGCCGCGCAGAAGGTTTTTTCAAGGCTGGGAACGTTCCGGAAAAGCGGCGACGGAGACCGAAAAATCATTGGCGTGCTGGGCTGCGTCGCGCAGCAGGAGGCTGACCGCATTTTTGAGCGCGCGCCGCACGTCAGCCTGGTCTGCGGGTCGGCAAGCTATCCGAAATTGCCGGATTTACTGGCGCAAATTGAAATGGGACACCGCCGCGTTACGGGCCTTTCCCTCGATACCGAAGATTGTTTTGAGACGGAAATCACCCGGCGCGATAACCGCTTTCGCGCTTATATCACCATCATTGAGGGTTGCGACAAGGCTTGCAGCTACTGCGTGGTTCCAAAGACGCGCGGCCCCGAGCGCAGCCGCTCGAGCAGCACGATTCTGGACGAATGCCAAAGGCTTGCCGGGGATGGGTTCACGGAAATTCAGCTTCTCGGCCAGACGGTCAACTCTTACCGAGACCCGGCGCCCGCGCGGCTGAGCTTTGCGGAATTGCTGACCAGGGTTGCGCAGGTTCCGGGTATCCGCCGCGTTCGGTTTACCACCTCGCATCCGCGGGACTTTACCCCGGACATCGTTCGCGCCATTGATCAGAATCCCGTTCTCTGCAATCAGATTCATCTGCCGGTGCAATCCGGCTCAAACCGGGTGCTGAAACGCATGTTGCGGACCTATACGCGCGAGGAGTATCTCGAAAGAATCCATTCGATCCGCGAAGCGAAGCGTGCAATTTGCATTTCCACGGATATCATCGTGGGCTTCTGCGGTGAGACAAGCGAGGATTTCCAGGAGACGCTCAGCTTGCTCGAAACAGTCGGTTACGACCAGGTCTTTTCCTTTAAGTATTCTCCACGCCCCAACACGGCTGCAGGCCGCCTGGAAGATTCTGTGTCGGAAGAAGAGAAGGGACAACGACTTGCGGTTCTACATGCGAAACAGCGCGAGATCCAGGCGCAGAGAAACCGGGCCTGCGTTGGGCGCGAGTATGAAGTTTTGGTTGAAGGTTTTCACCCCCGCTTAGGGCAAACCGTCGGGAGAACGGCAAGCAACCGGATTATTAATTTCCCGGGCGAACCTTCGTGGGTGGGGCATTATATGAATGTGCGAGTGACAGCGTCGGGACCGAACAGCCTGGTGGGCCAGTTATCAAGGAAGCAGGCTGCGGTTCCGGCCGAGCGCTAAGAACTTCGAGCGATGCGGACTGCCTCAGGGGGCGGACTGCGGGGAGGATACGATGGAAGTTGAAGTAAAAATTCGTGGTCTGATGATGGACCCTGTCACCAACATGCCGATCGTGATCTTGAAGGATATCAATGGAGCTTCGGTGCTTCCCATTTGGGTGGGGATCTATGAGGCGAACGCCATTGCCTTGGAGATTGAAAAAGTGACCACGCCGCGCCCGATGACCCACGATCTGCTGAAGAATCTTCTTCTGGGTCTTGAAACACGCGTCCGCAAGGTTGTGGTCAGCGAGCTTAAGGATGATACTTTCTATGCCCTCATCTGGCTTGAAAAAGAGGGAGAAACTTTTTCGATTGATTCGCGGCCCAGCGACGCCATGGCGCTTGCGCTGCGAGTGGACTGTCCGATTTTTGTCGAGGACGAAGTTCTGAAGAATTCCAAGATGACGGGCGCCGGAGCCGACAAAGTCAATAATGACGAGCTTCGGAAATGGCTCGAAAATCTTAACGATGAAGACATCGGACGGTATAAAATGTAGCAACCGGAGCCGGATGCGTCTGGCGCATCGCTTGCAGGCAACGGGCTGAAGTTAAATCCAAGCTGTCTCAACTGGAGCTATTGAGTGGCAACGGTCATCGCGGTCGCCAACCAGAAAGGCGGGGTCGGCAAGACCACAACTGCCATCAATCTTGCGGCCGCACTGGCTCTCAAGAAGAAGCGAACCCTCCTGATCGATCTCGACCCTCAGGCCAACAGTACTTTGACGTTTTTAGAAGGGAAGGACTTTCCCAATTCCATCTATGACGTCCTGACCGACCACAAGATGAAGGTCTCGGAGGTGGTCAAGCCCACGCGGTGGGCGAACCTTTCGCTGGCGCCCTCCAAAATCTCTTTGGCGAAACTTGAGGCCCAACTCGTCGGGCAGTTTGATGCGGCGTTTCGCCTGAAGGACGCCATCACCGCCTGCCGGGAGGAGTTTGACTTTGTGGTGATCGATACGCCTCCGGCCCTCGGCATCATCACCGTAAACGCTTTTGTTGCGGCGTCTTTCCTGATTGTGCCGATCCAGGCTTCCTATTACGCGCTTGAGGGCACGGATGATCTGCTGGAAACGCTGGAGCGGATTCGCGCGCGCCCCAATCCCGAATTGCAGTTGCTGGGGGTTCTCATCACGCTCTATGACAAGCGAACCAATCTGGCCCGGGATATCCACAAGCAGGTCCGGCAGGTTTTTGGAAGCAAAGTTTTCAAGACGGTGATCGGGAAAAACGTCCGGCTGGAAGAAAGTCCGGCATATAAGGAAACTATCTTCAGCTTTGCCCCGGACTCTACCGGGGCGGCAGAATACGCCAGCTTGGCTCGGGAGGTACTGCAACGTGTCGGTTAGACGCGCAGGATTACCCGTCGCAGTGAAAATGCGCCATAACTCGCATTATGTCGAAGACATCATTTCCCGGAGCGGCGCCGCGATCGGGCGAATGATTTCGATCCAGGAGATTCAGCCTTACGCCGACCAGCCCCGCAAAGACCGGGGCGACTTGCGCGGCCTTACGGAGTCCGTACGGGAGAAAGGCGTCTTGGAGCCCTTGCTGGTGCGGCGATACCCCAAGTCGGGCAAGTATCTGATTATTTCCGGCGAGCGCCGCTATTTTGCCGCGCGCGCGGCGGGCCTTTCGGAAGTGCCGTGCATTGAAAAAGACGCCGATGACGTTGAAACCCTGGAACTCGCTCTCATTGAAAACATGCAGCGCAAGGATTTGACTCCTTTTGAAGAGGCCGATGGTGTTCAAGCGCTGGGCGACCGCTTCGGCCTGACGCACGAGGAGATTGCCAGAAAAATCGCCAAGTCGCGCTCCTCCGTTACCGAACTTCTGAGCCTTCGGATGATTCCGGATGAGATCAAGGCCATCTGTATTGAGAACGGCGTAATTTCCAAGTCTCAACTGTTGCAGGTTGCCCGCCAGCCCAGTGAAGCCAAGATGCGCGAAGTCATCCGGCGCTTTGCGCAGGGAACTCTCAACCGCGATCAGGCCCGGCAGGAACGGAATCCTGACAAGAAACCTCGCGAAGCGGCTTTTCGCTTTATTCCTCCCACGAAAGATTTCCGGCTAACCCTGCAATTCCGCAAGGGCAGCGTTGAGCGTGAGCAAGTCATTGCGGCGCTGCGGCGGGTGATTGAGACGCTCGAGTCGGATTCCTGAAAGCGCTCCTCAGCGCAGCCTTTGCAGGGAACGGAGTGAGGTCGCCCCGCTCCTGGAAGGCTCGTTTGCGGTGAGCGCTTTACAGCTTATCCCCATCAAAAGCCGGCGGCGAATGCGAGGCAATTGCCCGGTGGACATGAGAACACGCTAAAATGAAGACGGGAAATGGGACGGATTTGCCGTTCGTCTACGGAACTTTGCGAAGAGCGTGCGCCCTCAGCATGGTGCGGCCTCAATCAATGTTTGAAGTATTGGCAGGCGGCAAACAGCGTTTTTAAGAAAGGAAATTCGGTGGAATGGAAAATGTTCTGGACGTACTCGTAGTTGGAGCAGGGCCCACGGGATTGGCCTGCGCAATTGAAGCCGTGCGGGAGAATCTCAACACGCTGGTGGTGGAAAAGGGCTGCCTTGTCAATTCGCTCTTCAGTTATCCGCCGGGAATGACTTTTTTTACGACGCGCGAGCGCCTGGAGATCGGCGGTGTCCCGTTTTCGAGCCTCAATGTGAAACCGACCCGGGCTGAGGCGCTGGAATACTACCGCCGGGTTGCGGATTTGTTTGACCTGCCCATTCATTACCAGGAGCGTGTGCTGGCCGTAAACGCAGCCCGCGATCAATTCGAAGTTCAAACCAGGACGAGTGACGGAAAACAAAATTCCCATCGCAGCCGCAAGGTGGTCTTTGCTACAGGTTACTATGACATTCCCAACCTGATAGGAATCCCGGGTGAACGTCTGCCGAAAGTTTCCCATTATTACGGCGAAGCGCACGCATTCTTCCAGCGGAAAGTGGCTGTGATAGGCGGCTCCAATTCCGCGGCCATTGCGGCCCTCGATCTTTTCCGGCACGGAGCGGAAGTGACCCTGATCCATTGGGAACCTGAATTGAGTCGGCACATTAAGTATTGGATTCGCCCCGACATTGAAAATCGCATCAAGGAAGGTTCAATTCGCGCTTTTCTGGGGGCGAGCCTGAAAGAAGTTACCGAGGATGCGATTCTGGTTGAAACCGCTCAGCAGGAATTGATCCGGCTGGAAAATGACTTCGTTTACGCCCTGACCGGGTATCACCCTGACTTCGATCTTCTCGATAGGGCCGGGGTGTCGGTCGATCCAAAAACCTCGCGGCCGCAGTGCAATGCCAAGACGCTTGAAAGCAACGTACCGGGGATATACCTTGCGGGAGTATTAATTTCCGGCCGTCATACCAACGAGATTTTTATCGAAAATGGCCGCTTCCACGGCAAGCAGATCATCAGCCATATCAAGAAGCGGATGGGAAGACGCTCGCGGGGCGAGACAAAGAGCGAGTAGGCGGAATTGGAGATCCAAAGACGGCGTTTTAAAGAGCGCTGGTGCCTGCGAAGTTTGCGGAGAGAAAGGATCGAGCCTGGGCTCGCGCGGGAGTGGGAATGTTGAAGCTGGAGAATTGTTAGGAGGCATGGATGGAGTTCAGGACCCTTCCGAATACTGAATTGAAAATATCTCGAATCTCTTTTGGCACCATGACTTTTGGCGGCCAGACCGACGAAGCGGTGGCAGGGCGGATGGTCGACCTCTGCCTTGAGTCGGGAATTAATTGCTTTGACACCGCCAACGTTTACAACCAGGGAAGGGCGGAGGCGATGGCCGGCAAATTGCTCCGCGGCCGCCGCGACAAAATCATTCTTGCGACCAAGGTGCGCGGCAAGATGGGGGACGGCCCGGATGATGCCGGCCTTTCCCGTGCCGCCATTCATAAGGCTATCGACAACAGCCTGAAGCGCCTGGGCACCGACTATGTTGACATCTACTACCTGCACCAGCCGGACTATGACGTGCCGATTGAAGAAACTCTCGCTGCGATGCATGAGTTGGTGGCGGCGGGAAAAGTGCGCTACCCGGCGGTTTCAAACTACGCTGGCTGGCAAGTGGCGGAAATCCACTGCATCTCTCAAAAAAACGGGTTCAAAGCCCCTCATATCTCGCAGCCCATGTACAACCTGCTGGCCCGAGCGATTGAGGAAGAGTATCTGCCCTTTGCGAAGAAATACGGCGTGGCGATTGTTCCCTACAATCCGCTTGCCGGAGGCCTTCTGACCGGAAAGCATCTGCGCGGGAATCAGCCGCTGGCCGGGAGCCGTTTTGACGGCAACCCGATGTACCTCAACCGCTACTGGCATGAAGACTATTTTGCCGCGGTCGAAGAACTTCAGGAAGTTGCGCGCGAGGCAGGGAAGACCCTGGTGGAACTTGCCTTTGCCTGGCTGCTCAGCCAGGATCAGGTTGATTCCATCATTCTGGGAGCCTCACGGGTGGAACAACTGGAACAAAACCTCAAAGCGTGCGAAGGGTCGCGGCTGGAGGCTCCCGTGCTGGCGCGCTGCGATGAGATTTGGAAACGCCTGCGCGGTATCACTCCAAAGTATTCGCGCTGATGGAGAGCCGGCTGCCCGGTTTTTCCTCAGGCCAGCGCCCACTTGACCGGCCTCGCTCCCGGGACCTCTTTGACTTTGCCTTGCTGCTCAAGCCGGTCCATGTGTCCCTTGACGGGAAACATGGCAAAAATCCAGTTTTCCTGGGGCCAATCGCCCATGGCGCTTCCCAAGCCATCGATCAGTTCCTTCATGGTGAGGCCTGCCGGCACTTTCGCCAGGTTTTGCAGAATGGCGCGCTCGGCAAACTCTACGGTGCGGCGCGACTCAGCTAGAAAGTCCCGAATCTCTTCTCCATGCATGATGGGCCAATGGCCGGAATAGAGGGCCTCGACCGGCAGGTTTTCAAAATAGCGGATGGTGGAGAGATACGAATCAATCTGGTAGTAAGTCACGGGGAGGGCCATTTCACCAGTGGCTTTGGGACAACCTCGTCCCTGGACGGAATCGCCGCTGAACAAGGCGCGGTTTTTAGAATCATACAACGCCAGATGGCCGCGCGAGTGCCCAGGAACGTGAAGAACTTCAAGGTACCAATCGTCTGCCAAATGGATCTTTTCGCCGCCCGTAAAACAGAGGTTCATATGCCGCGGCTTTCCGGCCTCGGGCGATGAGAGCACGTCCAATCCTACGCGGTGGTCTGCTTGGAGAAAATTGTAACGGAGGGAGAAGAGCTTGCCGGGGTCTTCCACTAACTCGCGGTCCGCTTCGCCGCAACTGAGCATGATTTGGGGCGCAAGATTCTTGATGCTGTCATTCCCGCCCTGATGGTCCAGATCCGCGTGCGTGGTTACGGCCAGCGTCAACCGCTGGGGTTTGATTTTCAACTTGTCCATGAAGGGGAAAATGGTCTGCTCGGGTGTTTTGGCAATTCCGGTATCCACCAGCACGACGTTGTCACCCACAAAAAGATACTGAAAAAGATTTCGCCCTCCGTAGAGTGATTCGATTCGGTAGACGTTTGGATAAAGTTCCATGCGAGTCTCCAGTTGAAGATATCTTCATTCATCCCGGCAAGGTGCCAAGACAAGCCTCCATCATAGCTTCACTTGCGTGTTGCGCCGCGAATTTTTTGGGTGGCAAACCGCCCTTTGCCTTTTTCCCAAGGGCCTCAGGCGCCGATTGCTTTTCGAAGAACCTTCTTACTCGGTAAGAACATCCAGTGAGACTGGCTCAATCGGCGGCGGCAAAAAGTCACGGGTGCGGATCATCCACCGGCTGAGTTTTACTTGAAGCTCACGGAGAGTCCTGGCATACGCCGGGTCCGCGGCCAGGTTCTTCATTTCTCCAGGGTCCTTCTTCAGGTCATAGAATTCCACCTCAGGGCGCGGCTTGCCAAAGTATCGTTGGTTAAGCTCGGGACGGAGCTTCCCTTCACGATGAAGGCTCTCAATGGAACGCCAGCTCGGAGACCGCTCAATGTCGCTCAAAGGCCGGTAAGGGACTTGAGGCAGGTAGTTATGGATCAGCTTGTAGCGCGTGGTTCGCACGCAGCGAATCAGGTCCAAATGCGTGTGGTAGTTTCGCTCGGCATAGATAGCTTCTCGCCGCTTATATTTTCCTCCTGTCATAAGGCCCAGGAAGCTGGAGCCATCCATAGCTTGGGGAGCAGGGACGCCCGCCGCGTCAAGCCACGTCGGGGCCAGATCAATAAGGGAAACGAGTTCGGAAGAGGTCGATCCGGGCTTTATTCTTCCAGGCCACCGGGCAATCAAGGGAACCTGAAGCCCTGGATCGTACAACGTTCCCTTGGCGCCCGGGAAAGACATGCCCTGATCGCTGGTGAAAATGAGCAGGGTATTTTCAGCCAAGCCGTGCTGATCAAGAAGCGTCAGGAATCTTCCTATTCGAGCGTCCAGCCGCTCGATCGCGTCGTAATAGTGGCTCAGGTCCTTTCGGACGCCGGGAGTATCTGGAAGGAAGCTGGGAATCGTCACTTCCGAACGCGTATTGTGTACGGGATAACGTTCGCCCGGCAGGTAAGGTCGATGGGGATCGTGATAGCCGATGTGGAGGAAAAACGGCCGATTCTTGGGCCGTTTGTCAAAAAAAGTGTGAATGGGCAGGTGATGCCCCTGAAAATCCCAGCGTTTCCAGAAGGCAGCGCCCTGGTGGACTTTTTTAAATGCACCGGTATAGTAGCCGCGCGGCTTCAGATATTCCAGAATGGTTTTTTGTCCGGGCGGCATGGGGGAGTGGAAACGGGAGGTTCCCGTTTCATGAGGTGACTCACCGGTCAAAATGGCGGAGCGGCTGGGACTGCAGGAAGGAGACGGCGCAAAGCCGCGGTCAAAACGCATTCCCTCCCGAGCCAGCCGGTCGATATTCGGCGTGTCGAGGTACTTGTTGCCATAGCAACCGGCGTCCGGATAGCTCTGGTCGTCCGAAATTAGGAAGACAAGATTGGGAAGAGATGTCCTTGGGGGATCGGCAGCCTCGGGCAGGGAAGAGTTCAGGCTGGGATTTCCCAGCACCCCGGCGGCTCCAACTCCATAGCTCAGGTGTTTGATAAAGTTTCTCCGGTTCATTCCCCCTTGCCCCCCCAATTTGGATTGTCAACAGAACACGCGTTTGAACAGAAAAGGCAAACCTGAACGACCCTACGACCCATGGGCCACCCCTGCTGGAAGTGATCCATCTATCCCAGCAACCTGAACATACCAACTTATGACACGATGGAGGAAGATGGAAGGACTATATTGGGCGCCCGACTCCTCGCGTCCGGCGAAGCGGGTTGTCGACGGACTCTGAGAGGCCTGAAGGTCGCCATTAAGCCTGCCAGCATGGGCCGGCCTTGATTTTTGCCGGTTGCTTTGTTACTTTTAAAGGGAGCAATTGTCTTAAGCCGATCACTTATCCCAAAAGGAGTGTTGTATGGCTCTTGAACTTACGCCGCATGCAGTCGACAAAGTAAAGGAAATCCTGGGTCAGCAGAATCCCACCCCGTCGGGGCTTCGAGTCTCGGTTGTGGGAGGCGGCTGTTCTGGGTTTTCATACCAGATGAATTTTGAAAACGAGACGAATCCCATTGACAAGGTTTTTGACTTCAGTGGTTTAAAGGTTTATGTGGATCAAGCTTCTCTGATGTATCTGAACGGGACCAAGATCGATTTTGTCGAGAGTTTGGAAGGCTCGGGCTTCAAATTCGAGAATCCAAACGTCAAAACGACTTGCGGCTGTGGAAGTTCCTTCAGCGTCTAACCTCCAGCCCGGCATTATGAGGACCGGCGCGCGAGGCGCTCATTTGTTGTCGTCCCGGCGACGTGTTTTTACCTACCTTGAAGCAGGCGGTCTGTGCCATCCCGGTCGGAAGTGTGTTTCTACCATTCGAACGGTGGATGGTGGGGCTTGCTCATGAACTTCCGGTTTCTTCCGGAACGGGCGGGAGCCAAGTGACCCGTTCACGACGATGAGCAGCGCCGCTTGACAGACAAGAGGCCACGCTGTTCCCCATTCCATTTGTCCTTCCAGTATAATTACAGGATGTCGGTTGGCAGGAGAAAGGAATGTAGTTTCTATTCGGTCCTGTGATGAAAATTGCGCTAGCACAAATCAATACCACTGTGGGAGATTTTGAAGGCAATGTTGGAAAGATCATTCAGTATGCCAAACTAGCGGCCGATCGAGGGGCGGACCTTGTCGTTTTCCCGGAAATGGCCGTGTGCGGATACCCGCCAAGGGATCTTGTTGAACGACCGGATTTTATCCAGCGGTCGGAAGATGAACTCTCGCGGCTCGCTCATCTGCTCCCGGACATTCCCGCCGTCGTCGGTTACGTTCGGCGGTCTCAAGTCCAAATGGGCAGGCCGGTCTCGAACGCTGCGGCGATTATCCATCGTGGCAAAGTGCTGCTGGATTACGTCAAGATTCTTTTGCCGTTTTACGACGTGTTTGATGAGTCCCGATACTTTGAGCCCGGCAGTGCCATCGGGATATATGACCTGGAAGGGATGCGGATCGGGATCACGATCTGCGAGGACATCTGGAACGATAAGAACTTCTGGAGGAAGCGCCTTTATGCTCGCGACCCTGTCGAAGAGATTACAAGGGCAGGCGCCAAACTGCTGCTGAACATCGCCTCTTCGCCCTTTACCACTGAAAAGCTTCAAACCCGCTACGATATGCTCAGGACCATCGCGGTTGAGAACCACATCCCCGTGGCATACGTTAATCACGTGGGTGGAAACGACCAGTTGATTCTCGACGGATCGAGTCTGGCCTTCAGCGCCGGTGGGGCCTTGGTGGCAAGGGCAAAGTCGTTCGAGGAAGACCTGCTTGTTTTTGACACCGCAGGGACCTTAGCGGACATTCACCCCGCGCCGGCCTCGGAAATCGAGGCGGTCTATCAGGCGCTCTTATTGGGGACGCGTGATTACATGCGCAAGTGCAATTTCCGCGAGGCGATTGTGGGCTTGAGCGGCGGGATTGATTCCTCTCTGGTTGCGACCCTCGCGACCGAAGCCCTGGGTGCTGAAAATGTCCATGCCATTGCCATGCCCGGCCCTTATTCTTCGCCCAGCAGTCTGCGGGATGCGAAAGATCTGGCGGGCAGGCTGGGCATTGATTTACGCGTTATTCCCATTTCCTCGATTTATGAGGACTATCTCCAGACGCTCGCGCCTTCCTTTGAGGGCCGTCCCGCCGACGTAACGGAAGAGAACCTTCAGGCTCGAATTCGTGGAAATATCCTGATGGCCCTGTCGAACAAGCTCGGCGCAATGGTTTTGAGCACGGGCAACAAGTCCGAGCTGGCCGTGGGCTACTGTACCCTGTATGGGGATATGGCTGGCGGACTCGCGGTCGTCGCCGACATCCCGAAGACGATGATCTATGAGCTGGCCCGCTACGCAAATCGCGCGGGGGAGAGAATTCCGCAATCCTGCATTGATAAGGCTCCCTCGGCCGAGTTGCGGGCAAACCAAACCGATCAGGACACCCTTCCAGCTTATGAGGTGCTCGATGTGATCCTCAAAGCCGCCATCGAAGAGCGGCTTTGCGCAAAAGAGATCGCGGAGAAATACCAGATTCAATTACCGCTGATTCAGGATGTTCTGCGCCGCGTCGCCCGTGCCGAATATAAACGCCAGCAGGCCGCTCCGGCTCTCAAGGTCACTGCAAAGGCTTTTGGTATGGGGCGCCGCTATCCGATCGCTCACAAGTTTGGGGGCTAAAATGCGAACCCAGAGCGGGGGTGCGCCAGCTTTTGCGCGATTCCAATGAAAATCCGTGCGGCGGCGTTTGGCACAGTTTGCTTCATGGGCTGGACGCTGCCCGCAGGCTGCGGCTTACGGGACGGTATTCCGAAGGCTATTTGACAAGCCGCTCTTCACGCTTTGGGGCTGTGCACCGGCTCGCTGTCCTTGTGGCCTTTTCCTTTTTTGCCTGCGGCTCAGTTCTCGGAGCCGTCGGCCTTCCAACTCTTAAGATTGACACTTTGGAACTTCCCAACGGCCTTCACGCCGTCATGGTGGAGCGGCCCGATGCTCCGGTTGTGACCGTTGAGGTTTGGTATCACGTCGGCTCCAAAGACGAACAACCGGGTAAGACGGGGTTTGCCCATCTCTTTGAGCACCTGATGTTTGACGGCACCAAGACGCTGGGTAACCGTTTCTCGGACTACATCGTGCGGGCGGGCGGAATCGATAACGCCTATACCACCAATGACGCAACGGTTTTTTGGGAGACCATGCCAAGCTCTAACCTTCCGGTGGCGTTATGGCTTGAGGCCGATCGGATGCGGAACCTGGACATCACTCAAAAGACGCTGAACAACGAAAGGGAAGTCGTCAATGAGGAACGCCGCCAGCGGTTCGAAAATCCGCCGTACGGGAACGTCATGGAAGAGCTTTACCGGCACGCGTTCACGGTCCACCCCTACCAGCACCTGCCCATCGGCAGCGCGAAAGATGTGAATAGCGCCACGCTCCGGGACGTTAAGGAATTTTACGATACCTACTACGTTCCCAATGACGCGACGGTGGTCATCGTCGGTGACTTTTCCGTGGACAAAGCGGAGGCTTTGGTCAGGAAATACTTTGCGCCCATGCCGCGTGGCACGCGCTCCATTTCACCTTCAATTCCTGTTGAGCCGCCGCAAAGCTCGGAACGGGTGGTCAAGCTTTTTCAGGATGTGGCGTTGCCGGCGTTTGTTGAGGCTTACCATATCCCGGCCGATGGCTCGCCGGACTCTTACCCGTTGGAACTGGTCTCGAAGATTCTATCGGCGGGTGACAGCGGACTGATCTATCGCAAGCTAGTCTACAAAAAGCAGCTTGCTCTTCAGGCGGATAGCTCGGCAAACTTCAGCGAAGACCCGAACCTTTTCTTTGTCTTTGCTGTCATGAACACCGGCTACTCGCCCCGCCAGGGTGAGGCGGCCGTAACATCCGTATTGGACCGGCTGAAGGATAAACCTGCTTCCGAGCGCGAGTTGGAACGGGCCAAAAACCAGGTTCTCTTTGAACTTGTTCGAGACGAGGAAACCTCCAAGAGCCTGGCTGAGCAGTTGGGCTACGACGCGGTCATTCTCAAGAGTCCCCGCCTGATTAATACGGAGGCCGCGCGGTTCCTCGCGGTTACCCCTGAGGAAGTTCAAGCTGTGGTAAAAAAGTATTTTGCGCGTCACAACATGACGCTGCTGGAAGTTTATCCGGAGCAAAACAAGCAGGGAACTTTGAATTCCCAGGGCGGCGCCCATTGAAAGGGAAATCTGCAATCTTGAAAACAGCGATTGCCGGCTTTGCCTGGGCCTTGGCGGTTTTGGGGATGGGACCACAACTTGCCGCGCGTGAATTGCCGCCGGCAGTTCCTCCGCCTGAAGCCATTTCTTTTCGCTTGCCGGAGGTCCATCGGCTCCCGAACGGCCTGCGCGTTGTGCTGATCGAACGGCATGATTTGCCTCTGCTCACCTTGTACGCAATCGTCGAGCGGGGCGCTGAAGCCGATCCTCCCAACCTGCCGGGGATGGCGGAAATGGTGGCCGACCTGCTTCCGGAGGGAACTGAAACAAGAAGCGCGGTTGAGATCGCCCGGGCCATCGACCAGGCAGGCGGAAATATCAATACGGGCGCCGGCTGGGACGAATCTTACGCCAACGTCAGCCTGCTCTCGGATCATAAGGAACTTGCTTTCAACCTGCTTGCAGACATGCTGATCCATCCCGCCTTTGCCCCGTCGGAAATTGAGCGCATCCGAAGGCAGACCCTCTCAGCCCTCGACGTCGTCACCGAGGACCCGGGTTACATGGCGGACGTCGTGTTGCGCCGCTTTTTATATGCGGGAACTCCTTATGCGCATTCGGCGGACGGCACGCCGGAAGCGATTCGGCACATCACGCGCAAGGATCTGGCAGCTTTCCACGCTCAAAACTATGAGCCGTCGCGCACGATTCTGGCCGTCGTCGGAGATATTACGGGCCCGCAGTGCCTGGCGCTGGCAACCCGGTTCTTTGGAGCTTGGAAGAACAACCCTGAGAGCCGGCCGCAGCCGCCCATCCGGCTTCCAGCGCCGCGCGCCCGGCAGGTGATTGTTATCAACAAGCCTAACGCCGTGCAGACAGAAATTCGTGTGGCCAACCTGGCCATTCCGCGCTCAAGCCCGGATTACTATGCCCTTACGGTTGCCAATCAGGTTCTTGGAGGGCCCGCGGCCAACCGGCTTTTTGATGCGTTGCGGACTCGGCGCGGCCTTGTCTACGGAGCCTCCAGCGACCTCAAATGTAATTCCTCCAGCGGAGCCTGGGTGGCTAAAACATCCACGCGGTCGGCCGAATCCATCAAGGCGACGGAAATAGTTCTGCGCCAAATGGAACAAATGCGCTCCTACCCCATCAACGAGGATGAACTGCAAACCGCCCAAAGCTACCTGATCGGCCATCAGGCGCTTGATTTTGAGTCTCCCTCGCAGATTGCAAACCAGGTCCTGGAGTTGATGATGTACCATCTGCCGCTGGACTATTGGAACCAATATGCACAGCACATTCGCGCCCTCTCAACCGCCGACGTTCTTAGCGCCACGCAAAAGTATCTTCTTCCCGATGATGATGTGATTGTTCTGGTCGGCAATGTTTCCGCCTTCAGAAACAATTTGCACAAACTCGGCCCGGTTCAAGTGATTCCGATTGCGGAAGCCGCCCGCGCGTTTCCGAATGTAGAAAAGGGAAGCGCCGCCCATTCCGAACCCGGTGAATAGCCCCATGAAAAATGTCGTCGCGGGCCTTATCGGCTTGACGCTCATTGCTGCGGTAGCGGAAGTCATTATTTTGTCTCGGATTCACTTGGACCCCTGGCGGCTGGCGGTCTTGCTGGAATGCCTGGCCTTAACGCTTGCGGTATTTGCCGCCTTTACTTACACCGATTTCGTCCATCGCCTCAGAAAGTGGGCTCTTGAGTCCGCCACTACTGCCGTTTTAATGCCGTTTGCCCTTCTCGTGCCGTACCTTGTCCTGGCGATCAGCACGGATACCTTTTCATTCACGGCGCTTGCCAAGCTTGTCGCCTACATTGCCGTTCCCACTGTCCTGCTTCTGCCCGACCGTGTGCATGGGCCACAAGGCGCCGGATGGCGGGACTTTCTGGCGATGGTCAGCATCGCTCTTCCGGTGGGCGCCGGATGGTTGGACGGCATTTGGGTCTGGCCGGAAGACATTTACATTTTTCGCCCCATTTTCTGTGTTTGCGTAGGAGCTTACGCATTCCTGGTGATCCGGAATTTGAAAGACGCCGGTTACCGCCTCATCTTCAAGAAGCCCGACATCATCGACGGAAGCCTTAATTTTGTGGCCTTTTCCATTCTCGCCATACCGCTTGGCATCAGCCTCCACTTCCTTCATCCGCACGCCTACCATCCCAGCCCTTTCGTCTTTATCGGCGACTTTTTGGGAATCTACCTGACGGTCGCCATCCCCGAGGAATTCCTGTTCCGCGGGATCCTTCAGAATTTTTTAGCCAAGTCCTTCAAAGGACCGCGCAGAGGGGAATACGGCCTGATAGTTGCCTCGGTCATTTTCGGCCTTTCACACCTGCAGCACGCCCCTGTTCCAAATTGGCGCTACGCAATCATGGCGACCTTGGCGGGACTCTTTTATGGGAATGTCTACCGTATTAGGAAACGAACCTCCGCCTCAGCCTTTACGCACGCCATGGTCGATACCATGTGGCACTTCTGGCTCTGATCGCCCGCCAACCCTCTGATCCAAGCCGTCTTTGCCGCTCCGGCAAACACAGACTGGCGTATACTATCCGCAAAAAGCATCTGACATAAACCCATGAAAGGAGACCTATGCGATACCTCGCAACAATATCCGCCTTCTGCCTGTTGCTCGCAGCAAGCGGCGCGATGGCCCATAATAACAACACCGCTCAGGAGCCTCTTACCGGTACCTGGCAATGCATCGCCCACGGCGCCTCTAACGGCGACCTTCCGTTTACGCTTCATATGGACCAACACAACCCGAAACACATCTACGGATGGGTAACCGCCCGGCAAGGGACCACAGACCTAAGCGTTGTCCATAGCAAGGGCAATCAGCTCCAAATTGTGATCGATACTGACCAAAACCAGTACGCGCTGACCGGGGTTATTAAAGACAACCAGCTCAGCGGAACCTGGAAGCTGAACGGCCGGGAGAAGGGCGCCTGGGAAGGCAAAAAGACCAGCAATTTGGAAGTGGGCGATTAGCAGAAGCCCCAAGCATAGGGATTCGCCGTATTCAATAGTTAACATAACATACCTTATCAGACGCTAAGGAAATGGTCGTTTGGGCTGAGGCGTCCCGCCGATCGCACCGGTATCTCGCTCCGTCTGTTCCTCTGCCCCGGCTTTGCTTTTCACCTTAGGCTGTCTGATTTGATTTTTTTATGTAAAATAACTGCATGAAAACACGAACCGAACACGACTCTCTTGGAAATGTTGAAGTTCCATCCAACGCCTATTACGGCGCCCAGACGGCTCGCGCAGTGGCAAATTTTCCGATTAGCGGCATTCATGCGCATCGGTATCTGATCAGGGCTTACGGCCTGCTGAAACAAGCGTGCGCGGAAACCAATCTTGAGCTCGGAATGATTCCTCAGCGGAAGGGCCAAGCGGTAGTCCGCGCGGCCAAGGATGTGGCTGAAGGTATCCTGGACGAGCATTTTGTGGTGGACGTCTACCAGGCAGGAGCCGGCGTCAGCTTCCACATGAATGTCAACGAGGTGATTGCCAACCGGGCGATCTGGCACCTGCAGGGCCATCGGATGGACCGGCTTGGTGACTACTCGATTGTCCACCCCAACGACCACGTTAATTTTGGCCAATCGACCAATGACACGTTCCCGACTGCAATGCGGCTGGCTTCCCTGCTGCTGCTTGAGGATTTTTACCCGGCGCTCGAGGAGCTGGAAGAGGCCTTCCGCAATAAGGGGCTCGAATTTGACGGGATTCTCAAGAGCGGGCGCACTCATATGCAGGACGCCGTTCCGATCCGTTTGGGTCAGGAGTTCACGGCATACGCGGTGACTTTGGACAATCTTTCGCGGCACATTCGCCAGAACGCCGGGGCTTTGGCTGAGCTGGGGATTGGAGGCAGCGCCGTCGGCACCGGCCTAAACGCCCATCCCAAGTACCCTCGCCTGGTTGTGAAGCGGCTTGCGGGACTGACGGGCTTGCGGCTGCGGGTTGCTCCGGATCTGCGGGCGGCGATGCAGTCGCAATTTCCGCTGGCGGCAGTTTCCGGGGCGCTAAGGAACCTGGCGCTGGAACTCATCCGCATTGGAAACGACTTGCGTCTGTTGACCAGCGGCCCACTCACGGGATTCCATGAGATTGTGCTGCCGGCCTTGCAACCTGGCTCGAGCATCATGCCCGGCAAGGTCAATCCGGTCATGGGCGAATTGCTGGATATGGTGGCTTTCCAGGTGGTGGGATGTGATACGGCCGTTGCTCTGGCAGTCCAGGCCGGACAGCTTGAACTGAACGTTATGATGCCGGCGATGATTTGGAATGTTCTGCATGCAACCGAAATCCTCAAGAACACCTGTAGGGTGGTTGCACATCGTTGCATTGAAGGAATCCGGGCCAATCGCGAGGTTTGCGAGCGCTACGCATATCTGTCGCCTTCAATCGCCACCGCCCTGAACCCGGTGATCGGGTATGCACGGGCTGCGGAGATCGTCAAGAAATCGCTTGCCACTGGCAAGACCATTCCTGAAGTATGCCTTGAGGATAAGGTCCTTAGTGAAGAGGAATTAAAAAAGATCCTTGATCCGCATCGCATGACGCAGCCCGGCCTTCCACCGCGCAGGAAAAAGTGAAGCTCGCTGCCCCGACGAGGTCCTGTGGCAGGAGAGAGCACAGCCAGTCAATTCCGGCCGCGCCCAAGGTTCCAAAGCGGCGGTAATGCACAAGGGTTTTAACAGAAGCCCGCCAGTTCCCTTCTTCGATTATGGTAGAGAAGGGAGCGTCGCTTTGGGCGACTGCTTGATAACTTGGGGAGGGTTCGGACTAATGCCCAGCCGGCGGGTGGAGATTCGCTCGGTAAGTGAGAATGTCGGGCTGATCGGTTGACAGCCACAGCTTCTTTCGGTAATCTGAATAGGATATGGATAAGGGAGTTTATAAAGTCGCTTCCATGTGTTGTTGCACCTCTTCGCCGGCGTGTGGAGGCTGACCTAAGGTAATCATTCATCTTAGCAATAGTCCGAAACCACCGTCGAAAATGAAGTCCGACGGTGTTTTTTTTTGGAGCCATGACACAATGAAAAGTTCAAACGCACTTTGGAAGGAACATTTCTCCGGAAAGCTGCCGGAAGCCCTGGCGAGCGAAATTGACATTTTTGAAACGGAAGTCGCCTTGAAGAAGCAGGGCAAGCGCGATGACCGTCTCTTTGCCGAGACGCGGCTGCGAAGGGGAGTCTACGGCCAGCGCTACGACAATGGCCAACGGCATGACGGGAAAAAAGTTCAGGAGATGGCCTACCCGAACCGGGAGCTGCTCAAGGGGCCAAACACGCTTTGGGACGCTCCCGGCATGCAGCGCATCAAGATTCCCGGGGGCGGGCTCGACGCCCGGCAACTGGAAATCCTGGCGGATTTGGCTGAAGAGTATTCCGACGGCATCGCTCACGTAACCACGCGGCAGGACGTTCAACTCCACTACGTGCACCTGGAGGATACTCCGACATTGATGCGCCGCCTGGCCGCCGTTGATATCACCACGCAGGAGGCCTGCGGAAATTCCGTCCGCAATGTGACGGCCTGCTCCTATGCCGGCGTCTGCCAGGGTGAAGTGTTTGACGTTACGCCCTATTCGCGAGCCTTGGCAAAGTTTCTGATGGGCCATCCGGACGTCCAGAACTTCGGCAGAAAGTTCAAGCCGGCTTTCAGCGGCTGTCCGCAGGATGCGTGTGCCCTTACGAACATGCACGACCTGGGCTTGATTGCCGTGAAACGCACGGAAAACGGGCAGGAAAAGCGGGGCTTTGAGATGTACGTGGGCGGCGGCCTCGGCGCCGTGGCCTATCAGGCAAAGCTGTTCGATTCCTTTGTGCCTCCGGAAGAACTAATGCCGCTGACCCAGGCGATCGCCAGGGTCTTTGCAAGGCTGGGAGAGAAAAAGAACCGCAACCGCGCTCGAATCAAGTTCCTGATCCAGGATTTAGGCATTGAGAAATTCAAGGAATTGGTTCTCGAAGAACGCAAGACTCTTCCTCACGATCCGCGATGGACGGAATATCTGGCAGGCGCGGAGGCGCCGCAGGAGGAGCCGCTGAAACCCGCCGGCGAACTTCAAACGCTCGGTTCCGAAGCGTACCAGCGCTGGCTCAAGACGAATATTCGCCCACAGAAGCAAGCGGGGTATGCGACCGTCACCGTTGCCCTTCCCATTGGGGACATTACGTCATACCAATTGCGCATTTTGGCCGATATTGTCCGGCGCTTTACGAAAGAGACCATCCGGACCACAGTCGAGCAAAACTTCGTGATCCGCTGGGTGAGCCAAAGCGACCTTCCTGAGTTGTACCAGGCGCTTGATGCGGTTGGTTTGGGCGCGGCTGGCGCGGGAACCATTGTGGACATTGTTTCCTGCCCCGGTACGGACACCTGCAAGCTGGGAATTTCGTCTTCACGCGGTTTGGCGGCGGAGCTGCGCAAGCGCCTGGCGGAGAAGAGCTTCCAAATGGACGAGGCCGTTCAAAACCTGCGTATCAAGATCAGCGGCTGCTTTAACAGTTGCGGCCAGCACCATGTGGCGGACCTGGGTTTTTACGGCGTCAGCCGCAAGATGGCGGGATATGCGGTTCCTCATTTTCAGGTGGTTCTGGGCGGAGAGTGGGCGCACAACGGGGGATCTTACGGCATGCCGATTGTGGCGATACCCTCCAAGAACATTCCGGAAGTTGTTACGCGCCTAAGTGACCGCTACGTTGCGGGCCGTAAGAACGCAGAAAGCTTTCAGGAATTCGTCAAGCGGACCGGCAAGGTGGAATTAAAGAAGCTTCTCGAAGACCTCACGCAGCCGCCGGCGAATCAAACGGACCATTCTTTCTTCAAGGACTGGGGCGACCCGCGGGAATACAGCATGGGGGATCACGGCGTGGGCGAGTGCGCGGGAGAGGTTATTTCTTCCATCGAATTCGACCTTGCTGCGGCCGAGCGGAAGCTTTTTGAGGCGCAGGTGGCCCTGGATGACGGCGAAGCGGAGCAGGCTGGGAAAGCAGCGTATGAAGCGATGCTTCGCGCCGCCAAGGCATTGGTCAAAGCTGACTACCTTGATGTCGGAGATCATCCCGAGCAGATCGTTGCGGAATTCCGAACGCGCTTCTACGACACCAAGACGTTTTTTGATCCGTACGCCGGAGGTAAATTCGCCCATTACCTGTTTGAGGCGCACCGGAAGGCAGGCTCGCCTCACACTCTCGATTCCGCGCGCCTGCTGATCGATGAAGCCCAGTTGTTTATTGAGGCTTCGCACAGTTGTTCCAACCGAACGGGCACGCTGGTGGGAGGGTAAGATTCCATGGAACTTCAGCACATCAACGTAAAATTTCTGGTTGCCAGGCCCGAGGGCGTGGACCTTGAGGCGCTCATCCCGATTTTCCATGGCTGGATTCAGGAGCAAGCTTGGGGAGAGCTGCTGCTGGACGTGGCGGATTACCGCCATGTTTATTCCGGGCCCGGAGTTATCCTAATCGGTCACGAAGGCAACTACAGCGTGGACAACACGGACGGCCGCCTGGGAGTTCGCTACAACCGCAAAGCAGCGATTGGGGGCAGCAACCTTGACCGTTTGCGGCAGGCGGCGCTTGCGGCCCTGAGGCTTTGCAAGGGGCTGGAGGCTGATCCAAGCCTCGAGGGAAAGCTTCGCTTCAACGGCCGGGAAATTGAGATTATTTTTAATGACCGGTTGCTCGCTCCCAACACTCCCGCCGCGCGTGAAGCGGTCCGGGCTGAACTTGCGCCTTTCCTTCAGCAAATGTTGGCAGGCAGCGACTATTCTCTGAGCTTTAATGAAGAGCCACGCAGTCTGCTTCAAGCGCGTGTCAAAGCCTCCCAGACCTTTTCGGTCGAGGCTCTTTCCAATCATCTGGCGTCCGTTTCAAGCACGGTCGTCTAAACCACCTGCCCTCAGCGCCGGGGATCCCTCGATGATTCCCGGCTTCAGCCCCATGGGATTTTCCACGCTTTCGGGGTGTCCACTCCTCCCCATTTTCTTTGTAATCAAGGTTGTTTGCATCGCTATTTTGTTGCACTATGCCGTTAGACAGCGGAATCTCGCATTGGCCGGCTGGCGCCTTGCATTGCAAATCGATTGCCAGCCTGTCTTGGACAGGAAGGTGACATCTTGAGCGATCGAGTCCTGGTTGTCGGCGGAACGGGAGGTTTTGGCCGGGCGGTTATAGAGGAATTATTGCGCCGCGGCCTGCCGACCCGCTGCCTGGTTCGCGATCCATCAAAAGCCGAAAGGGTATTGGGCAGCAATCCGGGCTTGGAGGTCATCCAGGGCAACGCGGAAGACGGGCCAGCGGTTTTGAGCGCCAGTCAGAACTGCGGAGCCATTGTTCATGCGGTCAATTTTCCCTACCCTCAGTGGGTTCCGCATATGGCCAAAGCGACCGCCCAGGTGATTACAGCGGCGCGGGCGGCAAACGCCACCATTCTGTTTCCCGGCAACGTTTATGGGCTTGGGCCGCAATCTTCAGGCCCGCTCACCGAAGATGCCCCAAACCTTCCGAGCGCCGACAAGGGAACGTTGAGGGTAACCATCGAAAATTCCCTCCAGCAAGCTGCTGAAGAAGGACCCGAGCGAGTGATCATTCTGCGCGCCGGTGATTACTTCGGCCCAACCGTGCGGAACGGTCTGGTGGATCCTCTGTTTGAAAATGCCATGCTCGGGAAACCCTTGCGCGCCATCGGTAAACTGGATATTCCTCATCAATGGGCTTTCGTGCCGGATCTCGCTCGCGCGGCTATCGATCTTCTGGGCGCGTCAGAGCGATTGAACGCCTTCGAGGTTGTTCATTTTTCCGGGTACGTTCCTCCCACCCAGCGCGATTTCCTGAAACTGATCGCCCAGCAGGCCGGGAAGCCCGAATTGCCGGTCCGTGCCGTGCCGTGGTCGGCGTTGAAGGTTGCGGCGGTTTTCGACAGAGTTATCCGCGAACTTCTTGAACTGCGCTACCTTTTCGACAGCAGCGTGATCATGGACGGGTCAAAGCTGAAGGGGCTGCTGCCGGAGTTCAGGGAAACACCCATCGAGGAGGCCGTCCTGGCGACTCTTGAGAGCTACCGCAAAGCAGAGGAAGCTTCATAAGTCGGCGCGCCGGCTTCCCTGCCCCGCGCTCGCCATGCTGATGCGACTTTTCGGCCCAAAGCTCTGTTTTATCCGTTGTCCCGTGGCCGCCGGTGAGTTAAGCCCTACCTGATAAAGTATCCCACCACCCTCCATTTCCCGCCTGCATCCATCTTGAAGATAACGGTCTCGACAGCCGATTTCTTGCTCGCAAACGAGGTCCCAAAATGCATCTCGACGTATTGGCCGTCGGGAGCGCCCGGCAATGACGTTTTGTACGCTTTCGACTTCAACTCGCGGGAAACCATCTTGCCCAAAGGCTTCCGGACCGCCTGCATCGACTGCTCCCACTTTTGCTGGGTGACGGCATTGCGAAAATAGGCGGCGGCTTCGGTATAGCTTTTGGCGTAATTGCCTTCGTCGATTAATCGCAGCCATTTCTCTGCTGAAGTTACCGCGGCGTTCTCTTTGCCGGCATTCTGAGCAACGGCGGCCACGGAAACAAGGATAAGACCCATCGCCACTAGGTACACGGATTTTCTGAACATACACCCTCCACTGTCCGGCGCATATTTATTAGAGTTTCCAATTTGCATTCACGTCAAACGGAGCATATCGCTCGCTCCCTCCCAATGCAATAGCCGGCGTTGCTTATCCGTGGCATTCGCTCTCTCGGGGGGATATAATGCCCGCCGGTGCAAGTTTTGTTGTTAACGAAAAGGAGGAGCAAGAAATGGATTTCAGCCTTAACCGTCGTGAATTCTTGGGAAGCTTGGCGGCCGCCGGCGCAGTTGGCGCGCTCGCCCCAACTCCAGCCGCAGCGCTGCCTCCCCAGCCCTGGAGGGGTGTCTTCATCATCATGCAGACGCCGTATTATGAAAGTCTGAAGATCGATGGAGAATCGTTGAAGCGCGAGACCGAGTTCCTGGTTCGCTGCGGCGTGCAGGGGATGGTATGGCCCTCGGGTGCGGGAGAAACAAATTCGATATCTCACGACGAGCGCGTGGAATTCTCGCGCGTGATTGTGAACCAGGCTCGCCACCGCATTCCGGTGTTGGTGGGTGTTCACGCGCCGAACAAGTTTGAAGCCGCCGAATACGCGCGGCAGGCGGAGGCGATGGGAGCTGACGGAATGCTCGCGCGCTGCCAAACCGACGGGACGACGGACCTGGATATCCTTACCGATTACTTCACCGCCATCACCTCGGCGTCGAAGCTGCCGTTGTGTATACAGGTGACGACGCCGGCGACAACTGTGGACTACCTGATCGATCTGGCCCACAAACTGCCCACCTTCCGCTACGTCAAGGAGGAGGTCAATCCCGTCCATCGCGTCAGCGAGTACGTGAAGCGGGCTTCGGGTTTGCTGGTTCCCATGACGGGCGGCGGCGCGAAGATGTTTATGAACGAAATGGCGCGCGGCTCGGGAGGCACCATGCCCGGCGCGGGGTTCGCTGACATTCAGGCGCAGATTTGGGACTGGTTCCAGGCCGGCAAGAGGAAGCAGGCGCGCGAACTGTTTGCAAAAATGCTGATGATGGCTGTGATGGAAGAAGAAGTCACCTACGTCTTGCAGAAAGAGATCCTGCGAAGGCGCGGGATCTTCAAGAATGTCCTCATGCGGAACACCAGCAAGTTTGCAATGGACGCCGGCGACCAGCGCGAACTCGATGCCGTCTTTGAAACCCTGCGGCCTTATTTCCGCGTTTAGGCCGGGCTCGCTGCGCATCACGAAACTTTGGCTGAAACAAGGTGGCTCCCTCCCTGCGCACCGCGCTAGAGAAAAGACCGCCGGGGCGGAACTGTCGCTCGAAGCGCAGTCTTTGTTCAGGTGAATGGCGATCGCGATGGCAACGCCATGATATGCACGGGGAGAAAGTACAGGTGAAGACAACTCTAGCTTTGTTATTTTTGCTTTCGGGATTTGGATTTGCAGCGGGGAACCCGTTTGTTACCACGATCACATATTCCCCCGCGGTTGGCCTAGGGTTGGAGCGCGGGGTTGGGCGGCGTGATCCAAGCGACGTCATAAAAGTCGGCTCCACGTATTACTTGTGGTATACAAAAATCCTCACAGGGGAGCAGGGCTACCCGGCAGGCTATCCCGGAACCATCTGGTACGCTACTTCCCAAGACGGACGGCATTGGAAAGAACAAGGCGAGGCCGTGGGGCGAGGCCAAAGGGGAGCGTGGGACGAGCACGGTGTGCTGACTCCGAATATTCTCGTATCAAACCATCGATACTATCTGTTTTATACGGGTGTTCCCGAACCTTTCTCGAACCAGTTTAAAAATGCCACGCCGACCGCAATCGGGGTCTCCGTTGCTGATTCACCCCGTGGTCCCTGGACGGCATTCCGCGGCAATCCTGTGCTCACGCCGGAGCGGTCAGGCAGGTGGGATGACTTTCGCGTGGACGATTCATGCCTGATCAAGCGAGATAATCGCTATTGGCTCTACTACAAGGGTGTAAGCCATGAGAACAAATGGCACGGCCTTACGTCCATGGGACTTGCTGTGGCCGCCTCGCCTACGGGACCCTACACGCGTTACAGCAACAACCCCCTCATCCTGCCGGGCCACGAAGTGCTGGTTTGGCCCTTTAGAGAGGGAGTTGCCGCTCTTGTAGCTCACGGAAACGGGATATGGTACGGTCAGGACGGAATTCATTTCAAACGGCGCTTTCTGTCGGCAACCACCCCCGAAGCTCCTGGCGCATATCGCGAGTCTCCTGTTGGCGCAGGGGTCGCGTGGGGGATTTGCCAACGCCGAAAAGGAGATCAGGTTTTCCTGGAGCGCTTTGAATTTCATCCGTCCCTAACCAAGGGTGCCACTCAAACAGCGGGCTATCCGCGCATGAATTTTGTGCAGCAGGCTTTTTGAGCTTGCGAACCGCGGACTGAAAGACACGCTGTCGTGGGCCGCTTTTCAGAGTAATCTTGGGCTTTGGAGGATCGATAGAAATGGTAAAACCCAACATGCTTAAAGGCCAGGGTGAGGCTGTGTCTCGGCGCGCAGCGCTGAAAGCGGGCCTCGGTTTTGCAGGTGCGGCTGCTTTGCTGGAAAGCAGCAGCACTTTGCGCTCCGAGCCGGCGGCAACGGCCGGCGGGCGGTCTGAAACTTATGCTCATATTCGCGGCTTTAACTATCAGCCGAGTTGGGATTTCAGCGGACATGTCATCTGGCGGCAGTTCAGGCCCGAACTCTTTGATCTGGAATTGAGCCAGGGAAAGAGATACTTTCCGGGGATTAATACCGTCCGCCTTTGGCTGTCCTTTGCCGCCTTCATCGGCGGAGGCATTGAGAACCAGAACAGGGTGGCCGCAAACTTTGATACCGCTCTGCAGATTGCGGACAAGCACGGCCTGAAGGTGATCCCCACTTTATTCAACGGCTGGCACAGCGTGCCGGACTTCGGCGGCGTCGCCCAGGAAATGGTCAAGAACTGGATGGACGACCGGTATCCAACCATCCCGCCCAACGTCTTTGTTCCCTACCTCGAAAAGTTCGTCGGGGCGCACGCCAATGACCATCGCATTCTGATCTGGGATTTGTGCAACGAACCCTTTGACAGTGGCGTGACGCCCGACCTTTTGAACTGGCTGAAATTTCTTTACAGGAAATGCAAAGAGCTGAAAGCCAGCGCTCCCATCGGCGTCGGTACGCCTCCCAGCATGGAGCAGCTCAGGCTCCTGTTGCCCGTGAGTGACGTCCTGACAATCCATCCCTACGGCAACCAGAAGTTTCTTGACGCGGCGGTCAATTTGGGGCAAAAGACCGGCAAGCCGGTGCTGGCGACTGAATGTTGCTGGGGTTCCCTGGATGATTCGAAAAGAGCAAAGAGAATCGAGAAGGAGTTGAGCGCACTTCAGAAAGCAGGAATCGGATTTCTGGCCCACGTGCTGCACCACAGTCTTGTGGCCGATTGCCACCGGCAACAATACGGGCCGGTAAGTGTTGCGGGCTACATGGCGTTTATTGAGGCAGACGGGTCGCTGCGGCCGTACCACGATGTTTTTAACAAGTTTGTTTGAAATTGTTTCTGAATCATGAAGCGGGCGTAACACTCCTCGTGCGCGGGACATGCAACAGAACAGGTGAATGGAAACTCGTCCCCGTGCCTTTGCAAGGAACCTCTGCCGGCTCAGCACGCATGGCCGGTCGCAGGCCACAGAAGAGGCATTTGCTTCCCAAAGGAGGCTTTGACGATGGATTTGGGCATAGGCGGAAAAATCGCTATCGTGACGGGAGGCGGATCCGGAATCGGCAAGGCCATCTGTTTTGCCCTGGGGCAGGAAGGCGCGCAGGTAGTTGTGGCTGATCTTCACAAGGATCGCGCCGAGGGGGTTGCAGATGAAATCACGAAACGGAACGGGAAGGCGATCGGAGTCACGGCGGACGTATCCTCCGCGCCTGACGTTGACCGGATGCTGAAGCGTGCGCTCGATGAATGGGGGCGCGTCGATATCCTGGTCAACAACGCGGGCATCATTCTGCAGGCGCAAACCGTCGATATGACGGAGCAGCAATGGAACAAGATCCTGACCAACAACCTGGGCAGTTGCTTTCTCTGTTCCCGGGCGGCGGCCCGGCAGATGATCCAACAGGGAGGCGGCGGACGCATCGTCAACATTTCCTCGATTCACGCTGAACTTTCCGAGCCCTCCGCCGGCGCCTACACCGCAGCGAAGGGCGGGATGGAAGCCTTCGCGCGCACGCTGGCCACGGAGCTGGCGCCCCACAAGATCACGGTCAACTGCGTGCGGCCCGGCGCCACGTACACGGAACTTACCGTTCCGATGTATACCGAGCAGGTTAAGAAGGCACTTTTCACGCGCATTCCGCTCCGGGAGATTGCCGATCCCGCTTGGATTGCGGATGGCGTCGTCTTTCTCGCCTCGGAGAGGGCGAGATACATCACGGGGCAGATCTTGGCCATCGACGGCGGCTATCTTATGGATGGCAGCTTGCCGGGAGCCGAGTACTGGAAATGACGCAGCCAACGCGTCCTGATTCATCCGAAACCTGAAACTTTGCGAGGAAGCACTCGGGTACGGTCTCCCTTTATCACTCGCCCTTCGCAAAGCCGGCTTTTTGGCCTTCTGTAATCCCGCAGGCGCGGTATCGCCAACGTCTCCCCGAACCTTCACTCCAGAGAAGAATATTTTTTTGAGTCCCATGAACTTCAAGGTGTGCGGACCTGGGGCAGGCCAGAACCGTGGTTGAGGTGGACGCCAATCCCGATAGCGGCGATAATAGAAGTTCTGGGGGCGAGCGGGAGATTCTGGCGTGAAGGACGCAAAACGGCTCTGCGCCGTTGTTTTGGTGTTGGCAGGGGGTGTTTCTTGATGGGCTGCAAGCGACTGGTTGGAAGATTTCTGTTTTGGACTCTTGCCTTTTCGGCGATGGCTCTGTTCTCCGCCCCGCTCTACGGCCAATATGCCGGACAGGATGCGCTGGCGATGTTTCCCGCCGATACGCAGCAGATGTCCTACACCAATCTCCAGGAGCTGCGAGCCGTGCCGCAGTATGCTCTTATCCGCGCCCATCTGCTGAGTCCGCAGCTTCGGAATCTGGAAACACTTCTGAAATCTGCGGGCGTCGATCCTGAAAAAGATGTGAACGAACTGGTTCTTGGCTGGCGCGGACAGGTTCAGGACACGACGCGCTTCTTTGGCTTGGCCGAAGGCAGCTTCCAGCCCGACCGGATCGATGAATTTTTTACCAAGGCTGGAATGCCCATCCAGCAATACGACGGTTACAACCTTTACGCCTTCGGCTCCGGAGCCGCCCGGACGGAACTGTTCTTTGCCTTTATCGATGACTCGACGGCGGCGTTTGGCCGCCTGGGAGATATCAAGGCGCTGCTGGACGTGCGGAATAACGAGCGGCCCGCGCTCAATTCCAACGCTGACTTTCGCTCCTGGGAAGGCGACCTGGAGGGCTTGGCGCCGCAATGGGGCGTCGCGACGGGTTTGGCGGCGGCCAATGAGGCCATTCCCTGGCTGGCGGGCGGGAAGCAGCTTCAATTCAATCCCAGCGCGCTGTTCGGCGCCGTCAAAGCCGTGCTCTACCGGATTAATTGGACGGGAGGCGCCACGGCGCATCTTTCGATCCGGTGCCAAAATGATGCAGCTGCGAACGGCTTCGGCCAGTTGTTTTCCCTGCTTCGGAACGCTCAGCCGGCGCTGAAAACCAGCATGTCGCCGGCCCTTTCTCAAGTTCTGCAAAACCTCGACGTCCAGGTGGATGGTTCGAATGTCAATCTGGACGCTTCGGCATCCCTGAGCGAACTGGCACAACTGCTCAACGCCCCGGTCGCAAGCCAGGCGCGTTAGCCGGCAGGACGCCGTCCGCTCGACCGGTTTGCCGGGCCATGGACGTGTTTCGCAAAAGCCAGGCAGGCCGCCGGTGTCTGTCTTTTGCTCCAGAAAACAGTTTCGTTTCAATTCATCACAGCACTCGATCTCTAAAGAAAGCTTATTCCAGGTGAAGTCATGACAACTCAAGTAACTCTGATTCCCGGTGACGGTATTGGGCCGGAAGTAACTCGCGCCACCGTGCGATTGCTCGATGCCGCAGGGGCGCAAATCGAATGGGTGGAAAAATCGGCGACGGCGGTGGTCGGCCGCCGCCAGGGGGAAACAGAAATGAACCCCCTCGTTGAATCGATCCGGGAGACGCACGTGGCGCTCAAAGGCCCCATCACCACTCCGGTCGGCGTCGGAAACCGCAGCGTCAACGTTGCCTTGCGCCGGGCCCTCAATCTTTATGCGAACCTTCGGCCGGTTAAGAACATGCCGGGGGTGAAAAGCCGCTTCCAGAACGTCGACCTGGTGATTGTGCGGGAGAACACGGAAAGCCTCTATTCCGGCCTTGAACACGTGGTTGCGCCGGGCGTTGTCGAGAGCCTCAAAGTGATTACGGAAGTTGCTTCCACCCGCATCGCCCGGTTTGCGTTTGAGTATGCCCGGCGGCTGGGAAGGAAAAAGATCACGGCCGTCCATAAAGCGAATATCATGAAGCTTTCCGACGGACTCTTCCTCGATTGCATCCGCAAAGTCGCGCCCGAATATCCGGACATCCAGCACGAGGAATTGATTGTGGATAACTGCTCGATGCAGCTTGTGATGCGGCCCGAAACCTTCGATATGCTGCTGCTCGAGAATCTTTACGGAGACATTCTCTCCGATCTCTGCGCCGGGCTCGTGGGAGGCTTGGGGCTGGTTCCCGGGGCCAACATCGGCGACGAAAGCTCCCTGTTTGAGGCCGTGCACGGCAGCGCTCCGGACATCGCGGGCAAAAACCTCGCGAACCCGACGGCCATGATGCTCTCGGCCATCCTCATGCTGCGCCACCTCGACCAGCAAGCGGTTGCGAACCGGGTTGAGAAGGCGATTCAGCATGTTTATCTCGAAGGACGCTACCTGACGGGCGACGTGGGCGGCAAGTCAACAACTGAGGACTTCACCTCGGCGGTGATTGCGGCACTCGATTGAAGCTTCCTAAGCTGAGTTGACCGCCGCGCTGTGCGTCACGCCGTCGTCCTGCGCGGCGCACGGGTCATTCTGATCGGCGTGCATGTCATCCTGAACTGAGAAGTTCGTCATCCCGGCCGGCATGTGTGTCATTCCGAGCGCAGCGCGGAATCTGGCTTCGGGTTTGTCAGTGTTTTTGTTGGCTTTTTTTTCAACATCTTGGCGGGAGTGTTTTGTGGTGTTTTTAGCTTCGTTTTTTGACGTACTATGTGTTTTCAACAACTTGGCTAGCTTCGTTTTCGGTTCGTTTTGGCTGTTTTTTCAACAGCCCTCTTTTGTTTTCAACAACTTCCTAGCTTCGTTCCTCAAAAAAAGAATTCTTTTTTTCATTGCATTTGAGAGTTCAAAGCCAGATTTCTTTTTCCCGCCAACTCGAGCTCGCTCATAGATCTCTCTCGCGGAGTTTTTAAGTCCGCGTTTTTTTGCTTCGCGCGGCCGCCGGTTCCCGGCTCCGAACGGCTAGTACTCTAGCATAGTGTGGTTGAGTTTGTCAAGTGCAATCTGCGGCCCGGCTCCCGGCGTTCTCTACATCCAGGCCAGCCGGAAGCACCCGAGCGCGAGCGGTTCGATTCGCACGGGCGTTTGAACCTGTAAGGAGCGTCCCCGCAGCGACGTTTGCGCCGCAATTTGCGCGGCCCGGCCGTCTGGCGACAGGTATTCGACGCGCGGTTCCCCTGCGAACGGGTTGGCGATCTCGAAGCGAACGCGCAGCAGCGGGTCTGCGCTCAAATTGGCAATTCCGATCAGAACGGATTTTTCGCCGTCGCGGCGGATGGGAAAAACGTTTGGGGCATCTTCAACAAACAGCGGCAGCGGGCCCTGGTTGATCCACTCCAGCATTTTTTTGAGCGCCAACTGCCTTTTCCAGCCGCGAAATCCCATGTTGTAGAGATCGCCGTGGGAGCCGCTTAGCGGAATAATTCCGATGCGCCCTCCCGAGGAGTTTGCATACAGCGTCATTCCCGGCACATGGAAACTGCGATCCGGCCCGAACACTTCAGTCACCACAATGGCTTGGTCGACCGGGTTTAGACGGTACTTGTAGTCGTACACGGTGGTTTCATCCTGGTTCCAGTATTTTCCCGCGAAAGCCTTGTTGGTCATTTCCTCGTAGTTGGCCCCGGCGACCGGCTCGCATCCTGTCACGCCAGTCTCGCGGGTGAATCCGCGTTCAACAAGGTGCGCGGCCGAGTCGCCATCCAGCAGTACCTTTCCCTTCAGGAGGCTGCGGATTTCATCGTCGCTTCGTTCCTCAAGGTATGCGCGGCTGGCCAGCTTCACTTCCCCGGGATAAAAGGTGGTGGCAAAACCGAAAAGGTCCATGGCGCCTTCCCAGCAGGGCGGCGCCGGAAGGCTGGTCATCCGGCTTACTTCCACCTTCCGGTGCAGCGGGAAGCGGTCATCCCACAGAACCTGGAGTCCGCGCTCCTTTTGGCATTCCAAGGCCCAATCCGCAACGCCGTTGAAGGAGTCGAAGGAGTTCCGCAACATGACGTCGACAGCCGGATCGTAATCAAACCTGGTGTCGTCAAAACTGTGGATGTCGAGGGTAATATCGGGAGGCGCCAGGAGGGAGCTCAAAGCGATCTGCAGGCGCGTTAACTGAACCGACTTTGAAAACGTTGTGCCCGGAGAGTTTTCGAGCTCCGGCGTGAAAAGCATTTTGCCGCCCAGCAGCGGCTGCAATTTCCGCATCATGCAGATCTCGCGCGCGGCGTCCCGGTAGGTCCCGTCGTGGTAAGAAGCATAGTGCGGCCGCAGGACGGGCTGATGGCCGTTGACGGAGAATGCTTGCAACATCGCAAGCCACGGGCGGCCTTCCGCGGCATGGACGTTGGGGTCAGAGCACATCAGGCCCATGCGGGTCTTTGGCGACACCTGCATTACGGAATCGGAGATAATGCGTGCGGCGTCCAGCATGGTATCGCCGCACAGCCGGAGCCACTCGACGCGTTCCCGGGTGGGCTGGGGCTCCGCCGTCAGGACCCTTTGGACGAGATCCTGGCGCGAGAGGTTCCGCCCCGTCCGGCGGGCAAACTCCGCAAGATGCAGCGGGCAAAAACAGCCCCAGGTGACCGGCAGATGGTTGTGAAGGCGGAAGTCATCGTCGATGTAGATGATGGCAGGCTCAAGCTGCGCGAACAGGCCATAGAGTTGGCTGACGTGGCGTTTCCACTGAGGATCGATAGGGCACGGGATGGCATGGCTCTCGGCGCCGTCGTCACCCACCATGAATTGCCAGGAAAACCGCCCGCGCTCGTCACGGCCAATATCCCCGTGGCCGATCGTGCTCCACATATTGATGCTGACCTCGAGCCCCGCGCCGCGGAGACGTTCGACGACCGGCCGCAAAACCTCGACGCGCGCTTTCGCCTCATCGATCTTCGGCATGTTCCATCCCATATCCCAGTGGTTGCCGCTGAACAGGATGACGTGCGGAATGTGGTTCTCGCGGCAGTTCAAAATCAGGCCTTCGGTTTGCTGCGAGGCCGTCTCAGAACGAATAAAGTACCGCAGCATGTAGTTGACGCGAGACGATGGGCCGCGCGGCTCTCGGCCGGCGGCCCGTCCGGACTCTTCCACAAAAAGACCTATCGCCGGGGCAAGCAGCGTTGAAAAACAAAACGCCCTTCGAGTTGGGGACATGGCAAATTCTCCTCTTGGCAGATGAACGATTGATTCGCGCCAGGGATTTTGCGGCCTGCTGAGTGGCCGCAGCCGGCGTTTGCGCGGTGTGCCGCGACTTCGTTTCTCCTGAGGCTCACCGGCCTTCGGGCCGGAATTCCATTTTAACCTTCCAATCGAGTAGTAACGTACTCCTCCCTGCCGGTTAATGCAACCTACAGGGAGGCGCTGTGGAGGATGTTGGAGTCCGGGAAACAGCTTGAAGGGAAAGCCCGCGTATCGATCGATCGCGAGCCTTCAGCCGCTAAGCTTCGCTGACGAAAGTTGCAAGCGCGCGCAGCCGGTCAAAGCGGCGGCGGCGCAACTCTTCGGAAGAGAGCGGGAGAAGACCAGAGAGGCTTTTTTCGATGGCGGCTCGGAGAAAAGCACCGGCGGCCTCGGGGTCGGCGTGTGCGCCGCCGGGAGGTTCCGGGACAATCTCGTCAATAATGCGGAAGCCGTACAAGTCATCTGCGGTCAGCTTGAGAATGCGGGAAGCCTCCTGCTTGTGCTCCCAGTCGCGCCAGAGGATTGAAGAGCAGCTTTCCGGAGCAATCACGGAATAGACGGCATTTTCAAGCATCAGGACGTGGTCGCCGACGGCGATGGCAAGCGCGCCTCCGCTGCCGCCTTCGCCGTGGATAATGGGAATGATGGGCACTTGCAGCTTGGGGATTTCCTTCAGATTGTAAGCAATCGCCTCTGCCTGGCCGCGCTCTTCCGCGCCGATGCCGGGATAGGCGCCGGGCGTGTCGACAAAGGTGATAATGGGCAGTCCGAATTTGGAGGCGAGGCTCATCAGGCGCAGCGCCTTGCGGTAGCCTTCCGGGTTGGTCATCCCAAAGTTGCGAGCCAGCTTCTGCTTGGTGTCCCTGCCCTTCTGGTGGCCGACCACCATGACGGCGCGGCCTTCGAAGCGGGCAAAGCCCGCCAGCATCGCGTGATCGTCGCCGAAGCGGCGGTCGCCGTGAAGCTCCGTAAAATCGGTGAAGAGCATCTGGATGTAGTCGAGCGTGTAAGGGCGCTGCGGATGGCGAGCCAGCAGAACCCGTGTCCAGGCGTCTTTATTCTGCGACGAGGGCTCCGTTTGGCGAAGGCTCTCGAGTTGCTCCTGGAGCCGCTTGATCTCTTCCTGCGCTACGCTGGAACCTTTTTGGCGCTCCAGCTCGGAGATCTGGCGCTCCAGGTCGTGCACAATGGCGGCTTGTCCCGTCAGTTTCGTCATCAGCATCCTTCAAGAGCCGGCGCGAGTGGCGGCCCATTATTGCCGGCGTTCTTCACGCCCTGTTTTGAACTTTATTCTGCCGGTCCACCTTGACGGCCTGTTCGCCGCAAAGGGTGCGCAGGTGGGCAAGCAATTCCTCGTTGGCGTTGGCGGCTTGCGGATCTCGCGGCTGCACGAGCGCCCTAAAATCTCCCGGTCGTTCAAGCTCAAAGAGCACGGGATTTTCTCCCGGATGAGAGCGAAGCAGGCTTTCGAGCTTGCCAAGCATCTGGGAGGAAACATTTGCCGGATCGATTCGAATCCGCAGGGTCGGCTTTTTGCCGTTCAAGGCGGCGTCAAGCGGTTTCGCTTCGCTGACGACCACTTTGGCGCGCGAGTTCTCATCATGCCGCACCCGGCCTTTAATCAACAAAGCCGCATCGGGCTTCAAAGCACTCTGGAGTTCCTGAAGGGCCTTTGGAAAGACCAGAAGCTCAACGCTTCCGCGCAGGTCCTCAAGCAACGCGGCGGCCCAGAGCGCGCCCTTGCGGCTGGGACGAATTCGCAGATTTGTCAGGATACCGCCCAAGGTGACGGGAGAATCGTTTTGCATCTCGTCGATCATCGAGCTGTTCGATTCCGTCATCTCCCGCAGACGCGCCAAATGCTTCTCGAGAGGATGGCCGGTAACGTAAAAACCCAGCAACTCCTTTTCCCCGGCCAGGCGGTCTGTTTCTGAAAGCTCGGGGACGTCGGGCATGTCGGTGGGCGGGGCTATTCCGGATTCGCCGCCCCCGCCAAACAATCCATGCTGGCCTGTTTCGGCCGCGCGCTGGCGCTTTTGCCCCCACTCCATGGCCCGGTCGAGGATGGCCAACTGCTGCGCCCGCCGGCTTCCCAGCGAGTCCATGGCGCCCGACTTGATCAGGCTTTCAATCACCCGCTTGTTCAGCAGGCGGAGGTCGACGTTTTCACAGAACTGAAACAGATTGTCAAAGCGCCCGAGCTTATTGCGGGCTTCCAGCACGGACGCAATCGCCGTGTCGCCGACGTTCTTGATGGCCGTCAGTCCGAAGCGAATCTGGCTGCCGCTGGGCGTAAAAGTTCGGTCGCTCGAATTGACGTCGGGCGGCAGAATGTCAAGTCCCATGTCCCGGCATTCGTTGAGATAATGCGTCAGCTTGTCGGGATTCCCGATTTCGGAGGTCAGGATGGCCGCCATGAACTCCACCGAATAATGGGTTTTCAGATAGGCGGTGTGGTAGGCGATCAGGGCGTAAGCGGCGGAGTGCGACTTATTGAATCCGTAGCCGGCAAATTGCTCCATCAGATCAAAAAGTTTTTCCGCCTTTTTTGCGGGCACATCGTTCTTTTTCGCTCCCGCAAGGAACTTTTCCCGCATCGCCACCATGACTTCATGTTTCTTCTTGCCCATGGCGCGGCGCAGAACGTCCGCTTCTCCCAGGCTGAAACCGGCGACGGCGGCCGCGATCTGCATCACCTGCTCCTGGTAAACAATCACGCCGTAGGTTTCGTCCAGAAATTCCTTCAACTGCGGAAGATCGTAAGTGACCCGCTTGCGGCCGGTCTTGCGCGCGATAAAGTCGTCAATCATGCCGCCCTGGATGGGCCCGGGGCGATAGAGGGCGTTCAAGGCCGTCAAGTCGGCCACGCGGCTGGGCTTTACGCGGCGCAGGATTTCCGTCATGCCGCGACTTTCAAACTGGAAGATCCCAGCCGTCAGTCCCTTCCCCAGCAGCTCATACGTTTCCTGATCGTCGCGGGGCACGGCGTCCAGATCCAGCTTTTCGTGGCGAGTTTCCTCAATCAGCTTCAGGCAATCGTCGAGCACCGTAAGCGTGGTGAGCCCCAGAAAGTCCATTTTGAGCAGGCCGATCTTTTCAAGATCGTCCATCGCATACTGGGTGGTGATTTCGTCCTTGCTGCTCTTGTAAAGCGGAACGATTTCCTGCAACGGCTGGGGAGAGATCACGACTCCGGCAGCGTGGGTAGAAGCATGGCGGGCAAACCCTTCGAGGCGCCCGGCAACCTTCACCAGGTCCGCCACGCGCGGGTCCTGGTTTTTCATCTGGCGCATTTCGGAAGATTGCTTCAACGCTTCGTCGAGCGAGATGTTCAGAACGTTGGGCACCAGTTTGGCAATCTTGTCGACTTCCGCAAAAGGCATGTCGAGCGCCCGGCCGGCGTCGCGGAGAACGGCCTTAGCCCCCATGGTTCCGAAAGTGATGATCTGGCTGACGTTCTCACGGCCGTATTTTTCCGTGACGTAATTGATGACCTCGCCGCGTCGCCGCATGCAGAAATCGATGTCGATATCGGGAAAGCTGATTCGCTCGGGATTGAGAAAACGCTCGAAGAGCAGCCCGTGTTGGAGCGGATCGATGTCGGTGATGCGGAGCGCATAGGAAACCAGGCTTCCCGCCGCGGAGCCGCGTCCCGGCCCCACGGGTATGCACTTCTCGCGCGAAAAGCGGATGAAATCCCACACAATCAGGAAGTAGCCCGGGAAGCGCATCTGCTTGATCAGCTCAATTTCACGGTTCAGCCGGTCGTCGTAGGCTTCGAGGGGCTCCCGCAGCTGGCCGGCGGCGTGCAGACGCTCCAGCCGCTCGCGGCGCGCGGCAAAACCCTGCCGAGTCACCCGTTCAAAGAAGCTGTCCAGGGTTTCGCCGGAAGGGACCTCAAAGTGAGGGAAAACGTGTTCCTTCTCCTCCAGACGCACGTTGCAGCGTTCGGCAATCTCCAGGGTCCGCGACAACGCATCGGGAACCTCACCGAACATCACCGCCATTTCTTCGTAGGACTTGAAGTAAAACTGCTCCGTTGGAAACTTCATGCGATTGGTATCGCTCAGGGTCTTGCCCGTCTGAATGCAGACCAGAACTTCCTGGGCGTGGGAGTCATCCTGGGTAATATAATGGCAGTCGTTGGTGGCCACCAGGGGAATGCCGGTTTCGCGCGAAAGCCGCACAAGGTCGGGATTGATCTTGTGCTCTTCCTCCATGCCCTGGTCCTGAATCTCCAGGAAGAAGTTTCCTTGGCCAAAGATGTCCCGCAGATCGTAGGCGGACTGCCGGGCAGCCTCATACCGGCCGGCCGAGAGCGCCATGGCAACTTCCCCGCGCAAACAGGCGGAAAGGCCAATCAGTCCCTCGGAGTGGCGCGCCAGCAGGTCTTTATCAATTCGGGGCTTGTAATAGTAGCCCTCGGTGTATGCGGCTGAAACCAATTTCACCAGATTTCGGTAGCCGCGCTCGTTTTCACAGAGCAGCACAAAATGGTTGGGCCGGTCGGCGTTTGGGGAGCGGTCAAAACGGTTGGTGCCAGCCACGTAAACTTCGCAGCCGATAATGGGCTTCAATCCGCGCTTCAGGGCAGCATTGTAAAATTTGACGGCGCCAAACAGATTACCGTGGTCGGTGATCGCCACCGCCGGCATCTTGAGCTCGGCGGCCCGGTCCATAACCTTGCCGATCCCGCACGCCCCGTCCAGCAGACTATAGTCCGTGTGTAAATGCAGATGAACAAATTGTTCGGAAGTCATTCGATCCTATTTTACCAAAAAAAACGGCGCCGCGCCTGCCGCTGTGCGGCGCTTCGCTAAGCTTGCCCCTGACCCCGCGATGATCGGCAACCAACCGAAAGCGCCGCCGCCACCACGGACGTCCGGCGCTCGCTGGCGAGGAAAGGATGTGAGGCTGGAATTGCCTGGATCTATGGCTTGCTCCCGAGGGGGAGCCGGCCGGGCATCATTTCCACCGATGCACGGGCTTTGCGGCTGGCTTAGCCGGCGGATGTTCCGCGTCGGGCGGTCCAAAAGGCGCTTGCAGAGCTTCGCTGACGTCAGCCGGCAGCTTGTCCGCATTGGCCATCAGCAGGCTGACATTCCAGATCTGCTCATCGGTCAGCGAAGCGTGGAAGCCCGGCATGCCGGTAAGCCGAATCCCGTGCTTGACCTTCCAGTAGGTCACGCCCACTGGATCGTCCGTCACCATGTGATCGGGCTGAAACAGTTGCGGAGGCGGTGGAAATTCCCCTTTTGCGACTCCCGACATCGGTTTCCCCGGCAGCCCGTGGCACATGCCGCAGTTGTGGCGATAAACCTGCACCCCGGCCAGCAGCTCTCCCGGATTGCCGGTGGTCGTGCGGGTTTTTGGCGCTTCCCGTTTCAGGGTCGCGTGCAAGGCTGTTTTGGCAAAAAACTGTTCAAACGGCATGGGCGGAGCCGAGGTCGCAACGGGGGCATGCCCCGAGCGCACATAAAAATAGAAACCGGCCGGTACGAGAAGAATCCCTATGATAACGCCCACGATAAATTTCATCATCGCCTCTTTTACCTCCCACGGGAATGGTGTTCTAAACTGGTTCTGGAGCCCTCGCCGGTTGGGACCCAAGCTCTTTGCAAAGGATGTTCCGGACCGGAAGCTTTCCCGGTTTCGGCGGTTCGAGGAAGGCCACTGTTGAGACCTCTTTTACTTTTTATTTTTCCTCTTCTTTTGGTGGGCCACTACGTCCGCAGCCTTGGCAAGCCGTCCCTGCCTTTTGCCCTGTGGCGACTTGGGAGACTTCTTGACCGGCGGGGGCGCCTTCTTTCGGTGGGCCACTGCGTCGGCAATCTTGGCAAGCCGCCCCTGCCTTTTGCCTTGTGGCGCCTGGGGAGGCTTTTCGACCGGCGGGGGCGGAGCTTCTTTAATCCCGGCCAGGGAGCGGAGTTCCTTTTCAACCTGCGGGTGCGTCTTAAGCTTCCCGTCCAAGAGGTCGAGGAAGATGCGCTCAAGAATTTTCTCGAAGGCGGGCCCGGGCTTCACGCCAAGAGCCAGCAATTCCTGCCGAGGCACGCGCGCCCGGGCATGAGGAACCTTCACCAGATAGTTTTTGACTCGGTTCTGAATTTTAGCCTGCGGGAAATACGCCAGCAAGAAAAGCAACAAAGGCTGGGGTTGCGCCGCTAACAATTTAAAGGTCTGGCTGGGCAGGGCGCATTTGGAGCCCGCGAGCACGTGGCCGACCTTCTTCGCCTCAGCTTCCAGGTTCAGGGCCATCTTGACGGTCTTGGAATCGCCGAGAATTTTCTGGAGCAGGAGTTTTTTCTTCGCCCCGGTCAGCCTTGCCACAAGGCAGTGGACGTTGAGCAGATAGGGATCAGCGCCGGGTATCTTCCGTGAAACTCCATGGACCTTGCGAAAGTTATCATAGGGGATTTGGGTGAGGTTCCGGTCGAGGCCGCTTAAAACTCCTCGCTGCGCGTACATCTTGAGCACGCGGTCGGGGCTGTCTTCATGGAGGACGGCTTCCAGTTCCCGCGACTGGCCGTCGGGCGGAACATTCGCCCAGCCGCGATCGTCGAGCGCGGCCTGCAGCCAGCGAGCCGTCTTTTCCTCCGGCTTGAACCCCAAACGCTGACCCAGCCGGAACAATCGGTATATGCGAACCGGGTCTTCCTGAAAGCTGCGGGGATGCAGAACGCGAATTTCTGCTCTCTCGATGTCCGATACGCCGTTCTTGGGATCAAGCAGAAGGCCGCGCGAATTCGGATGGAGGGAGATCGCCATGGCGTTAAGGGCAAAATCCCGCCTTTTCAGGTCGTCGAAGATCGTGGTGGGAAAGATTGCGGGCGCACGGCCGGGCGCTGAAAAGGTTTCGCGGCGGCACTGCCCGATTTCGGCACGGACACCGTTGGCAAACCATATTCGCGCCGACTTCTTCCGTTGATCGACCTGTGCGTTGAACACTTCAGCCGCGGCCTGGTCCCAGCCATGGAGCGCTTTTCCATGCCCCTTGGGCTTGGAATTGCCCAGGCGCAAGTGGCGCAAGATCTTCTGAATGTCTCCTTCCACAGCGAAATCCAAATTCCGCACAGCCGCCCGCCCGAAGGTCATGTCGCGCACGGCACCGCCTACCAGGTATAAGTTCAGTTCCTCGGCGTGAGCTATCCGGATCAGGTTGTTTAACACCTGGAATTGTGCTGGGGAAAGCCTGGTCTCCATCAAGAAGTTATAGTCGCTCATAGGTTCCTGCATATTCCCACAACCCGAGAGAAAACTCTTGCCGGTTTCAGGCTCGCGGGTGATGAGATTGATAGACTTGCCGCAATCGCTCTTTCAGGACATGCGTATAGATCTGGGTGGTTGAAATGTCGCTGTGCCCGAGCATGGTCTGAATGGAACGCAAGTCAGCGCCGCGCTCAAGCAAATGGGTTGCAAACGAATGCCGGATCATGTGAGGGGTCAGCGGCGTGTGAATTTCCGCCTTCCGGCCGTAGGCTTTCAATATTTTCCAAAAACCCACACGGGAAAGCGCGCCTCCCCGGGCGTTCAGGAACAGGAACGGAACCCCCGGCTTCTTCACAAAGCCGCTCCGCCCCTGACGAAGATAGGCTTCAACGGCCCTCAGCGCCGATCTCCCCACGGGAATTAACCGCTCCTTCCTGCCCTTGCCAAGACAACGAACAATCCCCAGGTTCGGTTCAAAATCTTCCCAGCGGACGGAAAGAAGCTCCGAAACACGCATGCCCGTCGCATAGAGCAACTCCAGCATCGCCCGGTCCCGAAGACCGGCCGGGGTTGTTAATTCAGGCCGAGCCAGCAAGGCATCCACTTCCTGGGAACTCAGATACTTGGGCAGTGAATGATCGAGCCTTGGGGCCTCAACATCCTGCGAGGGATCTATCGGGAGTTTCCCTTCTTTGACCAGAAACTGGAAAAAGTGCCTCAAGGCCGCCAAGTGCCTTGCCGCCGAACGCGCGCTTAAACCCTGCCGGTATAAGGACTCAAGAAACTTGCGAATATTCTCGTGCCGGACATGGTCCAACTCAAGGCCCGAGCCCTGCAAGTATAAGGCAAACTTCCCAAGGTCGTGCCGGTAGGCCTCGATACTGTTAACAGCCAGCCCCTTCTCAACCCGGGCATAGTCCAGGAAAGAGAGAATCTCAGGCGAAAACTTAGCTGGCAAATCAAGCGCTGTCAGCGCGGCCTCCCTTAATGACACAGACCCATGTATAAAACATATTGCACTTATAATCAGTTGGTTACAAGCACAATCTTCAACGATTGATCACCCTTCGAGAGCGCAGCTGTTTGGGTGAAAGCCGATGAAGCGCCTCTCGACACCCGTTCATCTGGGTCATGAGCATTCAAGCGCTCGCTGAAAACATACAGCCAAGGGTGCACCTTTAACAAGAGGATTCCGTTTCTGAAAGCGACAAAAGGATGCTCGCTCCAACCGGCCTAAGTCGAATCGCATCTTAGCACAAGCCGTTTGGCAAGACCAAGCTGGATTTTCTACCATACGACAAGGTGATAAGCCCAAAAGGGCGGCTGAGTTGCCAGGTTCCGGGCCGGTTATGGCCAAAACAGAGGATTTGCTCCGCCAAGGGGGGCCTTGTTGCCAAGGTATTCACATTCAAGGACCTACAGGCGGCAACTCAAGATGTTGATGGATGGCGTAGAGAACTAATTCCAGCCGGTCGGAAACCCCCACCTTGTCATAGACGGACCTCAGATGGTTCTTCACAGTTTGTTCGGTAATCGTCAGGTGCCGGGCAATTTCGCGATTTCGCCACCCCTGCGTCAGGCAACTGATGACCGTCCTTTCGCGCCACGTGAGCGTATCCACCGGCCGCGTCCTACGGCCGTTGCCGCCAATCATTTCCCGGCCGGCCAGCGGGGCCTCGGTAGCGGCGAAAATAGTTTCTCCTTCCAGAACCTTCCGGACGCTCTTTACAAAAGCTTCCGGATCCTCCGCCTTGGAGATCAGCCCGCAGGCGCCTGATTCCACAGCCTGAACTCTCAGCTCTTCTGAAACCACGGAGGCCGTGAGCACAACCTTACATTCCGGGGTCTGGCGGCGCATTTCTGCAATCAGGTTGGAATCTTCCCCGGCGGCAATCTCCTGCTGCACAATCGCCAGGTCCGGCCGGAAGGATTGGAGCATGGCCAGCAACTGCCGGGCGCTTTCAGCTTGCGCCACCACGCGCAAGTCATCCTCAAGGCTAAAGAGCTTCTTCAGCCCTATGCGGAAGATGCTTTCGCGGTCCGCAATCAGGATTTTGACTTTTTTCCTCGTTCGCTGCCGGTTATTCGGGTGCATGCTTAAAGTCTGAATCCTTCAGACAGCCAGACATCTTTGTTGGTAAGACGAATGATCAACCGCCGATCCCGATGGAAAAGGAACGAACCCCTTAAGCCCTCTCAAGCGGGGTTTGCCAGGAACAAAATCAGGGAACACCGCGAGCTATACCGGTTTGCCCGTGGAGCGCAACTGATAGTCATCGATGACCACGGCAATCCCAGAGGCCTCGTTCTGCGATCTCTGCCGCACCACGCGCCCTTGGCAATCAAGTTCGGCGCCGACTTTGGTGATTTCCGAAGGAAGCAATACGGTAAACCGGACCTCCGTATCGCGGCGCAAGCGGACGGAAGTCAAAATAAAGAGTCCGTTGCCGCTGATATTACCCGTTCTGGCTTTTGCACGGTGCCTGAGCCCGGCAGGGCTTTCCCAGCGCAGGCTCACCGGGAGCTCGATTGGGATTCTCATCCCGGCTCTAATACCTTGTTGCTCGGTGCTCATGTCATCCACCTAAGTTAGCTGCTCGCAGCTTGTTGTTTTTTCTGAAGTCACAAGCGACCGCCGTGGTTTCCGGTCTGAAAAGGCGGGGCCGGAGTTCAGAAACTGAATTACGCTTATTCTGGGGCCAGGGCCCCCGCAAGACAAGAGGACTTCGGTACTGGTTTCCCCTCTCACCCGTTGCGTCCAAGTGGCCACCCCTGATAACCTTGCATCCTGGGAATGGCAATGGAGCGCTTTCTCGATCACCCTTAGTTGCCAGCTTCCCTTTACCCCGGAAGGAGTTCGACTTATGAAACTTGGCGACATCGCAGCGAAGCTGGGTTTGAAGCTTGAGGGCCCTGAAGAGCTTGAAATCACGGCAGTTGCTCCCATTGAAATGGCGGGGCCCACTTCCTTAACCTTCCTCTCTAACCCTAAATATCGGCGAAAACTGAAGACAACACGAGCCGCAGCCATCATTTTGTCTCCGCAGGAGCCTGATCCGGGGCGTCCGGCCCTGCGGTCTGAGAATCCCTACCTGGATTTTGCCAGGACCCTGGAGCTTTTCGCTCCACCCATGCGCCCGGCGCCGGGCATCCATCCCACCGCCGCCATTGCTCCAGACGTTAAACTCGGCCGCAATCCTTCGATTGGGCCCTACGTGGTGATTGAAGAAGGCGTCGAAATCGGCGACGACTGCGTTATCAAAGGGCATGCCATGATTTACCGGGGCGCGAAAATCGGGAATGATTTTTTTGCCCACTCGCATGCCGTGGTGCGCGAAAACGTTACCCTTGGAAACAAAGTGATCCTGCAAAACGGGGCCGTGATCGGCAGCGACGGGTTCGGATTTGCCCGGCAGGCGGACGGCTCCTACTACAAGATCGTGCAGGCCGGAACGGTGGTCGTTGAAGACGGTGTGGAAATCCAGGCGAACGCCTGCGTTGACCGCGCGACGGTGGGTGAAACAAGGCTGAGGCGGGGCGTGAAGGTCGATAATCTGGTCCAGGTGGGGCACGCATGTGATATCGGCGAGAACACTCTGCTTTGCGGACAGTCGGGATTGGCGGGAAGTTGCAAGGTAGGACAGAACGTGGTTCTGGCGGGCCAGGTGGGCGTGGCCGGGCACCTGACGATCGGCGATAACGTTATCGCCACCGCCCAGACCGGAATTCCCTCAGACGTTAAGCCCAATAGAATTATTTCCGGCTATCCGGCCATCGATAACGTGCGATGGCTGAAGTGCTCCGCCGCCTACGCGCGGCTGCCTGAAATCTACGCGGCAGTGCGGCGGCATTTCGTTCCGTCGCATTCGCAAGAGACGGCTGATTAAAATAGCCGCTCCTCACAGAGAGTCGCGTTCGGGCGGTGGCTCAGTTTGACGTATCGCCGATTTTCAAGACGGCATCGCGAACCAGTGCCGGACTGAAGCCCGGCGCTGCGAAACGACCCTGAGTCATGACCCTTGTTCCGCCGGCCTTTCGTCCGGGGTGAGGCCTGCCAAAATGGCTTGGCGCACCAGGCCCGAAACCGCGGCGCGCTGCCTCACGCTGTAACCGGCCGTAGGGACGGGATCGTGAATGGTAATCCGAAGCGTTCCCGGGTGGATGGCGTATTCCCCCTTGCGGATAATCCTGCTGCTGCCTGAAACCGAAATCGGCACGATCGGCGCACCCGCCTTGATGGCCATCACAAAAACTCCCTTCTTGAAAGCCTGAAGCCTTCCGTCCCGGCTGCGCGTTCCCTCTGGAAATACCAAGAAAGAATGTCCCTTCCTGAGCGATGCAACCGCCTCCTCTACAGCGGCAAAAGCCCGCTCGCGGCTCTTGCGATCCACGGGAATAAATCCCAGCATGCGCAGCGCGCGCCCCAGGATGGGAATATAAAAGATCTCCTTTTTCGCCAAAATCAAGATCGGGGGAAGATTGACGGTCAGAGCGGGTGGGTCGCAATTGCTTTGATGATTGGACATAAACACTACGGCGCAAGCGCCGGGAATTTTATCGCGCCCTTCAACGACAACCTTGATACCCCCCAGCCACATGGCCATCTTTGCGCCTGTCAAACAGGCTCGATAGATGAAGTCGGTGCTGCCTGTAAGCGCGGACAGAAGGACCGAAGGCAGGCCCACAACCAAGATAAAAATGGCGACCGCCGTATAGACGCATAAGGTTCGCAGCATCAATTTTGGGAGGCCTGGGCGATTGAGGTCTGCCCCTTCAGCCATCCTTCCCGCACCCGGCGTTGGCCGAGGGTGGCGTGATTCTTCTCCTTAACACGGTAGATCGTCGTTAGTCTGGACCCAAGCCGGAATTCGACGTCAAAGGTGCGCCCGCCGCGACGGACCGTAAACTTGACCTTTTTCCCCGGGTGCATTTCGCCAACATCCTCGCTGGGAAGCCAGTTTAGTTCTGCGCCGTTCATTTTGAGAAGGACGTCCCCGGATTTGAGCCCCGCCGCCTGCGCGCCGCTGCCGGATTCGACCGAGTCCACGATGACCGGCCCTATAAAACTCTTGAGATCGCGGAAGCCCAAGTCCGCCACTTTCGCCTGCCGGGTTTCAAGACTCAGCCCCGCATAACCAAGATACGTGGCATAGTCAAGGTCGCGAGTCCCATCGACGTCATCGCGGAAAAAACTGTTGCAATCAAAACCGGGCGCAAGCTGCGAGATGAGTTTTTTGAGGTCTCGGTCGTCAAAAAAACGCCTTTGCTTGGCATAATCCTGGTTCAGCAGCCGCATCAGCGTGTCGAGACTGTGGCGATTGCCGCTCGAGTGCCGGATGGCCAGATCGAGCAAATAACCGAGCAATTCGCCCTTGTTGTAATAGGAAATGCTTCGTTCGGGCCGGAAGTAGTCGGCATATTTTTCAAACCAGGCTTCCCGGCCGGCCTCTTCCGCACTCTGGTAATGCCTTGCAGGGCGAGCTTTAAGTTCCGCAATCTGGGACGCGATGTGATCATAAAAAAACTTTCGGCCGATGATCCCCGTGCGCAGCAGAATCAGTTCGGCGTAAGTGCTGGTCACTCCCTCGGAGAACCAGAGGTCGCTCGTATCGTTTCCATGGATGTAGTCGATCGGCTCAAGCCCCTTGGGACGGATGCGCTTGACGTTCCAAAGATGGAAGAATTCATGAGCGGTGGTGGCTTCAAGAGGGTAGAGTCCTTCGCGCATATCGTCCGCCGGAACGCAGATGGCCGCGCCGTTGCGGTGTTCCATTCCACCCCCGACGCCCGACGCCGGGAAATAGTAAAAAAACGTATAGCGGCGGAACGGAACGTCCCTCATCAGGGACGTCTCCGCAGCGGTAATCTTCTTGAGCGCTCCGACCAGGCGTCCCGGTGAATAGAGGCTTCTCCCGCCATCGACGACCACGCGGAACCTCGCGCCACTCTGTTCGTAGTCATATTCCTGGAAGTCTCCGGCCTCAGCCGGACTGTCGGCCAGACGGTCGTAATTCGGCGCTTCGTATACGCCTGGCTCTCTTGAGTTATTCAAAACTGTGGCCAGCTTCCAGCCCTCGGGCAGCAGGAATTGGACTTGTACGCTTCGGGCGCGTTCTTGCGGCAGGTAAAAAAGCAGCAGCGCAAAATTCAGGAAGGCGCGATGATCGTTAAGAACGCTGGAAAAGATATCATCCTGGTTGGCGTAAACGGCGTAATGGATCTCAAGATTCGAGCATGGCGCGTTGCTTTGCCACGTGTCGATGTTCAGGCGTGCGAGAGGCGTCGGCTTGGCGTTGCAGGTCGCTTCAACCTGCTGAACGTCGCGGACAAAATCCCGAATCTGGTACAGATTGTTCCATGCGGGAAACTGCAATTCGGTGCCAGCCGTTGCATCCGGAACCGTCATTTCGACTTGAACCAAATGCGAAGACGGCTTCCTCAGGTCCAGAAGATAGCGAACGGGCAAACTTCCGGCTGCGGCGGCAGGAGCAATCCCCAAAAGCATCAGAAGGAAAGTGACAAAAACATTCCGGCATGTTCGTTGTGATTGAAAGCGCATCCCGACGGCGCTGAAGGTGTTCCGCATTCGTTAATCTTCCATCTCCGTATCCGCTTTACTATAGCATTCGATTCGCTTTCGATTCTTCCCTACCCTTGCCCCAGGTTGCTGCGCCCGCGGAAGCGCCACCCGTAGAACGCCGCCCCCAAGACAATGGTTAGAATTCCGAAAAACGACTCCCTGGGGCGAAGTTGCATGGTCGAGATCAGCATCCCGGCGCTTGCTACGAGAAAAACACACGGCACCAAAGGATAGCAGCAATCGACGGCGCGCAGCTTCTTCCACTGCGGCCTTTTCCTCAAATGGAAAATCCCCGCGGTGGCGGCGGCGGCAAACAGCACCAGCAAGAATCCGATGTAGTAGATGAGCGCTTCAAATGTTCCGGTAACGATCATCACCGCCGAGGCGGCCGTTTGAAAGAGAATCGCCGCTACCGGCGTCCGCCAGCGAGGATGAACACGGGCGGCTGATGAGAAAAAGTAGCCGTCCTGCGCCATCGCGTAATAAACCCTGGGACCCACAATCATCATGGCACTAACGCAGGAAAGCAGCGCAGCAGCCATCATGCCGCTAAAGATCGCTCCGCCGCGCCCCTGGAAAAGCGCTTGGGCCGCCTCTGATCCAACGGGCAGAACTCCCTCCAAGCTCCCTAGCGGCAGCGCGTAGATAAATGCGACGTTGCATGCGACATAAAGCACGGCGACAAGCGCAGTACCCATTACCATCACCCAAGGCAGCGTGCGCTCCGGTGACTGAATCTCTTCCGCCACGTAAGTCGCCGCATTCCAGCCACTGTACGCAAACATCACAAACGTCAAGGAAACGGCGAATTGCAGGGCAAGGTTGTGGGCAGATGCGCGCGTGGCAGTTTCGGCAAAGTGATGCCAATGGCCTTGCCCGACGGAAAAGGCGAGGACCAAAAAACCGGCCAGCACCGAGAGCTTCAGCAGCGTCAGCAGATTTTGCAGGTTTGCCGCCAGCTTTATGCCCAGGATGTTGACCACTGCAAAAACTGCAATGACCGCCACGGCGAGAAGTTGTCCGTTGCCCAGATGCAGCCATTCAAAACCGGCGGGGACATGCTGGCTTGCGGAGCCGGGAGCAAGCGACGAAAAGAAAAAACTGAGGTAAGCCGAGAACGCTAAAGCGCCGGCCGCAATCGGCGCGGAGAATCCGGCAAAGAATGAGACCCACCCGCTCAAAAAGCCCCAGCCGGGTCCCCAGGCTTCCCGCAGGTAAACATATTCCCCGCCGGATCGGGGGAAATTGACGCCCAGTTCAGCGTAAACCAGGCAGCCTGCCATCGCCACGACGCCGCCCAGAACCCATATCCCCAGCACCAGCGAAACATGGCCCAGGTCCGCGGCAAGGAATCCGGTGGTCGTAAAAATCCCGGTGCCGATCATGTTGGACACCACCAGGGCGGTGGCGCTGACCACAGTTAATTCGCGTCGAAGGGTGGACGGCATGGGATTGCCTCCCGCTAAAGAACACTCGCGCCTATCATACCGGGTCCGGCGGGTGAGGTGTTAGGAGAACGGAATCGCCTCTGAAAAAAGCATGGCAGCGCGGCCCGATGCCCTGAGCTTTGCGGGTATTAGAGGCCTGATCGCTCCGTCACTCTACAGATGCAGTTCTTTTTGCCCGGGTCAGCGGTAAAATACCACTAGAGGTGCAGTATGCGAACCAAGCGTCTTCCCCGAAGGGTGATTTGGTTTGCCGTAGCGCTTCCCCTGTTGCTGCCTGTCGTTTTTCATGCCCCGATTTTTCAGGCCGGGACACCGGCCCGCTCCGCCTCCGAACCCGTCGTTCAAGATTCAATTTCGCAGCGCAGGGCGAGGGAAAAGATGGTGCGGGAACAGATTGCGGAACGCGGAGTCCGCAACGCCCGTGTGCTCGATGCTCTGCGCAAAGTGCCTCGCCATCTTTTTGTGCCCCTGGTTATGCAACCGCACGCTTACCAGGACACGCCGTTGCCGATCGGGTACACCCAGACGATTTCGCAGCCTTACGTCGTGGGGTTTATGACCGAAGCGCTCAAGTTAAGGCCGCAAGATCGTGTTCTTGAGATCGGCACGGGTTCAGGCTATCAGGCCGCTGTTCTCTCGCTGCTTGTTCAGGACGTTTACTCAATTGAAATTGTCGGGCCGCTGGGCCGGGAGGCCGCAGAGCGATTGCAGCGTCTGGGGTACGCAAACGTCAAAGTCCGGATCGGCGACGGCTACCAAGGCTGGCCGGAAGCAGCGCCGTTTGACGCGATTATCCTGACCGCCGCTCCCCGGCATATTCCGCAACCCCTGCTCGATCAACTCGCGCCCGGCGGTCGGCTGGTTGTTCCCGTCGGAAAAGACGTTCAAACGTTAGTTCGGGTCCGCCGAACGTCAAAAGGATTCAAGCAGGAAAAGTTGCTTGCGGTTCGCTTTGTTCCGATGACGGGAGAAGCAGAGAAAAAATAAACGCCGGCCCCGGCTGAAACTCCGGCGGCGCCCCTTTCCCCTTATCTAAAGGTCAGAATAATAGTTCCCGCGCGCGATGATTTGGGCGGGGCCGGTTAGGAACACTTCCCCGTCTTTGGGCCAGGAAACTTCGAGCCGCCCGGCCAGCGTGCGGACTTTTACCGTCCGCCGCGTCAAGCCGTTGAGGATTGCGGAAACGACGGCGCCGCAGGAACCGGTTCCGGAAGACATCGTTTTCCCCACGCCGCGTTCCCAGTAGCGAACCTCGATTTCGCTTCTCGAAATCACCCGCACGAATTCAACGTTCGTCCGGTTTGGGAAAAGAGGACTGCGTTCGATTTCCTGGCCCAGGGTTTGCCAGGGCGTCGCGGAAAAATCAGAAATGAAAATCGAACAATGCGGGTTTCCCATGGAAGTTACCGTGGCTGCCACAATGCCTTGCCGAGTTCTCAGCGGATAAGCAATAACCGGCGCCGAATTCCTTCCAGCCGTAAAAGGAACGCGGGCGGGCTCAAGAATGGGCTTCCCCATGTTGACCCGGAAAGTCCACTCCCCTTTATTCGCAGCCAGCTTGGAAGAAACCACCTCCAGCACCTTCACTCCGGCGGTTGTTTCAATCCGTAGAAGGCGACGGGTACGCTTCTCGCTTATCAAGGCCGCGCCCACGCACCGGATGCCGTTCCCGGACATTTCCGCTTCGCTGCCGTCGGCGTTGAAAAATCGAACCCTTGCATGGTTCTTTTCGTTGCGGGCTTTGAGCAGAACCAGCAAGCCGTCGGCCCCGATCCCCGTATGCCGGTCTGTAATCGCCCGCGCCAACCCTGCCAGGTCGCTCGGCAGGCCGTGGCCATCGGCGACAATGAAGTCATTCCCCAAGCCGTGAAACTTCGCAAACGCAATGTTTTTTGTTTTCGACATAGTTTCGATCCCGCTCCCAGCCAAAACAGGCATTTTTACGGCCAAGCCCCGCACGGGTCAAGCAAAATCTATGCGGGCTTGCGCCGGTAAATCGTAATGGTCTGGCGATTTGAAAAAGTCTTTTGATAAACCGGCACAAAATCGCCAAACGAATCCGGGTAAGCGCGCATCAACATATCGACGGGCCCGCGAGTTCCCCGTACGATCCATTCCACCCATTTCTGGGGCCCCTGCGGCAACTGGAGCCAGTATTTGCGGTTGCTCGCATCGAGAATCTTCCGATACGGAATCCCCAGGCTTGGGGCGACGCAGGGCCACTTGCCCGACTGCATCAAAATGGTCTGCCCGTCATAGTTGCGCGCAAAAAACCGGACCAGAGTCCGGTCAGCCGGAGTTGTACAGGGAGTATTCCGAATGGCTTCAGTCACCACAGGCAGCGCGCCGGCTCCTTTGCGGACCATAAATGCTCCCTGCGCTCCCAAAATCAGGATGAGACCCGCCAGCACGCCCATCCGAACTTTCCGCGGCAATTCGGATGAGACCAGAAAGGACGGCAGCAGCGCAATAGCCGGCAACATTTCCAGGCCATAGCGCAGATTATAGTAGGAACCAGGCACAAGAGTTGGAACGTAAAGTCCCACCGCCGCGCTCGCCATCGCCTGCACGTAAAACGGAAGTGGAACGAGCAGCAGCAAGGCGGCAGCGCGCCTGGAGCGCAAGCGCCGGTCGATCAGCCACACGATCAGGCCCAAAACTGCAAGCTCCAAGGACCATGGGCCGATCACCAGCTTCAAGTCTTCCAGGTAATACCGCGCGGAAATGAGAAAGCTTCCGTCGGTCGGGTAGCGGAAGGCTGTGGTGGCAACCTGATTCGCGTAAATGGCCATGGCGGAATCCGGGCCGTTATAGAATTGCAGCGGATTGCCAGACTGTAAGACGTCGTGAAGAACCCACAGAAAAGGTCCCGCTCCCGCAATCACGGAAAACAGCACCGCGCGGCGAAAACGCACCCGCCACCGATCCCTGCGCGCCACGAGAATAAAGAGGGCCGCAAAAGGCAGCACGTACCATTCATCGTATCGCGTCAAGGTTCCCAGAAAGGCTGCGGAGCCTGCCGTCGCGACCCACGCCGTCCGGCCGCTTATCTGAAACCGAAACAGGCAATAAACCGTGACAACGCTCCAAAAGATGGCGAGCGGCTCTGTCATGGGCGTGCTCCCCAGATAGAGCATGTTCGGGCAAAGCAAGACCCCGGCCAGCGCCACAAACCCGGCCGCGATGCTGCCGTTCATTTCGAGTCCCAGCCGAAACAGGAACCACGCGGCGCCGGACAGCGCGGCGATGGAAATCAGGCTGCCCGCCAACCCCGTTCGCCACAGATGATTGTTGATCGCCAGAGGCGCGGCAAGAAGATGAAACAGTGGAAGCCACACGCTTCCGATTTCCCCCATGCCGGGCGTCAGGGAATCAAATATCCGCCTTGCGCCCTCCATGTGAGCCAGCGCGTCGCCGTAAAGATCCGTGAGGCCTAGCGCGTAGAACCAGGCGAGGCTTCCCAAGGCGACAGCAAGAATCAGGGCCGCGACGGGCAGGGCCAGCCGGAGAGGAAGTACAGGTTGGGGCTCTCGTAAGGAAGGAACGGCGTCGGGCCGGTCAGACATCAAGTTGGGTTAAGCGCATAAACTCGCTCATGCGCGCTTCGATTGCCTGGGGCGTCAGCTCCAGGAGACGCTTGAGACCGAATTCCTCAACGGCAAAGCTGGCCATGACGGACCCATAGGCGACAGCGCGGCGAAGATTCGCCTCGGAAAAATCGCCGCTTTTGGCAAGATACCCCATGAAGCCCCCCGCAAACGTGTCGCCCGCGCCGGTGGGATCTTTGAAGTGCTCCAACATGAAGGCGGGGGCGGAGAAAATCGATCCGTTATTGAACAGCGCCACGCCGTATTCTCCGCGCTTGATGACCAGAATGCGCGGGCCCATCTTCTGAATCTCCGCCGCGGCCTGCCGAAGGTTCTGGCGGCCCGACAACATCCGCGCCTCCCCTTCGTTAATCACCAGCGCATCAACGGCTGTGAGGGTCTCTTTCAGCTCGTTGAGACTTCCTTCAATCCAGTAGTTCATCGAGTCTAACGCGACCAAACGTGCTCCCGGGAGCTGCCGGCGAACATGGAGTTGCAGCCGCGGATCGATGTTCCCCAGAAACAGAAATTCGCTTGAAACATGCGAAGCCGGAATTTTCGGGCTGAATTTCTCGAAGACATTCAAATGAACGGCGAGCGTCCGCGCCTCGTTCATATCGCCCAGGTATTCTCCGTGCCAGCGGAAGGTCTTTCCCGGAGCGTGCTCAAGGCCGCTGGTTTCAATCGAGCGCAACCGGAACGTTTCCAGGTGCTCCTCGCCGAAATCGTCGCCGACCACGGCGATCACTTTCACTGGACCGAACCAGCTTGCGGCAACCGAGAAAAAAGTCGCCGACCCCCCTAGAATCCCATCAACTTCTCCGTGAGGCGTGCGAATGGAATCAAAAGCTACCGAACCGACTACCAAAAGCGACATGAGAACCTGCCTTTGCTTTATTTAAAATGAGACTATTTCAAGTTTACTTGAGATATTTCCCAATGAGCAAGTTTAACCTCTTCTTCGCCTGGGGAGATATTTTGCGCCGGTCGGTCAGGATGGCATGGGCCAGCGCCGAACCGCACTTGCAAGCCCTTTCTTTCGGCAAGTAGGCAAGGCTCGCCCGCAGAATGGTCTGGGCGTTCTCAACGTTGCGGTTAAGGTACTCAATCACCTGGCTGACGGTGACCGCCTCATGCTCGGGGTGCCAGCAATCATAGTCCGTGACCATGGCGAGCGTCGCGTAACAAATCTCCGCTTCCCGCGCCAGCTTCGCTTCCTGAAGGTTGGTCATGCCGATAATGTCCATCCCCCAAGCCCGATAGGCGTTGGACTCGGCTTTTGTGGAGAAGGCCGGGCCCTCCATGCAAACGTAAGTTCCGCCGCGATGAACGCTGACTCCGGCATCATCAGACGCCTTGGCCAAAGCATCCACCACCGCCGGGCACATGGGATCGGAGAAACCGATGTGGGCGACAATGCCGCGGTCGAAAAAGGTTGAGATCCGCCCTCGTGTGCGGTCAAAGAACTGCGCCGGCAACGCCATGTCCATGGGCCGGTAATCTTCCCGCAGCGAGCCCACGGCGCTTACGGAAAGAATCCGCTCAACCCCCAGCTTTTTCATGGCATAGATGTTGGCGCGGAAATTCAGCTCGGACGGGCTGATGACGTGTCCGCGTCCGTGCCGGGCCAGGAAGGCCACCCGCCGTCCGGACAAGGTGCCCAAACGAAACGCGTCCGAAGGTTTCCCGAAGGGTGTTGCCACGCGAACCTCGCGGGAGCGCGTGAGCCCCGCCATTTCATAAAGTCCGCTTCCGCCGATGATTCCGATTTCTGCTTGAGCCACTTCTCTTCCTCCATTCGCTGTAGCGGATTTAACTTTCCGCCACCGGTTGAAATTTGAATTTGCCATTCTTGCGCACCAGCCGGCCCCACGGATGCTCCGGATCGTGCGGAAAGATCACCAGCACTCCTTCGTCAGCCAGGCGCGGCAAAAAATGCTTCCGCGACTCGAGGGTATCGAGTGGGTAAAGGTCGAAGGCCATGATCCAGGGATAAGGAATGTGCGCGTGGGTGGGAACTAAATCTGAAATAAAGCACGCCCGCTCTCCCTTCGATTCAACCCAAACGCATTGCATATGGCGAGTGTGGCCGGGCGCGAGTTCTACGCGCACGCCCGGTCGAATTTCACATGGCCCTTCGACGAGGTCCGTCTGCGGCGCTGCCGCTGCAAAATACTCCTCGACGTAGCTCGCGCGGTCCCGCTCGGTCGGGTGCAGAGCATGTTCCCACTCGCCGCGCTGCACCACATAACGCGCGCGGCTAAAAGTGGGAACGACTTGCAATCCTTCCCGCCGCGTGTTCCATCCGCAATGATCGAAGTGGAGATGGGTGTTGATGACCACGTCGACGTCTTCGGGCCCCAGCCCGTGCCGGGCCAGTTCCTGTAGAAGTTGTTTGGAGTGATCAATCGCGTAGATGTCCCGGTGTTTCGCGTCGAACTTTTCCCCAATGCCGGTCTCAATCAGAATATTTTCCTTGCCCGTCTGAACCAGCAGGCAGGTCAATCCCAGCCGCACGCGGTTTTGCTCGTCGGCGGGCATCTGCCGCTCCCACAACACCTTCGGCACGACGCCGAACATCTGTCCGCCGTCCAGACGAAACATTCCATCAGAAAGCGCGTGAATTTCAAAGTCGCCGAGTTTCATTGCCTGCCTGTTTTCCCCCCTCGCTGGTCTTTGGCTAAATCCTGTTCTTCAACCAGTTCAATCAGAATCCCAGCCATGCTGGAGGGATGAAGAAAGGCGATAGATTCGTCGCCTGCGCCCGAGCGGGGATTGCGGTCGATCAGCCGGACGCCCTGCTGGTCCAGCTGGTTGAGCGCTTCCTGGAGGTTTTCCACCGCCAGGGTCAGATGATGAATGCCCGGGCCGCGTTTGCCGATGAAGCGGGCCACAGGCGAATCGGGGGAGCTTGCTTCAAGCAGCTCAATCCGGCTTTCGCCGACGTTGAAAACCGCCACGCGAACTTTCTGGTCCGCGACTGCCTCTTCAGAAGTGGGAGGCGCGCCCAGCAGCAATTCAAATGCCGGAACGGCTTTTTCGAGCGATTCTACGGCGATTCCCACATGATGAATTCGCATTCTTTCATCCTATCTGAAGGAGAGTCCTAACGGTTTCGATTCTTTTCGTCCTGGCGTTTACGCAAGCAGCCGTTCACTCCGGACCGAATTTCACTCCTGATGCTTCCATGATCTCTTCCACGATCGAATGAGGGTCGCGAAGGCGTTCCAGAATATCTCCGACATAGCCGTCAATGCTTTGTTTATCGAACTGCTGCCGGGTGATTCTCTCAAACAATCTTTGGCGAAGCAGCGCAAGCAGGTGAAGACGAGCGCGCTCGCGCCGCCGCTCACCTCCCAGGGGATGCGATTTCAGAAAACGCTGGAACTTCTCAATCCCCTCAATCAGTCCGCAAACGCCCTCGCCGGTTGTCGCCACGGTCTTCAGAATCGGCGTTTGCCAGTCCGCAGTCTCCGGGGCGACGCTCAGCATCATCTGAATCTCGTTCTCGGCCCGCTCCGCGCCCGGTTGATCGGCTTTGTTGATCACAAAGATGTCGGCGATTTCCATGACCCCGGCTTTGAATGTCTGAATATCGTCTCCCATGCCGGGCACCAGCAGGACCACGGTTGCGTCCGCCAGTCGCGCGATTTCCACTTCGTCCTGTCCCACCCCCACCGTTTCAATGAAGACCACGTCGCAACCCGCCGCGTCAAGGATCAGTGCCGCGTCGTGAGCAGCCGGCGCAAGTCCGCCCAGTTGCCCCCGTGTCGCCATGCTGCGGATATAGGCCCCGTCATCAGTTGCAAGCGCCTGCATGCGAATGCGGTCCCCCAGAATCGCCCCGCCCGAAAACGGGCTGGTAGGGTCAACGGCAACAATGCCCACGCGCTTATTTTGCCGGCGATATTCGGTGGCGAGCTTCTCGAGCAGCGTGCTCTTCCCCGCCCCCGGAGAGCCTGTAATACCGATGACGAACGCGCCGCCGGCCTTGTGGAACAGCCTTTTCAGCAGCGGCACGCTCGAAGGCCCGCCGTTTTCCACCTGCGAAATGGCGCGCGCCACCGCCCGGCGGTCTCCCAAACAGATGTTTTCCACTTGCTTGTCGAGTGAATGGCTCATTAAACGTCCCGGTGGGCCGAAGTGCCTTATCGCGGCTGACGCATTAAATGGCGGTGAAGCGACTTGCAAGCAATCCCCAGGCGACGGCTTGCGGTTCGCATGCCATGGCATCAAACGCGATTCTCATTCATGCGGCCTTTACTGCGTTCGGCGAAAGTCCGGTTTGATTCATGGATATGCCGCCAGCATGTGCCAGCGCTCCAAACCCCGCCCGAGGACCAAAGCAGCGCTATTTTACCATGGATGAATGGGCACGCTCGGTTGTCCCGAGCCGGACGCGGACGCCGTTCACCTCAAGCTTGGGGGATTGTGCGAGGCCCGGCAAGAAGGCTGCGCAGTCCGGTTAGGGAATCTGCCGGATAAATCTCGCATTGTCATTCGCAGAGTGTTTCTAGGCGGCGATGAATTGCTGAAAGATTTCATTTGAAACGAGCAGGGCACGGTCCGCAAGTCGAACCCGATCTTCTACCCGTTCGAGCCAGCCGTCGTTTTCGAGGGCCTCAATCTTTTGCAACCAGGGAGCGAGAAGCCGATCGCCCCATCGGCCCCGGGCAAGGGCAAGTTCAACGCCGTCCCTTTGGCGCAGGCCAAGAAAGAAGAACTCTTCAATCTGCTCGGAATCCGGGAGCTTGCGCATCCCGGAAATCGGTGATGCACCATGGGCCAGATGGCTTTGGTAGACTTCGACGGCGCTATCATTCTCCCATCGGCGTTCCCCGTCAAACGAATGGGAGCCCGCTCCGAGGCCGATGTAGGGTTTCAATTGCCAATACTTCAGATTGTGCGCCGACCGAAAACCCGGCAAAGCGAAATTTGAAATCTCATACTGCCGGTACCCCTCCGCTTGCAACATGGCGCGAGCCCTATCGTACGCATCCGCCATAAAATCATCGTCAGGAACAAATCGGGCGTGGTATCGTTCGCCGTGCAGCAAGACTTCGCCGCCCAAGCGGCTCTTCTCATCAATTTCAAAAAGATAAATGGAAATGTGTTCAGGCCGCAGCGCTATTGCCGACCGGAGACTTGCTTCCCACGATGCCGGCGATTGATGCGGCAAGCCTGCGATGAGGTCAAGGCTGATATTGCTGAATCCCGCCGAGCGCGCCTCAGCGACCAATTTTTGCGTGTCGTCGGTTGAGTGCAGCCTTCCCACCGCCCGAAGCTCTTGATCCGAGAACGATTGCGCGCCGATGCTGAGCCGGTTCACCCCCAGCGCTCTGGCATGCTTGAGAAACCGGCTGCCGGCCGAACCCGGAGTCAGTTCGAGCGTCAGTTCCATCCGGGAAGCAAATTGGAACTGCTCCTGAAGCCTTGCGACCAGGTTACTGAAGCGCTCATCACCCAAGAGTGACGGCGTTCCTCCGCCGAAATAAAGGGTGTCCGCAGGCAGCGAATCCAGACGGGAAGCGATGCCGGCGGACTTGTAGAGATCAGGGAGAGATGCCATTTCCCGGCAGAGCGCCTGGCAGTAAGCATCGTAAACATCCTGGCGGGCGACCCGGGAAGTGAAATTGCAGAAACTGCACTTCGAGCCGCAAAAGGGGACTTGGATGTAAAGCCCAAGAGAATCCATGACTAATCCGCAACGATCTTGACGTGCAGATCGCGGCGCCGGGGGCCGTCAAACTCACAAAAATAGATACCCTGCCACCGGCCCAGGATCAACTGACTGTGTTCGACAAGCAAGGTCTTGGAGACTCCAATCAGCACCGCCTTCAGATGCGCGTCGCAGTTACCGTCGTTATGTTGGTAATCAGGGCTCGGCGGCGCGAGCTTTTTGAGGAAGTCTACGATGTCGTTGCGCAGGGCGGGATCGTAATTTTCATTAATGAGAATGGCGGCGGAGGTGTGGGGGACGAAGATATGGCACTGGCCGCTCACGATTCCGGATCTTTCAACCAGCCCGGTGATTTGGCTGGTGATGTCCTTCAGTTCCACCCGCAAGTGCGTCTCCACCTGGAGCGAATGGTGCTGGTTGCGGGACTTCTCCGGGGCAGCGGCGCTGCCAGTTTGCTGAAGCATGGGTTCCTCCACCTAGCGGTCTGAGCGCCTGTTCCGTAAAAGGGAGCAGTTCCTACATTATATCAAAAGGTTCAAAAGCTTCCCTCGCCGCGAGGAAACTTTCTTTTGCTTTGCTGTTGAGTTGATCCGGACGGCCTAGTAGGTCAAGACGTGATGGTTGGAGGAACTCGCAGGAATTTCTTCGAGCAGCCGATCGAGCAACCCATAACCCGCGCGCCCCAGGAAATAAACTCCGCTCACGATCCTTTCCTGGAGATCTTTTCCAGGCAGGAGAGCGGCAAGAAGCGCATGTTCCTGGCGGGCCAGAACTTCCGAGCGGCTAAGAGCGGCGCGAGTCATCTTTCCCTTGAGCCGCTCAACCTGATAGCGGATTTTCTCTTCGGCGTGCTTCAAAGTATCGATTAAGGTGGGGTCGAGAATCTCAATGTCTTTTCGCAGACGTTCGAGGAGCGTGGCCAAATCCCGCTCGGCATGATCAAAGCGTTCAGACCAGCCTTCAGCCAAAGCAGTCGACGCAATACGCTGGCTAAGGTGCGCTTCTCCTTGCCAGACATCTTCAATACTCACACCGTACTTCTCGATCCACCGCTCTACCCGATGATCGACCAGCGTAAACCCGGCCCTCGGGAAAATGACGGGCATGGGACGCTTGAATGCGGAATAGAGGACGCTGGCCTGCCCCAAGTAAGCGAGTTCCGAAGCCCCGGCAACAGAAGCGAGCGTGGGCAGCAGCATGTCTTGAACAACGGGCCGGAGAAGAACATTGGCAGAAAAAACGGCGGGCTGCTCTTCAATTTCCGCCTGCAGTTCGGAAAGAGACAAATGCTCCGGCTGTTCCGTGAAAAAGCTTGCAGGGTTGGATTCCGCGTGCTGGTGGAGGGCTCGCCGGTTCCCCTGGCGCTCGACAAACACCAGGGTCGATTGATCGGCGACATGAACTTGAGCGTGATAGCCCTCCGTCACCATCGCATGGGAACGCTCCTGAAGCGTGGCGCGAAGTTCGCCCGCGCGCTCCAGCGCTTGCTGATAGACAGATGCCGTGAGGCGGTGGACGTCCTCATCAAGCGGGTCGAGAAGGATCACGCCCCACTTCCCAAACAGGCGCGCCATAAATCGGCCAAAAGCCTCGCCCCAAAAAATCCCGGGCTGATAGGCGGCACGGAGATCGTCCATTAAGGGGCGCCGAAAATCGCTCGCAGGCAGAATCGATTCCAGGCGATCAAGCTGGGCTGTAATTTCACCGGTCAGCTTAACGCGGCCAACCGGAGAATGCGGCGCGGGGCGATCCCCATTGTCATGGAAACCGACCACCTCATATTCGTTGTTAAAGACGCTCGCGCTCGAAACCTCTTCGAAATCGTGATCTTCCGTGGCCATCCAGAAAACCGGCACGCACTTGAGGCCCTGGGAGGTGAGCGATTGCGAAAGCCGCACGGCAGAGAGGGCCTTGTAAAACGTGAAAGCCGGGCCTGAGAGCAGGCCGACCTGCTGCCCGGTCGTGACCGCAAAAGTATCCGGTTCGTTCAGGCGCCGAACGTTCTCCAACGTTTGCTCGCTTGCTCCAAACGTCTGATTTTGCCGAAGCAGGATTTCTACGAGTGGTTGCCGGGGGATGTTGAGCCCCTGAATCTGTCCGGCCAGCCGCGTATACGTTTCGGGATCAAACGGAGGCCCGTTATAGAAGGGTTTCAGGCGCTCGTAGCGATAGAGATAATCACGCAGCAGATCACTCGATTTCGGCACCTCGGAATAGGGATACAACCTGTCGCTCATGAATTCTCCACGCTGCGCTGCCGGGCAGGATACGGCCCCGGCCTCCCTGCATTTGCCCCAGCTCTATAATCGATGCGGCAGGAAAGATTACGATTCGTCCTGGAAATAGAATTCAGACGCCATCCCGGCGGCCGAATGGGATGCGGGCCTTTTTAAAGGCTGCCCGTACCCTTCGTTGTTCCGCAGGGCTCAAAGGCCGCAGCGGACCGCGCGGCAAACCGCCCCTGTAACCGCAAAGATCAGCCGCGTATTTAACTCCTGCAATGCCGCAACGGATGTTGACTTCAGCAACCAGGGGTTCAATTTGCCGCTGAAGCTCGCTCGCGGCTTCCCATTCACCATGAAAATAACTGTCACAAATCTTGACGCAGAGGTCCGGAATATAATTTGCCGGTCCCAGAATCGCTCCCGCGCAGCCCGCAGCGAGAGCGTCCAGCAGGATGAGCGAGGAGCCCGCCAGAACCCGGAAGGTTGGGCGCGACCGCCGGATAACGTCCCGCAAGAGATCAAGATTTCCTGAACTTTCCTTGAGCCCTGCAATATTGGGGTGCTTTGACAGGCGGGCGATCGTCGAGGCCTCCATGTGAATGCCGGTAAATTGTGGAATTGAATAAATCAGCAGAGGGCGCGGCAGAGCGTCCGCAATCGTCCGGAAGTGTGTTGTGAGCGCGGCGGAATCCATGCGCGGTTTAAAGTAAGCAGGAGTCAGCAGCAGAACCGCATCGGCGCCGCGCGCGATTGCCTCGCGGCTCAGTTGGATCGTCTGGCGCGTGGTTTCAAGCCCCGTGCCGGCCATCAGCAGTTGCGGCGGCCGGACGAGCGGCCTTGCCACCTCGATCAGGCGAAGCCTTTCATCCGCGGTGAGATAGGGACCCTCGCCGGTTGATCCGGCAATAATAATGCCGTTCAGTTCCTGCTTCGCATAGCGCCGCAAGTTTTGGCGGAAAGCGGTCACATCGATATCGCCGCGCCTATTAAAAGGGGTCAAAATAGGGAGGAAAATTCCCTTGAGATTTGCGACAACCTCTTCGCGGGTCATGACTTGATCGTTTCACTTGCAGCGGAGGTTTGCGCGGGCAGGCGCGTCAACTGGTTGAGCTCTTGCAAGCTGACAACCCCAATTCCCCGGTCGCGCTGGGCCCGAATGCCGTTCACGGCGGCAGTGGCCGCGGAAAGCGTGGTGATACAGGTTACTCCGTGCTGGATGGCGGCACGACGAATGGCTTTTTCGTCAAACCTGGAAGCGCGGCCGAGCGGGGTATTAATAATCAGGTCAACCGAGCCATTCTTGATGTGGTCGACGACATTGGGCCTGCCTTCCTCCACTTTATAGACCCGCTCGACTTTGACGTGCCCGCCCCGAATCGCCGCAGCGGTTCCTTTTGTGGCAAACAGCTTAAAGCCGAGCGCCGCAAGATCACGGGCAAGCGTAACCGCCTCCGGTTTATCCGGATTGCTTACTGAAATAAAGGCGCGGCCTTTGAGTGGAATCCGCTGGCCCGCCGCAAGCTGGGCTTTGGCAAATGCCAGCCCAAACCGCTCCCCCACGCCCATCACTTCTCCCGTGGACTTCATTTCCGGACCCAGAACACTATCCGCGCCGGGAAATTTCTGAAAAGGAAAGACAGGTGATTTCACATAGTAATAGCGGACGGGAAGTTCGCGCTCCAGGCCAAACGACGACAGTTTGGCGCCGACCATCAGCTGTGCGGCGATCTTCGCCAAGGGGACTCCGGTTGCTTTGCTGACGTAAGGCACCGTGCGGGAGGCGCGAGGGTTCACCTCGATAACAAAAACTTTGCCGTTCTGGATGGCGTACTGCGTATTCATCAGCCCGACGACGTTCAATTCCCTGGCAAGCCTTTCCGTATGGCTCATGAGAGTCTGCCGCGTCTCGCTAGGAATGTTCACCGAAGGAAGCACGCAAGAGCTGTCTCCGGAGTGGATGCCGGCCTTTTCGATATGTTCCATGATGCCCGCGACAACCACGTCTTTTCCGTCGGAAAGGGCGTCGACATCGACTTCGGTGGCGTTTTCGAGGAAGCGATCGATCAGGATGGGAAACGCTCCCTCAAGCTCCTCGGCGCGGCGAACGTAACTGGCGAGCATTTTTTTATCGTAGGCAATCACCATGGCGCGCCCGCCCAGAACATACGAAGGCCGTACCAGCACGGGATAGCCAATGCGGTCAGCCACTTCGAGGGCCTCGGCGACGCTCATGGCGGTGCCGTTTTCAGGTTGCGGGATTCCCAGTTTTACGAGCAGGCTCCCAAAGTGCTTCCGGTCTTCCGCCAAATTGATCGATTCCGGCGAGGTTCCTATAATCGGAACGCCCGCAGCCTTAAGCTGCCGCGCGAGATTGAGGGGGGTCTGGCCGCCGAACTGAACGATGACGCCAACTGGTTTCTCTTCATCCACGATCGACATAACGTGTTCAAAGGTCAGGGGCTCGAAATAGAGGCGGTCTGAAGTGTCGTAATCCGTTGAGACGGTCTCCGGATTGCAGTTCACCATGATGGTCTCGAAGCCCTCCGCCTTGAGCGCGTAGGCGGCGTGCACGCAGCAGTAATCGAACTCAATGCCCTGCCCGATGCGATTGGGGCCGCTGCCCAGAATCATGATCTTTTTGCGGTCGGTCGGTTCGGCCTCATCTTCGTCCTCGTAAGTTGAATAGAGGTAGGGCGTATAGGATTCAAATTCCGCTGAGCACGTGTCGACTCGCTTAAAGACGGGCCGCACGCTTTTTTCCAGGCGTTTTTCGCGGACGGCTTCTCCCGTGACGCTCCACAACTCTCCAAGATGCAGGTCAGAGAATCCCAGGCGCTTGGCTTCCCGAAGCACGGAGGTGGAAACCGAATGAACGTCAAAACGCTTCAGCTCATTTTGCATCACCACCATCTGCTGGACCTGATCGAGGAACCATGGATCAATCTGGGTCATTTCCGTCAGAGTTTCGACGCTTTCCCCAGCGGCAAAAGCATAGAGAAGATCCCACAGCCTTTCGGGATTCGGAGAGGAGACGCGGCGCAGCAACTCTTCGCGGTCCGCCGGCGGCCGCGGAGGCTTGCGACCCGACTCGAGCGAACGCACGCCCTTCATAAACGCTTCTTTGAACGTCCGGCCGATCGCCATAACCTCGCCCACCGATTTCATCTGGGTTCCCAGGCGCGGATCGGACTCCGGAAACTTTTCCTGCGCCCACTTGGGGATTTTGACGACCACGTAATCGAGCGTCGGCTCAAAACAGGAAGGCGTCTTCTTGGTAATGTCGTTCGGGATTTCATCCAGGCGATAGCCGACGGCAAGCCGCGCGGCGATCTTGGCAATGGGGAATCCCGTTGCCTTGGAAGCAAGCGCCGAACTGCGTGAAACCCGTGGATTCATCTCAATGACTACCATCCGCCCGGTTTTGGGCTCCACGGCAAACTGGATGTTGGAACCCCCCGTTTCCACGCCGACGGCGCGAATCACCTTAAAGGCGTCATCGCGCATCCGCTGGTATTCCTTGTCCGTCAGCGTCTGGGCGGGAGCCACGGTAATGGAATCGCCCGTGTGAACTCCCATGGGATCGAAGTTTTCGATGCTGCAAATGACCACGGCATTGTCAGCGTGGTCGCGCATCACTTCAAGCTCGAATTCTTTCCAGCCCAGAACCGATTCCTCCACCAGCACTTCATGCACCGGGCTGAGGTCCAGTCCATAACGGATGCTCTCCGCCAGTTCTTCCCGGTTGTACACAATGCCGGAGCCTGTGCCACCCAGCGTAAAGGATGGCCGGAGGATCAAGGGGAAACCGATTTCGTCGGCGCAGAGCATTGCTTCATCGACGGCCTTTACCAGCACGCTGTGGGGCACATCGAGTCCGATTTCTTTCATCGCGTCTTTGAAGGTAAGGCGGTCTTCAGCGATTTTGATGGCTTTGCGCGATGCGCCGATCAGTTGCGATCCGTGGCGCTCCAGGACTCCCTGGTCCGCAAGATCCATGGCCAGGTTGAGAGCCGTCTGGCCACCGACGGTCGGCAGCACGGCATCCGGACGCTCGCGGCCAATGATGGCGTCAAGATATTCCACCGTCAACGGCTCAACGTAAGTGCGGTCGGCAAACTCCGGATCCGTCATGATGGTGGCGGGGTTCGAATTTACCAGCACCACTTCATAGCCTTCAGCCTTGAGAGCTTTGCAGGCCTGGGTTCCGGAATAGTCAAATTCGCACGCCTGGCCAATCACAATCGGCCCGGAGCCAATAATCAGGATTTTGTGTAAGTCAGTTCGTTTAGGCATTTAATTCCATAGAGGTATTTGAACAAGTTGATGGTAGAGCGCGGCGTTTGGACTGCATAACGGCCTGCAAGTGCCTTTCGCCTGTGCCTCCCCGTAAAAGCTTACTTGTTCGCTTTCCATTCCTGCATCATCTTCACAAAGCACCCGAAAAGATACGCCGAATCGTGAGGCCCGGGCGAAGCTTCGGGGTGATACTGGACGCTAAAGAGCGGAAGCGAACGGTGGCGCAATCCTTCGAGCGTACCGTCGTTCAAATTGCGATGCGTCAAGGCGACATCGTTGGCATTGAGCGAGTCAGGATCGACGACAAACCCGTGATTTTGCGCGGTGATTTCCACCTTCTGGGTTTCCAGGTTCAAGACCGGATGATTGCCGCCGTGGTGTCCGAATTTCAGTTTGTAAGTTTTGCCGCCCAGCGCCAGTCCAACAATCTGATGCCCGAGGCAAATCCCAAAAATCGGAACCCGCCCCAGCATCTCGCGCACGTTTCTCGCCGCGTATTCGACCGGTTCGGGATCACCCGGGCCGTTCGACAAGAAAACTCCGTCTGGCGAGCGCGCCAGGACATCCGCAGCCGGCGTGTGAGCCGGGACCACGGAAACCTTGCAGCCCACGTCAACCAGCCGCCGCAAAATATTGTGCTTGATGCCGTAATCGTAGGCCACGACATGGTAGCGAGACTCAGCATCCTGGGGCGTGCCGGGCTGATAGATGTCGGTCGAAGGCTCGGTCCATTCATAAGGCGCCGAGGTCGTTACTTTGCTGGCAAGGTCGAGACCGACCATGCTGGGCGAGGCTTGAGCCTTCGCAATCAGGCTTTTTTCGTCAAGGTCGACGGTTGAAAGGACGGCGCGCATGCTTCCATGGGTTCGCAGGTGCCGAACGAGCGCCCGCGTATCAATGTCGGAGATTACCGGAAGCCCGAAATCGGCCAGGAACCCTGAAGCGGTTTCAACAGACCGCCAGTTGCTCGAAATCTCAGACAGTTCACGGACAATCAGCCCCTCGGCAAAAGGCCGCGCGGATTCGGAGTCCAGCGGATTGGTGCCGTAGTTGCCAATGTGGGGATAAGTAAGACACACGATCTGGCCCGCGTACGACGGATCCGTGAGTATTTCCTGGTACCCAGATAGCGAAGTATTGAATACAACCTCGCCGGAACGCTCACCGGAAGCCCCGTAACCGCGCCCTCGAAAAACTTTCCCATCCTCTAAAGCAAGAACTGCCTGCATTCTTTCTCCGTTCGGTTATCTTAAGGCGCCTCAGGCCCCTCGTTCTTCTCGCCCAGGCTCTTGCGAGCCTGGGCCAATCTCCACAAAGGTGTCAGCCGCGGGTGGGAGAATTGAGGCGGGGTCCCAAACCGCACTCCGCGCGCCATGGCTGCTTGCCTCAGTTTAAGGAACCGATTTCACTGGGGGGCCAAAAGGCAAAAGCGGCCTCTCCGTAAACGAACTTCTGATCGACCGTGCCCCAAACCCGGCTGTCATCTGAAAAATCCCGATGATCCCCGAGCACGTAATAATGGTGCAAGCCCACGTGGACCGGCAGACAAGTCTCGTGACCAAGGTAGCCCGGCGGAATGTAGCTTTCCTTCAAGAGCTTGCCGTTGACGGAAACATGCCCGTCTCGAATGCTGATCCAATCGCCCGGCAACCCCACCACCCGCTTGATAAACGATTTCGCCGGATCCAGCGGATAATGGAACACAATAATATCTCCGCGGCGAATGGGTTCCACATGATAAATAATCTTGTTGACGAAAACGCGCTCGTGATTGGCCAACTCCGGCAGCATGCTGGTCCCTTCCACCTCGACGGGCTGGTAAAAAAAGAAAGTGACAATAAGGGCCATCAGCACCGCAAGGATCAGGTCTCGAAGCCAGTAGCGCGCCCCAAAAACACTGCACCGTCCGTGGGTACGGCGATTCAGCACATCTTGCAGGCAACCGGTTGGGACAGTCCTTTTCTGCATGAGTTCTATAAACTAAATTATATACCATAAATCCCGCAGTCGTTTCCACCTTCCGCGCAGAGCCCGGTATTAGCCTGAGCACGGAGGTTTGATAGAATAGGCGTCTCCGGGTATTGCGTCCCTATGAATTATCAATACGCCCTGATTATTCCGGCGCTGAATGAAGCAGAAACTATCGGACCTCTTCTCCGGCAGATTCCAGCCAATCTGTTTTCCCAAATTATCGTGGTGGATAACGGAAGCCGGGACTTGACCGCTGAAACTGCACTGGCAGCCGGCGCCCAAGTTATTCGAGAGCCAAGGCGCGGATACGGACAGGCTTGCATCAGCGGACTGGAACAGCTCAAGCCGTCAATCAACGCGGTCGTATTTATGGATGCCGATCTTTCCGACGACCCGCAGGACCTTGAACGCCTGATCCGCCTGTTTGGCCAAAGCTCCTGGGACATGGTGATGGGTTCGCGGGTGCTGGGTTCGGCGGAAAAAGGGGCGCTTACCCCGATTCAGCGCTTCGGAAACTGGCTTACAACGCGCCTGATTGTTTTGTTATGGAACGTCCATTTTACAGACCTCGGCCCCTTGCGCATCCTTCGGCGGGACTCGCTTGAGCGTCTGAAACTCCAAGACCGGACTTATGGCTGGAACGTGGAGATGCAGGCGAAAGCGGCCCAACTGGGTCTTAAGACTTTAGAGAGCCCGGTGAACTACCGGCAGCGGCAAAGCGGACGATCCAAAATTTCAGGAAGCATTTCGGGAAGCTTTCGCGCTGGAGTTAAGATTCTCTGGACCGTGTACCGCTGTTGGCGGAACCCCTTGCCGCCAGAATCCCGCATGGATCGCCGGACATCAAAACCTGTGGATTGACCGTAGGCTTCAGCAGGAATCTCGATACTGCCGATAGGAACAGATAGAAATGCGCGTTTCCTTTATTCAGAGCTGTTCTTAAGGTCGAGGACCTGATTTGTAATGCCATGGAGCTTTTTCTCACGTTGTCGAATCGCCACGTTCGCCGGGATTCTATGCTGGATTGCGGCGCTCGTGCCCCTGGGCTGCCTTCATGCCTCAAGCCGGGTGGGAAGCTTGCCGGGAGCGGGTATCAGAAAAACCTATGGGAGTGCGCAGGAACCCTTTTGGGCCGCGCATGGGCGGCTGACGTTTGGCTTTGAGTTCGGCTACGGGCTCGAAAACAACATCCCGCGCGACATTTCTCACATTCAGATGATGGTTGTCGAGCCTCAGGTTGGGATTATCGCCTGGGATTCTCCGCGCTCACGCCTTCCGGTCGAACGCTTTGAGATTAGCAGCCAGGGCATTCTGGGCATCGCCTATCAGCCGGGCGGCTATCTTCTGGGAAATAGTTTGCTTTTCCGTTTTGGCTTGCACCCTGTCGGCCGCGTCGCGCCGTTCATTGACGCTGGCTCAGGCCCGCTTTACACAACTCTCAACCACGGCGCAAAGGAAATCTCGGGCCATCTACAATTCCTGTCGCAGGGTGGCGCCGGCATTCAGTATTTTTTTAAGCCGCAGCACGCCTTGATTTTCGCCTATCGCTACTTCCACATGTCCAATGGCGGCCTTCAGGAACCCAACTACGGTTTTAATGGAAGCATGGTAACGCTCGGATTTTGCTGGCTGGGCCGTCCGCACCAATTCCTCTCAGCTGGAGTGTATCGCCGTCCATTCCACTTCCTTCATCTCCGCTAAGTTTTGGGTAGGCACGACAGACGGGGAATTGTTGAGAGGCCCGGCAAGGACCAGGGTAAATGAACGCTATTCCAAAGGGCAGGCCTCCCAGGCCACCGGGTCCAACAAAAACCGCGGCGCACCTAGCCGAAAAAGTCTTTTGCTTTATCGCTGGCAGCCCACTCCACCGGCTTATTTTCCACCTCGACCGAGGGCGCGAGTGATTCGAGGATTCGGCGCTGGTCACGCGACAGCCGCGCCGGGACGGTGACATCGACACACACGTAAAGGTCGCCTTTGCCCCGGCTGTTCAGAACCGGCATGCCGTGCCCCCGCAAGCGGAAAACGGCCCCCGGCTGCGTACCCTCGGGAACCTTCATCTTCTGCTGGCCATTCAGGGTGGGAACCTTCATCTCCGTTCCCAAAGCGGCCTGCGTGATGGAGACGGGAATCTTGATGAAAAGATCGTCGCCGCGCCTTTCGAAATAGGCATGAGGACGCACTTTTAGAACCACATAGAGATCTCCGGGCGGACCGCCATGTCTTCCCGCCGCGCCTTCTCCCGACACGCGCAGCCGGGTCCCATCATCCACGCCCGGGGGGATTTTGATTCCCAGAACCTTTTCTCGCCGGACACGCCCATCCCCCCGGCAGTCGGGACACGGGCTGCGGTTGATTTGGCCCATTCCGCCGCATTGCGGACACGTCCTTGAAACAGTAAAGAAGCCTTGCGAGTAGCGAACCTGTCCGCGCCCGCCACACGCGGGACAATTGGTAAGCTGACTGCCGTTGGCCGAACCCGAGCCACGGCAACTCGAACATGTCTCGTTGCGTGGAATCTTAATTTTTGTGTCGAGCCCGGAAGCCGCTTCTTCAAAAGCTATCTCGAGTTCGTAGCGGAGATCGGCTCCGCGCTCGGCGCGAGAGCGCTTGGGACGCCCACGGCCAAAGAGGTCTTCCAAATCAAAGAAGGATCCAAACAGATCCTCGAAGCCGGAGAATACGGTGGAGGAAAAGTCAGGCGCTCCACCGCCCCCTCCCCCGACGCCGGCAAACCCGAAACGGTCATAGGCAGCTCGCTTGTCGGAATCGGCCAGCACCCCGTATGCCTCCGTAATCACCTTGAACCGCTCCTCCGACGCCTCTTTGTCGCCGGGGTTTCGGTCGGGGTGGTGCTGGAGAGCGAGCTTTCGATATGCGCTCTTGATCTCCTGATCGGAGGACTCGCGGCTAACCCCAAGGACCTCGTAATAATCCCGCTTGTTATTCACTCCGCAAAACCTTTCAGACCTGGCGTACGCATTCCTTGCGCCACCCAAAACGGCGCCCTGGCTGGACTATTCATTTTCTTCCGGCGCATTTTCTGAGCGGGCTGGCGCCTCATCCGAGGGGTTGAGGGCCACCTTCACGATTGCCGGGCGCAATAAACGATTTTTCAGCTTATATCCACGCTGGAGTTCCTCAACCACTTCATGGTCGCGATGCCGATCGGACTCGACGGTTTCAACCGCCTGGTGGACGTGCGGGTCAAAAAGTTTTCCTTCGCTGTCGACCGGATCAAGCCCGGCTCTTTTCAACACTTCGAGCAATTCCCGATGAATCAGCTCCAAACCCTCGTAGAACTTTGCGGGCGCATCCTGATCACGATGTTTGAGTCCGCGCTCCAGCGAGTCCAGGGTGGGAAGCAGCGCGCGGATAAGGCCCATCGTTGCGTGCTGGAGAAAGTCTTCCTTCTCTCGCTCGACGCGTTTGCGCACATTCTCAATTTCCGCCTGCTTGCGCAGCAAACGTTCGTACATTTCCTGTTTTTCGGCCACCAACTGCTGATAGGAGGCCGTAAGGTCGCCCGTCAGGCCGGTCTGAGTTTCTTCCCTTGCATCCTCGGAGGAAAGATCTTTTGTCGCACCGCCTGGCAATTCGGAATCGTCCGCTAATTTCCTCTTGTTAGTCATAGTCTACTATTTTAACCTGTCTTGGGCCATAGATGAACCCTCGGCCTCTTTGCCTTTGTAATTTTCGCTGGGGACAACCAGGAAAAACGTCAATTGATGCTCAGTAACCGGTTGCATAGATGCGCAACGTAATCCACCGTCGTCACGGCGCGATCATATTCCATGCGGGTCGGGCCCACCACTCCCAGAGCTCCCACAACCCGCGATCTGTAAAGCAATGGGGCCACCACCAGAGCGCAATGCCGCATCTCATTTGCAGGGTTTTCTTCCCCAATCACAATCTGAACGCCCGATTCGGAAGATTGCAGGCACGATCCTAAAATCTTGATCAACTTGGCCTTCTCTTCAAAGGCCAGCAGCAGTTCTCTGATTTTGCGGGCATCCTCAAATTCAGGCTGCTCAAAAATCCGGGAAGTTCCCTCGACAAAGAGAGGTCCAAGCTCATCGTGTCCAAGAGCGCCTTCCATCAATAACTTGGCAACGCCTTGCAACAGCCGGTCGAAAAGGACTTTGGCTTCTTCGATTTTGTTGAAGATCTCCAACCGGATCGTCCGCATCGACCATCCCCGGAACTCGGCATTCAGGTAGGCGGCGCTGCGGTCCAGCTCTTCCTGAGAGATGTCTTCATCCAGACGCAAAACGTTGTTCTCAATCAGATTGGGCTTTGAAATGATCACCACCAAAATCCGGCGGTCGGGAAGCTTGATAAACTTGATATGCTCCAAGAGCTTTTCTTCGAGCGCCGGACCCAAAACCAATCCCACATTTTTCGAGACTTCGGCCAAAACGCGCGATGCCTTGGCCATCAGTTCTTCGCAGGGAAGCTCGTCGCCGTGAAGGCTCTCCTCGATAAATTGTTGAATAGCGGGCGTCAGTCGGACCATCTGCATCAGCCGGTCAACGTAATAGCGATAAGCTTTATTCGTAGGGATTCGGCCGGCGGAAGTGTGCGGTTGCGCAAGGAAGCCCTCCGCCTCAAGCTGCGCCATGACGCTGCGGATTGTCGCGGAGCTTAAAACCTCGCTAGTCTCTAAGGTGATCATCTTTGAGCCGACGGGCGCCCCGCTCACAATATAGCGTCGCACCACCGCCGATAAGATTTCACGGTGCCTTTTTTCAAGATTAGGCTCGGTTTGCATCATTGTCTGGCGTAGGGAGCACACGAATCTGTACCCCGAAGCTCCATTTTACACTATTCGGCATATGATCTGGTGTCAATATTTGGCTTCTCTGGCCCACCAAGCAACCCAAATCGCCCCGAGCAACCCTTATATTTTCTTAGCGATGCAGGAAATCAACCTCTCCCCCGGCCAAGTCCGCGCACAGAGGGCCCTCGGGTGCAGGCGGTACCCTTTGGGAACGGGGTTTATTGGGCTTGGCCTGAGGATCCGGCTGCCGATGCAATATCACTCGCCTCCGTGTCGTTCTGCATACCGGCATTCACTGGCAGGGGCGGCTGAACTCCGGGCGGCAGCGGGTGCGGACCAAGCCCCAACTTCATAAGCGGCTTGGCTTCCGGCAAGCCTGTTGCCGAGAATCCGCTGGCTTCCTGGTACTGCCGCATCGCGCTGCGTGTGGCCGAATCCCACGTGCCGGTCGGCTCCCCGCGGAAAAAACCTGAGCGGGCGAGGGCTAGTTGAATCTCCCTGATCCGGGCCGGCGCTAAGGAAGTCCTTGCCCGACGGCGATGAGCCCGGTAATGGTGAGAATGGTGACGAGAGTGAGGGTTATGGTGATGCGGCCTGTAATGATGAACTCGAAGGTGCTTGGCAGGTTTGTGCGATGACGGCTTCTTTTGACGGACCGCGTGCTTGTGGACGGGATGGACTTTATGTTGCTGCCGGGCAGCCAATTGCGAAACCGGTGCAAGAAAAAGTCCCGCCGCAATCGCCACAGCCCATCGAATCAACCGCGTAACACTTGGACTCAATCCCATAACCTCCCATTATGGCAAACGGTCTGCCAGAAACAAAGTTTGAAACGTGGCCCCATTCCGACGGGCGATCAACAGGAGCACATCGTCCCCGGATTTCAACGCCGCTTGCAGACGCGAAAAATCGTCAACCGATGCAACCGGGCGGTGATTGATCGCCAAGACCACATCCCCGCTCGTGACACCGACCTCCGCCGCAAAACCCTCAGGAACAACCTGGGCGACTAAAATCCCCTGCCGCTTTCCAAGATGCAAAGCCTGCTGTAGATTCCCGCCCTGGTCCGGGGTCAGATCTCGGACGTTCATGCCAAGAACTCCGCCGGCCTGTTCAGGAGAGCCGGGGCTCGCCTTCGGACTGCTTTGCGCGCGCTGCTGGGCGATGATCGCATTGCGGTCTCCAACCTCGACCGAGGTTGACAGTGATTTGCCGTTCCGCAGTAGTTCCATCTTCAGTTCACTTCCGATTTTGCAGTTGGAGACAAGCTGCACAAGCTCATCACCCGAGTGGATGGGCCGGCCGTTAATGGCCAGAATGACATCGCCCATTTTCAGGCCTGCACGGTCAGCCGGGCTGCCGCGCTCGACGCTATTCACCACAACTCCATGGTCAGCTCCAAAGCTGCGCAGCAAGGCGGGATTGTTCTGGCTGAGAAACGTAACGCCAATCGCGCCCCGGCTCACTTCGCCCGTGGTGACAATGGCATTATACACTTTGAGCGCCGTGTCGGACGGGATCGCAAAACCGATACCGTCGTTCGAACCCTGGTTGGTCGCGATGGCCGTGTTGATACCGATGACCTGCCCGGCCAGATTGACAAGCGGCCCCCCGCTGTTCCCGGGATTAATCGCAGCGTCCGTCTGAATAAACCGTTTGAACTGGCCTTCCATCCCGGGCTGAATGTCCCGGCCCTTGGCGCTGATGATTCCAGCGGTTACCGTTGAATCAAGGCCGAAGGGGCTGCCGACCGCCAGCACCCAGTCGCCCACCCGCACGGCGCTTGAATCGCCAAAATGGGCCGCCCGAAGCGGCCTGCCCGCGTCAATCTTGATCACCGCCAAGTCGGTCCACTTGTCCGTTCCGACGACCCTGGCCCGGTATTTGGTCGCGGAGTCCCCCTGCAAGTAGACTTCAATTCGGTCCACGGGCTTATCGGAATGGCTTTGCATAATGACGTGATAGTTTGTCAAAACATAACCCTTTGGATCAAGGATGATTCCCGATCCCAGGCTGCGCCGCTGATAGTTGCCCTGGCCGCCATTCGGATTGCGAAAATCGAATAAGTGGCCAAAAAAGTCATTAAACGATTTATTCTCCTTCGATCCAGAAGGCTCGCGTGAAATCTGGACGGTCGTTTCTGTATTGATATTGACCACCGCAGGCTCAATCTCGTCCGCAGCGTAAGAAAAGGAATTGGAAAGTTGAAGCGGAGACGGGATGGGCGAAGGCGCCGCGCGAACGGCAGAGGTTGCGGAGCGGGCTGCGGGAACGCTCCTCGAAAGCAGGGCGCCGATTCCTACGCCAGCCCCGAGCGTCAGCAGCACCGCGAACGCCGGAACATACCATCCCCTCTGCGTCCTCATATCACACCTCGCATGCGGATGCCGCCACTCACCTTCATAGTCTCTTAAGGACGCTAGGAATTATACACCTAATTGGGAGGAGGAAAGAGTAAACTCGGCCAGGTTATTGTAAGCATTGGAACAGCCTCAACGTTGCGGCGGCGAACCCAGGGACCCATGCAGCGGGCGCGAATTGGCGGCTTTTCACCGCACCGTTTGCGGCATCCCCAACCCCACGAACCCGCTCCATCGAACCACAACCCATTTGTGGACGCCGGTTTGCTATAATCCTTAGTTTGCGCATCAGGCGGGATCCATCGCCGTCGACCTGTGCGTGGGGACGAACGGATCGCGACTCCGTCCCGGCCTGAGAGGAACACCATCTTGTATCTGCAAATCCAAGAGAGGATTCGCGAAAAGTATCAAGCTGCGGCCAAGAGCCTCTTTGGCCTGGAGGTTAGCGGCCCGGCGTTTGACTTGCCTCCCCGCCCGGAGTTGGGCGACCTTTCAATTGCCGCCTGCTTTGAGCTGGCAAAGAAACTGAAGCAGCCTCCGCGCAATATTGCCGGGCAACTGGCTGAACACATTCTTCCCGTCGAAGGCGTGGAACGCATCAGCGTTGCCGGAGCCGGCTACCTGAATTTCCATCTCGACCGGGCGACGCTTGCCGCTGCAATCTTCCAGCTTCGAAACTTCCCTGCTCCGTCCGGACCCGCGCATCCCGGCAAAGTCCTGGTTGAGCACACCAGCATCAATCCGAACAAGGCAGCCCACATCGGGCACCTTCGCAACGCCGTTCTCGGCGACACCTTTGTCCGTTTGCTCCGCTTCCGAGGCCACCGGGTTGAAATCGAGAACTATATTGACAACACCGGCGTGCAGGTGGCTGACGTGGTGGTGGGTTTCCGTTATTTGGAGAAGAAAAGCCTCGAAGAGATCGAGTGGCTCATCAACAACGCAGGCACGCGCTTTGACTACTATTGCTGGGACCTCTACGCCCGTGTTTCACAATTCTATCAGACAAGTGAAAAGGGGATGGCCCTTCGCGCCGAAACCTTGAAGGCGATCGAGGAAGGCCGCGACGAGACTGCCCGGATGGCAAAGTTGATTTCAACGGCCATCGTTCGGCTGCATCTTGAGACCATGCGCCGGATCAATGTGCAGTACGATCTGCTTGTCGAGGAAAGTGAAATCTTACGGCTTGACTTCTGGAAAGCGGCCTTCGAACGAATGAAGCGGATCGGCGCCATTCGTTACGAGACGGCCGGGAAGAATACGGGATGCTGGGTGATGGACCTCGGAACGCCCGGCGCCGGACCCGCCGAAGAGGAATGGGGGACGGAAGACGTCAAGATTATCGTGCGCTCGAACGGCACCGTCACTTACGTGGGAAAAGACATTGCCTACCACATGTGGAAGTTCGCCCTGTTGGGAAAAGACTTTTTGTACGCGCCGTTTTACCGTTATCCCGACGCCCGCGAGGTTTGGCACACCAGCACGGAAAGCGTTTCCGGCGCGCCGGAATTCGGCCGGGCTACGGCGGCTTACGCGGTGATTGACTCGCGCCAGGCCTATCTCCAAAACATTGTTGCCGCGGCCTTTCGCGCCCTGGGTTTCCAGAAGGAGGCGGAAAATCTTCACCACTTTGCCTACGAGGTGGTGGGGCTTTCACCGGCCTGCGCGAGGGAAATGGGTTTTGAATTGAGCCCTGAAGCCCTGGAGCGCAGTTACGTGGAGGTTTCAGGCCGCAAGGGCCTGGGACTGAAGGCGGACGACCTGATCGACATGCTCTCCCAAAAGGCGCACGAAGAAGTGCGCGCGCGGGAGATGACCAAAGACGCCGGCGAGCAAACCGCTTACTCCCGCATGATCGCGGTGGGAGCGCTGCGCTACTTTCTTCTCAAATTTTCCTGCCATGTGATCATTACTTTTGACTTCAAGGAGGCGCTGGCCTTTGAAGGCGAGACGGGGCCATACCTCCAGTACACGGTGGTGAGAGCGCGCAACATCTTCCGCAAATATGGCGAAGCAAACCCCGGCTTTAAGAGTGAATCCTTGGCGGAACGAGTCGAACTTTCCGAGATTGCGGCCTTTTTTGCCGGGGCGGATGGCACATCTCTCTGGGAGATGGCTGTGCTTGCCGCGCAACTTGAAATGGTAGCCGACCAGGCCATTTCTACCACCGAACCCGCCGCCCTCTCTAAATACGCTTTCCGCCTGGCCCAGGCTTTCAATAACTTCTACCATCGCTTCCACATCTTGAGTGAATCTGATCCCGCTCGCCAAGCCTTCCTGCTGTATCTCGTCCACATCATTGAGCGCACGCTTACCCAGACGCTCGATCTCCTGGGCATCGAAGTCCCCGAACGGATGTAGGGTTGGAGTGCCAGCAAGCACCGTAATCAACGGCTACAGGAAAATCTTGATCGATCCTCTTTAGGATGCCCGCGCGCGAAAGGCGTAGTGGTAGGGGAAAAGACGTTCCAACTCAATCGTAAATCCCATTTGTTCAAGGCGGGCGCGGCCTTCGGAGGGCGAGTAGACGTGATCGCGAGGCGGGCCGGCGGGACGCTCAACTTCAGCATTCCAATCGATAAAAAGCGCCGCGCCGCCCGGCTTGAGCAGCGAGCGAAGACTCGCTAAGGCCTCATCGCCAAGTTCGTGCAGGACGTTCAGCGCCAGGACGCGGTCGATTTGGCCCTTAACACCGGAGATTTCCGACGCCAGGATCGGCTTCAAGTTGGGAAGCGACGCTGCCGCCGGCTTTGCTTGCAAGCGTTCGAGCATGGCAGGCTGTTCGTCGAGAGCGATCACTTCGACGTCGGGGCGAAGCCGTGCCAGTTCGATGGCATAGGTTCCAGTCCCCGTTCCGAAGTCGAGTATTTTGCTGTTGGCGGGAGCGTCCAGCATCGTAGCCACTTCCGCCAGTGGAAGATATTCAAACCGGGCAGGGTCGTCCAGGCGTGAAGCTCGCTCGGAATTGAAGCGCTCCGGCTGGCGGGCGCCTTGCCGGCTGTCGTCATCGATAAAATGCTGGCTCATGTCTCTCCTGGGATTACGATCAAATGGGCCGAAGCCGTGAACGCGCCGGTCCGGAATCGCCCAATCCCCTGCCTGTCCGCGCGGCAGATCTCTTGCGGCGGTTAAATTCCCAGCAGGATTCCCCGCACCGCCGCCTCTTGCGCTTCGGGAACAAAGACTAAGACGGTGTCGCCGCTCTCAAACTTGGCGGAGTCGAGCGCCGTAATCGCTTCACCGTGGCGAACGATGCCGATGATCTTGCAGGGCGAGGGAAGCCCAACGGTGCTTGCCTCGCGGCCGATGGCGCTGGAGTGGCTGGCCAGGCGAAATTGCATAATGCTGGCTCCGCAGGAAGCGAGGGTGGCCAAGGTCAGGACCGGGGTCACCGGCAACTCATTCTGGATGACTCCGGTGATGATGGCCGTCGAACTGACGGTGGTGTCAACGCCTAATCGCCGCAAGACCCTTTCGTTTTTAGGGTTCTTGACGCGCGCGATGGTCTTGGGCACGCCAAACCAAAACTTGGCCACCTGGCAGGCGATCAAATTGTCCTGGTCGTGATTGGTTACCGAGCACAGAAGGTTCGCCCGGCTCGCTCCAGCCCTCTCCAATATCGCGATGGCTGAGCCGTCGCCCAGGACCACCGGGCAATCGACCTGCTGAGCAACCAGGTCGTACATGGTTGAATCTCTTTCAATGATGGTTACTTCATGGCCGAGCCTCAGCAGGGCGCGGGCAAGGTAGTAGCCAACCAATCCGCCGCCGACAATCAAAACGTAGAACGATCCGTCGTGAGCTTCGAGAGGGCGCAAGGCCACCCGCGTGCTTGCCGCGGCGCCGCTTGGCCCTGTTGTGCCGTCCCCGAACGCGGCAGGAGCGCCGGTCAGTCGGGCGGTCAGAAGGTCCGCGCCCGCGACGGTAATCGCCAGCGTTTCGATCCCCGCCTCGTGGAAATACGATTCGCGCTGGGGATCGTAAACGACCGCAATGACCTTGGGAATGTTGAAGAGTACACGAGCGATCTGCGCAATCATCAAGTTCGTATTTTCATCTCGGGTCAGCGCCAGCATCACGTCAGCGGTTTCGGCGCCGGCTTCGCGCAGCAAATCCTCGTCCGTGGCGTTTCCATATAGGAACTTCACGCCGCGCGGAGGGTCAGCGTGTTCGATGACCGACCGTTCCTTGTCAATCACCACAATTTGATGGGCTGAGGCGTCCACTTTCTTAACAAATTGCGAGCCGACGCGCCCATAGCCAATCACGATAATTTTCATTCCATTATTCCTGTGACGCTCCGGCTCCCTGGCTGGGAACCTCAGGCAGCTTCGGAGGCCGGATGCTTGTCGACAATGACTTCCAGGTTTCCACTCCGGAGCAAGGTCTCAATGGTACGGCCCAGCGGATCGGAAAAATGGCTCCGCTCAGGATCCATGCCGATTACCACCAGATCGGCGTCCAGATCGCCGGCAACGCGAAGGATTCCGCGCCCTGCGTCGCGGTCGCGTTCGATGCGCGTGATGGCCTCCAGGTTGTGGACTTTAACAATCTCCGCGCTGCGCCGGACGGACTCCTCGGCACGGTGCTCTTCCTCCGGCATTCGCGCACCCAGTGAAAGGGTCAGCGGAACCTCCACAACATAGGTGATAATAATTTGGGATTTTTGTTCCTGGCCCAGCCTGCAGGCAAGTTCGGTGGCGCGTTCGTCGTGCTCGGTTCCGCGCGTCGGAACCAGAATCCGAGCGATCCCGCTGACGCTGCGCCGCGCGTGAGCAACCTCAATCGTCATCGCTGCCGGCACCCGGAACATCCAGAGCAGCAGCAGCGCCATCATGGCCGCAAACAGAACGGCAAGCACCGTTCCCAGGGGATGAAGCACTACGCCGCTATAAGCGCCGATTGCCACGCTTGCGCAATTCCTTTCTGGCCAAAGCCAAACGATAGCCGCCAAAAACAAGGAACAGGGCGCCCAGAATGGCCAGCAGGGCTGGAAATGGACCGCTCAAATAGCGGCCCATCATCAGAGCCCCCAGCAGGCAGAACAGAACGCCATTCAGCAGTTGCAGACGGTCCCGCCATGAAATATCGGCCAGCTTCATGCTCGGTGTCAACTTACTTCGCAAAGTGCATCAGAAGGTGGACCAGCGTCCGCACCGGAACGCCCGTGGGACCCTTGGCTAAATAAGGCTTTTCCTCATTGGACCATCGCGTTCCGGCAATATCCATGTGAACCCAGGGCGTATCCCCGGCGAACTCTCCCACGAACATCGCCGCCGTAATCGCGCCGCCATAACGGCCGCCCGTGTTGGCCAAGTCGGCGATGGAACTCTTGTAAAGCTCGCGGTAGTCGTCATCGACGGGCAGTTGCCACATCCTTTCACCCGTTTCAGTTCCGCTCGAAATCACACGGTTCACCCATTCCTGATCCCGGCCAAAGACTCCCGTGGTGATATTGCCTAAAGCCACCATGACCGCCCCCGTCAGGGTTGCCGCGTCGATGAGCACGGTGCAACCGAGTTGCTTTGCGTAGGCAAGCCCGTCGGCAAGCGCCAGGCGGCCCTCGGCATCGGTGTTTAACACCTCGATCGTCTTCCCGGACATGGAAGTGATTACGTCTCCCGGCCGGTACGCCTTGCCGCTGACCATATTTTCGGTTGAGGGAACCACGGCGATCACGCGGACGCGCGGCTTCAGCTGGGCGATCGCTTGCATGACGCCGAGCATGGTTGCTCCGCCCGCCATGTCGGTTTTCATCTCATGCATATCCTGGCTGGGCTTGATCGAGATGCCGCCGGAGTCGAAAGTAATTCCCTTGCCGACCAGGCCGATGACCGGAGCTTCCGGGGCATCCTCGGGAGTGTAGCGGAGCACCATCAACCGCGGCGGCTCATCACTTCCCTGGGCCACAGCCCACAAGGCTCCCATCTTCAGGCCGCGAATCTCCTCAGTCCCCAGCTCCTGATAGCCAAGCCCCGCACGCTCAGCCATCTCCCGCGCATGCTGGGCCAACAAAGTCGGGGTCATTTGATTTGCGGGTTCATTCACAAGATCGCGCGTAAAGTTTGTGGCCTCGGCAATCGCCTGTCCTTGCGCGATGGCAGCGGCCCAAGCTTCGGACGCCGGCGCCTTATCGCACACAAGCGCAAACAAATCAACCCGCCGGTCAACCTTCTGCTCGGTTCGATACCGGTCCGCATCATAATCGGCAAGAATTGCTCCTTCGGCCGTCATTTGAATTCCCTTGGCCCCATCCTCTTCCTCGATGAGCCACGCCATCTCGTGAACGGCCCGAGCGCGCAGGAATCGAACCGCAGCGCCGGCCAGGCGCCCGAGTTGAAAAGGTTTGAACTTTTCCTTCTTCCCGGCTCCCACGACCAGCAGTTTTTGAACTGCCATTCCCGCCGGTTGGTGGATCAGGGTGCATTCGTACGCCTTTCCGGTCAATTCACCGCTCGCCTGGAGATTCTCCAGCACCTTTTGAACGTTGGATGGAAGACGCCGGGCTGTTCCGCTTGAGGAGGGTTCCTCTTCAAAACTGTATACGGCAAGCGCCGGCAAGGATAACTTTTCGACTGCTTCATGCTGCAACTCGATTTTCAATGCGCTGTGACTCCTTCCTGTAGTCTCATCAGATATGATGTCCGCTCGGTTTTCATGAATGATCGCCACCTTCGAGTCAAGGCCCCTCGCGCAAGCGTGTCGGGCGACCTGGTCAGCCGGACCGCTGCCGATGATCGCGCATGGCCTGTTCCATCTCGCGTGTAGTTGTACGACGCCTTTCAGTTTCACGGTGATCGTAGACTTTTTTGCCCTTCGCCAGGGCAATCTCGCATTTGATCCGGTTGGCTTTCATATAGAGCCGGATGGGAACCAGGGTCAATCCTTTTTCCTTGGTTCGTGACATGAGCCTGTCGATTTCCTGTCGATGGAGGAGCAGGCGACGGTCTCGCAACGGGTCGTGATTGAGGTAACTGCCCGAACTATAAGTGCTCACGTGGCAATTGATAAGCCAGAGTTGCCCCGCCTTCACCAGTGCGTAACTGTCCTTGAGATTGACCTTCCCTTCCCGGATGGACTTAACTTCGGTGCCCTTCAGTTCGATGCCTGCTTCAAATTTATCGAGAAAGCTGTAAAAATGCCCTGCCTGGCGATTGAGGGCAAAGTTTTTCATCCGGGCTGCGTCATTTTTGCTCGTCATGGGACGTTATCTTTGATGCTCGTAACCAAGGGCCATTCTGCATGTTAGCATAGTCCCGGCTGGGGGATGCGCCGCAGAAAAAACACCGGAATCGCCTTCGGTAACCGGAAACCTGACGGCGGCCGGGAACGTCCGTAAAGGCAGAGGTTTTTTGAAAGAAGGCAGCGGCAATTGCAACGGCAATGCGGTTCTCGCCGCGAGCATTGTGGTAAGATAATGAAAATGGGAGATTGTGTCGCCTTTTTGGGTACAACTCCGGGCGAGGTGAACACATCGTATGGTAGGGGAGCGCCCGAAATATAATCGTCCACGGAGTCTGCAACAGGTTATTAATGCCGACCACTGAAAAGCAAGCCAGTTCTGGCAGCCGTCCAACTACGGTCGGACCCTCATCGTCCGAAAAACCAGAGTATTTCTTCACGCTGTCTGAGCCCCCGGGGCTCCTGGCTTCGCTGCGGGACGGCTTTAGGGAATGGCGGCACAGTTCAAAAACAGCCGTCGATTCCGAGTACTACCACGGCGAGATCGCTCTCCCCGTTACCGAGATGCGGCCTTGGTATCGGGATTTTCGCAGCCAGATCAAAACGCTTTTTGAGAAACCCACTGAACCCATCGGAATTTTCAACCGCGCGCAAGAAAAGAAACGGGCTCTGTGCGGAGGCTCCGTTGCCATCATTGGAGCTGGAACGGCCTGGGCACTCGGCGGCCCTTCAAAGATCATCCTTGGACTTATCGCAGGATACCTGGTTGGGGAAGCCATTGGTGTTTTCAGCTTCAAAAAGCGCGAGTACCCGCCGGACATCTGGCAGGAATACAAGCAGGAGTCAGCTTCCTGGATCAATTCCTTCCTAGTCCATGCGGTTGTGATCCTGGCTCTGGTGCTGCCTTATTACATCAGCCGGATGCTCAACCCCGTGAAACCTGTTACCACGCAGATCGTGGATATCTCGCCCTACTTGCCTCAGCTTCCGGCCTCGGCTAATAAGGCTGGCGGCGGCGGTGGCGGTGGCGATCGGACTCCCGCGCCTGCTTCAAAGGGCAAGGCTCCCGAGTTTGCCAAGGTGCAACTTGCGCCTCCCGTAGTAAAAATGCCCGAGTTAAAGCCCAAGTTGCCGGTCCAGCCTACCTTGCTGGGCCCTCCCCAGTTGAAACTGCCGCAGATGGCTGCAAACGCTCAATGGGGTGATCCCTTGCAGGGTGTTCCCGGACCGCCTTCCGCAGGGCCAGGCTACGGCGGAGGCATTGGCTCTGGGCAGGGCACAGGAATTGGCTCGGGCAAAGGGGGCGGACTCGGCCCGGGCGAGGGCGCAGGAACCGGTGGCGGCGCTTATAGCGTGGGCGGAAACGTCAGTGCTCCGGTCCCCATCTATAAGCCTGAACCTCCCTACTCTGAACAGGCGCGCAAGGCCAAATATCAAGGCACCGTGGTGCTTTGGATTGTGGTGGACGCTCAGGGAAACGTTCAGACTGCGCAAGTTGTTAAACCCCTGGGAATGGGTCTTGATGAAAATGCGGTTCGTACGGTCAAAACCTGGAAATTCAAACCGGCCTTGCGCAATGGCTCTCCGGTGCCTGTTCGTGTCATGGTAGAAGTAAGCTTCCGCCTGTTCTGACGGCTTGTCGCTCACTTTTCTGCAAGAACGAACGATAACGTTATTTTTGCTTCACCCGCTGCAAAAGAATTCCTTTCGCATCAAAACTTCCTCATAACGCAAAGCCCTTCTCCATAGTACGATCGTAACTTCAAGCATTTTTGCCAGGGAGAAATTCTGAAGATGTATCCGACCCATCGATCGGTTAGTGCGACGAGCCTGCGTTCTGTTGTTCTCGCGGTGCTTACGGTAGCGATAGGCGCTGGAGTTCCCGCCTTTGCCCAGGCACAAGCCCCGGGTCACAACCGTGACAGCGAAGAAGTCCAAATCCAGCAGCTAAAAAAGCGGCTGGCCGAACAAGACCGACGGATTCATCATCTGGAGGAAGAGGTTAAGGCGCTGCTCGCCGCCCGGCAGCGACCTGCGGCACACTCCGCGAAACAGGCTCAAAAATCTTCGACCTCGACGCAGGCGTCGTCCGGTCCGGCGGCAAAGTCCGGCACCGGTGCCGAGTCTGCAAAGCCTGCGGGCACTCAGGCAAAGCACCGGGTGCAAGCTTCCGCCCTCGCTGAAGGAGCAGCGAAGAAATTGGGAGTCCAATCCGTCCTGGCGCCCATCCACTTTGGTGGTGATGTCTATCTGTTCCAATACGTGCCGGTGGGTATTTCAGGCGCCCGTCCCCGGTTTGAGCTCTACGCCTTCTCTGCTCTGCTCGACGGCCAGAAGGGGCCGTGGGGTTTTCATGCGGATTATCGCTTCAGGACGACGAAGCTGCGCAGCTTCTTCCCGGGGAACACTTGGCTACAGCAAGGCTACGTGCGCTATCGGACCCCGTGGGGAGAATTCAAGGCGGGAAGCTTCTACAAGCGGGTGGGGCTCGATTGGGATGACTCCTTTTTTGGCAACATCCAATACTTCGACGGCCTTAAGCTTGACCCCGAATATGGCCTGGGCTTCGAGGGATCGCACAGCCTTTCCGGGCGGCTCGGCGCCGAGTACTCATTGCAATATTTCTCGACCGATTCAGGCATCAACGGATCGTTGCCCGGTCGGGATTTTGTTTCCGAGCCGGTGCGCACGCCAAGAACGATGTCACCCTGCGCTTTGCTCCGGTGTGGCACTTCAGCAAACAAACCTCGCTGACGCTGGGCGGCTCATTCGCTCAGGGAATCATCGACCGGGACGCCGGGCCGCATAATACTCGCACCGAGGTGGCAGCCGACGGCACCTTACAGCTTGGGCCGGTGCTCGGGTACGGCGAAGTTCTGCGGCAAACGGTGAACGGAATCGTCGTCCTGCCGCCTCAGAACGCAACCTACGTTCTGGGTGGCGTGCGCTGGGCGAGAGGACGCTACCAGCCGCGGTTCAACTTCAGCCAGGGCAATTACCACGGGATCAATGGCCGCCGGGAATATATCTTGCAACCCGGCATCACGGTCCGGGTGGTGGATAATCTGTCCTTCATTTATGAATACGATTTCTGGCGCAGGATTTCGCAGACTGAGACGACCGCCCTCGATCGCAGTCTGAATTTTGTTTTGTTGTACCATTTTTAAAAGGACTCGCTTTCAACTATGCGTATTCCCTCCCGCAGCGACACGAACACCAGCATCGGCGAACGCCTCGACCGGCTTCCCTGGACGCGCCTGCATACCCGCATCACCCTGGCTCTCGGCGTTGGCTGGCTGCTCGATTCCTTCGAAGTCAATGTCATCGGCAATGTGATCGGAATCTTGAAAAAGTTGTGGCACGTAACGGACGTGCAGGCTTCGGCGCTGGTCACGATTTGGCTGCTCGGCATCATGGTGGGAGCGCTGCTTTTCGGATATCTCGCGGACCGTTTTGGACGCCGCAAATTGTTTATCCTCACGCTGTTCCTGTACGCAGGCTTCACCGTCATCTCAGCCTTGTCGCCCGGCTACTATTTCTTCATGGTGTTTCGCTTCCTGACTGCGATTGGCGTGGGCGCGGAATATTCGGCGATCAACGCCGCCATTGGTGAAATCATTCCGGCCCGCTTTCGCGGCAGAGCCAACGCCGCCGTCATGAACTTCTGGCCGCTGGGAGCGATTCTGGCGGCGCTTCTGAGCCTCTACTTCATCAATCTGCTTCCCCCGTCGATTGGTTGGCGCTTCGCCTTCGGCCTGGGAGCCATCGTCGCGCTGTTTACCATCTGGGTTCGCAGGATTCTGCCGGAATCGCCCCGCTGGCTGATCGAGCGCGGCCGGCGCACGGAAGCCTTGCAAGTCATGCAGCAGTTCGAACAGCGCGGCGGCGGTTTTGAATTGGCGGCGCCGCCCGAGGACGCGGCAGAGGTCCGCGCTCCAGGATTCTTTCGCCAGGTTTCCCTGCTGATGCGAGATCATCCCTGGCGCCTTGCCCTGGGCTCGCTGCTCGATTTCTCCGAGGCCGCAGGTTATTACGGGATTTTCGCCTTCCTTCCCTTGGTTGTTTTGCCGCGTGTTAACATTACGGAAGATAAAGTTCCATGGTTCTTTTTAATCGGCAACCTGGGCGCGGTCGCGGGCGGAGCGCTGGCAGCTGCGCTGCTGGATAAAGCGGGGCGCAAACGGACCGTGACTTTTTTCTACATCCTGGCGGCTCTCTCCATGCTGGGAATGGGAGCGGCCACCCTGCACGGCAAAGCCGGCGGAGTGCTCGCAACCTTTGTGGTGGCGAACTTCTGCGCCACGGGCAGTTGGGTGTCGGCGTACCCGACTTTTTCGGAGATTTTCCCGACGCATTTGCGCTCCACGGGCATCGGCTTTTCCGTCGCCTTTGGAAGAATTGGCGCGGCGATTTCTCCCCTGCTGCTTGTCGCGCTGGCGGAAAAAGTCTCCATCATGGTTTCCTTTGAAGTGCTGGCGGCCTTTTGGGCGCTGGGCGCGCTGGTGATGATTCCCTGGAACCTTTGGGGCCCCGAAGGCCGTGGCCAGGCGCTTGAGGCGCTGGGAGGGAAAAGCATCGAGGCATGAATTGTCCCACCCTGCAATTGACCCACCTCGATAACCTCTGGTTCCAGGTGAGCGGAACGCTGTGCAACATCGCCTGCACGCATTGCTTCAATAACAGTGGGCCGAATGTCCGAACCTTCGGCTTCCTCAGCCTCGAAACGGTCCGCGACGAGGTTGAAACCGCTCGCAGCCTGGGCGTAAAAGAGATCTTCTTTACGGGCGGCGAACCCTTCCTGCACCCGGAACTTTTCGACATGCTGGCCCTGGCCCTCGAACACGCTCCCACGACGGTCCTGACCAACGGTCTGCTGATTAACGATCGCCTCGCGGACCGCCTGGCGGAGATGGAACGCAACTCCCGCTATTCCCTGGAAATTCGCATCAGCCTGGATGGCTACACCGAGCAGATGAACGACGCGATTCGAGGAGTTGGAGTTTTCCGGCAGGCCATGGCCGCGGTCGCCCGGCTCAGCCACCGAGGCCTGCTGCCGCTGGTAACGATTGTTCGCACCTGGAGCGAAGAGGAGGAGCTTGCAACTCTCGCCGCATTCGCCGAGGCTTTGCGCGATTCGGGATATGCGCGTCCGCGGATTAAAGTGTTGCCCTCCCTGCCGCTGGGACGCGAACTCGAACGCGCGAGCTTCACATCCACAGATGATTTGCTGACGGAAGAGATGCTTGAAGATTATGACCGCAGCCTTTTGATGTGCTCGAACACGCGCCTGGTGACCGATCGCGGCGTATGGGTCTGCCCCCTGCTGGTGGAAAAGCCTGACGCCCGCCTCGGCTCGACGCTTCTTGACTCGCGCTCCGGTTATGAACTTCGGCATAACGCCTGCGTCACGTGCTATCACTATGGCACCATTTGCGGGAACGTCAGTTCCCTGATCGAAGGTCCGGCGGAATTGTCACGTTCGCAGGATGGGACTCCACGATGACCCGGCTCGCTTTGTTCGGCGGCATCTACAGCAACTATCGCGCGCTTGAGGCTGCGCTTGCGGACGCGCGCCGCCGAGGCGCCGATGCGGTCTATTGCCTGGGTGATCTGGGCGCCTTCGGGCCCTATCCCGACCGCGTTTTCCCGCTTCTTCGCTCTCACGGCGTCCGGTGCCTTCAGGGGAACTACGACAATTCGCTTGCCGGCGGCTTGGAGGATTGCCAGTGCGGGTACACCGACCCGCGCGACAACTATTTTGCGCGGATCAGTTACGGCTACACATTCAAAAATACGTCGGCGGAAAATAAGTTCTGGCTCGGCACTCTGCCCATGTCCGTGCGCCTGGAAGCTGCCGGCCGCCGTGTGCTGCTTTGCCACGGCTCGCCGCGCAAAATGAATGAGTTCTTGTGGGAGTCGACCAGCCCCGACGCTTTTCTTGAGTATCTGCTGGATGAATCGCACGCCGACATCCTTTGCGTAACTCACACGGGAATCAAATGGCATCGGCCGCTCTCGCGCGGGCGGCACGTTGTCAACGTGGGGGTTCTCGGCCGGCCTGAGAATGACGGTACGACCGGCGTTTGGTACACCCTCCTGACCGTCGAGTCCACCGGAGTCAAAGCGGAATTCGTTCCCGTCTCGTATGATTACCAGGGTCTCGCGGCGGATATGCGGGCCGAAAGATTGCCCGAAGAATTTGTTGAGACCATCACCACAGGCTGGTGGACAACCTGCCTGGAAGTGCTCCCGCATAAAGAACGGGCCCTTGGACGCTATTAGCGCAAGCATTCCTGCCTTCCTTTTCCCTATCGCATTCCTCTGCCGGTTCCTTGACCCCGCGCCACCCGCGGCGCTACCTGTGTTAGTATCAAACTCTTAGCGGTTTTCTAAGTTCCCATCAACCACCGCCCTAAAAGAAAGGACGTTGTGCTCAAGATCGGCATAGTTGGTCTCAGTTTGGTTGGCAAAACGACGTTGTTTCAAATTTTGACTCACGCCCATAGCGGCAAGATCGCAAGCGGCAAAGCCGAAACTCATGTGGGCGTGGTCAAGGTTCCCGACGCCCGGCTGGACCGCCTGGCGGGAATGTTTCACCCGCAAAAGCTTGTCCATACCAGCATTCAGTATGTGGATACGCCCGCCAGCGTGATTCAGTTGGCGCGCACGGGAACGCAATCCGCGGCGCTTAAGGAAATGGACGCGCTGGTTCACGTGGTGCGCGCTTTTGAGGATTCCGCCATCCCCGCCGAGGGCGGCTCCATTGACCCCAGACGCGACATTGAGTCCGTCGAACTGGAATTGATTCTCTCCGACCTTGCCGTCATTGAGAAGCGCATGGAACGACTTGAAAAGGATATCAAGAAGCAAAAGAATCCCGCGCTTGAGATGGAACGCCAGGCGCTGGAAAAAGCCAAACAGGCGCTGGAAAGCCAGAAGCCCTTGCGGGAGCTTGAACTCACTTCCCAGGAAGAACTCGCGCTTCGCGGCTTCACCTTTTTGTCCCTCAAGCCCATGCTCTACGTTCTGAACCTCGGTGAAAAGGACGCCGCCCGCACCGACGCCGCGGATGAATTTGCCCAGGAAGCGGGCCTCAAGCAGCGCCCCCGAACGGCGGTGACGGCCGTCTGCGGAAAAATCGAGGAAGAACTCTCCGAACTGAGCGAAGAAGAAGCCGCGGAGTTTCTGGCCAGCTACAACCTGAAGGATTCGGCCATCTCGCGCCTGATTCGGTCGAGCTACGCGCTGCTCGGCTTGATTTCGTTCTTCACGGTGGGCGAAGATGAGTGCCGCGCCTGGACAATCCCGGAAGGATCGACGGCGCTCGATGCGGCGGGCGAAATCCATTCGGACATCCAGCGGGGCTTTATCCGCGCGGAGGTCATATCCTATGAGGACTTGATTGAGGTGGCGGGCAGCTTTTCGGAAGCCCGCAACCGCGCCATGCTCAAGCTGGAAGGCAAGGAATACGTTGTTCATGACGCGGAAATCGTGCACTTCCGGCACTCCGGATAGGCGCGCTCCCCGAAGATTCGACCCATCAACATGACTGCCATCCAAATCAGCCTTGTTCTCGGAGTGGCCGCCGGCCTGGCCAATCTTTTTGGCGCCGCCATTGTCTCGGCGCGCGCCTGGAGCCGGCCGTTCCTCGCCTACTTCATCGCGCTCGGCTCGGGCTTTATGCTGGCCACCACGCTGACCGAAATGATTCCGGAAAGCCTGCGCCTGGAGCCCGTCACCGGCTCCGTTCTGGTGCTCGTCGGCTACTTCATCGTCCATCTGTTTGAGCATTCCTGGCCCGCCCATTTCCATTTTGGCGAGGAAACGCATCCCGAACATTTCCTCGACAGCCGGGTGGCCTATACGGCGCTCGGCGGCTTGGTGGTTCACACCTTCTTTGACGGCGTGGCGATTGTCTCGGGATTTTTGATTTCCACGTGGCTGGGCACGGTGATCTTTGGCGCCACCATTCTCCACAACATTCCCGAGGGCTTCACCATCTCTTCCGTGATGGTGACGGCGGGCAAAAAGCGCAGCCGCGGAATGGCGGCGGCGGGCGCCCTGGGCGTTTCTCGAATCGCCGGAGTGCTGGCGATGGGACTCGCGCACCGCTGGGTCAGCTACGGCCTGGCGATCTCCGCCGGCGTCACGCTTTACGTGGCCGCTTCCGACCTGATCCCCGAAGTCAACAAGATGAGCAGCCTGCGGATTACCCTGACCGTGGGCGCGGGCGTGGCCATGGTGGTCATCCTGAAACTGCTCTTTTTTTCCTAAACGCCGGTAAGCGTTATGTACTCCAAAGAAGTTCTCGATCACTTTCACCACCCTCGCAACGTGGGCGAGATTGCGAGTCCCGCCGCGGTCATTGAAATCTCGAACCCGGCTTGCGGCGACTGCCTCAAGCTCTCGGTCGCCGCAGGCGACGGCAGGATCGTGGAGGCAAAATTCAAAGTCCAGGGCTGCATTCCGGCCGTCGCCTGCGCTTCCTGGCTGACGGAAGCGATCACCGGCAAGGCGCTGGCTAAAGTCGCGCAGCTTTCCACCGAACAGATGGAAACCGCCCTCGGCGGGCTGCCCGCCGCCTCGCACCACGCAAGCGCCCTCGCCATCGCCGCTCTCCGAAAAGCTCTCGACCATTTGCGCCCCTGAAGCGCCCACCCTGGCCGTGGGCTAGAGTTGTACGTGAACAAGCGTAAATCCCGACCCTTGCCCCTACCCGAAGTTTCATCCTCCGGATCGCCGCAGAGGTGATCACAAGCCTGCTCCCGTACCCGTTCCGGACGTGCATCATTCCGAGCCCATTCGGAAACCCTTCCAGGGTCATTCCGAGCGCTAGCCAAGGATCTGCTTCTGCGGTTTCCGTTTTGCTTTTTAATCCTGGTTTATCAATAACTTATGTTGGATGGTTTTGTTTTAGCTTTGTTTTTTCAGGCGCAATGCATTTTCAACAACTTAGCTAGGTTCGTTTAGCTTCGTTTTGGCGGAGTTTTCCACAGCGGTCTTTTAGTTTCAACAACTTCCTAGCTTCGTTTTTGAAAAAAAAATTCTTTTTTTCTGCCACTAGGTTTGTACAGCAAGAATTGCGCTCGTTCCAGAGCCCCAATTCCCTTCCGGCAACAGCTGCCATCAGGTCGGTCTTTCTTCGGCCCCTTGCAGCCATCGTTGCTTGCATTCCCTGCCCCTCAGACCCACGGCCCCGCCCCTCGCAAAGCTGTAAGCTACACTAGCACACTAGGCCTCGTTTGTCAAGCCTTTTCTTGCCGGAGCGCCGTTAATTGGCGGTAGGTTTCCGGGTTGTCGACGTCGAGAAGGATGCCGGGATCATTGACCGTGATGAACTCAGTCCGGGTGCGATGTTTGCGGATCACGCGGTCGGCGCCCTGGTCCGGGCCGAGAGCCAGAATCTCGGCGAACAGTTCCCTGCCCAGCACGACCGGATGGCCGTGCTTGCCGTGGATTTCCGGAATGATGACGGGCTTGCCGGTTGCCCGAAAGCGCTGGATTAACTGCCGGATGGTATCTGCTGAAATGGCGGGATGATCGACGAGGCACATCACGATGCCCGCCGGCTCATCGTGGGCCAGCGCGCGCAGCCCGGCCTTGAGCGACGACGTTTGCCCCAGGCGGTAATCGGGATTCACAACCACTTCGGCGGCGCTGAGGTCAACGCTCTGCCGAATCGCTTCCGCGTGGTGGCCGAGCACCACCACAATGCGTTCGACACCCGCCGCGCGCAGGGTGGCGATGAGGGTCTCAACAAAAGTCCGGCCGCGATACCTGAGCAAAGACTTATCCCGGCCCATGCGGGAAGATTCCCCCGCTGCGAGAATTAACCCTGCAATAGTTGCCGACGCTGCGCCTTGAGGCGCGGGATCGGCGCTCATGAGGTTTGCTGGACTTTGGGCTTGTAAGTAAGCGAGCGGACGGAACCAAGCGCGTTCCGGCGCACGGCAATCATCTCGGCGACCACGGAAACGGCGATTTCCTCGGGCGTCAGCGCGCCAATCGCCAGGCCCACGGGAGAGTGGACCTGCTCCAGGCGCTCCGGCGCGACGCCTTCGGCATCGAGCGCCTTTGAGAATTCGATGATCTTCCGCTTGCTGCCGATCATGCCGATGTAGCGCGCGGGCGTCTTTAAGGCTTCGCGCAGGCAGACGAGGTCGCCCTTGTGCCCGCGCGTGGCGATCACGATGTAAGAGAGTTCGCTGATTTTAAGTTGCGGAAAGATTTCTTCCCACGGCCCGGCGTGGGTTGCGAGCGCCTCTGGGAACCGCTCGCGATTGGCGAAGGCCTCGCGGTCGTCGGAGACGATGGTTTCAAAGCCGGCGAGCGAGGCGACTTTTGAGATGGAAAGCGAAACGTGCCCCGCGCCGAAAAGATAGAGGCTGGGCGTCGAAAGGATCGGCTCAATAAAGATGTCGAGCGAGCCGCCGCAGACGAGTCCCGTGTCATATTCGGGCTTGGCGTTCAGGTTGAAGTGCAGGCGGCGCGGCTTCTCTTCGCGCATCACGTCCTGCGCCGCAGACCATACCTCAGCCTCCACGCAGCCGCCGCCCACCGTGCCCACAATCGAGCCATCATCGCGAACCAGAATTTTGGAGCTTTCGTAGCTTGGGATCGAGCCCTGCACCTGAATGATGGTGGCAAGCGCGCCCTTGCGCCCTTCTTTGCGCAGCTTAACGATTTCCTGGAAGACGTCGCTCATGGCGTTGAGTTTAGGGTAAACTCGACCCTTGGCCTTGTCAATTGCGAGCCGGCAGCCTGCGCATCGCGTTGCCAGGGCTCGAGAACAGGAAAGCTCTCACAGAGAGGCGCAAAGACGCCAGGAAATACAAAGAATAATTCATCCGATTGCTTTGCGCCTTTGCGCAGCGCCGTTGAGCCTTTTGAAGGAGGAAACGGAAAATGAAAGCGGTTCGATTCCACGAGCACGGCGGGTTGGACGTTTTGCGGTACGAGGACGCCCCCGAGCCGAAGATCAATCCGAATGAGGTGCTGGTCAAGGTCAAGGCCTGCGCGCTGAACCATCTGGACCTGTGGCTGCGGGCGGGAGTGCGAAGCTGGAAGCTGCCCATGCCGCACATTCTGGGCAGCGACATTGCGGGCGAAGTAGTGGAAGCGGGGTCGCTGGTCGAGGGCCGGAAGCCGGGCGACCGGGTCCTGCTGGCTCCAGGAATCAGTTGCGGCGAATGCTCCGAGTGCTGGAAAGGGCTCGACAGCGCCTGCCGCGCTTACACGCTGTTTGGCGTGATGGCGGACGGCGGCTATGCCGAGTACGTGAAATCGCCGGCAAGCAATGTGATCGCGATTCCCGGCGATTTGGATTTTGACGAAGCGGCCGCGGTGCCGCTGGTGTTTCTGACGGCGTGGCACATGCTGTTTGCGCGCGCCGGGCTGCGGCCGGGCGAGGACGTTCTGGTGATGGGCGCGGGATCCGGCGTGGGCAGCGCCGCGATCCAGGTGGCCAAGCTTGCCGGAGCGCGCGTCATCAGCGTGGCGGGCACCGATGAGAAGCTTGAACGGGCCCGCGACCTTGGCTCCGACCATGGCATCAACCACACAACGCAATCGATAGCCGAAGAAGTCCGGCGGCTGACCGCAAAGCGCGGCGTGGACGTGATTGTGGAGCACGTGGGCCGGGCGGTGTGGGAGGATTGTTTCGATTCGCTTGCGACTTATGGGCGCCTCGTGACCTGTGGCGCAACCTCGGGCGCGGAAGCAATGCTGAACGTCCAGGCGCTGTTCGGACGGCAGCGGACGGTTATGGGCTCATTTATGGGCGGCAAGGGAGAACTGATGGACGTGCTCAAGCTGATCGGCGAGGGAAAACTGAAGGCGGTGATCGACTCGCACTTCCACCTGAAAAACGCCCGCGAGGCCCAGCAGAAGATGGAAGAGCGCAACTTCTTCGGGAAGATTCTGCTGCATCCGTGAGAAGCCCGGCGGCCCGGCGCAAAGCCGGAACTTACCCCGCTCGCCGCCTTTCTCAAAGCTTCAATACAGAGGACACGGAGAGGTTTCCGCCGCGATGGTTGCCGCAACGCTTCCGCCGCTTAGCCGCCGCGGCGCAGGTAGGCTGAGATCAGGATGACGGCCATGGCTAGGCCAAAGGCGATGGAAAGCCAGAGCTGGCGACGGTCGCGAAATCGCTTGAAGATTCCGAGAGGAATGGTCAGGCAAAGGACGATCGCAAAGATCGAGAACGCGAGAATAAGCTTGACGGTCAGGACCTTCCAATAGACGCCCCAAGGAACCAGCCAAACCAGGCTGACGTTGTAGAGCCCGGAGACGATCAGGAGAAAAATGACGCTCCAGGCCACCCAGCGGAATCTTCCGAAAACGAATTTCAACAGCAGGGCGCGCTGCTCGTCATTCAGAACTCTCGCCGAAGGGAAAAGGACGAGAAGCATGAAGGCCATCCCGCCCACGCCAATGACCGCTGCGCTGACGTGAACCCATTGTGCCAATGTCGCCATGTGCGTATCCCTTAGTTGCGCTATCCCTTCTCCGCGATGGGACCGGCGCTTGCGCCCGCTTCAAAACACAAAGCAGGCCGCCGCCCCGGATGCCCATGCTTTGAGGAATCGCCGAATCCCAAAAACGGGTCAGGAAGGTTCACTCGCTAATTGGTCGATTTGCCGAGCCAGGTCAAAATCCTTTTGCGTCACGCCGCCCTCGCTGTGGGTGGAGAGCGAAATCGCCAGAATGTTGTAATTGATGGTGATGTCAGGGTGGTGTTGTTCCTTCTCGGCAACCGCGGCAATCTTGTTGACCAGGTTGATGGCAGGCATGAACGACTTCAAGGTGTACTTCTTGTGCAGAGACTTCCCCATGTGCGACCAGCCTTGCATCTCTTTCAGTTTTTGCTGAATTTCAACCTTGCTGAGTGCTGCCACTTTGCCTCCTTTAGCTTGCGCGTTCGGATTTGAGTATAAGAAGGGTATCGAAACAAGTCAACGGAGTTCGGGGATAGGAGATAGAGACCTTCAAAAGTGAACCCCACGCCCCTCGCCCTCTCCAAATTGGAGCTAACCCAAACCCGCGAATTCATATTATGATTTGGACCAAACAAGGGGAGCAGGTCAGTAACACTAGTTTCGTCTACGTAGAACTCTGTCAGATTCGAGAGTGAGTATGGCAGATTCGTTCTTCCAAAGGAGAGAGACGTGAAGCGACGTGATTTCTTAAAGAAAGGAACTGTGGGTGCCGCAAGTCTTGCAGTTCCCAACAATTTCCTCCATTTATCACCAAGTTCACCCCAAGCACAAAGACGCAATATCGAAGTTGATTTCTCCAAGTTGAGCGGGACTATCAAGCCACTCAATGGAGTAAACGGTGGTCCACTTGTTACCAGAGGGGCTTTCGATTTATCTCCCTCCTTTTCGGAGATCGGAATTAAACACATCCGCCTGCATGACGTTCCTTGGATGTATGACGACGTGATCGATATCAACTATATTTTCCCACGTTTTGAAGCCGACGAAAACGACCCGAAAAGTTACGATTTCTCCTTAACTGATTTCTACCTGAAGTCGATTCGCGCGCTTGCGTCTAAAGTGACTTTCCGCCTTGGTTACAGTGCAGAATGGCGCTATCACCCCCAATACAATGCCCCTCCTAAAGATTATGCGAAGTGGGCCGCAGTTTGTGCCCACATCGTGCGACATTACAACCAGGGTTGGGCGAATGGCTATCATTATAATATAGAGTACTGGGAGATCTGGAACGAACCGGACGGCCATGCATTCTGGGCTGGGACCCCGGAGCAGTATTACCGCCTTTACGAACTTACAGCCAAAACTTTAAAGAATATTGATTCAAGCTTGAGAATCGGAGGGCCCGCTCTCGCTAGCAACCTAGAATTCCTAGACGGATTTCTGAAATATGCTGCAGAGCACGGATCTCCGCTGGACTTTGTCGCGTGGCATGCGTACGCACGCCGCCCTCATGATGTGGTACTGAAAGCGGCAAAGGTTCAGGAGCTTCTTGACAGGCATGGCTTCTCCAAAGTCGAAAGCATTCTAGACGAATGGAACTACTTCCCGGGCGAGTGGAGCCGCCAAGAAAATGAAGCGGAGTATCGTAAGAACCTCTTTGCAGACCAGATGGGTGGAGTCTCAGGCGCAGCTTTTGTTGCTTCCGTTTTTATCTATCTTCAGGACAGCACAGTTGCTCTTGCAGATTTTTACCAGGGAACCAACCTCTTTTGGGGTGGGCTATACGATGAATTTGGGGTTCCGCGAAAACCCTTCTTCACGTTCAAAGCTTTCAAATTTCTCCTCGATACCCCTCAACGGGTATCGGCCTCTGGCTCAGGCCAGAACGGGTTTGCAACCATCGCCGGACTGTCAGACGACAAGTCGGAAGCAACAATACTAATTAGCAATTTTGGGACACACTATAATCACTATAACCTCTCTCTACGGGGGCTTCCCTGGAAAACCTCGTTTGTTTATGAGAAGTACATGATTGACAGCCACCACGATCTCGATCTCATACGGTCGGAGAAATTTGAGCACGGGACAGCCACCGTTTCAGAGGATGTAGAAACCCCTTCGGTATGCTTGATACGACTCAGATCTGCCAGCTAAAATTCGCCCGAATCGTCGTGACCTGCTCCCCAAAAACTGTGCCAAAATCGGATACGATTTTGGGGGTTGTGAGGGTTGCGGCGCAATGGGTGTATGTTTTCAAGCGCCGGAAGGCTAAAACGTTAATTCCACTTGGATTGTAAGCCGAATTGCAGCACAGGTGCGATAGAATGCCCTTGCTCAGAGCAAAAGCTTTTTCCATGATTGTTGGGAAGGGAGAGACTCAGATGGTTAAGATGGTCCGAGTAGTCGTCCTGTTGTTGCTGGCAGCCGTCGCGGCCCAGGCGCGTCCCAAATCGCTCTTTTACATGACGCGCAATCCTGATTCCGTGCGCTCATTCCTGGAACACGCGGACAAAATCGACATCATCGTCCCCACCTGGTACACCGTCGACGGGAACGGCCTGGTCTGGGGCGGCCCCAATCCGCTGGTGCTCAAGGCGGCGAAGGAACATCACGTGCCGGTCATGCCCATTGTTTCCGCCGCGGGTTTTGGCATCAAGGAATTCCATGCCTTCCTTCACAATGACGCCGCCCGAAAGGCCTTTGCGGACGCACTGCCGACCGAATGCAAGCGCAACGGCTACTCGGGCTTTCAGATCGACTTTGAACACCTCAGCTGGACCGACCGCGACGCGCTTTCCAGCCTGGTGGCTCAAACGGCCGCGGCGCTCCATCGCCATGGCTACCAGTTGTCCATCGCCACTTCGGCCGCCGCGCCCGGGCATCCCGGCCAGACGGACTACAGCTACTGGAGTTACCGCGACTGGCTCGGCGTCTTTGATCTTGGTGCGCTGGCCAAGTCCGTAGACCTGATCTGCCTGATGACCTATGACCAGCACGGGCTGCATACGCCGCCGGGTCCGGTGGCCGGATATCCGTGGGTGGTGGAAAATCTGGACTTTGCGCTGAAGTCGGTGCCCAAGGACAAACTCGCACTGGGAATAGCGCTCTACGGCAAACACTGGCATGCCGGCATGCCAATCGACGACAAGGCCAATGTCGCCGTCGATTATATCAGCGAGCCGGACGCCATGCAGCTTGCCCAAGCCAACGACGCCAAGATCCAATGGGATCCCGTGGACCGCGCCTCGTGGTTCTTCTTCTACCGGGACTACAAGCGCGAGTGGGTTTTCTTCACTGACGTCCAGACGTTCAAGGCACGCTACGACCTGGTGAATGAGCGCGGCCTACAGGGCTTCTGCGCTTGGGTGCTGGGAACCGAAGACCCCGGAATCTGGAAGCTGCTGCCCTCGCATAAGTAGCGCAGAGTCTCGTTGTCCAGAGACTTTGCGGGGTTTGAGGGTTGCGAAGAGGTTTGGGCGGCGTGTCACGCCTGCGCCGACTGGTATCGTCGGACCGCTGTCGTTGCGGTCTGCGGCTTTTATTCTTTTTGGGGTGATGGTTGGGTTTGACGACCGCAGAGCGAAAACCCTCGGACCCGAAAACCGGAGGACCGCGCTAGCTGCTAGGTTCGCATTCAAGCAGACACGATTCCGATTGATGGTTGCCGGAAGCGGCATCGTTAAGCCAGGCTGTTTCACTCGCTCCGCGCGAGCAGTAGATTTCGGGCGTCAACCAACGCTCGAAACCGCGCAGGATCGCCACCGACATCCGGGTGGTGGCGGCGCGCGGCTTTCCGAAAAGCTGATTCGATCTGGGCGTCGGAAGCTCCAGGCTCAAGGCCGAGCGCCCGCCATGCGCTGGCGTACACGTCCTGATGGGGTCCCTGTTCGCTACGCGCGCCATTCCGAAACCCCCGCCTCGGTTTGCGCGCCGCTTCCCGAAGGCCGGACAATAGATCAGAAGCGAGCTTGTGGTCTTTAACGTACTTCTCAAACAAGTGCAGAACGTCTTCGATCGGCACAGAGCGGAACTCAGGTGAGGCTTTAAGAATGTCGACCCAATCCCCGCTACTGAGATTTAGGCTCTCACCCAAGCAAACCGAGTACTCAATAGTTTTCCAGCTCCCGTTGTTGCCGCCGCGTTCCGCGATGCACAGGAAAAACTGCGTTCGCCCCGCGCATTCCTTCGTTTTGATGAACATGCGTAATGCCGAATTTAGCGTTTTCGCCTTCCGGCGATTAAAAAATATACATCCATTTGTGTGCAGGCGAGCACCTTTTTCCTCCCGGCAGTCACACCCGTTGCCAGCAACCCGTCCATAACCCCTGAAAGCACATCGCCGGGGCTTCCAGAACCCGGACACATCTCCATTCCTGGGGAAGATTGTAGTCGTTCTCATCCCCTCGGCGATTACGAACGACCTCGCAATCAACTCGCCAAAGCAGGCAATTCCGCGTCTTTCAACTTTTTCTTCTTCAGGAGGCTTTCCAGCAGAAACAACAGCAATGTGGCTGAGATCATGCTGGCCAAGCCGTCGTTCAGCAGCAGTCCGCGCATTGATAATCATTCCGCGTGACAAGGCAGTCAGTTTCTCAATTTGCGAAAGAGGGATTTTCTTCAATGCAGGCACACTTTTTGTTTGCCATTCATCGGGCCGGTCGGTCACGATACAATGTGAATGATTATGCTCCATGAAATTCTTCCGGTTGGAATGCTGGCCTGCAACTGCTCGGTGGTGGGCGATGACGAAAGCAAGGAAGCCATTGTTATCGACCCGGGCGACGAAGTCGAGCGCGTGCAGGAAATCCTCAAGCGGAACAATCTGAAGGTTAAGTACATTGTGGCCACGCACGCGCACATCGACCACGTGGGCGGGCTCAAGAAGCTCCAGGAATCGACGGGTGCGCCGGTGCTGATGCACGCGGACGATCTGCCGCTCTACGAAAACCTGGCCGCGCAGGCGGCGTGGCTGGGAGTCGAGCCCCCGGGCATGGTCCAGGTGGACCGATTTTTGCGGGAAGGCGATGGGCTCCGGTGGGGATCGCTGGCGCTTGAAGTACTGCACACGCCGGGACATTCGCCCGGCAGCCTTTCCTTGCACGTTACGGGCGATAAGCCTACGCTTTTTGCCGGCGACACGTTGTTCCAGGGCAGCGTGGGACGCTGGGACCTTTGGGGCGGCTCGGAAGAGCAACTGCTGCGGTCAATCCATGAAAAACTTCTGCCGCTTCCTGATGATACGCCGGTCTTTCCCGGCCACGGCCCCAGCACCACCATCGGCCGGGAACGGGAAACCAATCCTTTTCTGCGCGGCTTGTAGCTACTTCAGCAGCGGCAGCATCGCCTTAAACTCCGGGGTGCCGCTCCGCCCAAGCAGCTCATAGATCATCATTTCCGCGGAACTGACGACGGCTCCGGCGCGGGCCATGCGCTTGATTCCGGTTTGGCGGTTCGCGGAGGTGCGCGAGGACGTCGAGTCTTCGGCAAGGTGAACCGCGTAGCCCGCGTCAAGCGCCGCCAGCACCGTTTGCGTGACGCAAACGTGCGATTCAACCCCGGCCACCAGCAGCGTCTTGCGCCCGGCGGAAACCTCCTTAAGGTGGCGCACAAAGTTCTCATCCCCAAAGCAGCCGAAGCTTGTTTTGTTGAGCGGCGACAAGCCCGGGGCGGCCGCAGCCACCTCCGGCACGACGGGCCCCAAGCCTTGAGTGTATTGCGTGGTCACGATGGCGGGGATTGAAAGGATCTGGCTTGCCTGAAGCAGCAGCGCCGTGTTCCTGACCACGCGATCGGCTTCAAAGATGGCTGGCATCAGTTTTGTTTGCAGGTCAATCGCCAAAAGCACAACCTTCTTGGGGTCAAGAAGCTGGTTGTTTTTTTGTGTCATCAGAATCCTTTCGCAGCGCAGAGGCCAAACCAAAATAGAATTATAACAAAAGCGCCCTCATCAACTTCCCATCAGCATTCCGCCCGAAGCGAACGAACCATGAAGACGGGGTTCACGTTCGGTCGCCTTCCACTGTGATTTTATGTATGATGAGCAGCTTGCAGGGTTCGCAGCTTTGACAAAAGGAGGCGGGCGCAGGGATGGCAAAATCCGGGAAGAAAAACGGGGCTCAACGCGGACGGCGCAAGTTTTTAAAGACCATGACGCTGGGGGCGGGAACGCTGGCGCTGCCGATTAAATCGGCCGCAGCGGGTTCCGCCTTTGAAGCGTCCATGCCGCCCGCGCCTGCGGAGCGCGAGCGCATCACCTATCCGCGGGTATTTCAAGGAAGCCGGCGCAAGATGATCGGCTTCCCGCTGGGAGGCGTGGGAGCGGGCACGATTGAGCTGGGCGGGCGCGGACAACTGAAGGAATGGTGGATTTTCAATCGGCCGGACAAGGGAAGGTCGCCGGAATACGTTTTCCCATCGATCTGGGTGGAGAGCGAAAACAGAAAACCGGTGGCGCGCGTGCTGGAAGCCCGGATCATGCCTCCCTACGAGCGGAATTCAAGTGATCTGGGTTCGGCGAATGTTCCGGGACTGCCCAGGCTCAAAACCTGCAAATTTACGGGCGAATATCCCCTGGCCCGGATCGACTTTGAAGATCAGGACCTGCCCGTCGAGGTCGCTTTAGAGGCGTTCACTCCATTCATTCCGCTTGCGCCGGATGATTCCGGCCTGCCGCTTGCCGTGCTTCGCTACCACGTCTCAAATCCCGGCGGCTCAAGCGCCAAGGTTTCCATCGCCTATTCAATCGAGAACCCCGTGGGAACCGAACACGATGGGCACGCGAAGGGTTCGGGCCACGGGAGGCAAAACGATTACCGAAAAAGCCAGGGAGTGGAAGGTCTGCTGATGAGAAATCCCTTCCTCTCACAAAACGATGTGCAAGCCGGCACGTTGGCGCTCTCACTGGTTGGGGTTGAAAACGGGCAAGTCACTTATTTGCGAGGCTGGCCGACCGCGCGCTGGTGGGAAAGCCCATTGCTCTTTTGGGATGACTTCTCCCGGGACGGCCGGCTGGGGCCGGAAGCCGCCGCGCGCAATTCCGTCGGCTCGCTCTCGCTCAGCCGGGAAATTCCGGCCCATGGGAAAGCGCAGTATACCTTCCTACTGAGCTGGCACTTCCCGAACCGCACCCCTAAGCGCTGCGGGTGGCAGGCTCCCAAAGGACATGAGAATGACGTGATCGGAAATTACTACTGCACCCGGTTCAAAGACGCCTGGGAGGTTGCGGAGCATGCCGCCCAGCAACTTCCGGCGCTCGAAGCCCGCACGCGCAACTTCCTGGCGGCGATTCGAAACACCACCGTGCCGGACGCGGCAAAGGACGCCGCTACGGCGAACCTTTCGACGCTAGCTTCTCCCACTTGCTTCCGGACCGCCGATGGCGCCTTCCACGGCTTTGAAGGCTGCAACGATCATTCGGGATGCTGCTATGGAAGCTGCACTCACGTCTACGCCTACGAGCCCTTGACCGCCCACGTTTTCCCTTCTTTTTCCCGGTCGTTGCGCGAGCAGCAGTTCGGTTTCTCGACCAATGCAGAGGGCCTGATGGACTTTCGCGAGATGCTGCCCTACGGAATCGAGCACTCGGGAATGGCGGCCGCGGACGGACAAATGGCCTGCATCGTCAAGCTCTATCTCGACTGGCGGCTCTCAGGTGATACAGAGTGGCTACGCCGCCACTGGCCGGGGGCCAAACGGGCTCTCGAATTCGCCTGGATTAAAGGCGGATGGGACGCGAACCGCGACGGAGTGATGGAAGGAGTCCAGCACAACACCTATGACGTGGAATTTTTCGGCCCTAACCCCTTTTGCGGGATCTGGTACTTGGGCGCCCTGCGAGCGGGCGAAGAGATGGCGCGCGCCGTCGGCGACAGGGGCGCCGCCGACGAGTACCATCGCCTGTTTCGCCGCGGAAGCCAATGGATTGATGCCAATCTGTTCAACGGTGAGTTTTACATCCAGAAAGTCATGCCCATTCCAAAGGCTGACATCGCCAAAGGGCTGCTGCTGGGAGCGGGAACCCTGGATACCGAAAACCCCACTTTCCAGGTCGGCGACGGCTGCTTGACGGACCAGTTGATGGGACAATACTTTGCGCACATCGCCGGCTTGGGTCTGCTGGTAGATCGCCATCACGCCCAAAAAGCTCTCCACTCAATTTACCAATACAACTACAAACGCACCCTGGCCGGCCACGCTTGCGTACAGCGGGTCTACGCCCTGAATGACGAAGCGGGAGTGGTGGTGTGCACTTATCCGCGCGGACAGCGGCCCCAAACGCCGTTTCCCTACTTTGCCGAAGTCTGGAGCGGGATTGAATACGCCGCGGCCGCCCTCATGATTTATATGGGGATGGTTCAGGAAGGAGTGGAAGTGGTCGAGAGCGCCCGGCAGCGTTTTGACGGCGAAAAGAGAAATCCCTGGGATGAGGTGGAATGCGGGTATCACTACGCGCGGCCCATGTCCAGTTGGGCGCCGCTCGTTGCGCTCAGCGGTTTCCGATACCACGCGGTCGAGAAGAGCGTGGTGGCCGAGCCGCCCCTTGAGCGTGACCAGTTTTCTTCCTTCTGGTCCACAGGGACGGGCTGGGGCAGATTCTCTCAGAGCCGCCAGCGGAAAGCCACGCGCTTTGTGCTTTCAGTCGCCGAAGGAAGCCTCGAGTGCCGAACCATTACGCTCCGGAACCCCAAAGGCGGCGCAACCGCTTCAGCCAAGGAATCGCGGCACAAAGCGCCCGCGCATGAAATCCGGCGGAATGGCGAAGACGTTACGTTTATCTTTAAGCCCGAGGTTGTTCTTAAAGCTGACGACCAGATCGTCTTAACGCTCTAGGGGGATGCTGGAAAAGCTGCGGCGGTTTCATCCCGCGCCTGTTCGCCCTCAGCGAAGCGATGGAGTTCAGGGCGAGCCAAAGCGCGCACTTCTGCGCTAACCGCCGGGGTGTGATTGCCATTTTGGTCTATTCGGCCAATAATAAAAGATGAGAGGAATCGAGGCTGAGCCTTAACGAGGACTGGGACGAGGCGCCGGCTTCCTGGAAAGAAGTTCATAACAAACAGCTTGACCCTTGAAATGGAACTTGGACTTGGAGGATGAGCGATGTGGGAGTATGACCAGCAGATGAAGTTGAAGATTGGCTTGGCGGAAATGCTGAAGGGCGGCGTCATCATGGACGTCACCACCGCCGAGCAGGCCAAGATCGCCGAGGATGCGGGCGCTTGCGCCGTGATGGCGCTGGAGCGCGTGCCGGCCGATATCCGCAAAGAAGGCGGCGTGGCGCGCATGGCGTCGATCAAGATTATCAAGGAAATCATGAACGCGGTTACGATCCCGGTGATGGCCAAGGCGCGCATCGGGCATTTTGCCGAAGCGCAAGTGCTCCAGTCGGTGGGAGTCGATTACATCGACGAGAGCGAAGTCCTGACGCCGGCCGACGAGGAACACCACATCCACAAGTGGCCGTTCAAGGCTCCGTTTGTTTGCGGCGCGCGCAATCTGGGTGAGGCTTTGCGGCGCATCGGCGAAGGCGCGGCTATGATTCGCACCAAGGGCGAAGCGGGCTCCGGCAACATCGTGGAGGCCGTCCGGCACCTGCGGGCCATTACCGGGGAGATGCGCCTGATCACCACGCTGCGCGAAGAGGAATTGATGGCCAAGGCCAAAGAACTGGGCGCGCCGTTTGATCTGGTCAAGTGGGTGGCCGCAAACAGCAAGCTGCCCGTCCCGAATTTTTCCGCCGGAGGCATTGCCACCCCGGCCGACGCTTCACTCGTAATGCAGCTCGGCGCAGAAGCGGTGTTTGTCGGCTCCGGAATCTTTAAGTCCTCCGATCCCACAAAGCGCGCCAAAGCCATTGTCCGCTCAACCACGCATTACAACGACCCGGCCGTAATCGCCGAGTGCTCACAGGATCTGGGCGAGGCTATGCGCGGGCTCGACGTCGCCAAGATGGACCCGAAAGAATTGCTCCAGACGCGCGGGTGGTGACGCCGCGTAGACGCGAGAGTGGTGAGGAGTACCGGATTCGGCTCGATAACAGGAGGTGATCCCGATGGGCGCCGTAAAAGATGAGGCGAAAAAACTGATTGATGCGCTGCCGGAACAGGCGACTTGGGACGACATCATGTACGAGTTCTATGTCAAGAAAAAGCTTGCGAAGGCGCTGGATGAGGCGGCAGCGGGCAAGGTGCTTTCACACGAAGCCGCAAAAAAGGAACTCTCCTCAACATGAGGAAGATTGAGTGGACGCTCTCAGCCGTCAGTGATGCAAAAAATATTCGCGACTTCATTGCTCGCGATTCAAAATCCTATGCCGACCGATTCTTGCATAGGATTATCCAGGCAATCGAGAATACTGCCGCCTATCCGATGCTGGGCCGAAGCGTGCCCGAGACGCCTGATGAAAATATTCGTGAAATCCTGTTTCAGGAATATCGAATCATGTATCGAGTCGAGACTTCCCGTATTCTAGTCTTGATGGTCATTCACGGTAGCCGGGACCTTGGGCAGCTGGCTCCAAAACCTTGGGAAGTCTTGTGAAGCCCAGACGCGAGGGTGGTAACAAATTGTAGGGTCTGGTTTATACGCGTTTACTCGTCGTCAATGGGCCGAGGATGTTAAAGGCTCAGCTTGCGAAAGGGATAAATCGAAGTGCCGCTCGACGTTCCGGTAGAGCAGATAACAGAATCCAACCTTAGAGAACTTATTACAAACCAAGTTTCTGAGATGAAGCTGATCGAGTATAAGCAGGCGCTTCCAGGTGGTTCCGAGGGCGAGCGAAAGGAGTTTCTTGCAGACGTTTCTTCTTTTGCTAACGCAAGCGGCGGGCATCTTGTCTACGGCATGAGGGAGGAGAATGGGATTCCGGTCGAACTCCTTGGGGTGGATAGCGATGACCCGGACTTATTGGTTTCGGCCCTCGACAGCCGAATTCGCGACGGTGTCAGGCCGCGAATCCCAGGGGTTATCGTTCATGGGGTCGCGCTAGGGGGAGGCCGGTGTGCCGTCGTCGTTCGAATTCCTAAAAGCTTCGCGTCGCCTCATATGGTGACGTACAAAGGAAGCTCCCGATTTTTCTCCCGACATTCCAATGGCAAATATCCGCTTGATGTGGAAGAGATACGTGCGGCCTTCCTGCTTTCGGACGCTATTAGCGAAAAAATAAGAAACTTTCGTTTGGATAGAATAGCGAAGATTCGGGCCGGCGAGACCCCGGTCCCTCTCCCCGATAGCGCTAAGGTCGTACTCCACGTAATCCCTCTCGGGGCATTTTCAATATCGTCGACGATTGACCTGCTTCGTGCGTCCAGCACGACTGACAGGTTGGCCCCAACTCCGCTAAACAACCCCCACGCTATCGGTGATGGACGGTTTAACTATGACGGTTATGTCCGTTACACCATGTCAAGGGACGAAGGGCGTGCGTCAAGCTACCTGCAAATCTTTAGAAATGGGATGCTAGAGACGACGGACACCTCCTTGCTGGCGCCGTACAATGGACGACGCAGCGTGCCGAGCGGCCTTTTTGAAGAGGCCACAATAAAGGCACTTGAGAGCTACGTCTCATTCCTAAACCAACTGGGAGTGGCTGTTCCGCTCGCGTTCAGTCTCACTCTTCTCGGGGTTTCGGGTTACGCGATGGCAGCCGATCATTGGTTCGCTAGGCTAAATCCTCTTACGATCGATCCTGATGTGATCCTTGTCCCAACTGCAATTTACGAAACCTTTGACACCGATGTTCCTCGTCTTATGAAAACTTCTTTTGATGTCGTATGGAACGCTGCTGGGTGGGCAAGATCTATGTGCTACGACGAGAGCGGTATTCGGAAACAAATTAAATAGGAGGGAAACATGCCAGTTCGCAACGCAGAAGCAGAATGGAAGGGAAATCTTCTGGAAGGCAGCGGCCACATGAAGATGGGGACGGGCGCTTATGACGGCCCTTACTCGTTCAAGTCGCGCATGGAGAACGGCACCGGCACAAATCCGGAAGAACTGATTGCCGCGGCGCACGCGGGATGCTACTCAATGGCATTTTCAGCAGGGCTCGGCAAGGCAGGCTTCACGCCCACGCGGGTTCACACCACAGCCGCCGTCCATTTTGACAAAGTCGAAGCGGGATTCGCCATCACCAGCATCGATCTCGCGATGGAAGCTGAAGTGCCCGGCATTGACGACGCCAAGTTCCAGGAAATGGCCGAAGCCGCCAAAAAAGGCTGCCCGGTTTCAAAGGCCCTCGCGGCCATACCCATCAACTTGCAGGCAAAGCTGCTGAAGTAGCTCCCGGCGGTTGAGTTCCGCTCTTCCCTCTGCTGGCGCTGGAATGGTGGCAAACGCACGCCCTTTTCCGGCGTCCCGCCATGCGCCATTCGTTGAGGCTTCGGGGTCATGAAAGTGAGAAAACCCAGCGTTGTTGGAATTCTTGCCGTGCAGGGAGACTTTGCCATGCACGCGAGAGTGCTCGACCAGATCGGCACACCCTGGAAGCTGGTGAAGAGCGCCGCCGACCTTGCTGAAATCGACGGGTTAATCATCCCCGGCGGCGAGACCACCACCATCCTGAAGTTTCTCGCGGGGGGCATGGGCAAAAAGCTAAAGGAGTTTGCCGAGCAGGGCAAGCCCGTTTTCGGGACGTGCGCCGGAGCGATTCTGCTGGCCAAGGAAGTGCTGAACCCGCCCCAGGCAAGCCTGGGGCTCATCGACATCTCGATTGAGCGGAACGCTTATGGACGCCAAGTGGATAGCGCCATCCGCCTGGGCCTGTGCCCCGAGCTATCCGGCCATCCTGTCGAGATGGTCTTCATCCGCGCGCCGATCATCCGCCGCGTGGGCGACGGGGTGAAAATCCTGGGAAAAACAGAAGAGTTGCCCGTTTTGGTGGAACAAGGAAACATCCTGGCCGCGACCTTTCACCCCGAGCTTACGGACGACGAAACGGTCCACCGGTATTTTTTGAAGAAGTTGGATGCAACGCTTAGCGGTGCGGCGACCTCCCAATGATTCTCGATGTCCTGTGGAGCGGCGCTCCTGACCGTGATACCATATGCCATTCAGTTCCGTGACCGCACGTTCCTGACGCGGCTGCAAGGGGCCGGATGCGGCTGGAACAAGAGGTGCTAGAGGAGGCCATTCCTGTGCGAGAACATACCGATCACCATGATGCTGAATTGCTGCTGCGGCTCTATGATATGCGCCGCGAGGAGAAGCTGCGCCAGGCGCGCGAGTGGTTCGCTCGCGAGTACCGGGGGGAAACAGCGGAAGCGTTCACCCGCAAATATCCGCCCGGCTCGGATGAAAATGCGTTCTTTCGCATGTTGGTCAGCTATTGGGAGATGGTCGCCTCGATTGTGAACCGCGGCCTGATCAATCAGGAATTCTTCTTTGAAAACACGGGTGAATTCTTTGCCGTATGGGAAAAGATCAAGGCAGGAATGCCGGCCATTCGCGAGAGCTTCAAGAACCCGCATTTATGGAAGAACCTCGAAGTCCTGGCCGGAAACTATGAGAAGTGGATGAGCAAACGTGCGCCGGAAGCGATCGACGCTTTCCGCGAACGATTGCGCGCGATGTCAAAGAAGTAGCTGGCGAATTTTCAGCGATCGGGCGCAGAGAGCTGCGGAGGAGGCCGGCTCGTGAAAATCCGAATCAAGATCAATGGAAACTGGCACGAGACTGACGTCGAGCCTCGGTTGCTTCTGGTCCATTATTTGCGCGACGTCGCCAGCCTGACGGGCACGCATATCGGCTGCGAGAGTTCGCTCTGTGGCGCCTGCACCGTGCTGCTCGATGGCGACGCCGTGAAGTCCTGCACGGTCTTGGCCGTCCAGGCGGACGGCGCAGAAGTTACCACCATCGAAGGCTTGGCGAGCGATGGGAACCTCCATCCCCTGCAGCAGGGATTTTGGGAGGAACACGGATTGCAGTGTGGTTTCTGCACGCCCGGCATGATCATGGCCTCCTGCCAGTTGCTTGCCCGGAATCCGCACCCATCCCGGGAAGAAATTCGCGAGGGGATCGAAGGCAATCTGTGCCGCTGCACGGGCTATCAACACATTGTCAAGGCGGTGGAGTGGGCGGCGGAACATTCCGGCAAATGAAGCAAAGATCCTTTGACTCTCGGTGAAACGCAAACGTCGAACGGCATTCAAGAGGGACTGGATGGCCACAAAACTTTTGGGAGAACGCATCAAGCGTAAAGAGGACCCCCGCTTGATTCAGGGGCGGGCGCACTACGTGGACGACATCAAGCTTGACGGCATGCTCCACCTGGCTTTTGTCCGCAGCCCTTACGGGCACGCCCGCCTTACGGCCATCAACGCCGATGCCGCACGGAAGGCCCCCGGCGTGATCGCCGTTTTCACGGGAGAGGACCTTAAGGGACGGTTGGGATTCGTTCCCTGCGCCGTCGAGATGGACGGGTTGAAGGTTCCCGAGCATCCCTGCCTGGCGCTCGGGGAAGTCCGCTACGTGGGCGAACCCGTCGCTGCCGTGGTTGCAACCGACCGTTATCTTGCAGCGGATGCCGCGGCCCTGGTTGAAGTCGACTACGACATGCTGCCCGCCGTAACCAACATGGAACAGGCGCTTGAAAACGGCAGCCCTTTGGTCCACGAAACCCTTGGAGACAACGTCGCGTTTGTCGCCAAGATCGAAGGCGGCGACTGGAAATCCGTCGAGGCGGATCCCTCGCTCAAGGTGATCAAGCAGCGGATCGTCAATCAGCGTTTAGGGCCCATGGCCATCGAGACGCGGGGAGTGATTGCCAGCTACTCACCTGGAGAAGACATGCTGACCGTCTGGTCGTCAACGCAGATTCCGCATCTGCTGAAAACTCACCTCGCAATTCTTACCAGGATGGACGAATCTCGCTGCCGCGTGATCGCTCCGGAGGTTGGCGGAGCCTTTGGCAGCAAGCTGAATGTCTACGGCGAAGAGGGCGTGGCGTGCTTTGCTTCAAAGCAACTGGGAAAACCCGTTAAATGGATCGAAGGACGGCGCGAGAACCTGGCGGGAACGACCCACGGGCGCGACCAGATTGACGACGTCGAAGTTTACGCCAAACCCGATGGCACGGTGGTGGGGCTCAAGTGTTTCATCCTTGCGGATCTGGGAGCTTATCATCAGTTCCTGACCCCAGGCATTCCCACGCTCACGGCCATGATGGTTCTCGGCTGCTACGACATCAAGAACGTCTTTGTGGAGACCAAAGGCGTCTTCACCAATAAAATGGCCACAGATGCTTACCGCGGCGCCGGCAGGCCCGAAGCAACTTATATCATTGAACGCGTCATGGACCTTGTGGCCCGGGAACTGGGCATGGACCCGGTCGACGTCCGGATGAAGAACTTCCCCGCTTCCGGCAAAGATATTGTTCTCCCCACCGGCGTGAATTACGACAGCGCAAATTACCAGAAGACCTTGAAGAAAGTTCTGAAACTCTCCGGCTACTCGAGGCTTCGCAAAGAACAGGAGCGCCTGCGCAAAAAAGGTAAACTGCTGGGCATTGGGCTTTCGACTTACGTCGAGATTTGCGCGATGGGACCCTCCAGCCGAATGCCCGCCGGCGGGTGGGAAAGCGGCACGGTGCGCGTAGAGCCCACCGGCAAAATTACAGTCCTCAGCGGCGCTTCTCCTCACGGGCAGGGCGAAGAAACCAGCTTTGCGCAAATCGTTGCGGAGGAACTCGGCGTCCCCTTCGACGACGTTGCGGTTTTCCACGGCGACACCGCGCAGGTGCCTATGGGCATCGGAACCTTCGGCAGCCGCGCCACGGCCGTGGGCGGTTCCGCCATCTATTACGCCGCGCAACGAATCAAGAAGAAGATGGCGCGGATTGCGGCTCACAAGCTGGAGGTCAAACCGGGCGAACTGGTTTTTGCGGGCGGAAAACTCCAGAGCAAAGACGGCTCGAAATCCGTCGCTTTCACCGAGATTGTCAATGAGGCCTACTATGCCCGCCAACTTCCGCCGGGCGTCGAACCCGGACTCTCGGAGCTCTATGTTTTCGAGCCTCCCAACTTTACGTATCCCTTTGGCGCACACGTGGCGGTGACCGAAATTGATACTCAAACCGGAGAGGTCCGTCTGCGAAATTATTTCGCCGTCGATGACTGCGGCCGAATCCTGAATCCCCTGCTCGTCGACGGACAGGTTCACGGCGGGCTGGCGCAGGGCATCGGCCAGGCGCTGTGGGAAGAATTGATTTACGATGAAAACGGCCAACTGCTTACCGGTACGCTGATGGACTACGCGGTGCCCAGGGCCCACCAGTTTCCGTGGTTTGAAACCGCCAATACGGAAACAAGAACTCCGGTGAATCCGCTGGGTGTCAAAGGCGTGGGCGAGGCCGGAACCATTGGTTCAACGCCCGCCCTTGTGAACTCGGTCGTTGATGCCTTGAGCGTTTTCGGCGTGCGCCACATCGACATGCCGCTGAAACCTGAAAAAATCTGGACTCTTCTAAAACAAGGTGCGACACCCGGGAGGGACGCAGCATGATTCCTGAATCGTTCGAATATCACCGGCCCACGACCTTGGAAGAAGCGGCTCGCATGGCAGCGCAGTTTGCAGACGACGGCAAGGTACTGGCCGGAGGACACAGCCTGATTCCGATGATGAAGCTCCGGCTTGCCTCACCGAAACATCTCATCGATCTTGGCCGCGTTCGAGGTCTCCAGTATATTCGCGAGGCGGATGGGAAAATCGAAATCGGGGCTCTCACCACCCACTTTCAGGCTGAATACTCAACCCTGCTCAAGGAAAAGTGCCCGTTGCTTCCTGAGACCGCGAGAGAGATCGGCGACGTTCAGGTCCGCAACAAAGGAACCATCGGAGGGAACCTCGTCCATGCGGATCCGGCGGCCGACTGGCCTGCCGCAGCCCTGGCCCTCGACGCCGAATTGAAAACCGTCAGCACATCGGGCGAGCGATGGATTCCGGCCGCGGAATTCTTCATCGACCTGCTGACCACCTCCTTGAATCCGGGTGAGATTTTAACCGCCATTCGGTTCCCTTCCCTTCCCCTTCGCAGCGGGGACACCTACGCAAAACGTGCCCATCCGGCCTCTGGATTCGCCGTGGTGGGCGTGGCGGCGCGCGTCACTCTGGATGAAAAGGGGAGGGTTGAAAAAGCGAGGCTGGGCATTACGGGCGTGGCCTCAAAGCCTTATCGCGCGAGCGCCGTAGAGGCCGCCCTCACCGGCAAAGCGCCTTCGGCCAACAATCTAAAGGCCGCCGCGCTCCACGCCGTGGAAGGCATTGACTTGAACGGCGACCTTTACGCCTCGGCCGAATATCGCGGCCACCTGGCAAAAGTTTATACCGAGAGAGCCTTGGCGCTTGCCGTCGGACGCGCCATCGGCAACTAACACACAGACTGATGGTGAGGTTCCGACGTTAGCCCCTTTGGGCGGAGCCGCTGCCGGATGAGCGATTGCGATCATGAAAATGGAAGGCACCTACCAGGTTTCTGCTCCACGGCAAATTGTTTACGAACAACTCCTCAATCCCGAAAAGCTTGCCCAAGCGCTGCCCGGATGTGAAAAGTTGGCGCCCAATCCTGACGGAAGTTATCATGCCGAGATGAAGGTTGGAATTGCGGCGATCAAAGGCTCCTATCACGGGCGCGTGGAGATCCTTGATCCGGTTCCGCACGAAAGCTTTCGAATCAAAGTCGACGGGCAAGGCAAGGGCGGATTCTTGAAAGGCGAGGGAGCGCTTGCGCTGGCCGATGCGGATTCAGGAACGGGAACAACCATCCAATACTCCGGCGAGGCGCAAGTGGGTGGAGTTTTTGCGGCAGTCGGGCAGCGGATGATCCAGGCTGCCACCAAGCAAATCCTTCAGCAGTTTTTTCAGACGTTTGCCAAACAACTCCAGTAAGACCATCTCTCCTCCTAGCTAACCGTCACGGGCTCGTCTGGAAGTCTCTCACACCAGATGACCCTGCGATTGACCGTCCAATAGGCATGGCGGGCAAGGTGGAAATGGCCCGGCAGCAATTGCGCATCTCAAACCAACCGGGGGCGTGCTCTCCCAAATGCCGCACAGTCCACGCTAGCTTGCGTCTGTGTTCAAATCTATCCGCGGTAGTATAATAAAGATAGTGAGGCGGTCAATTCCGAGATTTAGGAAGGAACTGCCGGCGATGACAACGCTCCAGGACATTTTGAAGGAACATGTTCGCGAAGGCGAGCTTTACGAGAAGCTTGATCGCGGGTTTGTGCGCTGTTATGCCTGTGGGCACGCCTGCCGCATCCCTGATGGACAGGTTGGGGTGTGCAAGGTTCGCTACAACAGCGGCGGCAAGCTCTATGTCCCTTGGGGATATGTGGGAGGGGTTCAGTGTGACCCCATTGAAAAGAAGCCCTTCTTCCACGCCTATCCCGGGGGGCTGGCGTACAGTTTTGGAATGCTGGGCTGCGACCTCCATTGCAGTTATTGCCAGAACTGGGTGACGTCGCAGGCGCTCCGCGACCTGGAGGCCGTTTCTCCGCCGCTTGCCGCAACGCCGGAGGCCCTGGTTCGTGACGCAATGGACCAGGGCGCCAAGCTCATGGTCAGCACCTACAACGAGCCGCTGATCACCAGCGAGTGGGCAGTGGCCATCTTCAAGGAAGCGCGCGGTGCCGGCCTGAAGACGGGGTTTGTATCGAACGGCAACGGCACTCCACAGGTGCTTGAGTATCTGCGCCCCTGGGTCGATCTCTACAAAATTGACCTCAAGAGCTTTGACGATCACAAATACCGCCAGCTCGGCGGCCGCATCGCACCGATTCTGGATACGATCCGGCGGACGAACGCCATGGGTTTCTGGGTGGAAGTCGTCACCCTTCTGATCGAGGGTTTCAACGATTCCGACGACGAACTCAAGCGGCTTGCCGCGTTTCTTGCAGACGTCTCTCCCGATATTCCCTGGCATGTCACGGCGTTCCATAAAAACTACAAGATGACGGACCCGGCAGATACCAGCCCGCGGACACTAAGGCGGGCTGCGGAAATCGGCAAGGCGGCGGGTCTGCGCTTTGTGTATGCGGGAAACCTGCCCGGCCAGGTTGGAGACTTAGAAGACACAAGCTGCCCCGCCTGCGGTGATCTGCTGATTCAGCGCCGCGGTTACCACATTTTGAAGTACCGCCTGTCACCCCAAGGGACTTGCCCGGCGTGCCATACGGCGATTCCAGGGCGCTGGGCTGCAGAGTTCGACGGGCAAATCAGCAGTGCGCCTTATCATCCGTCTTTCCTGCAAAGAAACGCCCGCCTAACGACGCCCGATTAACGATTAGCCATCGGCCAAACGCAACACCCCTAGACAACCCCCGCCGCCATGCAGCTTTCACTGCTAATGCAGACGGTAAAAATAATAGCCCGGACCAACTCGCATGTGGTGAATCATCGAGGCCGGCGACAGACCTCCAATAAGAAATCCAGCGGCCGCTTGAACAATGGCCAACGGCCAGATGTTGGGATGTCGCACGAAGACCTCAGCAAGAATAAACCCGCCAGCGAAGGTCGCAACCATCAAAATGGGACTGGGGATGTGAGCACCCCCAAACAGGATCGCTACCGCCAGCGAACTGAGAAATGGAGTTTTAATGATGCGTCGCAGCCGGCGGTGAAAGTATGATGCATCAAGTACTGCTGGAAGGAACACCAAATCGCATATCCACCAAAGGAAAGCCAGGCATGGGCAAAAGGAAGCACCGCCCAGCTTTGTTTCCATAGGCCGTAGATGACGCCCGGCACCGCAATCGCGATGAACAAGGGGAAAATCAGGCGCGCGCAAGCCTTGAACTCATTCCCGGTAAGGCCCATTTCCCGCAGCGTGTCGCGGTAAATAACATGGCTGAGAATGACGACGGGAAACAGCGCCGTCCAGGCATACGGGTGAGTATATTGCCAGCGCCAGATGTAGAGGAGTATCCCCGCATACACCACCATAATTTCGACGCCAGTCGCGAACGGTGGAATGGGATGGATGGCCTCTATTCGCGCTTTTAAGGCCGGCCTGTTCACGCCTTCCTCCCTCTGAATTCTAAGACCGGGATGAAAAATAACACGAATCAAACCTTCGTCGCCGTCATGCGGCGCATCAGATTGATTGCGTCATCTCTGGACATTTGATGCGGTGCAAAGAATTCCTCCCAGTCAACGTCAGGGAACCCCAGGCGCGTCAATTTTGCCGGCAGCAATTGTCGGAGAATCTGCGGATTTTCGGAGGGAGAACTCAGGAGCGCTTTCCACATGGCTTCATGGAAGACATTCTGCCAGCGATAATTGGCAAGCAATGACTTCCCAACGTTCCTGATGGAGCCCTGGGGAGCTCCCATGCAGAACGCCCGAAGCGCCATCATTTCATCTGAATGTTTCATGCTCCGCTCGCCACGGCTTCCGAGCCAATTACCCATCCTTGCCGCTGCGGCGCTTGTACGAAGGTTATTGCCGGACCAGGAATTTCGGCTGCCGCATCACGTCGTTCCTTGCCCCAGGCGATGATAAGAAGGCCTTCTTCTTAGAGCTCTTGGCTTCCACTTTTCAAAAAACGCCTGAAAGTCTCGATAAGGCAACCGGCCGGCGGCTTCGAACTGGCCTTTCCGCTGCGCGTAAAGCAATTTGCCGTGCGTGTCTAGCACCGCTATGGCGGGTATTCCAAGGCTAATCGGCACGCCGTATTTTTCTGCGACATCGAGGTTCTTGTCAAAACGCCCCACATCAATCTTGACCACAACGTAATTCTTTGAAATCACTCCTGCCAGCGGGGGAGTGCGCATCGCGGCGTCAAGTGCGTGGCAGTCAGAACACCAGTTGGCTCCAAAAATCAGCGCAATGTTCTTGCCCGTCTGCAAAGCCATGACAACTGCATCGGATATTTCCTGCTTTATATTGGCGTTCGCATCGTATATAGGCCTGCTGGCGGCCGCCGCCACTACGGGAGACAAAACGAGGAAAACAACCGCGACCGTCAGGATCTTACGTCTCATCTGCATCGCCATCCTCCTGCCACATCCCTTGCCGATTGCAACCCAGGATCATTACCCCATGGCGGACGAGCGGGTGTCAAGGCAGGGCTTAAAAGCCCACTCGATGCCGCACTCGTGGGAAGTTTCCATTTCTAAACCGGCACGCTGAAGTCCAGCCGCAGAACAGCCGATCATTAGCATGAAAGAGACCCGGATAAAAGTCACATTCCAGGAGGCCGACATGCCCGATGCAGACGCTCACCAGGCGGGCCACGAAAGCGCTGACCACACAAAAGAAAAACAATTGAAGTTCATCCGCTGGGACGACACCGGACCGGTTGCGCATCTCACCATGAACCGTGCCCCGCAAAACATCCTGCACATTGAGATGTTAAACGAAATGGTTGCGGCAATTGAGAGCCTGAACAACCGGGACGATATCCGGCTGATCCTGCTCGATGCCTCTCCCGAGTGCGAAGGCTACTTCTCGCTGGGGCTCGGCGCGGAAGCCTATACCACTCAACTGGTTTTCCAGATCATGGACGCGTTTCACTCGATTTTCAGGGTGATGCTGGAGGCTTCAATTCCTGTCATGGGCGTTGTGGAGGGAATAGCGTCGGGCGCGGGGAGCGAACTCGCGGCGTTCTGTGATCTGGTGATCGCCACGGAGGAAGCAGTGTTCCGCCAGCCGGAAATCAAGCTGGGAGTGTTTCCGCCTTTCGGGGCGGTGGTTTATCCACGCGTCATCGGACCGCGGCGCGCCATGGAATTTCTGCTAACCGGCGAGCCGATCAACGCCCGCATGGCGCTTGAACTGGATCTCGTCAATCGCGTTGTGCCCCGAAGCCAACTGCGCGAGACCGTGGACGCATTGGCGCAGCGCATTTGTGATGAAAGCGGACCGGTCCTGAGGCTGCTCAAAAGGGTGATCTTCAACGGGACGTGGATGCCTTTCACCGAAGCCCTCAAACGCTCGCAGGATATCTACCTCAACCAACTGTTTGAACTCGAAGACTCCCAGGAAGGCCTTCGCGCACTGATTGAGAAACGTAAACCGATTTGGAAGAACCGCTAGCGGCTTTCCGGACCCGCCGAAACCTTCACCCGGCAGTCGCTCGTTCTCTTCCTGCGTCCTGGCGATTGGAATCGCAAAAGCGCCGGACCGCATCTGGGATTGAAGGGGATAGATTCAGGGCCGGCATCTCTTCTTTCGAGGCCGCCAACTCCTACCTGGAGCGCTGAAATTCCTGAATCATCGCTTCAGCCAGCAGACCAGATTTTCAAAAAGCTTTAGGCCGTCCTGGGAATAGTGAGAAGCCAGCGACGCCCGTTCCGGGTGAGGCATCAGGCCGAGCACCAGGCCCGTTTCGTCGGTAACGCCTGCTACCGCGTCCGGTGACCCGTTGGGATTGTCAGGATATTTCAGAGTGGAGTTGCCTTGGGCGTCCGTAAATTGAAAAAGAATTCGATGCCCGCTCTCGGGAACCAACGCGCGGCCTTCGCCGTGGGCGCTGGGCATGCGCAGAATCATTCCCCCAAGGCCCTCCGTCCACATGGACTTTTCTTGCGAGACAAGCAGGCGCACGCGGCGATCTTCAAAATGCGACGACTGATTTTCCACCAGCGCCATGGCGCGGGTTCCCGGCTGGCGCTTCGGAAGAATCCCGGCTTCCGCGAGAATTTGAAACCCGTTGCAGATGCCGAGCATGGGGCGTTTGGCATCGAGGAATTCCGCCAGTTGATCCCGCAGCTTCGCCACCAGCATTGTGGCAAAGATCCTGCCGGCCCCAAGATGGTCGCCGTAAGAAAATCCGCCCGGCACGATTGCGGCATGGTAATCCATCAGACGGTTCCGGCCCTGCACGAGATCCTGCAAATGCACCAGAGCGCTTTTACCGCCCGCGCGCTCAACGGCAGCCACCGTCTCTTCATGGCAATTCGTGCCCGGAGCATAGAGAACTGCAATCGAAGCCATGATTATTCCAGCACCTCGCGGAAAGTTTGGCTCCATAAAGACTCGAGCCGGGAAACATCCTGTTGGAAGCTCACCTTCCCGTCTTCAGTGAGAAGGATCTGAGGCTCGGCGATGACTTGGCCGATGATTTGGTACGGGACCTTCAGGCGAGAGATCGTCCGCGCAGCTTCCGGTGTGATTTCCAGCAGCATCGAGCCTATGAACTCACCGAACAGCCAGCCGTCACGGCGGCCTGGCGTCCGCGCATCAACTTCAATCTTTGCTCCCAGTCCCGATCCCATAGCCGCTTCAAAAATCCGCAGCAGCATCCCGCCCTCGGCGGGTGCGGAGCCGGAAACGTACCAACCTTCAGCGTGAAGATCCAGCACGGCGTCCCAGACCGCCCGAACCGCCGCAGCATCGCCAGGATCGAACAAACTGCCGCCCCGCTGGCCGAAGGTATCCGCATAAACACTTCCCCCAAGCGATTCCGGGCGAGCCGGGCCGACCAACACAAGCTTATTCCCTGCCCGCTTGAATTCCTTGGTCACGATCTTCGCAAGATCAGGAACCCTGCCCATCGCCGCCACAGCCAGAGTCATGGGAACATTGATTTTCCGGCTTCCTGCTTCGAATGTTCCGGAACTGGAATCCTTGCCGGAAATGAAAGGAATGCCCGTCTCGACCGAAAGGTCGGCAATGGCTTCGACCATGCGCGTCAGGTCCCAGGCAATCTCCGGCGTGATGCGGGGCGTATAGAAGTTGTCACAAAGAACCATGTCCCGATAGTTTGCGCCCGCCACAACCGCCTTCGTGACAGATTCAATCATCATCAGCCGCGCCAGCAATCGCGGATCGATTTCGCCATAAAACGGATTGAAGGCAAGGGTTGTGACCACCCCGTAAGGCTTGCCCCGAAGCGGCGCCAAAACCGACAGATTGGTTGGCATCCGATCGTTTCGTCCCCCGTAAGGACCCACCACCGTCCGGCCCTGCACGGTCGTGTCAAAGCGGGCGCCGGCGGCACTCTGGTCGGCGCAGTGGTAATGTGAAAGAACTTTCTCGATCGCAGTCCCCCAGTGGTCCGACGAGCCCGGCTCCGGAATATCGATGGCAGCTAACAACCGCTGCGGCTCGGAAACCGAAACGGGATCGAGGGGACAGCCCTCCCACAGGAATGACATTTCCAGATCAACCACCTGCTCTCCACGCCAAGTGGCTTGAAGTTTTTGGTTGGAGGTAAAGCTTCCGATGGAGGCGTGGGATACTTCGTAACGATCCAGAATTTCCACCGCCTGCTGAAGTGTTTCCGGCGGAACAACAATCAGCATCCGCTCCTGCGATTCCGAAAGAAGAATTTCCCATGCGGTCAGGCTGGCGTCCTTCAAAGGCACGCGGTCAAGATCAAGTGCGATGCCGGATTCGCCGCCGATTTCGCCTGCCGCCGATGAAATTCCACCTGCCCCGAGATCCGTGACGGCGCGAACGCATCCGGCATTCCGCAGAACGGGAATGGCAGAGGTAAAACGGCGCTCGGTGATGGGATGGCCAATCTGCACGGCTGTGAACTCTTTTTCGAGCGTCCGGCCCGTCATCCCGGTGGAACTCGCCGTCGCGCCGTGAATGCCGTCCCGGCCCGTTTCTCCGCCCACCAGCAAAGCGATGTCTCCCGGCTGGGGTGAATCCTTCAAGGCATACTTCGCCGGGATTAAGCCCATCGAATGGCCCAACGCAAAACATTTGGGATAACCCGGATGGCAGCGATAGACCGGGTGCATCATGGGAATGCCCATGGGATTCATGTAGTAAGAGGTCGCGCGAATTGACTCCGTCAGAATCAGTTGCGGGTGCAAGGCGCCAACAGGAACTTCCTCGTCAGAGATGCGCGGGTCCATCGTCCCCATGACCGTCGTTCCACCGATGGGATACGCTCCCTTGCCAAACCCTAACGTATCCCGAATCACGCCGCCGTGCTTGGTGGCAATGCCTCCGAAGGGAGCAATTGCGCTGGGAAAATTATGGGTCTCGCCCTTGATGGTGACCACCCATCCGTCATAAAACTCCATCCCGCCGGCATTATCTTTGAAGGACGAAACCACCAGTGGATGGGCGATGCGCGCCGTGGCCTGGCTCAACAGCTTGAGCAATCCCAGGCTTTTCCAGGTGGTGTGATAACAGTGGTCGCTCCAACTCTGCACGAGAATCTCAATTTCAGCATCGGTGTGGCGGCGGCCTTGCGCGCGCTCGTGAGCCTGAATCGCTTTCATCTGCGATAGCGGCGCATACCAGGACCGTTCGGAAGCAAGCGCTTCAAGTTGGCGGTCACCGAGCCCCTCGAAGGAGATCCTGTCAACCGCGTCGGGCTCGCCTGACGGGTGCAAAGTCTCAAAGACTTCGTCCGCCTCGCGAACGCGTTCCACAATCTTGTTATAGAGAAACCGCGAAGCAAGCTTTTGGGCTTCTGCTTCCTCAAGACCTGAAAATTGATAGCGCCTGCTGAGCCGCGCAAACTCAAGCTTGTTTTCGCCGAGAGCTCGCGCTGCCTCCAGGATTGAGGGTGTTTCCGGGTCCGTCACGGCGGGACGGTATGCAATTTCCAAAACCGGACCGTTCCCCGGAATCAACTGCGAGCGGTCGGACGCAACCTGATAGAGAGGATTGACAAACAACGGCAGAAGATTTTCCACTTCCGCCTCGCCCTCCAGCCAGTAGACTCGCTCGATCGTGAGTCCTTGCAAACGCCCATAGCCGTGCCGATGGAAGAAGCTGAGCCAGTTGCGAGCTTCGGGATCGTCTTTAGAAAGTGTATAAACCGCTTGAATCGTCATGGGAGGTCGAATCTAACCTTAATTTGCCATTATATCCGGTTTTCCAGAACCAGCCACGCACTCCGTCCCAGATTCCGGCTACGGCCGGTGCCAGGCAAAGAGCCTTTGCTTCATCTCCTTAACTTTCTCCTGATACTCCGGCAAAAGAGCTAGGTTCTTCATTTCCTGAGGGTCCGTGCTTAGATGGTATAGCTCCGGCAGGTCATTGACGTAATAACAATATTTAAAGTCGCCGCGCCGAATCATGAACCTGGGATGCCTACTATGGGTGGCAAATTCTGCAAAAACCGAAGTTTCAAGCGTCCGGCTGGGATGCTGAAGGCTTGCCGTGAAGCTGGCGGCATCCAGCTCAGGAGGAAGTGGCAGCCCGCACAATTCCGTAAGCGTTGCCACCACCTGAACCTGGCTGACAGGAGTTTGGCACTGAACGTTTTCCGGAGTCAGTCCAGGAACACGGCAGATCAGCGGCACGCCAACAGAAGGCTCATAGAACACGAATTTGTCCCACAGTCCGTGACGGCCAAGCATATCGCCGTGGTCAGCAGTGTAAAGGATGATAGTGTCATCCTCCAGGCCCAGTTCGCGCAGAACCGCGAGGACTTTGCCGAGACAGTCGTCCATTTGCGCCAGTTGGGCGTAATACATGGCAATGCGGGTCTTGACAGCCTCGGGGTTGCGCAGTTCGGGTGTGGAGCCAGGCCCTTCGATGGCCTTGCGGATGATGCGGGGCACGGTGGAAAGGTCCACTTTGCCCCACGTCTCAGGCACCTTCATCCGGGCCGGATCGTACATCTCCGCGAAGCGCCGCGCCGGCATGAACGGGTCGTGCGGCTTGAGGAACGAGCTGATCAGAAAGAAAGGGCGGCTCTTCCCATAGGTTTCGAGAAAGCGGATGGTCTCCCGGGCGACAAAGCTCTCGAAGTGGTCCTCTTCGGCGAGATCCGAAACGCGGCCCACGGCCACGGAACCCTCACGGTGATCGGGGGTTCGCACGCCAGCCCAAGGGTCGTGTTTCCCCCAAAGCTCGGGAATTTGCGGCTGCCCCGCCCCATTATTGGGATGGCCCAGTTCGTCCGCCCAAATCTTGGTTTTGGGGCCAAGATACTGGAACCATTCGTTAAAATCCAGATGGTAATCAAAGCCGTGCGTCTGGCCGTCGTCAAAGTGCATCTTGCCGATCAGCGAAGTCATATAACCAGCGTCGTGGAAATAGTGAGCCAGCGTCTTGTGTTCGTAGGGCCATGGAGTTTCGTTGCTGTAACAGCCGTTATGGTGAGTGTAGAGGCCGGTGAGGAGCGAGGCGCGCGAGGGCAGGCAGACTGGATTCGTGCAATAGGCGCTCTCAAAACGGACGGCACTCTCCGCCAGCGCATCGAGATTCGGGGTGTGCGCCACGGAGTCGCCGTTCACGCCGAGGGCGGTGGGAGTATGTTGGTCGGACATCAGCAAGAGAACGTTCTTAGGCTTTCCTGCCGCCCGCGAGCCCGGTTGGACGGGCTTGCCCACCGCGCCTTCCAGCACCTTCGCTTGCGCCAGTCCGGCTCCCGCCGTAAGCGCGCCCAAAAAACTTCTTCGGCTCAGATCGGACATATCATCCTCCTCTTGAAATCCTCCCCTGGCTCGTTTTACGTCAACAGCTTGTTGGTCTTCGAGCGTCCCGGAACAATTAGGCAAGGGATTTCAGGCTCTCCTCCAGAAGTTTCCGCGTGCCCTCGTAGGCCCCGCCGCGCCCTTCCCACTCGAGCGAATAATATCCGCGATAGCCGCTGCTGGCCTCGGCAATCTTGAAGATGCGTTCCACGTTAACCGTATAAAGCTTGCCGTGGGAACCCACCTCGGAATCTTTCATGTGGCAGATATTGTACGCGTGCCGGAAAAGCAGCGCCAAGGCGTCATAATTGAACGCCGCATTGCCGGACAACATGGAGTTGGCAAAGTCCGGCAGAGCGTGAAGGTAAGGATTCCGCACTTTATCAATCACCCTGGCAATAAAGAAGGCGTCTTCACTCACCAGACTGTCATTCTCAAGGTTGACCACCACGTTCCGGTCTGCGCCGTACGCTGCGAGCACCGTGAGGCTTTCGGCTGCGCGTCCGGCATCCGGCGCCGCGCCAGCAGCTCGCGCCATGTGAACTCGAACGCTTGGCGACCCGACTTCCGCAGCGATATCCACCCAATGCTTGGCGTAGTTAACGGCCTCCCGGCGTTCACCAGCCGAGGGAGCATAGAAGCTTCCCTCACTGCCTACGGGGATATTCACGATATGAACGCCCGCCTTCCCGGCAGCCTCGCGCAGCTCTTGTAGGTAAGTTTTGCCGGTCGAGCGGAAATGGTCGGCCAATAGCTCGACGTTATGGAGGCCAAATGTTTTGACCACCACCGCCGGAAAATCTCTCAGGTCCATTCGGGGAAGACGGCCACCCCCAGGTTGCTTTGCGGGGCTCTCGAAGTAAGCGCGAAAGGGCCAGGTTGAAATCGCAAGCCGGCTGCGAGGTTGCGTTGGGAAATCCAAGTGAGGCGCCGCGGGATGCGCGAGAAGCCCTTGACCGGAATGAGAACCCATCATGCCCAGCCCGGCGGCAAAGGAATTTCTTAAGAAATGGCGTCGTGACTGATCTTTCATACGATGAACTTCAGCGGGTGACCCGGCTTAAGAAACAATCATATCACCGGGCCATCGGCCACATCCGCCTCTTATATGCCAGGATGAAATAGCCCGCGATGCCCACGCTAATGGTGCTGAAAGCGTAGACCATAAATTTCCATCCGCCGGGCTCGAACGCCGGAGTTGCAAAGATATAGAGCCAGCCCACCAGTGCCAGAATCGCCGGCGCGGGATAGAGCCACATTTTGAACGGCAGCTTGACTTCCGGCTGAGTCTTTCGCAATACGAACAGGCCGATCGTGTGCCCAACAAATTGAACCAGGATCCGCGCCACCATCAGCCCCGTGATAATGTCTCCCAGCGAGAACATGCTGGCAATCGCCGCCAGGACCCCAACCAGGATGAGCGAGCGGTTTGGAAACTGGCCTTTGGGATGGAGAGTGCCGAAAGAGCGGAAGAACAACCCATCTCTTGCGGCCGCATAGGGAATTCTGGAATAGCCCAGCATCAAGGCGTAGACCGAGGAAAAGGCCGTAAAAAGGATCATTACCGTAAGGATCACAGCCGCCCAATGGCCGTAGATCTTCTCCATAAATACGGAAGCCACGGCCAGATTGGCCGACGACCCCGGCCGCACCATCTCCCGCCAAGGAACCACGGCAACAAAACTGTACGAAAGGAGAAAATCGATCACCGTTACAGCCAGAATCGAAATGATGACGGCATAAGGGATGGTCTTCTCCGGCCGCTTGACTTCGTCCCCCAAGTAACAGACTTGGTAGTAGCCAAGGTAGTTGTAAATCACCACAATCGTTCCGTTGCCGAGACCTATCAAAAACGCCCAGTTCAGATGGAAAGCCCCCGGCGGAAAATCAAACACCAAGTGGTAATTCATGTGAACGAGCCCGGTAACAATTACCCATCCCGTCGTCACCAGCGTGGTGATCCAAAGAATCAGCATGAGCCGAGCGACGTCATGGATCTTGCGGTACAGCGAAAGCATCACCACCACGGCGATTCCGGACGCAAAAAACTTCATCCCCCAGGGGTGGCGCCCCAAGCCCTTCCAGAGGTAGCTGAGATACTGCGTCATGCCAATGGTTCCGGAAGCAATTTCAAGCGGGCCGAAAAAGAGGAACTCCCACGCGAACAGCCAGGCCATTAGCTTGCCCCAACTTTCGCGGTTGTAGCTGTCGCGCAGGAAGGTATACGTTCCGCCCGAACCCGGCAGCGCGGCTCCCAGCTCTGAAATAACCAATCCGTCGGCAATGGCCAGCACGGCCCCCGCAAACCAGGCAAGCAGGGCCTGCGGTCCTCCCATGGTGCCCAGAATAATCGGCACGGTAATAAACGGCCCGATGCCGATCATGTTCGACATATTGATGGAGGTCGCGTTTAATATCCCAAGCTTCCGCTGAAGCTGAGGCTGCCCGGACGGGCTTTTCCCGGTTTGTTCGTTACCCTTCTGAGGAGTATTCATATCGAGTTGAGAGGCAAGTCCGGACGGTCACAGGAACACGGCTTACGCTCCTGCCGGATTAACTTTGATTGATCGATTCCCCGACTACCGCTAACCCCCTTGTCGGGCAAGGATCTCCCGGAGGGCCATGCCATCCGTGTATTCCTGGTCGTGTTTTTTGTACACGGCATCCAAAACGATCGGCGCTTGAAGGTCGATGGCCAGAAACTTCCCTAGCATTTCTTTGTTCGCATAACCCCGAATGGAACCATGACCGTTCCAAATCCGGCCCACGATGTCCTCTCGAGGCGTATCCACCAACCACAGGCCCACCTTGCCATGGAGCAGCCTTCGCGCCTCCGACGGGTCGGTCTTTTTGGAAAGCAAAAACGCCGTGCTGGGCGCCAGACGAAGGTTCGGCGCACCCACTCGTCCTATAAATTCCACCGCTTTGTGCAGGTCTTCGGGCGGCTTGTTCAGGCTCAGGCGCAGATGGACGGTCATCTTCTGCCTGCCGGCTCGCTCGCATAATTGGCGGAGTGTTGTCTCGAACGACTGCCAACTCTGCTGGCGGGTAAAATTGTTCTCCGGATAACGATGCAGTGAGAGGATCAGATCGTGGGACTGGAGGATTCCCATTTTCCCCATCACCTCTTCAATCGCCGCCATGCTGGCCAGATAATCCGTCCTCATGTTGTCTACCAGACGCAGACCGGGATAGAAGTTGATCCCTGAGGTCAAGTCAACAAACAGCTTCAGCTTCTGCAAGCCGATCCACACGGCTTCCCGTTCGAGATCCTCTTTCCCGCGCTCCCGCAAGTATCCCCAGTCAACTACCGCGCTATCAAAGTGTTCAAAGAAAGTGGGCCGGCCCAGCACCGCTTCCTTGATGGAGCACGCTTCCCGCAGCACCAAACCCCGCCCCTGCGGACGCGTTGGTGGCACCACGTGGGCAATTTCTTCCACGTTTTGTTCCTGGACCCGCACAGCAAAAATGCGAATGTCTCCGCCCGCAATGCTGTCCTTGCCGCTTACCCCCAGGTCCGACTTCTCAAGCCCTGCCGGCAGATATCCGACCGCCCCTTTCTCCGATTGGTCCAACGGCAATTCTTTAAGCTGCGTGATGCGGCCACAGTGGGATGTGATCTTAAGGGGCTGTTGACGCCAGGTATTATTCGTAACGCCTAGCGTATACTCGCCGGCACGCTTGCGGCAGGTGATCAAACTCAGGCCCTCGCCAACCTCGAAAAGTCTTTGGCTGCGCAACGTTTCATCGAGAATGTGCCGGACGTGTTTGAGCAGAGGGAACGGCTTGGCTAAGTGTTTGTCCACCTCGTTCTTAAGTTCTTCTGCAAGCTCAGCCTTGGCTCCCAAAGCTTGCTTTGCGCCCACCCCAAAGGGACTGGCTAACACCGTGATGCGGCCTTCCCCGTAATCCATTTCCACCGCTGCGGGAATTCCCGCCGCCTTCGCCCGTACGCGGGCAGATTCAGGGAAAGCCATCCGGCACAAATCAAACGAGCGATCTTCAATCAGACTTGTGCCGCCGACTTCAATCCTCGCCCCGGCCTCCAGGTGCCTCGCTTGGCCTTCCACCTTGATCCCGGCAAGACCCGCAGGAAGTTTTGCCAGACTGCCGGCCGTGATCACAAGGTGTCCACCCTTCTTCACGTAGGCCTCGAATTTATCTCGTATCTCGAACCCTCCCTGCACCTCCCCAGCCACCACCAGGACGGGATAGCGAGTGAGCAGCCAGCCAGGCGCATCCGTCAAAAGACAATCAGCCGAGTCCCCGTAAGGCGTCGGCGTCAGGAATCCCGATTCATTATGAAAGTAAGAAGAGTCCTGATAGCCGGGGTACAGCATATCCAGAACGCCGTCGGTCAGGTAATCGCCAGGAGCATACGGCAGGTTGCCCCATACCCGGTATACATCCGACGTATAGAGATGCCGGGGAAATGTCCAACCGGCGAAAAAGTCCACCATCAGGGCGACGGGCGTAACCATCGCTCCCGGTTGGCCAGTTTCGCGAACCCATCTTCCCGCTGCTTGCTGGATCTTGCCGATCGGCGTGAGCCCGCCGCTCTTACTACTTTCTCCCCAACCACCTTTGCTTGAAACCTTGGTGTCGAAAAACCACCCGCTCTCAAAGCCTACGGCCATGCTGTTATACAAGATCTGGTTGTACATCAAGCGCTTCATCAAGCTAAGGCTCGTCCCCTGAGTCGGACTATGGTGCCAGCCTGACCCGGAGCCTTCCGTTCCATACGACTTATAGCCCCAGCGGTTAAAGACCGAGGCATTCCCAAACCACGGGACGCCATATTGCTTGCCGGCCCCGCGAATAAACACGTAAAACACTTGACCGTTGGGAAGGGCCTGGGCCGTTTCCGCCCCGATGAGCTTATAAACACCTTCCTTTAGAAAATAGTGGCCGAAGTTAAGCGAAACCAGCGCCGACATCTTGTTGCCAAGCTGGTCCGTCATGCGCTGAGCGAAGCGTTGGAAATTCAGGTACTGTTGCAGCCGGCTGCCTGCGGAGGGATACATCTGGTCAGCATACGAGCCGATATAGCGGCCGTCCTGCTCACCATTGTCCATACCCAGCCAGTGGTCGCCTAACTTTGCTTGCAGCACTTCCAGCACACCCGGCGCGGGCTGGAACTCGCCCCAATAGCCGTCCGGCGTGGGCTTGGTTCCGGGCACGTAACCCCAGATGTCGAAAACAAACAAATTGCGGCGCTTGATCTCAACCGCTACATCGCCAATGTTCCCGGCGGAAAGCATCGAGCAGAACGGCCAGAGGACATTCCCCAATTCGTACTTGCGGGTATATCGCTCCATGTCCTCGGCGTAGTGCACAATCTGACCGTGCTCAAGCGCGAAAGTTCGAAAAGTTATAAATTGAGTGCGGTCGCCGAAGGTGTCCCAAGCGGGAGGCTGAACGTGGTGACGGGTATAGTCAGGATGCTCGCGGGGATCTAAAAGATGGGCGTAGACCCGAAGCTGCCCTTCCGGCGCCCGTTGAGGAGCAGGGATTGCAGAGTTCTCAGCATAGGCGCGGCGGCGATTGAGCAGAAGCTCCCCGCCGGCAACCCCACTGAGGCTGGATAGAAGCGAATCTTTTACAAACTCCCGTCTATTCACTACATCCTCCTGTCAACTTAGAAAACACCCATCGCCAAGCTCTTCGTAAGGCTGATTTCTCATCGTGCATTACCGACCGCCGGTCCAAAAGCTATCCAAATTGAAGTTTGCCGGGCCTTCCTGCCAGGCGGGCACGTGGCTTCCGGGAGCGCGCCGGATCAGGACTGGTGTTCAGGATGGGTGCAGGCCCCCGGAAAGGATGTGTGATAGGTGTCCCCGCCGTATTGCAACTCCTGATCCAGCCCGATTTCTGAAGTGTAATAGCCGAAGAGGGTCAATTCCTTGATGCGATGGAAAAACTCAATCCCGCGGCGGTCATCCGGATTCGAGTTTGCGGGATCCGCCAAGCGCTTGAGGATCGCGGTCTGCTGCGCCTCCGCGAGACGCACAAAGGGCTGGCTGTACTCCGACATCGAACGCCCGTCCAGCCAGCCCAGGCCGTCGATCAACTGCTTCTGAGTTTCAGGCTTTTCTTCGTTGTAGAGCAGATCAATATAGCGGTTGACCAGGGCGGCTTTGGCCCCGGGCGTATCCGTTGCCGGAATAATAAGGTCTGTCAGCGTGATGAGCGTTTCATTCTGGTGTTCGTCAAAAAACAGCGGCTTCCAAACGGCCTGGACTTCGGCAGCTTCAGCGGCAGATGGCGCGGCTGCGCGCGCCGGCTGCGCCTGTCCGATAATCGTAAGCCCGCCCGCTCCCATAACAATCGTCTTCAGGGCGTCGCGCCGTCCCGGGTTGGGATTGTCTTTCATGGCAATAAACCTCCTTCTTCAATACGCCTGAAAAATGTCAGCCAAGTTCGCCGCGCCGCATCTGTTCGGCGGCATAGTCGGCCATTCGCATGGAAAGAGCCAGAATCGTCAACGTCGGGTTCTTTTCCGTCGAGGAGACAAAACTGGCGGCGTCGGCCACAAACAGATTCTTAACGTCGTGGCACTGATTGTATTTGTTCAGAACCGAGGACTTGGGGTCGTTGCCCATCCGTGCGGTCCCGGCTGAGTGAATGCTCGACCCGGGACGGAGCGGCGTGGTGCGCTCCGACAGGATTTCGATGCCCGCCTTCTTGAACATTTCACGCTGAGTATCAATGGCGTCCTTGGCCATGGCCAGTTCGTTCGGCCCCCACTCAACGTTGAACTTGACGACCGGTATCCCCCAGGCGTCGCGCACGACAGGGTCGATTTCCAGGCGGTTTTCAGCGCGCGCCACCACTTCGCCAAAGGAGCCCATTCCCACCGAGGCGGCGTAATACTTTTTGATTTCTTCCTTGAAACCGGCGCCGAAGCCGGGAATCTTTGCCGCAAAGCCCGGGAATTCGCTGCTGCCTCCCCCGCCTTCAAATCCGTAACCCCGGACAAAATTCTTTTGCCGGTCTTTCAAGTTGCGGAAACGGGGAATGTAAAACCCGCTCCCGGACGACCGGGCGTCCCCCGCCCGGTTCTGGTTGCCCCGGAGCTTGGGGATCAAGCCGTTAATGCCTCCGGCCATGATTTGTTCGCAGAAATATCTCCCCAGCACCCCGCTCGAATTCGCCATTCCATCCGGGAAGCCTTCATTGTGCGAGTTCATCAAAATGCGGGTTGTCTCGATGCTGCCGGCCCCGAGAACAATGATTTTTCCATACACCTCTTCCAGTTCACGGGTAAGGCGGTCAACAATCAGGACACTTTTTGCGCGATGCTCCTTGTCGGTCAGCACCTTCCAGGCCAAGGCGTTGGTCCGCAGCGTCAGGTTGCCGGTCTTTTCCGCAATGGGCAGCAACACTCCTTCCGAACTGAAAGAGGCCGCCACATTGCAAACGCGGCTGCAATGCCCGCAATAGTGGCAGGGCGCCCTGTTCTTGAACGGTTGCGTGACCGTCGCCGTTCGCCCGTGGATGACGTGCCACTCGGGAATATCCTTTTCCATCGCGCCTTTAAAAATCCATTCGGCGCAGGTGAACGGCACGGGCCGTAGAAAATGGCTGTCAGGATTGTTGGCCAGCCGATCGGCATGGCCCGCCACGCCGATCAGGTCTTCAACGCGGCTGTAATAAGGTTCGATGTCTTCGTAGGAAATGGGCCAATCGGTTCCCGCCCCATCATGGCTCGCCGCTTTGAAATCGCGCGGGCTGAAGCGCAGCGAGACCAGCCCCCAATGTAAAGTTTTGCCGCCCACCGCCCGCGCCCGCACATAGAAAAAGTCTTTTCCCGTATAAGGATTTTCGAGATCGTTCACAAAATGTTTCTTGTTCCACTCATCCGCGTGAGGATACATCGCCTGCTCCGAGGGGCGAATCCTTCCGCGAAACGGAAATCGATAGGGTTTCCAGTGATGGTGAAAATCTGTGGCGATATTGAAGCGAGGCCCGGCTTCCAGGAGGAGAACCTTCAACCCCTTCAAGCAGAGTTCGGTGGCCGCCATGCCGCCCGCAGCTCCCGAACCGACAACAACAGCATCATATACCTTGGGCATCGTATAAGACCTCCGTGTATGATCATCCTGCGCCTGCCGACTGAAAACTATAAATGAACTGCCCCAAATACGAGGGTCTGCAGGTCCGTTAAACTTTCACCTGATTACCCGGTCCCCCTACAACCAGACAGGTAAAACTGTGGTAGAGCGGCGGGAGCGCTCAAGTAACTGGCTAGCATAACTCGCACCACCCGAAGTGCCAAGCCAAATCGCAGTTGTTGTCCCCGGCCGTTCAGGACCTGGAACATGAGAAATTGTCAGCAAGACGATCCGGCCGCAACCCGGCCGGACCATCGAAAATCAGAGATTCGGCTCGATCCTGAACACGCGAAGGCCGCCGCCTCTTGTCCCGTCACGGCCGACCGTACACGCAAAGCTTTCGAGTTCCTGTTCGCTGTAAGTTTTAGCTTCGCCGCCCGGCCAAAGGTCAGTGACTCGGTAGCTTGCATGCCCTGCCAAGCCGATTTCTTCAAGTGGGATTTGCAACTTAAGGCGGACTTCTTGGCTCCTGTTGCAGTTCGCCGCAACCACGATGGCCCGGCGGTCCTTCCAGCGGATGTACGGCACCGGCGCCGTGATGTTGTGCTCGCAGGGCACGGCCATTAGATTCGGCTTCGCCTGCTCCAGGGGCACGGCTAAAACGTCGGCTTCCCGCTTGCGCACGGCGATCATCGACTTTACGTCCTCAAACATGGCGTGGTGTTCGGCTTGGCGAAGTTGATTCCAATCCAGCATCGAACCGTAAAGCCAGCGACCCTTGCCGGGCTCTTTGCCGCCATAAAGGTGCGGGGACAAGCCGGGAAGGGGTCTGAAGGCAGCATCGAATTCCTCCCCTGAAAAAAAGATCGGGATCATGGGTGTAAACAGGCAGGAATAACCGAACAGCGCGCGGCTGCCGTGCGCGCCATAAGGGTTTTTGTCCAAAGGAAAGCCCTCCCAACCATTGTCGTGGCAACTGAGCATCACGGAGGGCCAGCCGTGCGCAAGAGTCGCTACGTAAAGTTGAAGGGACGGCTTGCCCGTAAGGCTTCCGTGTGCCGGCCATGCTGCGCCGGCAACGGCCACGTGGTGCGTCATCATCGGGTGAACTCCGCGCTCCCATCGCCCGCCCATGTCATCGGAAACGACAATGCGTTCAATGGGCCTTTCCTGCGCGTTCTCGACGGTAAGCTGAACGTCCGGAATCCCGTCCGGCATGGCCGCCATGCCGGTCCACCATCTGGGAGTAGTCTTGTCGGCCGTGAGACCCTTGAAATGAACCCGCAAATCTCCATGGCCGTCGGTAAAGCCCTTCACTGTGCTTCCGTCATCGGCATATTGGATTTCGACCTGGTAATGTCCCGCTTTGCCGAATTTCCGATCGAAGAATCCCGCCACATCTCGAGCGAGAATGATCTTCGGACTGGGGCGGGGGTCTCCCGCCGGGAAGAAAGGATTTTCTCTTTGCGTAAAATCAGTAATTCCTGGAATAACGGCATCTGATTCCTCAAAGATCACAATCGGATGCCCTGCAGCAGCCGCGTTCCGCCGAATCCTCTCCCAGAGGTCCGGGCGATAGATGGCCACGTCCAGGCGGTAACCATCAACGCCGTACTTCGTAACATAGTTGGTCCAGATATTAACCCACCACTCGTCGAGATCAGCATGCCCGCCGAACCAGTCAAAGTCCACCATCCCCCATGACCCGCCCTGGAACCACGCGGGATGCTTTTGGATTACCGGACTGCCCGCCATCAACCCATGAGTGATCACGTCAAGGAAGATCTTGATCCCGCGCCGGTGCGCCTCGGCAATGAGAGATGCGAACTCTCTTTCAGTTCCCAGCGAGGGATCGAGCTTGTCCGGTTCGATGACGGCATACTGGGTCCAGATATTGTAGAAGTGATGCGGATCGCACAGCGAATATCCAGTCAGCCATATTCCCGTGATCCCAAGGTCTTGGAGGTAGGGCAGCTTGGCTTTGAAGCTATTGAAGTTTCCGCTCTCGGGACCATGAGGTGAAGTGAACCCCTTCGTGGCAATTTCGTAAATGATCAAGTCCCTCGTCCATTCAGGGGATGGAGGCTGGACAGGCACGGCCGCTGCGGCCTCGCCTGCCACCGCTTCCGCTGCTGAAGCACGTGGCTGCCCGCCCAACATTGCGGCTGCCGCGCCGCCGGCACAAGTCTTGAAAAATTTCCTGCGCGTCGGATTTATGGAATCATCGTGCTCTTTTGCCATTCTTGACCCTCCCTGGAAAACAGCTTGAATCCTCTGCCGGAACCTCCGGGCGCTTCGCGTTACCGACGGAAACGCCGCAAAAGTCCTATTTGATTTCGAAAAGCGCGCCGGCTCCGGGCGCCAGCCACATCATTTCACCCTGGAACAACTGTTCCTTTCCGTCGTATGGAGAAATCTGATACAAGTGCTTATTTTCCTGCTTCAAGTGGATCGCGTAGCTAATCGAATTTCCCAGATCCTTGTTGACGAACATCAGGAACGGGTGGCCGTCCGAGCCCATGAATTCACCGATCAGATAAGGCGCCGGAGCAGAAGGTTTCAGGTGGTTATGGGCCACGACGTCCTTGACCAGCCTGCTCTCCGACATCGGCTTTTCCCCTTCGGGAACCGGGTCGGAGTGGTAGACGCCCGTGCTGCGCAGCCGAGCCAGCCACGGAGCAAGCGTCCGGATTTGTTTGTTGATCAGCCGCAGTTGGTCCCACGTCGCCGTACGGTCCCCAAACTGGTCAACAGGGGAATCCCGAAAGTTTCCATGCGCAGGCGAAAAGTAAGTGAAGTATGCAATGCCCCGCCCGCCGTAAGCCATGGTGCTGTAAGCCTGGAGATCGAACGTTGCAGCACTCGGCTCCATGTAATTAAAAAGCGTGCCGCAAAGGACGACGTTCCAGAACGGGATGCCTGCCTTGAGGGACAAGCGCCGGACGGCCGACAGGTTGGTGTAAAACTGGTCAAGCATCTCTCCGTGGAGCAGCGAATAGTTGTCATAGCTCAGGAAAGGAGGGTGAACCTCGTCGATGAATTTCTGGATATAGGCGTCGTAGGTTGGCGTGCCCAGTTGCGCCTCATTCGCGTAGTTGGGGAACAGGTTGATATACGACCACGCGCTGGGCGCAGCCTGCCTTACGGCGGATACGACTTCTCCGAGGCCCGGCATCAATGGCGCGCCGGGTTCATCACGCAGGAAGAACCCAAGCGCGGCAGGATGATTTTGCAGCTCCTGCGCGGCGGCCGTGACGTTCTTTAGGATTTGCTCCCTGTCCGGCATTTTCGTCCAATCGTAGCCATTAACCCGCGGGTCGCTTACAAAGCAGGAAAGCCCGGCCGCATTCACCTTGTCTAGATCAGCAGGAGAGCAAAATCCCGAGATGTTCAGTCCCGCCTGCCGCATCCAATAAAGCTGGTTGGGGTCAGAGGGCGACTCGCCCCAGGCCATCAAGGCAAATTGGTGAGGAGAAATCTGCGGGGGTTGGGGAAAGCCCTGCGCCATTGCCGGTTCCACCGCGCCGGCAAGCAGGAAGATGCTTAACAACAGTCCCAGTCGCTTCATCAGGGATGCTCCTATCCACTTCGATTGAAAAGAATCTATCGTTGACTCCACAATTGTTCCAGGCGCGCGGCGGCGAAACCGCTACCGCTCAATCCACGCCGCCATGCCGCGCCCAATTGTCTTCGATCACGGCGATTGCGCCGTTTTCAAACTCCACAATCGCCACGGACTGGAATGCCTCGGCATGAAGGTTTGAAACGAAGGCTAAGCCGATAATGCCAACTCTTACCTTCTCCATAAAACGCTCCGCAAGATGACATGGCAATGGGACGTCCGCGCCCTGCGCCGAGCGCCGTCCCGGATGGGGCACAGATGATTGACCCATCAACATACCACAAGCCGGGCCAGCCACGGATTGCGAATCGGCGCGCCAGGCATCAAAACACCAGCAGGAGATTTCTGTTGCGGCAGAAACCCTTTCGGCGATAGCATCCATTGTTTCGCGCGCCCGCGGAGAACATCGTGCAAAAACGAACAGTTGACGTGGTGGGGCTTGGCCTAAACGCGACCGACACGGTCGTCCTGGTCCGGGAGTTTCCGCCTTTGGGCGGCAAAGAGCGCGCCCGGTCGATCTCACGGCAGGCGGGCGGGCAAATCGCCACCGCTCTTGTCGCTTGCCAGCGACTCGGCTTGCGCACGCGATACATTGGCACGGTCGGCGACGACGAAGCCGGGCGGTTTCAGCTCCAAAGCCTCGGTGAAGAAGGCGTTGACGTCCGTTCCGCGCGGGTGGTCCGTGAAGCGTCGACTCAGTTTGGCTTGATTATTGTCGACCAGGCTACGGGCGAGCGCACGGTCTTTTGGGATCGCGACCCGCGGCTGGCCATTTCCGCCGCGGAGTTGAAGCCGGAAGCCGTTACGTCCGCAAGAGCGCTTCACCTCGACGGCTGCGACGTTGAAGCCTGCATCCAGGCGGCGCGCTGGGCTCGACGCGCGGGCATTCCGGTTGTAGCGGACCTCGATACGGTTTATAAGAGAGTTGAGAAGCTTTTTCCATTGATTGACTACCTGCTGGCCTCGGCCAACTTTCTGCCCGCCGTGACGGGCCACAAGAACCCGTTTCGAGCCCTCGAATCCCTGGCGCGCGAATACAGGATTCCGGCTCCGGGCGTGACTTTGGGGCAGGACGGAGCTCTGGTTTTTGCCGAGGGACGGTTCTATTATTCTCCCGGCTTTGTGGTTGAAACGCTTGACACCACCGGAGCCGGCGACGTCTTCCACGGGGCTTTTGTCTATGGGCTTCTCCAAGGATGGAAGGTCGACCGGCTCTTGGACTTTTCAAACGCCATGGCGGCGCTCAATTGCACCAGGCTTGGCGCGCGCGGCGGCATCGCCACCCGGAAGTCCGCCGAAAGGCTTATGGCACGCGGCGCGCGGCATCCGAATGCGGCGCTTGAAAAGCCTCCCCGCACGATGGGCAAAGGACGGCCCGCGCGAAGCCTGAAAGCTCAGCGAAAGAGCCACTGACATGCCTGAAGAACCTTTTGCCCTAATTACCGGAGCCTCCGGCGGCATCGGCGAATGCTTTGCGCGGGCGCTTGCCGCCGGACGGCGCAATCTCGTGCTGGTGGCGCGTTCGGAAAAGAAACTCCAGCAGTTCGCCGCCGAGCTTGCAGCCAAGCACGGAGTCCGCGTTGAGGCAATCGCGGCCGATTTGTCTGTTGCGGGCGCAGCCGGGAGCCTTGTCGAGGAACTGAGGGAACGAGGCTGTTCCGTCGATCTTCTGGTGAACAACGCCGGCTTCGGCGCTCGCGGAGAGTTGTGGAAACTCACGATTGAACGGCAGTCCGCCATGGTCGCGCTCAACATCAATGCCCTGGTGGAGTTGACCTACCTGTTGCTGCCGGGCATCATTGCTCGCCGGCGCGGCGGGGTGATCAACGTATCGTCCACGGCAAGCTTCCAGCCGGTTCCATACACCACCACTTATTCGGCGACCAAAGCATTTGTGACCAGCTTCTCGATGGGCCTGGCGGAAGAGTTGCGGCCTTACGGAATCCCTGTGGTGACTCTCTGTCCGGGCGGAACGCAAACCAACTTTTTTGTCTCGGGCCACTATGGCGTTCGCGACATTCCCGGCGGCATGCAAGCTCCGGAAGAAGTGGCCGCCGCGGCGCTCGACGCCCTGGAGCACGGCGGTGGGCTGGTGATACCGCGGCTCATCAATAAGCTTTCCGTTATAGTGCAGCGGCTGATCCCGCGACAGACGGTGGCCAAATTTGCGGCGAAGATATTCCGTCCGCGAAGCCCCGGCGGCTCGCCGTAAAGGGCGGCCATGCCGGCTAGCGGGTTTGGCGCAGGTAATGATCGAGGACGAGCTTCCACTTCCCCTGGGCGTCCAGAATCAGCTCAACGGTTTCGCGGATGGCTCCGGCGCCGCCGGGATAGCGCGTAAGATAGTGAACGTGCCGGCGCAGCGTCGCATCCCCGTTCCCGACACCCACCGCCAGGCCCACGCGCTTCAACACCGGCAGATCCACGATGTCATCGCCCACGTAACAAACCTCGCTGTCCGTCAATTGCGCGGCCTTGAGGATTCTTTCATACGGCGGGATCTTTTCCAGGCTGTTCTCTTCATAGAACTCGAGCCCCAGCTCCTTGGCGCGGTAGCGGACCGCCGCCGCCCCCCGGCCGGTGATAATGCCCACCTTGATGCCGTTCTCTCGCGCCATGCGAATGCCCAGGCCGTCGCGCGACTGAAAGCTTTTCGTCTCAAACATTCCACCACCGGGACGCGGCACATAGTAAATCTGTCCGTCCGTCATTACGCCGTCAACGTCCAGGAGCAGAAGCTTGATCTTGCGGGCCCGCTCGCGGAGCTGCTGTTTTGAAAGTGGCATTGCTGTCCTTCGCCTCGTGAGGCTCATAAGATCTCCGATTAAGTCAGGGATGATAGCACAGATGGCCTGGACATTGACCGTTGGGCTGAGGCACGGTCGCAAGGAGGATTTAGTCGGCAGGCCGCTGCCTTTGCAGTCTGCGACTTTTCGCCGATCATCCTACGGAAACCCGCGGACCAGAAATACGGCGGTGCGCGAATTCTCTCTCGACAGGCTGCGAATGCCGGCGATGCTCAATTTGCGCGAATGAGGCAGGCGGTTAGATCAGGAAGCCTTCTTCGATTCAAATGCGAGATTCCTGCATTCGGGAAAGACCGAAGGATTGGCGAGCACGGCGCGAACGAGAATAGCGGCGTATTCGCAGTAGCCGTAGGCCCCGTCAGGCTTGACGGTGTTTCCTGGGCCGACATGGTACCGTTCATACCAGAACCCGCCATCCTTCCGGCCTCTTTGGCAGACTTTCAAGACCGACTCCCGCAGGCGCCTGTCAGCGTGCATTCGCTGGCAAGCCAGCACTTCCAAGTACCACACGCGTCCCATCGCCGCCACATCCTTGGTCCACAAATCATAATCGAAGGGCACGGGTTCAGAGAGCTCCCACCTTTTATAAGTGAGAGGGCGAGTGACCAGATGGGTCGGCATCCCGCCGCGCCAGAACATCGGTTCGCTGGTAAGAACCGGCCACAGGCGCTCGATCTGGGCGTCGGTGGCCACGTCCAATCCGATCGCCGCCCAGTTGACATCGGCGAGCCCGTGCGAATCGACCGGTCCGTGATCGGGGTGAACGTATTCGATGAAATGGTCGCCTTGCCAGAAGGCCTTGTGGAAGCGAGCCTGGAGGGCATCGGCATGGCGATTCCAGACGGCCGCGGCCTCCCGTCTGTGGAGCACCTCATTCAGCGCGGCAAGTTGCCGAAACGCGCGCACGCCATAGCATTGGGTGACGCCGTCCCATTGGTTGCGGGGCGGCGATTCGATGTAGAAGCCCGCGCCGCCCAGCAATCCGTTGGAGGTGATGCGCGTGAGAAGGTAATGGCCGGCCGCCTCAAGAGCGGGCATCTTTTCCACCAACCAGCCATCGGAATGCGTGGCCGCAAAGATCTCCTGCGCGGTTAGAACAAAGCAAATGGGCGCCAGCACGCTGAGGGGGTTGGCGATCTCCTGCCAGTGCGTGAAGAGGCCGATCCATTTTCGCGCGCGCATGTCGGAGTCTTTCGGCTGGCCCGCGCGCACCCGCGGCTTATAGGTATACACGCCCTCGGGATACCTGAGCCCGCGCAGGTACGAGTGCTCCAAATGCTTGAAAGGCTTATCGGCCGGAAAAATGGCGAAGGGCACGTTGCCGCGGGCATAGAACCTGTCCTGATCCGAGCAAGGGCGTTGCGAAGCCTGGACGAAATCGAAGTAATCAAGCATTTCACGATGCCTGCCCAGGAGGAGATACGCTCCCGCCATCTGCCAGGAGTCCAGGCCCGGCCAGGTATTCTCCGCTCCATAGGCCTTGCCATCCGCGACAACCGTGAAGTGGCCGGGATAGGCGCGCTGGCGCAATGCCGGATAGAGCGAGTTGTCCAGAGCCGCTCTTACCCCGGCAACGATAGTATCCTGCTCAGATTGAGGAACGTTGCCGGCCGACGCCGCCCGAACCGGGCTCTGAAAGACAGCCGGCGCTCCACTCGCCAGCGAAACCTGAAGGAACTCCCGCCTTTTCATCTTGGCCTCCATCTATTTCTCATCTCGTGCAGGAAAGATATCACGAACGCCCAGCCATCAAGGGTAAAATGGTGTGGATCACTTTAAGGTCGGTGCCAGCTTGTAAAGCCCGGAAAGGGTTGTCATGATGACAAAGTTCGAAACGAAGCCGTTTCCCGAGAAGCTCGAGGTGGTTGCGCCGTCTTGCTGGCTGCTTGCTCAAGCAAAAGCCGCGGATCTGAAAATCCGCGTTACCGTTGCGATAGCTCCTATCGAATAAGAAGAACGAATGATCCCGCTATAAGTACCTTATCTTCTGAGAGGAGGACGGCAAGCCATGGACGACGTTTTGAAGAATCGTGTGAGTCGTAGAAAGTTTATGGAAGGCGTTGGGGCTCTGGGGGCGGGATTCATGACAGTTCAAAGCGGGCAAGCTAAAAGCGCGCCCGCTGGCTCAGGGTTCACTCCCGTTGGGCCGAGGCTTGGTGGCAAGCAAGTAAGGATCGGCGTTGTGGGGGGACGTTTTGGATCAGAATTCCAATGGCATCTGGACCCAAACTGTAAGGTCACCGCCGTTTGTGATCTCAGGGATGACCGCCTCAAACGGCTCGTGCAGGTCTATGGCCCGGCCACGACTTACAAGGATTTCCTGCAGTTTCTCAAGCATCCGGAGCTGGATGCCGTCGCTGTGTTTACCCCCGCGCCCTTACACGTATGGATGGCCACCCGTGCCATGGAGGCCGGGAAACATGTGATCAGCGCCGTGCCTGCCGGGATGACCGAGGAAGAACTTGAAAAACTCCTCGACACGGTGAAGCGCACGGGAATGAAGTACATGATGGCGGAAACCAGTTACTACAGGCCACAGATCATCACCTGCCGCGAATGGACAAAGCAGGGTAAGTTTGGAACCATTTTCTACTCAGAAGCGGAATACCACCACGAAGGCCTCATTGGCCTGATGTTTGATGAAAAGGGTTTTCCGAATTGGCGCCATGGGTTTCCTCCCATGCATTATCCGACCCATTGTGTCGGGATGATCGTCCCGGTGACGGGCGAGCGACTGGCAGAGGTTCAAGCCATCGGATGGGGAGACCATCACGAGGTGCTCGAAACCAACGAGTACAACAATCCTTTTTGGAATACCACGGGCTTCTTCAAAACTGCGGGCGGACATTGCGCAAGGATTTCGGTATGCTGGCATATCGCAACCGGCGGGACTGAGCGCGGCGGCTTTTACGGCAATCACATGTCCTATATCATGGAGCGCCCCGAGGGGTCGCCCAACACCGTCGTCAAAATCAGCAAGGAAGGCAAGACGGTGATCGATTCCAACGGGTACCCGGAAGGCGCGGTCCGCATGGAACCTTATGTGGAACCGACGCATTGGGAAACCCTGCCTCATCCCATGCGTGTCAAAACGGGGCACGGGGGGTCGCATACCTTCCTCACCCACGAGTTCATCAGCGCCATTGTGGAAGATCGATGGCCCACGGTGAATATCTACGAAGCCATTGCTTATACGCTTCCTGGAATCGTGGCTCACCAGTCGGCGCTGAAGAATGGGGAGTGCCTGAAAATTAAGGACTATGGGAAAGCTCCCGCATAAGAGGAAAGTCCGCCGGTCAAAGGGTCACTCCTAATGCCTAGGCTGAGGAGAGATCTTCAATAGCGCTGCCCCGTGCGACGGAACATGAGCGCTGTATTGATCTGCGAACACCCCTTGGTCACGGTGCTGCCACAGGTCGCGCACTTGCCATTTCCCCGATATCCCCAGGTCGTTCCAGTTGACCGTCATCTGACGTGGAGTGGCGTCTCGATTCAAAAGGGCTACAGCTTTCGAGCCGCTTTTTAGCTGTTTAGCCCACACCTGAAGTTTTCCATTCTCGGATTCCTTCACGACATCTCCCTGGATGCCCAGCGGGTCCTGATCGATGGCGATCACTTCCTTGTTCATGATGATCGCCCTGGCGTAGCGAGGCATGTTGAAGACATCATCGCCAAGGAAAAGCGGAGCGGCCATAATGGCCCACATGCTGAATTGGGTTCGCTCTTCGGTTTCATTCAGCCCGCCCGGAACGCCCACCTCTAACATGTCCGGGTAATTCCATCCTTTCCAGGGGCCAACATATTTCGTGCTGGGATGTCGATTGGCATCAAGGTTTCGCATGAGAGCGTCCCAATTCCCGCCGATTGTTGAATGACGATTCCAAATATCAATATCACCGCTTGTCCGCCAAAACGTCCCGGCCTTTCTTCCCCACTTCCAGGGGTTTCCTTTGCCCCAAGAACAAATTTCTATACAAAAGGGATGGCCGCTCTTTTTCATGGCCTCAGCAAACTGCAAGTATTGAGTCTTGGGGTCCAGATGCAGGCTATTTCCGCCGCACCAATCGATCTTTACTCCATCGAAGCCGAATTTCACCCACTGTTTAACATCGTCTTCATAGCGCCCCAAGGACCCTGCGCCTTCAAAAGTGCTACCGCATTTCCCTTTTCCCGCATCCGTATAAGTCCGCACTTTTAGCCCCCTCGTATGGAGGTAATCGGTTACAACCCTGAACCCGCGGGGAAAAGTGCGCAAGCTCGGTTGAATCTGGCCCTTCTTGTCCCGGTAATGGTCATGGCACTCAATGGTTAAATAGTTGTAGCCGAGATTCCGCAACCCGGAGGTCACAAAGAAGTCGGCAAGCTTCTTGTAATATTCTTCATCCCATTTATACCTGCTGCCGCAATGGTCGAAATTCCAGGGTTCCCACCCCATAGGAGGCACCCGATTACCGGGAGGCCAACATCGAGCAACGCTTGCCATCATCAGCATGAGAACAGCAGCCAATCCCAGTTTGCGAGCTATAAAAGTCTGCTTCAGCACCCCTTGAGGATCATGCGCACTTGACATAACGTCACCTTCCTTTGGGTTCATGGCCACGGCCTCCCCTTGTATCCTGCGAATGGGGATCCACGATATGCCGTGGTTACCAGCGCTCCCTAGCAAAAAACGCGGATCTGAAGATTCGTAGCTCCCACCACGAAAGTCCGCCGGTCATAGACCGGCGCTACCGCAGGTGTCGGCATATTTCATTCTCATGGGTAGCGCAACGCTAGCCGGCGGTTTCCGCCTCTTCCACATAGACGGTGGTTCGGTTGCGCCCGGCTCGCTTCGAATCGTAAAGGGCGCGGTCGGCAGATTGCATAACCTCTTCAAGGGAGGTTCCGTGGTCGGGATAAATGGAGACCCCCAGGCTCACGGTAATTTGGGGAAGCGGTTTGTCCGTGCCCGACGGCACGGTCATATGGGGCACGGCTTTGCGGATACGCTCGGCAACCATTTCGCAAGCCTTCGGTCCCGTGTCAGGTAGCAGGACGACAAACTCCTCCCCGCCGATCCGGGCTGTAAGGTTTGTTTCCCGCATCGTCTGGGTGACGGTTTTGGCGAATTGCCGCAGGATACGGTCTCCCACTTCGTGCCCGTAAATATCATTGAAGCTCTTGAAATGGTCGAGGTCCATCATAATGAAGCCCAAGGGAGTGTCCTTGCGCCGGGCCATGGCCATCAGCTTGCGCGCATAATCTTCACAGAACCTGCGGTTATAGAGTCCCGTGAGGGCATCAACATTGGCCTGCTCCCGCATCGTCTGGAGGAGGCGTAGGTTTGAGAGCACCGACGCCGCACCGCTGAGATAGCTCTCGAGAAGGCTCTCCCGCTCCGGCGTCCAGAAGTTCCGCATTCCTTCCAGGCGCACGGCGCCGATGATGATGCCGCCGGCGATCAAAGGCCCGCAATAATAACTTCCTTCCTGGGGAAGCGCAAACTTTCCGGGGCAAAGCGGCTCCTGGGTAATGTCGTTCACGCGAAAGGCCCGGCCCATCCGCACCGCTTTGCAGCTATGCTTCCCTTCCATCACCGGCCAGTCGCGCAATTCCACCGGCAAAGGGCCGAGCGTCGCGACGGCCTCCAGCAGATCCTCTTCCGGCCGCAGCTTGAAAATAATGACCTGAGTCGGCCGGAATTGCTCTTGCAGGGAGTGCAGAATGTGATCGTAAACTTCATTTTCAGAAGTACACTGGGTGACGGCTTCGGAAAATCGTTTGAGGGCGGAGAGTTCTTCGCCCTCGTGGCGCAAAGCCTGAGTCATGCGGAGAAAACTCCCAGCCAGCGCGCCGAATTCGCCATCCGTATCAAGCGGCAAGGGAGATTGAAAATTCCCGTGGCTGACTCGCTCGGATGCCTCGATCATCTGCTGCACGGGAAGACTGATCGCGCGGCTCACAAGGCGGCCCAAAAGGAGGACCGCGCCGCCAAAAAACAGCAGCGTCAAAACGCTGAGCCAGAGCACGCGCCGCATGGCGCGCTGTGCGTCCCCGATCCCGCCCTCCGCCGCCGTCTGGTTTTGTTCCAGCACCCGCAACAGCGAATCCCGAATCTTCAGGAACTGCTGATCCTCATCCCTCTTGCCGGCATCCACTTGCGCGTCTCGGCTTCCCGGTCCTGTTGCATGCACGATTGCAACGCACTGCTGCTGCCACTTGGCGATCTGCCTCCCAATCTCTTCGAGCGCCGCCATTTGGGCAGGATTGGATGACCCGAGGGCGCGGAGGGCGTCAAAATCGTGGTCCAAAGCGTTTGCGGCCAACCGGTAAGCGTTTAAAGACGGGGCGTGCCCGGCCAGCAGGGAGTCTCGCACCACGCTGCGCATTTCCGTGGTGTGCTCCAAAAGCGCCTCCGTGCGCGCCACCCTTGCCTGGGCGTTTTTGACGGACTTCGTTGAAGCCGCCACCCTCCAATAACCATAGGAAAAAAGGCCCACCAACAGGAGCATGGCAAACAGAGGAGGCAGGACCATTAGCAGGATATGATCGCGGATTTTAAGCTTGCTCAGTGAAAAACCCATCAATCCTTTTAACAACCTCTCCTATGCCGCCAACCGTAGCGCACTTGCCTTCCTGCGTCAACCGCTTCAACCCTGCCCCGACGGACGGTTCCGCGCCGGAGTTCAAGTTCCGTGAATGGCGCGCACGCTTGTCGTGCCGAAAGAGGCAGCCACAACTTCCCTTTTTCCATCCAGCCCTCCCCCCATAGCAGGTCAGGATCCGTGCGCGCAATCTCAAGCACTCCGAATAAGATTCTCGGAAGCTGGAATGAACAACATGAATGAAAAAGATGAGCGATTTGCCACGATCTATTCCCCAGCGGCTCCATATCCTCCAAGGCGAACGCGGCCCAGGCCGGATTTTCCGGGCCGTTGAGGGGTTCTGTCGTAAGATGCTTGAAGATGCGGGAAGTGTCGCGGCGGCGCCGTCAGCAATGGTGATGTCTTTTCAACCCCGCCGAACCACTACCACCAATACCGGCTGCCGCCCCGGCGAAAGTCGGCCCACACAAACAACCTGATTCCTAAATTGCGCCCAACCGACCTCAAGGCCTGAGCCGCAAACGGGCCACCGGCGGCCTGGCAACGTTCTCAGCGCTCCGGAGGCACGGCGGAAGGGGGATTTGCCGCGTTATCCTCGGCCAATTCCCGCGTCTGCACGGACGGCGACGCAACCGCCTTTTCGCCCTCGCGCCTTTCGCGGTACTCCATCGCCGCTCGAATGAACGCTTTGAACAGTGGGTGCGGGTTGAGCGGCCGCGACTTGAATTCCGGATGGAATTGGCACCCGAGAAACCAGGGATGGTCTCGAAACTCCACAATCTCGACATAGGTGCCGTCGGGCGTTTCGCCCGCAATCTCCAGCCCATGGGCCACCAGAGTCGTCTCATACTCGCGGTTGAATTCATAGCGATGGCGGTGCCGTTCGGAAATCTCTAACTGCCCGTAAGCCTGCTGGGCAAAAGAGCCTTCCTTCAGCCGAGCCGTCCAGGCGCCCAAGCGCATCGTTCCGCCAAGCTCATCGACCCCGCGTAATTCCCGGAGCTTGTAAATCACCCGGTGAGGCGTGGAAGGATCGAATTCCGAGCTATTCGCCCCCTCAAGGCCGCAGACGTTGCGGGCATATTCCATCACCGCGCACTGCATTCCAAGGCAAATCCCGAAAAAGGGCACCTTGCGCGTGCGGGCAAAGGTGATGCCCCGCAGCATTCCTGAAATGCCCCGCTTGCCGAACCCGCCCGGAACCAGGATTCCATCAAACTCTTCCAACTGTTCTTCCCACCGCTCGGCATCCAAGCCTTCCGCCTCAACCCAGACCACGTTCACCCGTACATCGTTGGCGATGCCCCCGTGCACAAGAGCCTCGTGCAAACTTTTGTAGGAGTCCTGGTATTCCACGTACTTTCCCACAATGCCGATGGAAATCTCCCGGCTGGGATGGCGAAGCCGGCTGACCAAATTCTTCCACTCGGTCATGTCGCACTCGCCCGCCGGCATATCGAGGCAGCGGAGGATCTGCACGTCCAGCCCTTCACCCCCAAGAACAATCGGCACTTCGTAGATATTGCCCACATCCTTGGCGGTGATCACGGCCTCGCGCGGCACGCTGCAAAAAAGGGCGATCTTGGCTTTCAATTCCGGAGAGAGGTAGCGGTCCGTCCGGCAGAGCAAAATATCAGGCTGGATACCGATTTCCCGCAGCTCCTTGACCGAGTGCTGCGTGGGCTTGGTCTTCAGTTCGCCGGCGGCGCCAATAAAGGGTACCAAGGTCACATGCACAAAAGCGACGCTGCCGGGAGCTTGCTCCTGCCGCATTTGCCGGATGGCCTCGAGGAAAGGCAGCGATTCAATGTCGCCCACTGTTCCTCCCACCTCGACGATGGCGACATCAACCTCCGAGGCGACCTTCCGGACCGCGGCTTTGATCTCGTCGGTCACGTGGGGAATCACCTGGACGGTTTTGCCCAGGTAGTCTCCGCGCCGCTCCTTGCTGATAATGGTTTCGTAGATTCGTCCCGCCGTGCAATTGTTCTCCCGCCGCATCCGGGCATGAGTGAATCGCTCGTAATGGCCAAGGTCGAGGTCGGTTTCCGCGCCGTCGTCGGTCACGTAGACTTCGCCGTGCTGAAACGGACTCATCGTTCCGGGATCGACATTCAAATAGGGATCAAACTTCAGCAGGTTGACTTTGAGGCCGCGGGCTTCCAGCAGGCATCCGATGGAAGCTGCGGCAAGACCCTTCCCTAGCGAACTCACCACTCCGCCGGTTACGAAGATATATTTGGCGCTCATGCCGCTCCTTTGAACAACTCTATTTTGTTTTTCGTTGTGCTCATGCACGTACGCTTGGAAGGCCGTCGTACCCGCCATTATGGGTTTACACGGGAAGCCTTGTCAATGACAAACCGGCAACAATCGGAGCGTTTCTTTTAGGTCGGGCGGATGTGCTAGAATAACTTTGGGTTCACTCAAGCGCACAAGTTAAAAGAAGGTTTGGAGCCTTGGGTAAGGACCTGAGGAAGGTGCGTGGATGTCGAGTCACACTAGGTGGCGCGCACTTCGGGTGGGGCTGGCTCTGCTTGCCGTATGGGGCGTCAGCAGTACGCTGAATCCGGCCTTTTCTGCAAACAGAAAAGACAATTCGCGTCCCAACAAAGACGACCAAACCACCAACATCGTCGTCCGTCGGCCGACCATCCCTTCGACGCCCATCCATGTGAATGTTGACAGGGTGATGGTTCCGGTGACGGTTACCGACCCTTATGGCCGCATCGTAACGGGCCTTGATCAGGACAACTTTCAGGTGTTTGACGACAAGGTGCGGCAGAAAATCCTGTCCTTCTCAAGCGAAGACGCTCCGATCGCGGTCGGCATGATTTTTGACACCAGTGGTTCGATGTCGGACAAAATTCAGAAATCGAAGGAGGCAGCGCTTCAGTTCTTTAAGACATCTAACCCCGAGGATCAATTTATGCTGGTCACCTTTAACAACCGGCCATATCTGCTTTCAAATTTGACGTCCAACTACGAAAACCTGCTGGACCGGTTGCTTTTTGTGAAGTCCGGCGGAAGAACCTCTTTGCTGGACGCAATCTATCTGGGGCTTGCGGATATGAGGAAGTCGGTCACCAGCCGGAAGGCGTTATTGGTGATCTCGGACGGCGGCGACAACCACAGCCGCTACACGTCGCGCGATATCAAAAGGGCGGTCAAGGAATCCGACGTCCAGATTTATTGCGTGGGCATTTTTGAGGGCCCCGCCGGGCGGACGCGGACGCCCGAAGAGGCTGCTGGCCCAAGCTTGCTCGCTGAATTAGCCACGATTTCAGGCGGCCGGATGTTCAGCGTCGAGAGTCCTGACGAGTTGCCGGATATTGCGGAGAAAATTTCCATTGAACTCCGCAATCAATACGTCATCGCTTATAATCCTTCCAACCTTGTGCGCGACGGGCGCTGGCGGCGCATCAAAGTCAAGCTTCACCCGCCTCGCGGGCTGCCACCCCTGCAAGTTTACGCGCGGACCGGATATTATGCTCCTACTCAATAAGCAGGCATTTGTACCGCGCAACATGCGCGCAGCCATATTCCTCAGTTTTTTGGCTTTTGTAACGGTAACGGCTCCCTTGCTTGCGCAAGGGTTGAAGCCGGGCAATTCCAACACGCCGCAACCCAGGAAACAAGGCAACCAGTACAAAATCAATGTCAACGTAAACCTGGTGGTTCTCCACGCAACCGTTCTGGACAAAAAAGGAAATATGGTCAACAACCTTACGAAGAACGATTTTCGCGTGCTCGAGGACGGCCAGCCGCAACAATTAGCCGTGTTCAGCCACGCCGACATCCCGGTCACGATGGGGATCGACATTGACGACAGCGGCAGCATGCGGGACAAGCGGCCCTCGGTCAGCGCGGCGGCTTTGACCTTCGTCAAGACCTCCAACCCGGACGACCAGGTGTTTGTCGTCAACTTCAACGACGTCTACTACCTGGACACTCCCGGAAATTTCGCCTCCAACATGGAAGAACTGAAAGCGGCCTTAAGCAAGATTGATTCCCGCGGCGGCACCGCGCTCTATGACGCTGTTTACGCCTCGCTTGACCATCTAAAGCTGGGCAACCGCGACAAGAAGGTTCTGCTGGTCATCACCGACGGCGAAGACAACGCCAGCCGCTATTCATTTGCTGAACTGCTGAAGTACGCCCAAAAATCGAACGCGGTTATCTACTGCATTGGATTGCTGGGCGAGGAGCATCCGGGCGGGCTGTTCAGGCTCCACGGAGGCGAAGCCAAGCGAGCGTCCAAGGTTTTAAAAGAACTCGCCCAAGCCACGGGCGGACAAGCCTATTTCCCCAGATTGCTCGACGAGGTTGAGCCCACTTGCGTCCGGATCGCTCGCGATATCCGAGACCAATATACCCTGGGATATTATCCGACGAACCAGCACAAGGACGGCACTTTCAGAAGGGTCCAAGTGGAACTCGTTGGGCGGTCCGCCCACGATCATTACCAAGTTCGAACTCGCCCCGGTTATTACGCTCCCAAGGCCGGAGAGCAAACGGTTGCCGCGGGACGGTAGCCGCGCGCTCTACAATCGTGGCTCGACCTGCCAGATCCTCTTTGGGGCGCTGGTCCGCTCATCGACACGCTTCGATCGAGCCATTCCCCTGGACGGACGTGGTCATACAGGTTCAGTCTGCCTTGCATCAGGGCCCCGGCCAAAGTACACTCCTTTCCCGTGAAATCAATGACACAACCGGAAAACAAACTGAAAAGAGCTGAGTGGAAACTCGCGGCAATTGTTTTCGGCGTTGCGGCTGCCGTTCTGTGGTGGCTGGTGGCCCAGCGTTTTTTTCTTACCCTTGACGAAGGCATCTACCTTGCGGGCGCCGAACGCATCCTTCACGGCCAGGTTCCCTATCGTGATTTTTTCGTGCTTACAGGTCCCGGGAGTTTCTGGATTCACGCCGCCCTGTTGAAAATGCTGGGGCCGACCCTGGCCCACGCCAGGCTGGCTTTGGTAATGGATTTGGCCTTCCTGACCGCAGCCGTTTATTGGCTCACAACCCGGCTGACCCGGCGGTGGTTCGCTCTTGGCGTGGCCTTCTTTTTCCTGGCGTTCGAAACCCGACCGCTTTTTCGGCTTTATACGAATCATCGCTGGGATAGCGGCGCCATCGCGATTCTGACGGTGGCTCTCGTCTTTTGGGGTACCGAGCAGCCTCGAGCCTTCTCCTTCTTCGCGGCAGGGCTGGCGGCCGCGCTCGCGGCCTGGATTACGCCCTCGATGCTGGCTCTGGTTGTGGTTCTGGGAATCTGGCTGGCCATCAACAAGGAGTTAAGAAGCCAGTTGCCGCCCTACACGCTGGGATTGGGACTTTGCTCGATTGCCGCCGGAGGAGTCTTATTTTTCGAGGGCGGCCTCGTTCCGATGTTCCATGATTTGCTGTGGACGTCCACCCATTATCCCGCGGCCAATCGCGTCCTTTACGGATACGGAGCCATCCCGCCCGGAGGCTTTGCCGCCTTTTTTGCCGGAGCATCGCTCAGCCAATCCCTGGCGCGGACGACGGGCCTCCTGTCCGTGGTCTTGCCCCCGCTCCTGCCGCTGGCAGTTTACTTTGCGTGGCTGATCCGCCGCTGGCGCGCCCCCGAGTTCGACCAGCGGGAAAAACTGGCGACGCTGCTGGTAATGGCTTCCTTCGCGATGGTCATCTCGACTTACCCTCGCTGGTCAGCCGATCAGTTGCTGTTTATCGCTCCCATCTTCTACGTCCTGGCAGCCTATCTTTTCGATAGATTCCTGAAGCCTAAAACCTTGCGCGGGGCGGCCTTTGCATGCCTTCTGGGGCTGGGAATCTTGGCGCTCGCTTACTCCGTCCTCCAGGTCCACTCCGAGCCCAGCATTCGAACCCGGATAGGCCGCTTGCGAGCTGTTCCGGCCGACCAGGCTCTCGTCAAGTTTGTCAGCCGAAGGATTCATCCCGGGGATTCCCTGTTCGTTTATCCTTACCTGCCGATTGTCTACTTCCTGACCGGAGCCCGGAATCCCACTCGCTACTCTTTTTTGCAGCCTGGAATGATGGGCGCGCAAGAGGATTCAAAAGCGCTCGATGAGCTGCGCGCGCACCCGCCCGAGTGGATATTCTACTTCAAAATTCCGCCGGCGACTTTTCAGGGCATTTGGCCCAGCGCCAATCCCCAGGCCCTCGCGGAAACCTCCATTGACCAATACATCCGAGCACACTACCGCCCCGTGGGCGTTTTGCAACATCCAGTTGCGCAATTCTATATTCTGGCGCGGGACGAATAACCGGCGGAAACGCCTTCGAACTTTGGGGGGGGAGCGGCTATCGCCGCGAGGCAACAGGGATTAGTTTGCCTTTGCGGACGTAGAATTCCGCGCCCCTCCACCGCACGCGGTTTTGCGTAAAACTTACGGCCCAAACCACAAAGGCGACAGCGTCCCACAGCGGGATAAGCAACCACTTACGCCGCACCAAGGGATCCTTGAGCCCCCAGACTGCAACCGTCCATGCCATGGCAAGCCGTGTGATGAGGTATGCCCCGAGAAACACCCCCGCCCAAGACCAAGCCTGATGAAAGAGGGCCGCGGCAACCGCCCACGGCAATCCTTGTGACAGGATCCTCCCAAGGTGGCCCCGCGGACGGGAATTGCGAACACCCACAGCCCAGCGCAACTGGTGCTTAAAGAAACCGAGAGCCCCCGCTGAAGGAGGAACGGTCCACACCGTATAGGGAATCAGTTCAACCCGGTGTCCCTTCGCGGCAATGCGGTTTCCCAGTTCGTAATCGTCCGAAAAGGAATCAGCCATCGCCTCAAAGCCCCCGATTTCCGCCAGCGCCTCCGCTCGAACGGCCATCGTCGCCCCCAGCGCAAATTTGACCCCTTCCAACCGACGCGCTACCAGGACACCCGGGAAAAAGTCCGACGCCACGCCAATCGCCTCAAGTTCCGGACCCAAGCGCGGCTCCGGTTTTACCAGGTACGGACAGGTGACGGCCCCCACGGCGGGGTTTCGAAACGGGGATACAACAGCCCGCAGGTAATCGGGCGCGACGCGGATGTCGCCGTCGCTCACCACCAGGATTTTATAACGGGCTTCCCGCGCCAGGCGGCACAGCTTGCGGACCTTGTCGTTGGACCCGATGAACGTGGAGCCGATCAGCAGCCGAATGGATCGGTGGGGAAAATCCTGAATGAGCTTTTCGATGACGGGCACGGCCGGGTCATCCGCATCGTTCACTGCAAATAGAATCTCGTATTCAGGATAGTCGAGGTTGCAGAAACTTGAAAAGTTCTCGTAGCTTTCCTGTTCCACGCCACGGACCGGTTTCAGCAGGCTTGCCGGAGGGAAAAACTCGGAATTTGATTTTGCGGGATTACGGAAATAACTCCAGGCAGCTAAGATTGCCGCGAAATAATAGAGCAGCGGGAATAAAGCGCCGATCGAAACCACCCATAACGCGACCAGTCGAAACATGCCGTCAACCTTCTACGCAGCACAAACAATTGCCACTCCAACACACACGATCAGGACCCCGATCCAACGCATCTTGTCGACGCGTTCTCCCAGAAGGAACTGCGCTCCCATCGCCCCTACAATATAACTGGAAGCCGTGGCGGGCACCACCAAACTGACGTTAGCCCAGGAAAGCAAGGCAAGCAATGAGAAAAACCCCACGGCCATCAGTCCAATTCCCAGCCACATCCAGCCGATTTGAAAAGACCGGCCAAGCGTCCTCGCCAAGTTGCGCGGGGTAAAACTCTTGACTTCACCCATCTGCTTCATTGCCATCGACAGCGAGATATCCCCTCCCTGCCCGGCCACAACGATGATTCCGATGAATAACGCAGTGCGCAAGGTCATCCGCTTTGCCTCGTGTCCGGATGAGTTCCGCCCACCAGGAAAACTCCCACGCAAATCAGCGCGATTCCCAGCCACCGGACGGGCGGAACGTGTTCGCCGAGAAAGAAATATCCCATCAAGGCCACCAGAACGTAGCCCAAAGCGGAAGCGGGCGAAACGTAACTGAAATCAGCCCACGAGAGGACAAGCAGGTAAGAGATGAAAAACAGAAGCAGCGCGGCAATCCCCAGCCAGACGCTTCCGCTGGTGAACGCCCTCATGAAAAAATGCAGAATGCCGTCGAACGACCAGACGTGGAGACCCCCCAGCTGCTTCATCCCGCGGCTGAGCAGGACGTCGCCCGAGGGGCCGAAAACGACCATCATCGCCAGCAAGACGTAGGTCTTGGTCCGCAGCGTTTTCCGTTCAGTCATGCACTGCCACAAGCTTTGATTCTAAGGGTTCGACGGCGGACCCGAGGCCAGATCGATTGCAGGCGCGGAAATCGTGGAGCGCTCTTGAGGATCCTTGTGGGCGAATTTCAAGCGCTCGCCCCGCAGACGGAGAAATTGCACCGCCTCGTGATAGAGCCGTTTGCGCTCGTTCGAATCCCATAAGGCTTTGCGCATGATGCGCCACGCCACCCGCGGGCGGAAATAGTATTCGTCGTAAAAACGGTTGACGGAAGCCATCATCTGCTCGAGCCCGAGGCCCGGGTACTCAAGGTGCGGCAACTGGTGCCCATTGGCGTCGGACATGGGCTGGTCGGCCAGATAGGAGCTTTCAAGCATCTGACCGTACAATTCCGTTCCCGGGTAGGCGTGAGCGATGGAAACCTGAATGGTCTCGGTATCAAGTTCCTTCGCGAAATCAATGGTCCGCTGAATAGTTTCGGGAGTTTCCCCCGGAAGTCCGATAATGAAATCACCGTGAATCGCGATGCCAACCTTCTTGCAGTTTTTTGCAAAGGTGCGCGCCATTTCGAGAGTGGCGCCTTTTTTGATGTTCTTCAGAATCTGAGCGTCGCCCGATTCAAAACCCACAATGAACAAGCGGGCGCCGGCGTCGGCCATGGCCTTCAGCGTTTCATAGTCGCTATGGACGCGAGCCGTGCAGGACCACCGGAACCCCAACGGCTTGAACCGCTTGCACAGCTCCAACACCCGCTCTTTGCGAATGTTGAAGGTGTCGTCGTCAAAAAAGAATTCTTTCGCTTGAGGAAACAGTTTGAGGGCCTGGCCCACTTCCGCCGCCATGTTGTCGGCTGAACGCACCCGCCAGGCGTGTCCCGAGAGCGTCTGGGGCCACAGGCAGAAGGTGCAAAGGGCGGGGCATCCCCGCGATGAATAGAAGGCCACAAAGGGATGGAGCAGAAAAGGCACGTTGTAGTTCTCAATCACCAGATCGCGCTTATAGACTTCCGTCGCAAAGGGCAGGCGGTCCAAATCCGCCGTCTGCAACTCCGGCCGGGGCGGGTTGTTGACAACCTTTCCACCCTTGAGATAGGTGGCCCCTAGAATTTCACTGAGGGGCTTGCCTTGCGCAAACTCAACCACGGCGTAATCGAATTCGCCGCGAACCACAAAGTCGATATCTTCGCTCGCCAGCAGGCTCTCCGTAGGCTTCACCTGGACCGGCGGCCCCACAAACGCCACCTTCAAGTCCGGCTTGGCCTCTTTCATCATGCGAATCAGACGCAGGTCGTTCTGGAAACCAACGTGTGAGGTGAAAAGAACCACAAACTCGTAATCACGCGAGATCGTCACCGTCTGTTCGGGAGTAATTTTGTGAGGCGCGGCGTCAAGAAGGCGGCTTCCAGGCAACATGCCCGCAGGGTAAGCTAGCCAAACCGGATACCAGTAGGATTCAATTTCACGCGTGGCTGGCCAGCGCGAGCTCGCACCGCCATCGAACCCCTCGAAGCTTGGAGGATTCAACAACAGCGTTTTCATGACAGACGGCATAGAAACTCCCTTCGTCGTTCTGTTTCACAGGTGCAATAGAATGATCCGGACGCCCACATCGATCCTATTGTACATGAAACAGATAGTATCGGTCATCTTAACATGCCTTCCGATAAGAGGCTCTGAAAGGATGAAAGCGTTGCCTGTGGCACGGCTTTTGGCGTTCTAAGGAGAATTGGGCGACTTGCCTTCCCGGCGCTTCTGATAGCGTATCCTCTTAGTTTGATTCAAGCCGGTGCAGACCGTTTCGCGCCCTCTGATTGTCCGGGCTTAAGTTCAAGGCAATCTTGTACTGCTGGATCGCCTGCTGCACTTGGCCCCAGTGCTCATAGATGCGCCCAAGCCAGTCATGAGCAGAGGCGTGGGGAGGAAAATCGTCGCGTTTAGGAGCCCGCGAGAGATATTCTTCAAAATCTCTTGAGGCTTCAGGCAATTCCCTGCCCTCGAGAACCCTCTCCACACCTCGGTAATACGCAAGGCGCAGATCGCCCGGCTCAATCAAGGAAACCGCGCGCACCACAGCTTCCAAATCTTCAGCGTTACCCTCGGATTCAAAGAAATCCGCCGCCTGGAAATAGGGTCCGGCGCTTTGGGGCTTCAACTTCAGTACCTGCCGGCAGTTTTGCGCCGCGAGATCGGGCCTGTCGAGTCCCTTCCAATAATCCGCGCGCGCCAGATAACCTTCCACGGGATTGCGGGAAGCAATGGCCTCCACCTGTTCCAAGGCCTTATCCTTGCTGCCTCCCAAAAACCAGGGAGCGTCCAGATAAAATTCCATCAGGTTGCGGCGGGCCTCAAGGTTGTTCGGGTCCAACTGCACGGCCGTTTGGAATTCCTGGCGAGCTTTTCTTGCAGCAAACAAGCTGCGTGTTTTCTCAGCTTTAAGCCCGTACGAACGCCCCAACCACAAGTGGGATTCGGACCAGTCGGGAGCGAGACTGACGGCTTGTCCTGCAAAGGTCAACGCACGCTCATAGTCTCCCATTTCCAGTGAACATCGGGCCATCCAGTAGTTCGCCTCAACATCCTTTGGGTTCTTTGCGAGAACCTTTTTAAGAATTTGAGAAGCTTCAACGTACTTTCCTGCATCTAACTCTTTTGCAATCTCCGGGTTTGAAGGATGGGAAATCGCTTCCGGTGCGCGTGCAGCCCGCATCGGCAGGCCAAGAGTGACGATGCACAACAGCACAGTACAGATTTTTGAGATTGAAGTTGTCATAAATGGATTGTGTAATATGCAGGGCCTATGTTGTTGGGACTTGAGGCAAGCCTCCGTAGTGGCAACAGTACATAAGATTCCCATTCTAGCAAAAATGCTGCGCGATAGGCGAGAAGCTTTTTTGAACCTTAAAAACCTCTCATGCGTTATGATGCATTCATGCGGGCGCCGGATACATCCAATCCGGACAGCACTAGGGTTATTGCGGTAGAAATTTCCGGGTAGGAACCGCCCGGACTGGACTACCGGTGGCGCGCCAGAAAGCACCGGTTATCTTGACGCTAAACGTATACCGTGCGAGGATTAACCTGCGGCTCCTATAGTAGGAAAGGACGATGACAACCTAATGAATATGAATTCTCCGGCTGAGAGCCTAACTTGTACAGAGCCGGGCACTCTTTTCCTGATGCGCCCACGAGGTTTTTGCGCCGGGGTTATCCGTGCCATTGACGTTGTGCGCATGGTGCTTGCCAAACTTGGCCCGCCGGTTTACGTCCGCAAAGAAATCGTTCATAACCGTTATGTAGTTGATGAGTTAGCCAGCCAAGGCGCCGTTTTTGTGGAAAGGCTCGACGAAGTTCCCGCCGGAGGCGTTGTGATTTTCAGCGCGCATGGAATTTCGCCGGAAGTGCGCGCGGAGGCCCGCGAGCGCCAACTGCGGGTAATCGACGCGACCTGTCCACTGGTTACAAAAGTTCATCTGGAAGTAATCCGTTACGCGCGGAAAAATTATACGATCGTGCTGATCGGCCACCGGCACCACGATGAGGTTATTGGGACTCTCGGCGAAGCGCCCGAAGCGATCCGGCTTATTTCCTCCGTGCAGGACGTTGATGCTCTTGCCATCCCCGATCCCAATCGGGTTGTTTACCTGACGCAAACCACCTTGAGCCTTGACGATACCGCGGAAATTGTCAGCCACTTGAAGCAGCGCTTTCCCGCCATTATCGGGCCTCCCGGCCAGGACATCTGCTACGCCACACAAAACCGCCAGATGGCGGTCAAAGCGGTGGCTCCAAAAACCGACGGAATTCTTGTGGTGGGAGCCCAGAACAGTTCAAACTCCAACCGCCTGGTTGAGGTTGCCCGGCGGGGCGGCACGGCAGCCTACCTGATTGGCAACGCCGGCGACATCCTGCCGGAGTGGATCCGCGGGCGGCGCAGGATTGGAGTTACGGCCGGAGCCTCCACCCCTGAAATTCTGGTTCGAGAAGTCGTCGAACGCCTAAAGGAATGGGGCTTTACGCGGGTTGAAGAAGTTGAGTGGGTTGAAGAAGACGTGCGTTTTGCGTTGCCTGCGGAGTTGCATGCTTAGGAATGGCAAGGGTATCGAAGGGTTGCCCGGGGGTCTCATGACACAGGAAGCGGAACTTGAACTGGAACCACCACAGCGCGAGCGTGCGTCGAGCCCGCCCGATCTAGATCTCGACGAGCGCCTTCAGTCGACTGTGGCCAGGGCCACCGACTACCTGCTCTCACTGCAGGCTCCCGACGGCTATTGGATCGGCGAATTAGAGGCCGATTCAACCCTAGAATCCGACTACATTTTTTTTCTCCACGTTCTCGGCGAGTTCGATCCCGGGCGCATCACGAAACTCGCCACCTATATTCGGCGCAGGCAGCTTGCCGACGGCGGGTGGAATATCTACGCTGGGGGCCCTTCTGAACTGAACGCCACGGTCAAGGCCTACGTGGCTCTCAAGCTTGCAGGCGATTCTCCGGACGCTCCGCACATGGCAGGCGCCCGCCACCGCGTCCATGAACTCGGCGGCCTGGAGCATACGAACTCCTACACGCGCTTTTATCTGGCCCTGGGCGGGGCGCTCGACTGGAAATATGTTCCCGCCATCCCGCCCGAACTGATGCTCCTGCCTCCCTGGTTTTACCTGAGCATCTATTCGGTTTCTTCCTGGACGCGCGCGATCGTGGCGCCGCTGACCATCCTCTATGCTTTAAAGCCGCAGTGGCCGATGCCGGCGAACGCCGACATCAAGGAACTTTTCCGGAACCCTTCCGAGCACATTCCCGCCTTCGATTGGGACCGCCGCGTGGTTACCTGGCGGAACCTCTTCCTGGCTTTGGACCGCCTATTCAAACTGCACGAAGCTCTTCCTTGGAAGCCTTTTCGCAAGGCCGCCATGGCTCGAGCTCAGCAGTGGCTTATCGACCATCTCGAGCGGACCGAAGGGCTGGGAGCTATCTTTCCCGCAATGATCAACTCCGTCTTTGCGCTTCTCGCCATGGGCTACCGGTCGGACGACCCGCTGACCGTGCGCGAAAAGAACCATCTCCGTTGCTTTGAGATCGAAGACGATCAGACAATTCGGCTCCAACCCTGTGTTTCCCCGGTTTGGGATACCGCGGTTGTTATGAATTCCCTATTGGAAGCGGGGCTTCCGGCGGATCATCCGGCCCTGGTTAAAGCGGCCCACTGGCTTCTGAAGTGTCAGGTTGTGGGCCCAGGCGATTGGCAGGTCAAAAACACAGAGGGCGAACCGGGCGGATGGGCCTTTGAATTCCGCAATGATTTCTACCCGGACGTGGATGACACAGCCTTTGTGTTGATGGCGCTTCGCCAAGTCGCTTACCCGGACCGCAGCCGCCTCGAGCACGCCCTCCGCTCCGGAATTCGATGGCTTCTCAGCATGCAAAACCGCGATGGTGGGTGGGGGGCCTTTGACCGGGACAACGACCACGGGATTTTGACCCGGATTCCGTTTGCCGACCACAACGCCATGATCGACCCCTCCACGGAGGACGTCACCTCGCGCGTTTTGGAATGTCTTGGACGGTTCGGTTGGTCGGCATCTCACCCAACGGTTCAACACGCCCTCGAATATCTTAAAAAAGAACAAACTTCCGAAGGGGCATGGTATGGCCGATGGGGGGTCAATTATATCTATGGAACCAGTGGCGTGCTCCGGATGCTCGAAGCCTTTGGGCTGGGAGATAACGTGGAAGCACGAAAGGGATCCGCTTGGCTTCGCGCCGTCCAGAATTCGGACGGAGGCTTTGGTGAAACGTGCGCCTCTTATGACGATCCTTCCCTTAAAGGACAAGGGCCCAGCACACCCTCGCAAACCGCGTGGGGACTCATTGGTTTGCTGGCGGCGGGAAACATTGACAGTCCTTCCGTGAACCGGGCGGTCCAGTACTTGCTGGACGGACAAAAAGAGGGTGGTTGCTGGGAAGAAACCATGTTTACGGGAACGGGTTTCCCAAGAGTTTTCTACCTCTGCTACCACTTGTATCGGGACACGTTTCCGCTGTATGCCCTGGCACGCTATCGGAATCTGCGACGTGGTGAAACGCAGGCGGAATTAATACGTTTTTCGCCCAACGAATTCCCATCCCAAAATGGGGATCGTAAACGAAACGGGAGGCTTAGATGAGATTTCCGCTCAGCTTAACAGCAAGCCTGAGCTCATACATTATGGGTAAACGTCTTCATCGAACGAAGAAGTTTCCTTTAGTCATGATGCTGGAGCCTCTGCACGCCTGCAACTTGACCTGTACCGGTTGCGGGCGAATCCGCGAATACAAAGACACGATCCGCGACAAGCTGACGGTGGAACAATGCTTGAGCGCCGTCGACGAATGCGGCGCCCCCATCGTATCGATCTGCGGTGGCGAGCCCATGATCTACCCTGAGCTCCCTCGATTGGTCAAACAGATCCTGGCCCGTAAAAAGCACATCTACCTGTGCACAAACGGAATGTTCCTTCAGAAAAAGCTCAAGGAGTACAAGCCGACATCCCGTTTTTTCTTTAACGTGCACCTCGACGGAATGGAAGAGACCCATGACCTATGCGTCGAGCGCAAAGGCGTTTTCCGCGAGGCCGTAGAAGGCATTAAGGCGGCAAAGGCGGCCGGTTTCCAGGTGTGCACAAACACAACGATTTACAAGCAAACCGATCTAAAGGAAATCGCTGAATTGTATGAGTATATGCGCACCCTTGGGGTTGACGGCCACATGCTCTCTCCTTCCTATTCCTATCTTGCCGTCCAAACCAAGGAAATCTTCATGTCCCGCCAGGAAGTGGAGGAAAAGTTTCGTCTGGCTACCCAACTCCTCGAACAGTACAGCTTGATGACCTCGCCAATCTATCTTGAATTCTTGCGCGGCGAGCGCGACCTGATGTGCACGGCATGGGGAAATCCGACGTACAACCCGAGGGGATGGAAAGGACCGTGCTACTTAATTACTGACCAGCACCACGCCACCTTCAAGGAATTCATCGAAAAGACTCCTTGGGAAAAATACGGGCGCGGACGCGATCCGAGATGTGAAGATTGCATGGTGCACGTCGGCTATGAACCGTCAGCGGTGATTGGCTCAAATCGAACTTTGCCGGATACCTGGAAGCTGCTGAAATGGCAACTCGCAGGAATGAGAAACACAAAAAACGGCAAGCACACCAACCATAACGGGAACGGGAACGGGCACGCAGGATGACCTGTCTTGTCACCGGGGCAAACGGATTTGTGGGCAGCCATCTGGCCCGGACACTGATCGAGCACGGAGATCAGGTGCGGGTTCTGGTTCGCCCCGAGAGCGACGTGCGCGCACTTGAAGGCCTGTCGGTGGATATTGCTTATGGTGATTTGCGCGACCCGGCGGCACTCGCGCCCGCCGTCCGCGGCGTAAAACGCGTCTTTCACGCCGCAGCCGACTATCGTTTGTGGGCGTCCCGCCCCCAGGAGATTTACGACACCAACGTTCGAGGGACGCAGAACCTTTTGGAGGCTGCACGGCGCGAAGGCGTTGAACGCTTTATCTACACAAGCAGTGTTGCAACCATCGCGGTTGAACGACCCAGCGGCCTGCCCAATGAAGAGACTGAAACCGAGCTTAGCGAAATGGTCGGCCATTACAAACGCTCCAAATACTTGGCCGAACAGGAGGCCTTGCGCGCCGCACAAGATGGCTTTCCAGTTATTGTGGTCAATCCCACAACGCCCGTCGGTCCCGGTGACTGGAAGCCGACGCCAACGGGGCGCATCATTCTGGATTTTCTCAATGGACGGATGCCCGCATACCTGCAAACAGGGCTGAACCTGGTGCCGGTGGAAGATGTGGCCACCGGCCATTGGCTGGCTGCCGAGCGCGGTCGGATCGGCGAGCGCTATATCCTGGGCAGCCGCAATTTGATGCTCAAAGAAATCCTCGATATGCTCGCCGCAATCACAGGACTTCCGAGTCCGTGGGTGAGATTGCCGCATACGGTGGCCCTGGCATTCGGACACGCGGATCAACTTCTTTCGCGCCTGCTGGATCGTCCGCCACGAATCCCGCTCGAAGGGGTTCGGATGGCCCGCCATAAGATGTTCGTGGACGGTTCCAAGGCGCAGCGCGAGCTCGGTTTTGAGCCAGGTTCGGTGGAAGTCGCCCTTGAACGGGCCGTTAATTGGTATCGGCACAATCACTACGCTCCCGGCGGCAGCCCACGGGAGACAAAATATAGCGTGGCAGCGTAAGAGCGATGAAGATCGTTGTAACTTTCGCGGTGGATTGGGAGCTCCGGCCTTGGCGCAAGCTTCGTTTCTTCCGATCCGATCCCAGTGACGGGCGGATCTTTCGGGCGCACTTGGGCGAAACCGAAATCTTGGCTATTCTGACGGGCGTTGGGCCGCAGAATGCAGTTCAGGCCCTTCGATCATGCCTTAAAGAATCCCCGGATCTTTGCATCGCCTCCGGCCTGGCAGGCGGACTTAAGAGCGAACATCGGTCAGGCGATATCTTGGCGGCGCGAACCGTTTGCCGAGAAACCGGCACCGCGTCCCTGGCCAGTAATGACAGCCTCTTCAACCAGGCCGTCGAGTGCGGCGCAAAGGCTGCCGGGCGATTTGTCTCGGTTGCCAAGGTAGTCCGGACAAGAAAAGGAAAGCTGCAGCTTGGAGCCCTTGCCGATGCGGTGGACATGGAGTCCTATGCCGTCATGGAGGAGATGCAGATTTGCGGCGTGCCTTCCGTGGCCATCCGGAGCGTCGCGGACGAGGTCGAACTGGAGTTAATGTGCGACTTTGACCGCGCCCTCGACAATTCCGGACGGGTTCGCATGACCCAGGTCCTGGGGCAAGTTGCCCGCGCTCCCCAAGAGATATGGCCGCTTATTAAGTTCGGCATCGTAAGCTCGCGCGCCGCCGCCCGGCTAGCGCGATATTTGGACGCTTATATCAGCGTGCTGGAAGAAAGCAGGGCACGTCTCAACCTCTGTGCTCAGCAGATTGCAAAATGACGACTGTGGGAACGGAAATCGGTGCATCGTCTGTCGATAAGCCTCGCCAAGGCCATATGTGGGCGGGAGTCTACCGTGGCCAAGGCCGGGTTGTGGCGGAGGAGGTTCCTATTCCGGAGATCTCGGCGGGCGAAGTTCTGGTGCGTGTTGCCGCCTGCGGAATCTGCGGCACTGATATCAAAAAGATCAAACAAGGTTTTCTGCCGCCACCCCAGATTTTCGGCCATGAAATCGCCGGGACAGTGGTGGCTGTAGGCGCAAAAGTCGGGCAGTGGCGGCCCGGCGATCGCGTCTTGAGCTTTCACCATATCCCCTGCGGCAAGTGCTTCTATTGCGACCAGAAATTATTTTCCCAGTGTGCAACTTACAAGAAGGTTGGAGTTACAAGCGGGTTTCGTCCAAGCGGCGGCGGGTTTGCCCAGTATGTGCGCGTTATGGACTGGATTGCGGAGCGAGGGATGATTGCAATTCCCTCCGGCGTCAGCTTCGAGGAGGCGGTTTTCGTCGAGCCCTTGAACACCTGCATGAAGGCCATCGAGAAAGCTCGCGTCCAACCGGAAGAGAATGTTTTAGTCATCGGGCAGGGACCGATCGGACTTCTGCTCATGCTGCTTGCTCGCCACGCGGGTGCTCGGGTATTTACAAGTGATCCGATGCCTGCGCGCCGTCAAAAGAGTGTTGCCCTGGGGGCAGAAGCATCCTTTGATCCCCGAAAAGGTAATCTGGCAGATGAGCTTCTCGCTTGCACTTCCGGGCGAGGCGCCGACGCCGTGCTGGTCGGCGCTCCGCAGCGCGAGCTCCTGGAGCAGGCCCTCACCCTGGTCCGGCCCGGAGGGCGAGTCCTTTTATTCGCCTACAACGATCCACTTATGAGGGTGGAATTCCCTGCCTCGGCAGTCGGCATCGAAGAAAAGGAGATTTTAGGAAGCTACAGTGCCTCGTTCGACATGCAGGAAGAATCCGCCCGTCTTGTTTTTCAACGTGTTCTCCCGGTTCGGGAATTAATCTCACACCGTTTTCCGCTCTCGGAGATTGAAGAGGCTTTAGATTTAGCGGCTCATCCAACGGATGGGTCATTAAAAATCATATTGGTGCCCTAATGGATACACATCTTGACGGTGATATGAGTGCCGCGGTTCTCTATGGCCGCGAAGATTTAAAAATTGAACGCATCCCCATCCCCAATCTTGGCGCAGATGAGGTTCTTGTTCGCGTCAAGGTGGCATTGACTTGCGGTACGGACCTAAAGGTCTGGCGGCAGGGCTATCACGCCCGCATGATCGTCCCGCCCGCGGTTTTTGGCCATGAACTCTCAGGCGTGGTTGAGGCCGTCGGCAGCGAGGTCCAGAATGGCCTGCGACCCGGCACATGGGTGGTTCCGGCAAATTCCGCTCCCTGCAATGAATGCGTCTTTTGCCGAAAAGGACAGTCCAATCTCTGCGAGGCGCTCCTGTTCAACAACGGCGCCTACGCCGAATATATCCGTATTCCCGGCCGCATCGTCCGGGCGAACACTTTAGAAATCCCTCCTCACGTCTCGTTTCAGGACGCTGCACTTGTCGAGCCTCTGGCGTGCATTCTGCGCGGGATCGAAGAGACCGGAATTCAATCCGGCCATACCGCCGTGGTTATTGGTTGCGGACCGATTGGCTTGAAGTTCATTCGAATCCTCTCGGGCCAGGGAGTCCGGGTGGTGGCCTTAGGCAAGAGGAAAAGCCAGATCCGGTCTGCGGAACGCCTGGGTGCCATGGCCGCCTTCGACGTATCCGAGCAGACGAATCCAGTCCACGCTGTCCGCCAACTTACGGAAGGCGGGCACGGCGCTGACGCCGTCATCGAAGCCGTGGGAATTCCCCAAACATGGCAGTGGGCTGTACAGATGGTGCGGCGGGGTGGAACGGTCAACCTGTTTGGAGGCTGCCCGCGCGGCAGTCATGTGGAGTTTGATCCCTCCGTTCTGCACTACTCTGAGATTACGATCCGATCCACATTCCATCACACCCCGCGGTTTATCCGCAAAGCTCTTGATACCGTCGCGCGCGGAGAGGTCCGCGCTTCAGACTTTGTCACCGGTGAAATTCCACTCCATGAACTGCCGCGCTTCTTCCAAAGTATGAAAAATCGGAACGGGGAACTCAAGGCAGCTGTGATTCCATAAGAGCGATTCGCACCCATTCAGCAAGCTTGCCCCCAAAACAGGCCCGCAACCGGGCCTGTTCTTGTTCCAGGTTCATATTCTTGCCGCCCCCAACTCGGGTGACTCCTTTCATTCAACATCCCTAACCGCTTTCCCTTTGTGAGCGCACCTCCTTCTGTGTTACCCTTCCCGGACATCAAAGGTCGATGGGCGGAACAGAATTCAATGCGAGAATATATCAAGGTCTTTGTGATTGTGGCAGGTTTGGTCCCTATCGTAGTGCTTGCAATTGTTTCCATGATGGGAGCCGCGCAATTGGTCATTAGACTCTGGCATGGACAGGATGATGCATGGCTCGCCATCCTTTGCGTGGTCGGCCTCGCTGAAGTCCTGGGATACTCTTGGTGGGGAACACGACGAAGGCATCCGATGTAAAACCCATTTCGACCAGACATTCATTTTCTGAGCATCCAATCGGCATGCAAACGATGAACCAACTGCTGCCCTATCCCATTGAATACACATGCAATGATAGGCAATTCCAAAGCGCAAACATGACGACTTCCGCCTTCCCTCAGTCAAAGTATAAATGAGCTATTAATACACTAGTTCTTGCTCAAACTGAGTTCCCGATATATGCTAAGGTGAGTTTTGGTCGGGCGCAATAAAGAACCGATCAGTGCAATCCGCCGCGCACGACGAACGCCGTCAAGGCAGATACGGAAATGCAGATCCGGTTTTTCCTGGTTCCAGGAGGGGGCTCCATCTGAGGGAAAAACTCCAACTCAAAGGAGATTGACTAATGGCAGCCTCTTTGATTAAAACCAATGCAGATTCTTCGATAGGCCGACGGTCAAGAGATTCCTTCATTAATTACAGGCTGCTCCTGCGAGGAGGAGAGCTAATCCTACTGGTAGCTCTCGGAGTGGCTTGTGCTTTCGCTCAAGCGGCCGTCGAATACGGCTCAGCAACCTCCGGCATCTCCGGGAGCATGAGCGGCATCAACGTGATGAATAAAGCAAAATTCCCAACCGCGCCGAGCGAGAGGCCTACGGTTATCCAGAGCAAGCCATCGAATGCCAAGGCGACAAAGTTTATTGATGACTCCCTGATCGACGGCTCGGTCAAGGCCAATCGCCAGACTCTCGAAGCCCACGCCGGCAAGGACGCCGGAAAGCTCATGTTGCGGTCTGTTCCCAACCGCGCCTACGTGCGTGTCAATGGAAAGATCGTCGGGCGAACCCCTTTACTTCTCGTCATCTCACCCGGCGAATATAAGTTAGCGATGGATGGCACACGCATGGACCACGCAGAGCGGGAAGTCGACCTCCTTCCCCGTGAGACGCGCGAATATACTCTAACCCTGAAAGCCCGCTATCCAACTCAGGTTCAGGTCCAAATACATTGAAGAGCTAGTCAGCGGGTGGGGAGTTTATCATGGGTGGATTCGGATATGACCGTCAAGTCTTTGTTAAATCCAAGCAAACAGCCACATCTCCCTCTCCATCGCGTTCGCCCTTGCCTGGAGCGCTTGTCCTAATCGTTGTGGCAGCCTTGGGAGCCCTTGCAGCCTATCGATACATTAAGGCCGGCGGACTTTCAAATACCGCCGTGAGCAGCAATACACAGGTGGTGCAACTTCGACACAAGATTGAGCTCATGCAAGCCAGAATTGACGAGCTTGAGAAAAAACGCAGACCCTCAGTAACCACCCACACTGAGGAAGCGAAAAGTATATCCAAGCCACAACCCAAGGCAGCCCCTGTCTTGTCCGCGGAACTCGCTCACCGTCCGCTGGCCCATGCGGCTGACGCACCCGTTCCAAAGCCTGTGGTCGCCGCTTCTCCCCAACCCAAGCACTCCCCTCAAATCCAATCGGCAACGACGGCAAAACCCGACCCGGGCTTGAAGCTGCTGCAGGGTAACCTAAGCGCAAGCCATCAAGAATGGGAGGCAACTGTCAATCGCTTGGGTAACGTGGTTGGCGAACTTGATACGCAACGGAACCAGGTTGCGCAGAACCAGAACGCCGTCAACCAGCTCTTGCAGATTACGCGCCGAACGGGAATACCTTTCAGCTTGAAGAAACAATCGCGGTTCGAGCGTGTGGGCCCGATCTCCATAAAGCTTGCCAGAACCAACGTGCAGAATCAGCGCTATACCCTTCGCCTCATCGTGGATGACAAATCGGTTGAACTCAAAGACCGGGCCTTGAATGAGGTCATCCAGTTCTATACGCAGCGCAGCCAGTTCCCTGTGGAGCTTGTCGTATCCGACATCACAAGAGGACATGTTTCGGGAATGCTGGCTGTTCCTAACGACTTGGATACTAGAGACCAAAACTCCCAGGCGCAGGCAAGATAAACTCCGTTCGCCGTTGAGTTCCTCCGGCATGTTTTCCCATCATCGGGATTCCCGGGCTGACCGCTCCCTGTTGCTTCATTTTGACTTCTCCCTTCAGACTCTTCATAATTCACATCCTTAACGGTGAACAACCGCGTGGAACAGGAATTAACCCCAATAGGGAATGCGCATACTTCAAGCGCCTTTATGAAACCAGGAGAGCCAGCCCGTGCGAGTGACATTTAATATCAGAACTTTAGTCCTCCTTTTCTGCTTTATTTTTGTCCCTTCAGTACTGTCCCCGGCGATACGCGCCGAAATCGACCTCCGGCACCATCGTTGGCCCGCAAAGTGGATTGCCTGCCCGGACAGCCCGCATCAGGAATTCGGAGTCTACTATTTCCGAAAGTATTTTTCGCTTACCCGCAAGCCCCAGCACTTCATTGTCAGCGTGACCGGCGACAACCGCTACGAACTCTTTGTAAACGGGGTTCGCGTTCTGGAAGGGCCTGCGCGGGGAGATCTGTTCCACTGGCGTTACGCGACGATCGATATTGCTAAACATCTCCGTTCGGGCGCAAATGTGCTTGGGGCGATTGTATGGAACTTTGCTGAGCTTGCGCCCATGGCGCAAATGAGCAATGAGACCGGACTGCTTGTTCAGGGAGACAGCGCCCAAGAGGCGGTCGTGAACTCAAACTCGAGTTGGAAGTGCCGGGCCAGCCACGCCATTCAAATGATCCCCGTCAACCGTAAGCGCATTCCCTTTTACAGCGTCGTCGGTCCTGGCGAGCGATGGGATGGATCTAAAGTGCCCTGGGGTTGGCAGAATTTAGGATACAACGACTCCGACTGGCAGGCTGCCGCCACTCTAGGGCCGGCCGACCCCCGCGGAATCCAAGACAGTTCTTCCCGCTGGATGCTTGTACCAAGAAATATTCCCTTTATGGAGGAAAAACCCGAACGGCTTGTCCGTCTCGTGCGTGCGAAGGGAATTCAGGCAAGCGACAAATTCCTCCAGGGGCGCGCTCCCATTACCATTCCGGCAAACACTTCCGCCAGCCTGCTGTTCGACCAGACTTATGAAACAACCGCTTATCCGGAACTGCTGGTGAGTGGAGGCCGAGGGAGCACGCTTACCCTGACCTATGCGGAGGCGCTCTGGAAGGACGGCAGAAAAGGCAACCGGAACGTCACGGCTGGGAAAAAGATCGTCGGGTACCAAGATGTATTTCTTCCTGACGGTGGCAGCCACCGCTTGTTCCGGCCGCTCTGGTGGCGCACCTACCGCTATCTGCAGATCGATATTAAAACGGCGTCGGCCCCACTGGTTCTTAACGACTTTCAAGGCATGTTTACTGCCTATCCTTTGAAAATGCGCGCAAGTTTTGCGAGCGGCGATCCGGTGCTCGAAAAGATGTGGCAGGTGGGCTGGCGTACGGCCCGGCTGTGCGCTCATGAAACTTACATGGATTGCCCATACTACGAACAGCTTCAGTATGCCGGAGACACACGCATTCAGATCTTGATTTCACTCTACATGACAGGAGACGACCGGCTGGCGAAAAACGCCATCGAACTTCTCAACGATTCGCGGATTCCGGAAGGCATCACCGAAAGCCGCTATCCCTCGCACCTGCCGCAATTCATCCCGCCCTTTTCCCTCTTCTGGATTGACACGATGCACGACCTCTGGTGGTATCACGGCGACGCAAACTTTCTCCGCCAGTTCCTGCCGGGCATGCGGGACGTGCTGGGCTGGTTCGAACACCGGCTGGCCCCTACCGGACTGCTCGGGAAAATGGATTGGTGGAACTTTGTAGACTGGACAAAGAACTTTAAGGACGGCGTGCCTCCCATGGAAGTTCATGGGCAGTCTTCCATTCTTAGCCTGCAGTTTGCCGCGGCCTTGCGCGCCGCAGGTGACCTTGAATCGAGCTTCGGCAGCACAAGTCGAGCCGAATCTGACCGCGCTCTGGCTGCCAGAATCGCACACTCCGTCTATGCCACCTGCTGGAATCGATCGCGAGGCCTTTTGGCGGACACTCCCGCCCAAAAGAACTTCAGTCAGCATGCGAATATCCTCGGCGTCCTAACAGATGCCATTCCCATTGAGGAGCAGCAAAATGTGCTCCGACGCGTCTTGACGGATCCCTCGCTTACCCAGTGCTCTTACTATTTCCGATTCTATCTATTCCGTGCCATGGACAAAGCCGGGCTTGGCGACAGTTACCTGAGCCAACTTGGTCCGTGGCGCCGAATGCTCAAACTCGGTTTGACGACTTGGGCGGAGATGCCCGAGCCGACGCGCTCCGACTGCCACGCCTGGAGCGCTCATCCCAATTTCGATTTTCTGGCAACCGTTGCGGGGATCGATCCCGCCCAAGCGGGCTTCCGCCAAGTTTCAATCCAACCCCATTTGGGGCCTCTGACGCATCTTTCCGCCACCCTACCCGTCCCGCAGGGCGAGATCGATGTGCAGTTCCAACGGGATGGAAAAGCTCTGAATGCCCAAGTCTCGTTGCCGTCCGGTATGAGTGGGGAGTTTATTTGGTCAGGAGAAAAGGTGCCGCTTCATGCGGGATTGCAGCATTTAGAATTTCCGCGTTAAGGGGTGAAGCAGCGAAAAAAACATACGGAACAGCAGAAGCTGGCAGTTCCCCGCCTAGGATGCGGTTAACGACAATCAGGTTGATCAGTCGGTAACGCAAACGAGCTGTTTCGAACCAGAACGCTTATCAAACGTGCAGTGTCGAGAACACCTGCCCAAGGGGGTCTAATTCTCTCCCGCGCGCACAGCAACCGCTCGAGGACCTTTGGGACCGTTCTCTATCTCAAATTCGACCGCCTGTCCTTCTTGCAAAACGTCGAAGTTGAGTTCCCCAAGGCTGCTACGGTGGAAAAAGATTTCCTTTCCCTCCGCTGAACGGATAAACCCAAAACCCCGGTCCCGAATAACCTTCTTAATTGTCCCTTGCATAAACACCTCGCATTGAGGAAGGCAGGTTGTCTCCTGGGAAGTCTCAGTTGCACTCGCACCGCGGCACGTTTGCTCACCGAAAGGCATTCCCTCCTTCGCTTTGACTCCAATCTAACAGTGGCCGGAGGGTTTGTCAAACACGGCGCGCCCCCCCCGAGGCGTTACAGCTCTACGCTTACGGCAGGGTCGAAGCGGGATGGCAAGGACCGCGAACGAGGCTAAAACGGCCGATTATTGCCTTCCCGGGGGATTAAGGATCCAGCGGTTTTTCCGTAGAAATTCATCAATTATCGGAATGTCCTTGTTGCCGCAGGCGATCAGGCGGCAAAAGGTCTCAGCGGACCCAACGCCTGGGTTTTGTTGCGCAGCTTCGCAAAAGGCCGCCTGCGCGTCCCGCCTTTGCTTTTGCTGCCAGAGCTCGATCGATTGCAGTACCAGCATTGAAGCCGAGTGCGGGTTGGCGCCGAGCGCCAGCGCGCACTCAGCCAAGGACAACTCGATCTGGCGTTGTCGCCACATCACCAGCGCCATCACTCGATGCCCTTCTCCAGCCTGAGGGTTGCGGGCAATTATGGCCTGGGCCCCAGCCAGCGCGCCGGATTCGTCACCTTGCCGCAACAATAGGAGAGCCAGTTGCTCGCGCGCCGGGAGGAAGTCTCCATGCTCAGCCACAACGGCGGCCAGCATTTTCTTGGCGCGAGAGCTTTGCCCCCCTTCCATTAACAAGACTGCCAGATGATACCGGGCCTGCCAGTCGTCCGAATCAAGCGTCACTGCTTTTGCAAATAAAGCTTGCGCCTCCGCGCGTTCATGAGCTTTCGCAAGAAGTTCCGCCAGCGCCGCGTATGCCGGCTCAAGCTCAGGTGACACCTCGATGGCGCGCCGGAAACAGCTCTCGGCTTCCAGCGGCTTCTGTTGGAACAGGCGGAGTTGTCCCAGGCTAAGGTAGGCCGCGCCATTCTTGGGATTCTCTTGAAGCGCCTTCTGGTATTCAACCTCCGCCCGGTCTTCATCGTCGCTTGAAACCAGCGCGCGCGCCATCGCCACATGGGCAATTGAACGGTCCGAAGGGGAGCCCGCAAGGCCAATCGCCTGCTGCGCCTCGTTCTGCACCTGCTTTTTGTCCCCTGTCGCAAGGCTGAATTCGGCAAGGTCAAGACGCATTTTGAAGTTGCGAGGATCAAGCGCGACAGCCTCTTTAAATTCCTTCAGGGCAACAGCCTGGAAACCATCCGAACTGAGAGCTAGGGACTCCCCGCGCCGCCTCTCAGGGTGTTGGTAAAGATACCACGCAAGGTTGCCAAGGTCGTAATGGGCGATCGCCGACCCAGGATCAAGGTTTGCCGAGATGCGGAGCTCCCTCCAGGCGGACGCAGCGTCGTCTTCCCGCCAAAGGGCGAAGCCCAACCCCCGATGGGCAACTGCAACAGTGGGATCATTTTCAATCGCTTCTCGAAAAGCCGATGCTGCCGCCGCGTAATCCCCATGACGGAGCTGCTCGTCGCCTTGCTGAATCCATTCCTGAACTTTCGCAGACGACTGCGCCGGCCTCTGCGCTTCTGGCCGTCGAGGTACTTTGGCGGATGCTTGAGACGGCATCCTTCCGCATTCGGCGCCGAGACAGCCAAAAAGCAAAAGGATAATCGAAAGCCAGCCGCAAAGATCAAGCCTCGGCCGTGTCCGCTCTCTCAGCATGGAAGCCTCATGGAACGGCGCGAACCTGCCGCGGATTATGAATGATGATTTCAGCACGCCCGTTGTAGGAAGTTATTTCGCCGCGGATTTCCACTTTCCGTCCTTCCAGCGCAGACAGATTGCCGAATTGAGAACGGTCAGAAGCAAAGATGACGCTCGTGAAGGGGCACTTCCGGTAGTCCGCGCAAAAGTCCAGGAAGGTACTCCCGGAGCGCGACGTAAACACCCGCAGCACGCGGGCCGCCACACAGTTATTTTCCCCCGTGTGCTTGCCCGCGCTCTGCAAGTCAAGGCAACCGCTCTCCGGGCTCGATTGCGTGGTGCGTACCGCGTCAAGCCCCTTCGAATGGCGCATTCCCAAGCGATAGGCTACGGTCGCGATCAGGAGGAACAGCGCGCCCCCTGCCAGTATCGCCACTGCTGTTTGCCTTCTTGTCATGCTCTGTAAACACCGGCCTGCGCGGCATCGAAACGACGATGCAGCTTTCCGCCGTCGCGGAAAAGCCGCTACTCCCGCGCGTTCTAAATCCAGAGTATAGCAAAGACAACAACCATGAGGCGGAAAGGATGGAAAGGCATAACCACCCTTCCCGCATGCGGAGGCCTACCCGCTCCCTTGCTTTCTTGAGTTCCACAGCAGGCTATTCCAGTTTCCACCACCCGAATACGCCATGCGGGTCATGTTCAAAGTGATAGAGTTTGGCGACATGGATCTCAAACCTCTTCAGGGGGGAAAATTGATGAACTCCGAGAGCCAGAAAAGTTCCTAAAAGCGGTCCAATCCAATACACCCACCATCCATGCCAGTCACCTGAAATAACCGACGGTCCAAAACTGCGCGCAGGGTTCGTACTGGTGCCCGAAACAGGAGCCTCAAGGTAGACCATTGCCGCGTACAGGAAAGGAAAAAGCATGGGGGTATAGGGACGAAGACGACGGTGCCCGATAAAGATGAAAATGCCAACAATCAGGCAGAACGTCGTTATTATTTCACCGAAACAGGCCAACCAAGCGCTGTAGCCTAAACCGGGAAAAGTCGCGCCAAACTCAACGCTCTTTCCCATCTCGCCCCACATAAGCAGGGGCAAAGCTCCCAACAACCCGCCGCCGAGTTGGGCTAAAAAATAACCGAGGGCACGTCCACCCGTCATCTTCCGCTTTATCCAGAAAGCCAGCGTTACAACCGGGTTGATGTGCGCGCCGCTCACCTTGCCTACGGGGGAGACTGCAATGCCGCCCCCGATCGCCCCAAACAGAAAACCCGTGATCAGCCGCCGGACTCCTGCGTCCGGAACGAGTGTAGCCACCGGGCTTCCAACTCCAAAGTCGACAATGACAATGGATAGGCCAGCCGCAATAAGCAAGGCGGTGCCAATGAACTCCGAGAGGAAGAGCTTTCCGTACACCTTCACGACGCTACTCTCACTGGAGTTTGCAGCCGGCACTTTGAGTTAAAATATCCTTTCCGGAACAGCCCGCGATATCGAGTGCGCTAAGCTTGCTAATGAGGCGCAGGGCCTTCCGTCACCTGGACCAGATCGTTCGGCCGAATCCACTTCGCAAAAGCTTTCTCAACCTGACGGGCATTCAACTTGATGTATCGACGGGCCGCCACGATGGGTTCATCAAGAGGAAGTCCAATCGTCGCCCGGTAAATCAACCCGCTGGCAATGCTGCCAACACTCGATTCGCCGAGCGGAATCTCCCGCAGCAGCATCGCCTTTGCTTGCTGCAATTCGGCGGCAGTAACGGGCGTGGTCTGCATCTCTTTCAGATCGCGAATCACGATGGCGCGAGCTTTAGAAACGTTGGGTGGATCACAAGCGTAGTTCACCTCATAAAGTCCGCGCGTTTTGCCGATATTAAACGACGATGACACGTAATAGACCAGCCCCGCATTTTCCCGCAAGTCATGATAAAGACGGGTTGCGTAAAAGCCTCCTCCCAGAACGTGATTGCCCAGATCAAGCGCGTAGTAATCAGGATTGAAGCGATTGAGACCCAGCGTTTCAGCCAGGGTTGCGCTCACTTGGACGCGGCTCTTGTCCGGGACGGCAGTCACGGACGGCTGGTTGATGGGCACGGGAGGAAGGAGTGTAGCAGGCTTCGGTCCTGCGGCGTTCCAGCCGCCAAAATATTTCTCGATGACGGCTTTCGCCTGTTCAGAAGATATTTTGCCGATCACGACAATCGTCGTCAAATCCGGACGGAAGACGAGATGGTAATAATCCTTTACATCCGGAAGCGTCAAGGCGTTGACGGTCTCGGGAGTCGCCTGCCGCAAGGTCGGATCATTTTTCGGAAATAGCGCGGAATGCAGCGCGCGGCTGGTTAAGTAATCCGGACTCTGGAGCTGCCCAGCCACCGTCGCGGCCAGTTGTCTCTGGGTAATCTTAAAAGCTCTTTCAGGCAAGGCCGCGTGCAGTTCGTTATCCGCCAGCAGTTCAATACCTTGGTCCAGCCGCCCGCTAAGCACCTGGAGCGAAAAATCCGTTCCCGCAGATTCGTTGGCCCCGATGTCATCCAGCGCCTTCTGGAAGGCAATTCGATTGAGCGTCGTGGTCCCATATGAAAAGAGGTTGTCGAGTTCCCCTGACACCCCTTCCTGCCCCTTCGGGACTTCCAGATCAGAGTTGTTCTTGATATGCCCGTAGACACTTACCGTATCGCTGATATTTTCCGGCTGCACGATCAGCTTGATCCCATTGGGCAACATCATGACGGTGGGGTGCACGGTGGCCTTGGGGACCGAAAGCTGCTTCAGAGCGCGCTCCGCCCAGGCGGGCAATTCGACTTTTCCAACATGCTTGGGAGCAAAGGATTCCTGTCCGCCATACGATTTCGAGGAAATCGGTTTGCCGGAGGCCTCCGGCGTCAGGACCGCGGCAATTGTATTCGCCTTATGCAGATACTTTCTGGCCACGCGATCAACATCGGCAACCGTAACCTTCTGGATGGCTCGAACATCGTCCTCCGGCGACTGTCGCCCTTCAACTGCGAGCGCCGTTGACCACGCCATGGCCAACCCTGAAACAGAGTTCTTCTGGAATTCAGCGCTTGCGAGTTCATGACGTTTGGCGGCTGCGACCAGGTCAGGCGGAACTCCGTTTTTGACGTCCAAGGCCAGAACATTCTGAATTTCGTCCAGAAGTTTCTTCCCGTCGTCGCCTTTGGGGAATGCTCCCATCGCATAGCCCAATCCAGCGCCGGGCAAGGAATCGAGCGCGAAGCCCGCGTAAAGCGCCTTCCCTTCCGGCACAAGCGCGTAGAGGCTGCCACGCTGGCTGCTGAGGACGTCCGAAAGCACCTCTGAAGCTGCAAAATCAGGACTATCTGAACCCGGCATGCGGAAGGAAAGCACCGCCAGTCCATAGGGCAGGTCAGTACTTAAATTGAGCGTTTCCGCCTTTACCGGCTCGAGAGACACGGGAGCTTTCTGGGGAAGGCGCCTTGATGGGATCTCCGAAAAGAGCTTCTCGATCTCGCCCAGAGCCTGCTTGGGGTTAATATTTCCTACCACAACCAGAATGGCATTGTTCGGCGCATACCAGGTTTCATAGAACTTGTGGAGCATCGTTCCGGTGGTTTTGTTGAATGAAGGACGGGTTCCCAAGGCGTCGTGCGCATAGGGAGTTCCCCGAAACATGGCGGCGAGAAGCTTGGTATAGAAAACATATTCGGGATTGGAAAGATCCTGGGCCACTTCCTGTTCGATGGCACCGCGCTCCTGATCCCAAAGTTTTTCCGAGTCGAGAACGCCTCGCATTCGCATCGCTTCGATGTGCAGTGCAACATCCATGTCCGCGGCCGGCACCGTAAAGAAATACTGCGTGACCGTCTGCTGAGTATCAGCGTCGAACTGTCCTCCCATGGCCGCCGCAATATTCGCCAACTGGCCAGCGGAAAGCCCCGGGCTGCCACGGAACATCATGTGTTCCTGAGCGTGGGCCATGCCTGGAAAACCTTCCGGAGCCTCGTTTGAACCGACGCGATAATTTATTACCGTGGTAACCACCGGGGCCAGCGGGTTACGCACGATGACCACTTTCATGCCGTTTTTAAGGGTAGCCCGGAGAACACTCGAATCTTCGGCAGCCTTCGCCCTTTTTGATCCTACCCCCAGTAGCACGGCAAGAACCAGGAGAACGGGCAAGAGCGCTTCCTTGGTGGATCGGTAATATGTGTGATTAAGACAGTGATTCAGATTTACGGTTTTCATGTCACCGAAATGAATAGCCTGGCCTTCTTTCATCCTCTAATCCCCCGTTTTCTGTTAATCAATATGACTCCACCCTGGACGCCGGGCGATGTGAAAACACAACCGAGTTCCCGGCGTAGCTGGCGCAGAATATATCGATCTCCTTGCCGGCAACTGATCTCAATTTTCGACGATGGTTGTTCACGCGACTGGCAGACTAAAAGACCGAGTCCCTCCCAATCTATTGCTCGCTTCTACTATGGGTTCTTCCATCGCTGCTCACAAATTGATTAGATGCAAGGCGCAACGCGCCGCGCACACCTTCGCCCGGAATAAAATTGCCACCCGAATGTACGGTCTGATCCCCCATGGAGTAATCCCAGCAAGTGCTAACTCCGCTCAACGGATTTGTGGTAGATTAGTTTGTTGCAGCCCCGCCCGTTAACCGCAGGCGGCAACAGGTTCCGCTTATCGTTGCCACACGCAACAGCGCTTGAGCCCCGATAAAATGGGCCAATTCCAGCTTAATAGATATGGGCGCGAAAAAGCTATTCAAAATCATACTTGCTTCAACTCTTCCCGGCGCTTCTTGCATCCCGGCAGGTCACAGTTCTTCCGCCTTCGATAGCGCTCGAATGAACACCTTCAAGCGGCACTCACGACGCCTTCAGGCCGGCTCGGCAGCCGTGCGGAATAAGTGGCACTTAGAGAGGAATGAAAGCAAGTTTGTGATCTCAGTCACAAACCATGGTGACTTTGCTCACCGATACGATCTTTCGATTGTGCCTAAACTTCAAAAATAAGGAAGCTGCTTGCTTGGGGGTGTAGATGGGGAAATTGCATGACAAACTAGCGCAACAAATTCCTGGCCTGCGGGAAAAGGTCCATTCAATCATCAAGGAGCATGGCAGCACCGTCATTTCTGAAGTAACAGTCAGCCAGGCGTTCGGCGGCATGCGAGGTGTAAAGGGCTTGGTCTGTGATACCTCGGTGGTCGAGCCGGATCAAGGACTGATTATTCGTGGCATCCCAATTGGCCAGCTGACCCAGAAATTGCCGGAAGAGATTTTTTACCTCTTGCTGACAGGCGCACTTCCTGATGCCCAGGAATTGGCGAGTCTGCAAGGGGATCTCCGGCAGCGCGCCGCGGTTCCCTCCTACGTTTGGGATGTCCTGAAAGCCCTGCCATCCGATTCTCACCCGATGGCGATGTTCAGCACAGCCATCCTCGCCATGGAGCGTGACTCGGTATTTCGACGCCGGTACACGGAAGGCTTGCACAAGGAGGAGTACTGGGAAGCCGCTCTTGACGACTCCTTAACCTTGTTGGCCAGACTGCCCCAGATCGCTGCCGGAATCTATCGCATGCATGCCCACAAAGGCAATCCCCTTCCTTCAAATCCCAACCTCGACTGGGGAGGCGATTACGCCTCGATGCTTCACTTAGAGGACCCCGATGGGGAATTCAAGAACTATATCCGGCTCTACCTGACCTTGCACTGCGATCACGAGGGTGGCAATGTTAGCGCCTTCACTTGCCACACTGTCGGTTCAGCGTTGTCCGATCCTTTCTATGCCGTGTCAGCAGGAATGAACGGGTTGGCAGGCCCGCTTCATGGGCTTGCGAACCAGGAGGGCCTCCATTTCGTGCTGGAAATTCACAAGAAGTATAAAGGCGTGCCAACAGACGCCCAGTTGAGTGAGTACATTCGGGAAAGGCTTGAAGACGGCCGGGTTATTCCGGGTTATGGCCATGCGGTTCTTCGGGTCACCGATCCGCGTTTCACCGCTTTTCATGAGTTCGGCCTCCGCGTCTGCCCTGACGACGAAATCTTCAGGATCGTTGACCAACTGTTCCGCGTGACACCCGAAATCCTGAAGGAACACGCCAAGATCAAAGACCCCTGGCCGAATGTGGATGCGGGCTCCGGAGCCCTCCTCTATCTTTTTGGGCTGAAGGAGTTCGGCTACTATACGGTCTTATTCGGAGTGTCGAGAGCTCTTGGTATGTGCGCGCAACTGGTCCTGAATCGCGCGCTCGGGACTGCCATTACCCGACCCAAGTCCGTCAGCACTCCGTGGATCATGCAGGCCATAAGCAGCTCCGCGAAAAACGTCTGACGGAGGATGTCATGCTGGAAGCAAAGCTTCACCTGTCAACATTCCAAGGAAGCAGGCGGCAATTCATCGGGGAATCGGCCTCGGGTCACCGCGTCGTCATGGACGACGCGGAAGGAAACACGGGACCCAGACCAATCGAGTTTGCACTTCTGGCGCTTGGCGGCTGCACCGCTTTCGACGTCATCTCGATCCTGCGCAAGATGCGGCAACGGGTCAGCAGCTACGAAGTCGAGCTCAGCGCTGACCAGCGCACAGAACCTCCCTGCGTTTTTACCCGAGTCAACATTAAACACCGGTTGCACGGCCAGATCACCCCACAGGCCGCCCAAAAAGCGATTCATCTTTCTGAAACAAAGTACTGCTCCGTCGGAGCAATGATCGGGGAAACAGCTGAGATCACCAATACCTTTGAAATTATTCCTGAAAACGACCTTCCGCCCGAAGACAGCAGCGTTCCGTCCTTAATAGCTCCAATGTCGTCGTAGTCGTTTCCGAGCCGCTCCCGGCATCAAACAAATCACCGTCCACGATTACGAACGCTGTGTTTCATTGGCACAAAGCGCGAGTCGCAAGGTTTCCCTGGTGGGCACACGAACCCAAACAACTCCAGTGACTAGCATCGCACAAGACTGAAAAAAAAGGTGGCAGGCGTGGAGGGACTCGAACCCCCGACCCTCGGATTAGAAATCCGATGCTCTATCCGACTGAGCTACACGCCCAGAGCGCTCCTCATATGATATACCACGATCGACTATCCCGCATGAGATGCTTCAACTCCCTGCGCGGGATCACGTATTCCGACGGGAACTTAGTCTGATAAACAGGCGAGAAGGCAGGCTCTTCATAAGGCCGGACTGCTGTGAGCACCACGTCCGGGACAACCCGTCCCGGACCACTGGAATGCGGTTCACTTTACGAAAGCATAACTACGGGCGTAGATAATTATTTATTCGCAATCAGTACCAACGAATTGTATTCCCCCTGAACCCAGTCGGTTCTCCACTCGAAGGAGGTATTCCAAACCTCTGGGCGATTCCACATCTCACGAAGTTTCTCCCAGTAGACGGTACGCACGCCAGATTGGCTCGCTTCTTCGAGCCTGAAATCCGACGGAGGAGTACTCGGGAGACTAGACCCAAACGGGTAGCTCTTCTGAACGAACTCTACAGCAACATCCCAATAGGAACGGGCCACCTGCTCTTGCGCGGTCGCCTTCGTCGAGCCGAGGTCAGGACGGGTGTGGACAAAATCGGATGGAGCGGTAGCACGCAGGCGTTTTACAGGGCGAATCGACTCAAAGAAAAACACGCCGGCGAAGACCAGCAGCGCGATGAGCCATGCGTTGCTCCTTTGTCGCGGTTGCCGCCGCCTAGGCGCGACTCCATAAAGATCATTGATTGGAGAGTATTCAATTCGCATAATCTCACCACCTTCCTGGCACCGCAAGCTTTGCCTTGGACACAGTTCATTCGAGATGACTGCGGCGCCAAGGCGAAAATCCTCCGCAGAAGAAGCGCCGAGGACCCCGGGTAACCCTCGGCTTAGGAGAATGTGCACGAACTTGCACACACTTCAGTGCAAGCTTCATGCCAATCGCAACCTATTGAAAAAACAAGGCCGGCTTTCAACCGGGAGTGAAAAAAAATACCTACTTGGGTAAGAAACGATATGCCATCACACTGCTGGGTAGTAACTAGATGAACAACATAGCGTCTCCTTGAGGGCATCAAAACACCGGCGATCTCGCCTATCAGTCATAACCTGCCGGTCACATTAACTTATAAATCCCCCTATGTTTGGCGCTCTCGAAATCGGTTATCATATCCTTTTCTCTCCAACCTTGAAGGAGTTGGCAGACGACTTCGATTTCGGACTCATTGCTAACGACTCAAAAGGAGCGCTTACTATGAGCGAGGATCTGGACCGGAGAAGTTTCATCAAGTTATCGGGTTTGGGGACCGCCGCGATCGTACTTTCCCATCCGTCGAAGAGCATCTTCGCAACTGGGCCTGTACACGACGCGCTGAACTCCGCCCCGGGGCAATCGGGTGAGCCGTGGCCACCGGGAGCAAGCCAATATCGAGTGGACATGGTCGCCTACGCCCATATCGATGCTGTCTGGCTATGGCCGTGGTCTGAGGCGATGTCAGTGGTTCTAAGCACTTTCCGTTCCGCCCTGGATCATATGAAGCGAAATCCGGATTTTGCATTTACGGAAAGCTCAGCTGTGTTCTACAAATGGGTTGCTGACGTTGACCCTGAAATGCTTCAGGAAATTCGCCAGCGCGTCGATGAAGGCCGATGGGAAATCGCAGGCGGCTGGTGGGTGGAGCCGGACGTCAATATGCCCAATGGCGAATCATTGGCCCGCCAGGGCTTGTACGGCCAACGGTTCTTCAATCATCTTTTCGGCCGCCAGGCCACGGTGGGGTTTAATCCGGACTCCTTCGGTCACACCGGCACGCTTCCCCAAATTCTGCGGTTGCAGGAGATGACCGACTATGTTTTCATGCGCCCGGAAGAAAAATCCAAACCGTTGCCCTCGGATATATTCTGGTGGGAGTCGCCCGATGGAAGCCGGGTGCTAACCTACAGAATTCCCTTCAGCTACACCGATCCCGGCCAGGTCCGCAACCGCATCCAAAAAGTCATCGCTCTCAAAGAACCCACAAAGGACCTCATGGTCTTTTATGGCGCGGGTGACCACGGTGGCGGAGCAACGGATGAAAACCTGAAGTCGATTCAGAAAATTCGCGCCGAAGCCGGGGCGCCGGCCCTGGTCTACAGCACCCCCGACAAGTATTTCTCTGAAATCCGCGGCTTGAAGGGCCTGGATTTACCGGTAGTCCGACAGGATTTGCAGCATCACGCCGTCGGGTGTTACACAGCGGAATCCGGAATAAAAAAGGACAACCGTATCACCGAGATGGCGCTGACGACGGCTGAGAAGATTGCGAGCCTCGGTTCCGTTCTGTGGGGCTATGAATATCCACGGCGGGAATTCGACTCTGCCTGGCAGAAAGTGCTCTTCCAACAGTTTCACGACAGCCTGGCAGGGACTTCCCTTCCGGAGCACTACGTGCAGTCCCGCCAGGCTTACGGTTACGCCCGCGAGGTGGCAAACGAGGCGACTTTATTGTCGTTCGAAAGGCTGGTCTGGCAAATTCCCACCCGGGACCCACAGTCGGATTATCTGGTCGTCTTTAACCCGCACGCCTGGGCCACGAACCTGGATGTCGAGTACGACCTCGACTGGCGACCTGAAATACCATCGGAACTTACAGACGACCGGGGAAACAGAATCGCGCACCAGTGGGTTCAAGGGTCAACGATAGATAGGATCCGTCATACGCTGCTTTTCCAGGCTCCGCTTCCTGCCTTCGGCTACCAGCAGTTTCGCCTGAGAAAGACAACCTCCTCCGTCTCTGTGCCGTCAGTCCATGCCAGCACGCAAGCGCTTGAAAACGAGCATCTGCGCATTAGCTTCTCCCAGGACGGAACCATCGCCATCTTTGATAAAGACGCCCGTCAGGAAGTCTTTCAGGAACCCGAGGGGGGCTGTCGTGCCGTTGTTCTGGATGATCCGAGCGACACCTGGAGCCACGACGTCGTGTCATATAGCGATGCGGTGGGTGCTTTTGGCGGTGCGGAATTTCGAGTCCTGGAAGCCGGGCCTCTTCGTGGCCGGGTGCGGATGCGCACGCACTATGGCAAATCCAATCTGGAGACCGACTGGATTCTCTATGCCGGCAGCCGGACGATCGAGGCTCGTTGCAGCCTCGACTGGCACGAGCACCTGAAGATGCTGAAATTTTCATTTCCGGTCCAGGTCGAAGATCCCTGCGCCACTTATGAAACCGCCTTCGGATATATTGAACGCAAGACGAACGGGGATGAAAACCCCGGCCAGCGTTGGATTGATCTTACCGGAAAACGCGCGGGACGCGACTACGGTCTGGCCGTCATTAACGACGCGAAATACGGGTACAGCGTCCTCAATAACAACATGCGGATTTCGATCACCCGTGGAGCAGTATATGCCCAGCACCGCCCTCGCCGCGTGGAACCCGATAAGGAATATATCTGGCAGGACCAAGGCATTCAGACATTCCGCATGTGGCTGGCGCCTCATATCGGAAGTTGGCAGGAGGCTAAGGTTGTCCGGTTGGCAGAAGAATTTACGGCCCCGGTTCCTGTGCTTTACCAAGGCATCCACGGCGGCTCCAAACCATTGTCCGGTTCTTTCTTGTCTGTTAATCCTGGCAATGTGATAGTGTCCGCTCTCAAGAAGGCTGAAGACGGCAATGACTTGATACTCCGCTGCTATGAGACGGATGGCCGGGCAACTAAGGCCACGCTGAATCTGGCCTTTGTCCACCAGTCCTGGACGGGCAACTTCCGTCCCCTTGAAATCAAGACATTGCGAGTCCCCTCAGAAGGCGGGGAAATCCGCGAGGTCAACCTTCTTGAAAAATAAAATGCCGCCCCCTGTAGGGTAAACCTTACATCCCCCGGCAAGGAGATTTTGGCAATGAAAGAAAAAGTTTGGGTTGGAGTCGATATCGGCGGGACCAAAACCGCGGTTCTGCTTTCTTCATCCCCCCCGGTTGTCCTTGCGCGGAAGGAGTTCCCTACCCTGCCCGATCGAGGTCCGGCACGCGCTCTGAAAATGATCAAAGCCGGGATTCACAAAATTCTCAGCGAACAAGGATTGACGCATTCCGCCCTTCACGGAATCGGGGTGAGCTGTGGCAGCCCCATGGATCATAATGCAGGCATCATTCAATCTCCTCCTAATCTTCCTACCTGGGTCAATGTTCCGATCACCTCAATACTGGAAAAAGAATTTCACGCTCACTGTCAGCTTGAGAATGATGCCAATGCGGGAGCCGTAGCTGAACACCGCTATGGCGCGGGGCGCGGATGCCGGAATATGATCTTTCTAACCATGGGCACGGGTTTTGGAGCAGGCCTGATTGTCGAGGGTCGCCTTTATCACGGCGCCTCAGACCAGGCAGGGGAAATTGGGCACGTCCGCCTCACTCGCAGCGGTCCTATCGGATACAACAAGGCAGGATCGGTTGAAGGTTGGGTGAGCGGAGGCGGCATGGCGCAAGTGGCCCTGCGCGCGGTGGAATTGGCAAGGAAGAAGGGAAAGAAAACCTTGTTGGCCGCGTGCCTGAAGGATCAGCACACGATTACCGCTCGTGATGTGGGTCTGGCGGCCCAGCAGGGTGACACCTTGGCCAAGCAGATCATTCAGTCGACAGGCCGGAGGCTCGGTGAAGTGCTGGCGATCCTTGTCGATATCTTTAATCCGGACCGGATCGTCATTGGAGGGTTAGCCATGCGGTTGGGCGAAACCCTTCTGGTGCCCGCCCGGAAGATTGTCAAGCGCGAGGCGTTAGCGGCAGACGTATGCCAGATTGTGCCCGCAATTTTGGGCGAACAAATCGGTGACATCGCCGCCCTGTGTGTGGCAATGGGATTTTAAGGCGCGCGCAAATCCCTGCTTCAGCAATATTTGAAGATTTTCAACATCAGGCTCGTGCGGTTTGCGCCGAGGCATGGAGCCGCTCGTAAAGAACCTGCATGAGCACATGGAAGAGAATCATATGAACGTCCTCGGCTTGCTGCATGTCGTGGACGTTCGCCCACAAAGAGGTCTTTACTTCCTTCGCCAGCTTTCCACCGTCAAATCCTGTTAGGCCAACCGTATGGCCGCCCGCTTCGTTCGCATACCGAATGGCTTTCAGAACATTCAGCGAATTCCCGCTGCCCGAAATGCCGATGACCACATCCCCGGGCCGGAGGAAATTCTTTAATTGTTCAACAAAAACCTCGTCGTAAGAAACGTCGTTGGCATAGGCCAGAATCGTCGCCACATTGTCATTCAAACAAATGACCCTCAGGCGCTTTTCGAGCCCGAAGGAAACTCCCTTGTTTAAATCACAGACCATGTGTGAGGCGGTTGAACCGCTGCCGCCGTTCCCCATCACAAAGACCTGCTGCCCCTCCTCGATGGAGGACTCCACCAGTTGTACCAACTCTTCGAACTTGTCCACCGGCACCGAATCCAGGGACTTCTTCAATCGTTCCGAATAAGCTTTCAATTGTTCTGCAATCATTCTCTTCGCCTGAACTTAGATTTACTTTCTGTAGTTTAAGGGATTCGCGCCGGGGAGTCAACGAAGTGAACTTAACCACTTCCGGAGTGCGCGCGTTAAACGCTGGTCGCGCGGCCGCTGCGTCTTCGCTTTGCGCGGCAGTCGTGTGTACAAGGGGAGAATGCTTCTGGCAAGAGCGACTCAAGTTCACCAGGAAAACCTGCCTAATGTTTTCTAACCGCGATGCTCAGGGCCTGCGTGGCGGTCTGGAAATTGGTATCACTTACCTGCACGGTGAAGTTGCTTTTACCCATGCCCGTGGGCGTGCCGGAAATCACGCCCGTACTGGGAGCCAGGGTCAATCCGGCAGGCAGGCTACCCGAAGTGATCGACCATGTATAAGGAGTTGTTCCGCCGGTCGCAGCCAGCGTGGCGTTGTAGGCTGTGTTCTGAACTCCATTAGGCAAAGAACTGGTCGTGATGCTCGGCTGCGACGCATTCACGGTAATACTTAAGGCTTTCGTAGCCGTTTGGGAATTGGCATCGCTCACTTGCACGGTGAAACTGCTTGTACCCGTTCCGGTGGGCGTGCCGGAGATGACACCCGAAGTAGGAGCCAGGGTCAACCCGGAAGGCAGGCTGCCCAAAGTGATCGACCACGTATAGGGAGAGGTGCCGCCGCTAGCGGCCACCGTGGCGCTATAGGCTGTGTTCTGAACTCCAGCAGGTAAAGAACTGGAGGTAATCGCAAGCTGCGGCGCATTTATCGTAATGCTTAGCGAGCTGACCGCTGTTTGGGAATTGGCGTCGCTCACTTGCACGGTGAAACTGCTTGTACCCGTTCCAGTTGGCGTGCCGGAAATCACGCCCGTACTGGGAGCCAGAATCAATCCGGCAGGCAAGCTACCCGAAGTGATCGACCATATATAAGGAGTTGTTCCGCCGGTCGCAGCCAGCGTGGCGTTGTAGGCTGTGTTCTGAACTCCATTAGGCAAAGAACTGGTCGAAATTGAGGGCGAGGGAGGAGTTGAACCCGAGCCCATGAACGCCGCGAAGACCCCTCCCGAACTTCCGTTGGTATCAGGATTCGGGACTATGAAGGTCGTCGTATTTTGTTGGGTCGTTGAAACAACCTCGTATTGGATGGCCATGCGGGCGTTCGAGGCGTTCGCGGGGATGGCATAGCCCGAGCCCGCCGTCCAGCTTGTCTGGTTCGCCCCCTTGCCCTCCATGTAGATCAGGATGTCGTTGGAGTTCGCCGTGGTAAGTGAGCCGGAAACAAGTCCGCCGCCTGAAGCCGTGGAGTTGACGCTCGCGTCCTCGGCTGAGGCACTGACGATGCCGCTCACTTCGTAGCAGACCATGGTTGCCGGATAGGTGATAACCGAAGAGAAGTTCACTCGAACCCAGGTAAGAGCGGCGGAATTCGTGATGTAGCGTATATCGGCGCGGTTCGTCGAGTTGGGAGAAACATAGCCGCTTGAGGCCTGCCGCCACCCGCTCTGGCCGGCGCTGTCCGACATGCTCCAGGTATCGGTGTTATTGTCGCCTTCGCGCACGCCGCAGATGATCGTATTGCCGGCTGTAGACGAGATGTTCACGGTAAGGGATGAAACACCGCTTTGGTTGGCGTTCTGCGCCTGCAAAAAGCTGATCCCACTACCACCGCCCCCGCCGCTCGAGTTAATGGTGAGACTCAGCGCCTGCGTGCCAGTTTGGGAATTGGCATCGCTCACTTGCACTGTGAAACTATTCGTACCTGTACTCGTGGGTGTGCCGGAGATAACGCCCGTCGCTGAGTCCAGCCCCAACCCGCCAGGCAGGCTGCCCGCAACGATTGACCAGGTGTAAGGAGTTGTTCCGCCGGTGGCGGCCAACGTGGCACTGTAAGGTAAGTTCTCGGTGCCGTCAGCCAATGCACTGGTGGTAATCGAGAGCGCGGGCGGATTCACTGTGATGCTTAAGGCCTTCGTGGCGGTTTGCGCGTTGGCATCGCTTACCTGCGCTGTAAAGTTGCTCGTACCTGTACCGGTGGGCGTACCCGAGATCACGCCCGTGGTTGCGGCCAGCGACAGCCCGGCTGGCAAGCTCCCTGAGACGATCGACCACGTATAAGGAGCTGTGCCGGCTGTGGCGGCGAGCGTCGCACTGTAAGCCGCGTTCTCGGTCCCGTTCGGCAACGAACTGGTGCTGATCGTAACTGAATTTGCCACTAAAACCGTAGCGCCATAGAAACCGTACGTGCGGTTGTCGGTTGACAATGCCCTGATACCAAGCACATGCGTTCCGTTTGAGAGGGCCGTGGTATCGAGCACACCACTTGTGCCGCCGTTGTAAACGTAAGGCGAAGAAGAGGACGTCTGGCTCAACGCTCCGTCGATGTAGAATTGGATGAAATTCACCGATGGAGCGGGGCTAGCCTGCCACGGCAAACTCCCGCCAATCGTATCGCCATCCATGATCGTCGAATTAATACCAAACGGAGATGAGGTTTGCGTGACCACCCCGCTCGGCCCGGACTGCTCCGAAAAAGAACCCGACGTATTGGAGGCGGTCACCGTCACGCGGAGCGTTGCACCCGCATCGGCGCCCGCGAGCAACGCATAGGTCTGGGAGTTCGCGCCCACGATAGACGAGCAGCTTGAGCCGCTGCTGTCGCAACGGTACCACTGATAACTGTAATTTGTCGGAACCCCTGACCAAGCGCCCGTTGATGCGCCCAGGAGCGCTCCCATCTGGGCGAGTCCCGTAACCAGCGGCGGCGCCACATTGGCGGGCATTCCGGTTACGGCCGTACTGCACCCCGGCACGGCCTTGCAGACATCGAGCCGTCCGCTGGTTCCCACAAATCCGTTCAAGGAACTGAGGATATCGACGCTGTTCAGAATATCTGCCTTCAGGTTGCTCACTGACTGATACCCTTGCGACAAAATCAATGCCGCCGCGCCTGATACCTCTGCCGCCGACATGGAGCTCCCGCTGATGTAGCCATAGTTGCTTTGCCGCAAGGTTGAATAGATGTTCACTCCGGGTGCAGCCAATTCAACCGTCGTGGGTCCATAATCCGAGGAACTCCAGGGATTATCATTCTGATCGCTCGCTGCAACACAGAGCATATTCGGCCGATTGTAAGAGCAAGGATAACGGGGAGTCGTGTCATTATCCTGGGCCGTATTCCCCGCCGCAGTGACCAGCAAGATGTCGTTCGACCCCAGCAGGTCGATTTCGTCCGACAGCGCTTGCGAGAATGCGGTGCCCGACCAGGTTTGCGAATCGTTCACGACTCGAACATTCACACCTGCCTGCTTGGTCTTGACAACCCAGTCCATAGCGGCGATCAGGTCGCTGGTGTTGCCATTACCACTGCTGTTCACCCACTTCACGGCCATAAGGCTGGTGGTCCAGTTCACTCCCGCAACGCCGGCCGCGTTATTGCCTACAGCGCCAATAATACCCGCCACATGCGTGCCATGCCCGCCGTAGGCTGTGTCGTCGTCCATTGGATCGCAATTGCTGCTCAGGACGTTGTAGCCGTGGGTGCCGGACGGACAACCGCCAATCCCTCCAGGGTTGTTCCACATATTGGCTGCCAGGTCAGGGTGGGAATACTGCACTCCGGTGTCGAGAACGGCAACCACCACGGAGTTTGTTCCGGTTGCAACACCCCACGCCGCCCGCGCCCGCTCATCGGCCCCGGCGGTTCCGGTAACGCCGTTCACCGCCTGTCCCGTATTCTGAATGGCCCATTGGTTCCCGAAAAAAGTGTCGTCGGGCGCCGATCCCCCGGCCACGGTCTCCACGTAATCCGGCTCCGCGTAGCGAACCTCTCTGTGTGTTTTCAGTAATTGAATTGCCCTGAAAACGCGCCCCCGGCCTACCCGTAACACGTGAACGCCCACACCAATTGTTTCTATTTCCCGTGCTCCAGCGCTGGATAAAATCCTCCGCTCACGTGCGGCCGAGACGCCGTTGTGGAAGGCCATCAGCACGACGCCCTCACGGCACCTTGGTTGCGCATTCGCGCGAGGGAAAGATCGCGATGGGCTTCCAGCCACAGCACCCAGCACGACAGAAATCACTGCCGCATAGTGCAACAATTTGCGCATTTTCAAAAAGCCTTCGGATCTGCTCGTATGGGTTCTTAGGAAGGGCTCTCCATCTTGGGATGTAGCTCTGCGGGTAGTTTTGTAGAAATCAGTCACTAAAAGCAATCCCTTCGGCCATAACCGCGACCACTGGTGAAGCCTAACTAAACCTCTCGAATACGGGCGGGACCGGCAAAAGCCGTCTTGCAAAAGACCGCCACCGGTGCGCACGGGCGCGCTTGAGCTCGACTGCCGCTCCCCCCGGCCAACCCTGATACGGCGGTGCACATTCTTGAAGGGATTTCCCTTGAGCCCATCCGCCGTAAAAATCCCCATCCCGAAATGCCACTGATTGCCTGTAAGCGTATGCCGCATACTTTTGGGACGCAATTGGGTGATTCCATGTTTTTGTTCCTTCAAATACCGGATGCGCCTGGGGGATTGACCTTAAAGCCGAAATCAGAAAATAGGAAAAGAGATTCACATTCAGAACCAGAGCCTGCGCGGACGCACACAAATTTCCCCGCAAGCGATAACGAACGGTCCCGTTCAAAGCGGATGTCAGTTTGCGGAGGGGTCAGGAGGGGACGTACGGCAAGGCCGATCTAATTTGTTGGAATGCGTGGTAGCGCTACCGGGAATCGAACCCGGGTCTCCAGATTGAGAATCTGACGTCCTAACCCCTAGACGATAGCGCCGTTCGGACCGTACAACTTTTCTAGCATCGAGTTCGAAGAGATGTCAAGCAATAGAGATTTGCCGAGGGACTCCATGCTTCGAGACAAGCGCGACGACTTCGGAATGCGGGGCTCGCACCGCTCAAACCCGGTCAGTACTTCGTCACTGAGGAGAAATTGAACCCTCCGACCTTCATGGCTGGAACAACCATCTCAAAGGATTCTTCCCCGGCGGTGCGTTGCGGAGGTCCCATCATTTCAACCTGTCCCAGCATTTCAATCAGACTTTGGTTGAAGCGCAGGTTCTTGATCCCATGGCGAACCTCGCCGTCTTCCACCCAAAACGTCCCGTCGCGGGTCATCCCCGTCAGGATTTTCTGATAAGGGTCAACTTCCCGGATATACCACAGACGGGTCACCAAAAGCCCCCGGGGAGTTGCACGGATCATCTCCTCCATGCTCGACTTGCCGCCGTCCATGACGATATTCATAGGCGCTTCGCCGTAATCATTGGGAAGCTGGAACCCGTGGCCGGTGGGTTCTTTTCCCACCTTCCGCGCCGTTGCTCGCGCGTAGACAAGGTTCTTGACCGTGCCTCCCTCCACCAGGGACACGCGCTGCCGCGGCATGCCTTCGCCATCAAAGGGAGCGCCGGCCTGCAAGGGATGAAAAACGTCGTCTCGCACGGTCACATTCCCGCCAAAAAGCTTTTCTCCCACCCGGCCCGTCAGGCAGCTTCGGCTTTCGTGGACGGCCAAGCCGCCGAAGTCAAAGAACAGAAAACCCAGCAAGTCCAGCACTGCGGCAGGTTCAAGGATCACGCTATACTTTCCCGGCGTCAGGTCCTGGGGCTCCCGGCTTTCCAGGGCTTTTCGCGCGGCCCGGTCCGCCAGCACCTCCGGCTCAAGATCGAGACATGAAGTTGACGTCTTCTTGGCCCAGCCCGAGCTTCCTTCCTGCAACATAGTGATGGAGAATTCCGAAGACGTTTCTTCGTGATGCGCTCCTAGACCTCGCGAGTTGAACAGCGAAGTCGAGTAAACGCCACTCGAATACACACCTGCCGCCGTCAGGCCGTCCGTTTCAGCGCGCGCCACTGCCTTCCGAACCGTTTCCGCGCGGCTGCGCGGGCTCAGTTCAGCGGTTTCGCTGTCAAAGCGGTCAACCGCCCTATACATTTGGGCTCCCGGCATCGGCAGCAGTTCAGGATTGGCGGGTTGAAGCTGCGCCAAACCGAGCGCCGCCTCACAAACCTCGCGAATGGAATCCTCATCCAGTTTGTTGGTGCTGGCGCGCGCGGTCCGATGGTCAACCACTGCGCGGACGGAGAGGGCAACGCCATCCTCCGTAACGTTCTGATGGATGCAATTATTCGCGAACCGCGTCAAAGAGTACGAAGACGAGGTGATATGCGCTTCCGTTTCTTCAGCGGTCGAGTACTTAAGAACCTTGTCGAAGATTTCCTTCGCCCGTTTACGATTCAATAACATTTTTCAAAAACCACCTGAAATCCGTCCTAAAAACTCAGCTTGAATACGCCACGCCCACTTGGACTTTCCGAAAGCGCGCCGGAGAGGCTCCATGCCCGGTTCCCATGGTCTGCATGGGCTGGCCTTTCCCGCAATTTGGCGTTCCCCACAGCACCCACTCATCCGGGCCGCAGATGCCGTCACAGGAGTTCCAGAACTCCGTGGTAATGCCGCCGTAGCTGGGATTCTTCAGCATGCGCGTCTTCTTGCCATGCTTGATTTCCCATCCAATTTCAGTCCCGAACTGAAAATTATACCGGCGATCGTCAATCGACCAGCTCCGGTTTGTTTCCATGTAAATCCCGTCTTCGGTGCCGGCAATCAACTCTTCAAGGCTCCCCTTGCCCGCAACCAAGCTGACGTTGGTCATGCGGATCAACGGAATCCGGTTCCAGCTTTCGGCCCGCATGGCGCCGCTCGACCGCTTCAGACCGATGGCCGGGGCCGTTTCACGCGAGGAGAGATAACCCACAAACTGTCCGTCCTTGATGATCGGGGTGCACTGGGCGGGCACGCCTTCGTCGTCGTAGGCAAACGTCCCAAGCCCCGGACCGTGCGCGGGCGTGGCGTCCGCCACCACGTTCACGATGTCCGAGCCGTACTTCAGGCTGTTCAGCTTATCGAGCGTCAGAAAGCTCATGCCGGCAAAGTTCGCTTCGGTTCCAAGCACGCGGTCGAGTTCGATCGGGTGTCCGATCGATTCATGGATCTGCAATCCAACTTGCGAACTTCCCAGAATGATATCCCTCTCGCCCGCCGGGCACTGGTCGGCGGTGTGGAGCGCCACCGCCTCTTCGCCAATCTCAGGAGCATGTCCGAGCAGATCCAACTCTTCAATTAATTCATAGCCTTTTGTCTGGTATTGGCCTCCGAAGGAATTCGGATATGACCGCCGCTGGATGGCATTCTCCGCAAACGAGGTGGCCACAAACCCTGCGCCCGTTTGGTTCTTGATCTGGCGGATATCAGACCCCAGGCTGGAGAGGAAAAGCTGGTCAATGCGGCAGAAATCCATGGCCGCTTCCGCCAGTGTAACGCCTCGAACCCTTCGCAATTCCGCATCCACTTTCAGCATCAAGTCCAGACAACTTGAAACAGGCACCAGAAAGGGATCGATGCGGCAAGGGCCCGCCCATTGATCTATGATTTTCTCTTCCGGAGCCAAAACAACATCCTGCTTTTTGACCAGCGCGCTTGCGCGCGCAATCTCCACCGCTTTGGCGGCGGTGCGGTCAATGCTGGCGTTCGACAGGTCATCGGTCGCCGCAAATCCCCATGCGCCATCCGCAACAACGCGCACGCCGAGCCCCAACGACTGCGATTCCCGGATCTGGGAAGTCTCGCCGTTTTTGGTTGCCAGATAGCGTTGGCGGATGTCCATCACCCGCACGTCAGCATAGGTCGCGCCCTTAGCCGTTGCCGTATCGATGGCGCGTTGGCCAAACTTTTTCATTACAAAACCCTGTTTCTCAGCGGAATTTCCTGATGTTGACCCGGGTAGATTGAAGGAGTTTTCGCAAAACCGAATTCTGCATCTTGAGAGCCGCCACTTGTAAACTCAAATCAAAAAAGCCACGGCCCGCGCCCGAAAACTCCTTCATCCCGATTGCGCTCCCGCAAGGACCTCTTGCGGCAACAGCGGCTATGTCCCTTCGGACCAGGAGGCCAGATACTTGACCTGTTCCGGCGTCAAGACGTCGATGCCGACGCCCATCGCTTCAAGTTTCAACTTGGCGACCATCTCGTCGATGTCCGTCGGAACCGGATAAACGTTCGGCTTGAGGTTCTTGCCGTTTTTGACAATGTGCTCAACTGAAAGAGCCTGGTTGGCAAAACTCATGTCCATCACCTCGGCAGGGTGCCCTTCGGCCGCCGCCAGGTTGATCAGCCGGCCTTCGCCCAATAGATAGAGCTTCCGGCCGCCGCCCATGTCGTATTCGTCCACGAACTCGCGGACCCGGCGTTTGGATTGAGCAAGCTTTTCAAGCGCCGGAATGTCAATCTCCACGTTAAAGTGCCCGGAGTTGGCAATCACCGCTCCGCTCTTCATCGCGGCAAAGTGTTCGGCCCTCAGCACAGACTTGTTGCCGGTCAGAGTGACAAACACCTCGCCGACCTTTGCGGCTTCCTCCATCGGCATGACGCGCAACCCGTCCATGGTGGCTTCAAGCGCCCGGGTCGGGTTCACTTCCGTCACGATAACGTCCGCGCCCAGACCACGCGCCCGCATAGCGAATCCCCGCCCGCACCATCCGTAGCCGACCACGACCACTCGCAACCCGGCAAACAGCAGATTCGTCGCCCGGATAATGCCGTCGAGCGTCGATTGCCCAGTGCCATAGCGATTGTCGAACAAATGCTTGGTATCCGCATCGTTGACCGCGATGATGGGATACTTCAGCACGCCATTGTTCGCCATGCTCCGCAGCCGGATCACGCCCGTAGTGGTCTCTTCGGTTCCTCCAAGAATTTCGGGAACCAGGTGCTGGCCTTTCGTGAGGATTGTGCTCACCAAGTCGGCGCCGTCATCCATGGTGATCTGAGGCTTATGCTCCAGCGCCGCCAGGATATGTGAGTAATAAGTCTCGTTGTCTTCGCCTTTGATAGAGAAACAGGGAATCTGGTAATCCTTCACCAGCGAGGCTGCCACATCGTCCTGCGTGCTCAACGGATTCGAAGCGCAGAGCACGACATCGGCGCCTCCGTCGCGAAGCGTGATCACCAGGTTGGCGGTTTCCGTCGTCACGTGCAAACACGCTGCGATTCTAACCCCCGCAAGCGGCTTCTCTTCCACAAACCGCTTTCGGATCAGTTCCAGAACCGGCATCCACTGGCCGGCCCACTCAATGCGATTCTTCCCCTTCTCAGCCAGTCCTAAATCCTTAACGTCATGCGAGATCTTGTTTGTTGCAGGCATTACAGACCACTCTCCTTCTTTAAAATGGCAGCCTTGTCGGTCCGCTCCCATGTAAACTCCGGTTCGAGTCTTCCGAAGTGGCCATACGCTGCTGTCTTCTGGTAAATGGGACGAAGCAGGTCGAGGGACTCGATAATCTTCCGCGGCGATAAAAGAAAGTTCTTGCGAACGAGTTCGACCAACTGCCCATTCTTAATCTTTCCTGTTCCGAACGTGTCAATCATCACGGAGACCGGCTCCGCTACGCCGATCGCATACGCCAGTTGAACCTCCGCGTGAGTCGCCAAACCGGCGGCGACAATATTCTTGGCGATGTAGCGTGCCATATAGGTGGCGGACCGGTCGACTTTCGTCGGGTCCTTGCCTGAAAAAGCCCCACCCCCATGGCGCGCCCAGCCTCCGTAAGTGTCAACGATGATCTTTCTGCCGGTCAGGCCCGAATCACCCACGGGCCCTCCCGTTACAAACCGTCCGGTGGGATTGATGTGGTACTTGGTTTTTTCATCCATCATCGCCGCCGGTATCACGGGCTTAATGACACATTCGATAATTCCCTCGTGAAGTTTTTCGTTCGAGACGCTCGAGGAGTGCTGCGAGGAAACCACAACGGCGTCCACCCGAAGGGGCTTCAGCCCTTCATACTCGACGGTAACTTGCGACTTGCCGTCGGGACGGAGGAAGTCCAGCGTATTGTTCTTGCGAACTTCGGTGAGGCGCTGGCAAAGCCGCTGAGCCAGAGTAATCGGCAGGGGCATCAACTCTTTGGTGTCGTTGCAGGCATAACCGAACATCAGGCCCTGGTCTCCGGCTCCCCCGGTTGAAACTCCCATGTCAATGTCCGGGCTTTGCCGCGTCAGGTTCACGTGAATCTTGCAACCCTCGGCGGTAAAGCCGCCGTCGGGGTCCGTGTAGCCAATGGAGTTAATCACCTTCCGCACGATGCGGTCGATGTCAGGCTTGGCGGTGGTGGTGATTTCTCCGACGACGTAGACGTCCTGATCCTTGGCCATCGATTCGCACGCGACGCGCCCGTTCGGATCTTCAGCAAGAACCGCGTCGAGCACGGCATCGGAGATTTGGTCACAAACTTTGTCGGGATGTCCTTCCGTCACCGACTCGGACGTAAACAGATAGTGATGATCAATCCCAGCCACGCGAATCTCCTTCTTCATTGAGCAGAATTGCGTCCCCAGTACAAACTTTGAAGGCTAGCATACGCCCTCGGAAAGCGTCAACCATTTCACGGCTATTGAGACTTCCTTAACAGCGAACGGAGTCCATTCAAGGTTCAGCCGTTTCTTAAGGATGCCAAGCGGCAAAGCACTCCGAATTAAAAACAATCACAGCCCCTGCCCAGCTTGCCAGGCGGCCTTCCGGCCATGCACTTCCCCTTGGCTAGCCCGCTTGACTCAATGTGCGCCGGGACATCAGATAGGCCTGGATAAAAGAATCAATGTCGCCGTCAAGCACCCGGTCAGCGTCTCCGATTTCAAATTTGGTTCGATGGTCCTTTACCATCCGATAGGGATGCAACACATAGGACCGGATCTGATTGCCGAAAGCGATTTCGCCCTTGGAGTTCTCAACCTTCTGCGCCGCCTCGCGGCGTTTTTGCAGTTCTAGTTCGTAGAGCCGTGAGCGCAGGAACTTCATGGCCCGCTCGCGGTTGCGATGCTGCGACCGCTCGTTCTGGCACTGCACGACGGTCCCGGTCGGGAGATGGGTAATGCGCACGGCCGAATCCGTGGTGTTGACGTGCTGGCCGCCGGCCCCGGTTGAGCGGTAGGTATCAACTCTCAGTTCTTCAGGCTTGATTTCGACGTTGATGGTGTCGTCGATTTCCGGGCTGACGTACACCGAAGCAAAGGAAGTATGCCGCCGCGCCGCCTGGTCGAAGGGGGAAATGCGCACTAGACGGTGCACACCGCTTTCCGCGCTCAGCAGACCGTATGCGTATTCACCCGCCACCGTGAAGGTGGCCGACTTCAGCCCCGCTTCCTCGCCGGCCTGATAATCGTTCAACGTGAATTTAAAGCTCTGGCGCTCCGCCCACCGCCGGTACATGCGCATCAGCATTTCCGCCCAATCCTGCGACTCCGTCCCTCCGGCGCCCGGATGGATCGTCACGATGGCGTTCAGCCGGTCGCTTTCGCTGGGCAGCAAGGTGGTCGTTTCCAGGCGGTCGATTTCGCGGCACAGCGTGTCGATCTCAGCGCGAATTTCACCCGCGACATTTTCGCCTTCGCCGGCCAGATCAAAGTACGCTTTAAGGTCCGCCATTTTGGAAGCGAGCTTTTCATCCGTCTGGAGGGCGTTTTCCAACCGCTTGCGGTCGGTCAGTATTTTCTGAGATCCCTGCTGGTCTTCCCAAAATTCCGGGCGGGCTATCTCTTTTTCGATCGCATCAAGCTCCAGGCGCTGTTTTGGAGCGTCAAAGAAAACTCCGAAGTTCTTGGATGCGACCCTTCAACTGGTCAAATTCCCTTGTCAGTTCTTCTATCACGATTTCTCCTTCCCTTTGCGCCACCTTGGTTTCACCGGGTGTGCGTCCGGTCGCCAACCAGTCCGAATTCCGCCACCAGGATCAATCCCAGGGCGATTGCCACCGAGAGCCAGGCGAAAACGTCGCCGTGCGCGGTATAAAATGTCTCCCCGGTCAAATAACGGAACCTTCCCGTCAAAATCCCGGCCTGATGGCGTGGGATTTCTTCCTGAACCCTTCCGTACGGATCAACAATCGCGGTGATCCCGTCATTCGTCGACCGCAGCAGGAAGCGTCGATTTTCGATCGCCCGAAAGCGCGCCATCTCAAAGTGCTGATAAGGCGCCGAGGAATCGCCAAACCAGCCATCGTCCGAGATGTTGACTAAAACTCCCGCCCCGGCGGCGGCTATCTTGCGCACCAGTTGCGGGAAGATCGCCTCATAACAAATAAAAACCCCAATCCGTCCTTCGGGAGTGCCGGCGACCCGAATGCCATCTCCGGGAACAAAATCCCCCACTTGTGAGGTGATTTTCCCGACCTTCCCGGGAAACGCCCACCACGGGACATATTCGCCAAAGGGTACTAAGTGAATTTTATCATATTGAAGCAGCTCGTGGCCGTCGGGCGCAAGGATGACGGCAGAGTTCTTTGGCCGCGACTTCCCTTCCCCTTCAAACGTTATTGTCCCGGCCACAACGTAAGCGTGAGCTTCTTTCGCCATCACTTCCATCGCCCCTCGGAATACGGGATCACGGTTGAAATAAAAGGGCGCTGGATCTTCCGGCCAGACAATCAAGGGTGAATTTTTTGCCAGCGCTTCCGGCGCCCGCGCGGCATTGACACTCCTTTCCACCAAGGCGTCCAGGGGCGCGGGATCAATCCACGGAACCCAATTCTGCGACCCTCCCAATGGAATATTCGGCTGGGCCAGCAAAGCCACGTCCGGCCCGCTCACGGGCGGCGGGGGAAACAGCAGGCGATTGCCGATAACAAGCAACGCCACGCCCGCCGCGAGCGCCATCCACCGAACTCGGCAACCCGGCCCGAGCAAAGCCCAGGCCAGCAAGGCGCTCGTCGCCACAGCAAGAAACGATAGTCCGTAAACGGCAGTCACGGAAGCGATCTGTTCGAGGCCCGCGGGCCGAACGGCATAGCCCAAAAGGTTCCAGGGAAAACCCGTAAAAAGATAGGTCCTGGCCAGTTCCAGCGCAACCCACAAAAAAGGGCTGAGCACCAGCGCGGCTCCCCGGGAGCGTCGCGCAACCTTGACTTCAATCAAGCCAAAAACGCCATAGAAGGTTGAAAATAGCGCGACAAAGAGCGCCAGCGCGCCAACTCCGACCGGGATGCTTAGCCCGCCGTAATGCCGCATGACGCCTACAAACCAGTAGCAACTGCCCGCCAAAAACACCGCTCCCGACACGTAGCCGAGCAGGAAGCCATAGGCCGGACGCTTTTCAGTGACGAGAACAACAACCAGGGGAAGGCAGGCGATCCAGACCAACCCACTCCAGTTGATCCATGGAAAGCAGGCGAACAAAAACGACCCGCTCAGGACGCTCGCTGCAAAGCGGGCCGCGGGCTTATCGAGCCAATCTGGAAGGGATGGATTAATGGAGGTCATTCCTAAGATGGAATTCGTCGCTCTCTAGCCCAAAAGATCATGTCGCAGACGCCCGTCTTTCCTAACAATGCCCTTGGCAGGCCGAAGCAGAGGAGATCATCAATGGACGATAAAAGGTTTAAAGCCATCCCCTTCAAGCTTGTGCAAAGTGCGTTCGGCCTGGGCGCGCGAAGCGAACGGTCCCACCTGCACTCGATAGAGGCGCTCCCCGGGCCGCGAGCCTGTTGGCGGAACCAGGAAAACATGGTAGCGGCGGGCTTCCAAAAGCCTGATCAGCGTAACCGCATCCGCCTTGGTTCTTGAAGCGATCACCTGCACCGCATAGCGTCCTTTCCGGACACTTTCAGGGGGAGGCTCCGTGTGGACTTTTGCCGGGGCGGAGATTTTGCGTCGCGCCCCGGCCCTCGATTTTGAACTTGCCGCGGGCTCTTGCTCGACACGCGGATTCGGCTCGGAAACCGGTTGTTCCAGAGGTCGCGGCCGAACCACCGGCGGCTCGGCAGGGGTCGGCGGCACCGACTCCGTCGTCATGCTGGAAGATTGCGCGGAAGCCCCCGGCGGAGTGTTCACGACGGGAGGAATGTCAGTCGCAGGCGTTACGTTCTCGGTTTGGGCGGAAGCTTTTGCGGGACCGTGGTTATAGCCCACAACATAGCCCAGCGAGAAAAACACCCCACACACCGCCACCGCGCCAAGAAAAATCAGAACAAGGTGCCAAGCTGAAAACCCTTTTTCCTCGCGGCGTCGTCGCATTCTCTCTCTCACTTCCCTTCAAAACCGCCGAAGTCCCGCCGTGCGTGCGGCTCACTCTTTCTTGGAATCCGCCTGCCCCGCCGACCCCGTGCTGAATTTTCCCATCAGGCTGGACAACAATTCCACCGGAATCGGGAACACGATCGTGGTGTTCTTTTCGGTTCCCAACTCTGCCAGAGTTTGCAGGTAACGCAAAGTAATCGTGACGGGTTCCACGGCCAGAATCTTTGCGGCGTCGGAGAGTTTCTGCGAAGCCTGGAATTCCCCGTCGGCATTGATAATTTTGGCTCTGCGCTCGCGTTCCGCCTCAGCCTGCCGGGCAATGGCCCTCTGCATATCCTGAGGGATATCGACCTGCTTCACCTGAACCTGGCTCACCTTAATTCCCCAAGGTTCGGTCTGCTCGTCAATAATCGCCTGCAACCGCGCGTTCAGCTTTTCGCGCTGCGAGAGCAAATCATCAAGCTCAACCTCGCCCAGCACCGCCCGCAGCGTCGTTGCCGCAAGCTGCTCAATCGAATAGCGGTAGTTCTTTAGCTCAATAACCGACTGCTGGGCGTTGATAACCCGGTAGAAAAGCACGGCATTGACCTTTACGGAGATATTGTCGCGGGTGATAATGTCCTGCGGCGGAACGTCCCAGGTGTCAATCCGCAAGGAAACTCTCACAACCTTGTCAATGGGCCACCATATCCAGATCAGTCCAGGCCCTTTGTCCGGAACTTGCACGCGCCCCAACCGGAACACGACAGCCCGTTCATACTCTCTTAGCACGTTCAAGCAAGCGGCAGCGTAAAAAAACAGGATCACCCCAATAATCAGGTAATTCATCATGATCTCCTTTCGATTTCATGGGGAAAGAATCCAGATTCACAATCTCTCGACAGGAATCGTCGGGTTCATCTTTACGCACGGCCCGAACCCTTTCCACGGACTTCTGCTGCGAACAGTCTAGCGGGATTCGTCCACAGGCTCAACAACCAATGTAAGCCCCTCAATCTTGATCACTCTTACCTGCGCGCCAAGCGGAATACGCTGTTCCGCCCGGGCCGCCCACAACTCCCCGTGCACAAACACGCTGCCCGTGGGCTCCAAGTCCGTACGCGCCACGCCAAACGAGTTGAGCAACCCTTCTTCGCCGGTCACCGTTTTTCGCATTTTGGCGGCCCATGCAAACCGCACCAAAAGCACCGTGATCACCGCCAAAGGAAGCGTAACCGCAAGTGAGGTGGTCAGGCGGATCCCCGCTCCCGGCCAAGGGGAGTTGATCAAAATCATGGAGCCGATAAGCATGGAAACAACTCCGCCCGCAGCCAGGATTCCATGGGAGGTTAATGCCGCTTCCAGGCCAAAAAGCGTCAGCCCAATCAAGATCAGCGCCACGCCCGCGTAATTGATCGGCATCAGATGGAAGCCAAACATCCCCAAGACCAGCGAGATGGCCCCAATCACCCCCGGCGCAATCGCGCCCGGATGGGTGAACTCCACGTAAAGCCCCAGCAAACCGATCGCGCCCAAAATGAAAGCGATGTTGGGATCCGCCACCCAGGAAAGAAACTTTTTAAAACCCGGCATCTTATAGACTTCAATACGAGCGTCCGCCAGGCGCAGCACGCTGGTGGAACCATCAAATCGATTAATGGTCTTTCCATCAAACTGCTTGAAGATATCTTCCGGCGTATTCGCGACAGCATTGATCAGATTGTTTTTTAGCGCTTCCTGGTCGGTGTAAGACACGCTTTTTCGAACGCCTTCTTCGGCGAGCTTGGCGTTGCGCCCGCGCCGGTCCGCAATCGACCGCATAAAAGCCGCCGCGTCGTTTTCAATCTTCGTTTCTTCGGTCTTGCCGATTTTCATGCCCCCAATCGTGACCGGATGCGCGGCTCCCGTATTGGTTCCCGGAGCCATGACGGCCACATCGCCGGAGAGCAAAATGAAGAATCCCGCTGAAGCCGCCCGGCTGCCGCTCGGAGCGACATAGGTGATGACCGGCACGCGAGAATTGACGATCGCCCGGATGATCTCCCGCATCGAGTCTTCCAGGCCCCCGGGCGTGCTCAATTCAAGCAGGATGGCGTTCGCGTTGATGCGGTTTGCTTCCCGGATTCCTTGAACCACATACTCGGCGCTAACCGGCTGCACGACGCCGTCCAAATTAATTTGGAACACGACAGGCGTGGATGAGGCCGCGCGAAGAGGAACGCGGAATACCGCCGCGATCAGCAGGGCGGCCAGCATTGACAACCAAAATCCCTTCGATTTCAAGGTGCGCCTCGCGTCAAAGAAGATCATTTGCGAGTCCGGACGAGCAAAGCTTTAGCTTCGGCGTTCGACGAGTCCAGCCGCAGGACAGCCTGCGCCTGTTTTGCCGCCGCCCCCGCATGCTTCAGTGAAAGATACGCCTTTGCCAGCCACAAGTGCGCCTCGACGGATTCCTTTTCGTTCAACGAGGCTTCAAGCTCCGTAGCGGCCAGCGTGTACTTGCCTTCCCTTTGATAAACTTCACCCAGAGCAAAATGCGCCGTGCTGTCCCCGGGAAGCAGCGCGACCGCCTCCGCCAGTTGAGGCTCGGCTTCCGGAAGTCGCCCCGCCGAAAGGAGGTCCAAACCCCGTTTCAGATGAACATGGCCGTCATCATGAACAACCTGCTTCGGCTGTTCTGAAAGCCGGCTTTCGGTCGCCCGCCGGATGGCCAGGGCCAGCAGGCGGAACGGCTTGCCGTCATAGTTCTTCATGATGCGGGGCTGCGGCTTATAGTCGGAGGATGGATCGCTGCCGGTGACAAGGTCGTTGGCGGCGTTTTTGCCGCCGCGGTGCGCTACAACAAGCGCCAGCAGCCTGCGCACATACCGATCGTCCGGCGACTGATGAAGGGCTTTCCGCAGATATCGCGCGCCCTGGCCGTACTTTTGCATGCGCCACAGGCACAACCCAAGGTTGTAAAGCAGGTCCGGATTCGATGGATCCTTCTCATAAGCATTTTGAAAGTCCGCGAGCGCCTGCGCCTCATGGTGAAGAGACAATTCCACAACTCCAAGGTTATTCATCACCGAGCCCAACGGCACCTGCCCGGCAAGCTGCTTGAAGGCTTTCTCGGCCAACACGTCGTATCCCAGAAGGTGCTGGTCAATGCCCAATAGAAACAGAGATTCCGAATAGTCCGTGTCGCTCGGAGCAACCATCTGAAGCCACCGGACCGAACTGGCATAGTCTTTCTGTTCGAAATAATACCGGCCCAGCTGAAAAGCCGCGCGATGGTCGCTCGAATCCAAAAGCTCGGATTCCCGAAGAAAATGGATCTTGCTTTTGGAATCGGTCGCCAGGATTCCTCGGATGTAGTTTTCAAAGGCGTCAAGTTGCACCGGGGGAAAACGCCGGCTAAAGCTCTCTTCGCTCCCGAGCGCTTCCCCAGGATCGTAAAGGCTCACAAGCTTCCACGCCAGGCGGGTTTCCAGGCCGGCCAGGTCGCCCAGTTTGCCCGCTACCGACACGGAAGGGGAAAGCTGCAGCTTCTCAACATCCAGCCACTGGACCTTGATCGAAAGCTGGTTCTCTTTTACCGAAAAATTCCCCACCACCGCCACATTGCTTCCAATCGCTTGCGCCACCTCATACTCGCTGGCCAGGGTTAAGGAGACGTCCGGAACCAAGCCTAATTTCAGGTAGGCGGCGTTTCGCTCCTGGCGCGACAAAACATACCTTGTGGGAGATTTCAAGCGGGAACCCAGAAGGTTCGAGAGGCCCTCCGACATCCATCCCAAGTTGGCCTGACCGCTCAAGTTTTCAAGTGGAAACACCAGGACGACGCGCGGCGGCGCCCCTTTGAGAACGCCCGCTGCCGCCAGCAACAACACCAATACCTTGAGACAATGCTGCTTCATGCACATTCAACCAACGCAGGCCATTATAGCACTGCCTCTCTGGAGCTTTTGCGCCGGCGCCCCCCTGCCGGCAAATGCGGCGCGATGAATTACCTGCCCATTTCGTTTTCCTTCACTGCTCAGCAAGCACTCTTCACAAAGATGCCGCAATGGGGCGGTTCCAATCTACGGCGGGTTTTGATTTGAAGGTTCATGCTTTGAGCCGCCCCCTTTGAAAATCGAAAAGAACTTTTTCAGCAAGCCTCCCTTCTTCTGCGGAGGCTTTGGACTGGTTTCAACAACCGCCGGTTTCTGAGGCTTGCGGGGAGCGGGAGCTGGCATGTGAGACGGCGGTGCGGCCCCTGCAGGCGGATTGGGCGGGTTATTGGAATGAAAGAACTTGCCCAGGATCCCGCCCACCCGCTCAAGCGGGTTTTGCGCCTGGGGTTCGGTTCCCTGGATAAAAACCTCGTCCCTGACCTTGGAGGGGGAATTCTCAGCAACCGGCTTCCCTTGCGCGTCGATGGGAACACTCACCATGCCCGCGGGCTCGGCAAAGGGCTCGACGTCGTCGTAGTCGGGAAGCTCGGTAGCGTGCTTCATAAACGCCGTCCAGACCGGCAGGGCTGAACTCGCCCCGGCAAGATTCAATTCCCGGTTGTTGTCATAGCCGACCCAGACCACGGCCAGCAAATTGGAGGTAAATCCCGAAAACCAGCCGTCGTGAGAGGTTCCCGTTTTCCCCGCCGCCGGCAAAGTAAAGCCCCGGGTTCTTGCTCCCCTGCCCGTTCCTTCATCAAGAACGCTCTCCATCAAGCTCACCATCAGATAGCTGACGCGCGGGTCGAGAACCTGGCGGGAAACCTGCGGATCGCGATAAAGGGTTTGGCCCGCGTCATTGTTGACGGCCAGGATCAACTGCGGCTTTTCATAAAGCCCGGAATTTGCAAAAACGGTGTAAGACCCGGCCATCTCAAGCGGCGTCGCTACGTACGCTCCCAGCGCAATCGCCGGAGTGGCCTGCAAACCGTTGTTGATTCCGGCCTCCATCGCCAGGGCTTTGATCTTTTCGTACCCGACCATCTGCGCCAGACTCACGGTCGCCACGTTCAGCGAGTGCGCCAGCGCCTCCCGGACGCTCACCTGGCCAAGGTATTCGTCCTCATAATTCCTGGGCGCGTAAACCTGGTCGCCAAACCGGAAGGTGGTGGGTTCGTCCGTCAAAATAGTGGCTGGAGTGATCACGGGCTGCGAGCCGTCGAGCGCCGAGTTAAGAGCCGCTGCGTAAACAAAAGGCTTAAAAGACGACCCGGGCTGGCGCTTGGCGAGCGCGTGGTTCAACTGGCTCTCCGCATAGTTGCGGCCGCCCACCAGCGCCCGAACGGCTCCGCTGTGGGGATCGAGTACCACCAGGGCGACCTGCGGCTCCTTCGGCCCGCGCGGCTCAGGCGGCTTCTTACGCCTACGCCTGCCGCCAATTCGCTGGTCAACTTCCGCCATACCGGTGCGAACTGCCTCGGAGGCCGTGCGCTGCAAGTCGAGGTCAAGCGTCGTATAGATCCGATAGCTTTGCGAAAGCAGATCCTCCTCGGAGAAATGCTGGAGCAGTTCACCCTGAATCATGTCGACAAAATAAGGCGCCTGGCTCGCCTCCACATTCTCCCGCGTCACTCCGATGGGAGCCGCAACGGCTTGCGCGGCCTGATCGCGGGTAACAGACCCCGTCTCAACCATCTCATGGAGCACGTGGTTTCGCCGCGCCAGCGCCCGCCCCGGATGGTCGTAAGGCGAATAGAAATTGGGGCCGCGAATCATCCCGGCCAACAGAGCCGCTTCCGGCAGCGTCAAGCTCGAAACGTCCTTGTTAAAGTAAGCGTTCGCCGCCTCGCCAAAGCCATAGATCGAAAAGCTGCCCCGCTGGCCCATGTAGATTTCATTTGCGTAAAGCTCAAAAATCTTCTCTTTGCTCAGCCGGTGCTCAAGAAGCAGAGCAATAAAAATTTCTTCCACCTTGCGGCGGATCGTGCGGCGCGGCGTCAGAAAGAAGTTCCTCGCCAGTTGCATGGTCAGCGTGCTTCCGCCCTGCACGGCTCTTTGCGCCCGCAAGTCCGCAAGCGCGGCGCCCAGGATCCGGAGAAGATTCACCCCGTGGTGCGAAAAGAAACGGTGATCTTCCGCCGCAATCACCGCGCCATCCAGCACCTTGGGCAGTTCCTGATATTTGACGACCCGGCGCTTGGCCCGGCTTCGGCCAAACAGCGTGGTGATCACTTCAGGCTCGAGCCAATAATCCTGGAGGGCGGTTCCTTTGGCAGCGTCGCTGATGGCAGCAACGTGGCCTTGATGGAAGCTGAGAACCGCCGGGCCTTCCTGAATGGCGGGTCCGTGGAAAAAGGAGGCCGGCCCTGGACGGATCACCAGCTTGTCGCCTTCAATCTGGTAATCGCCCAACGGGGAACTCTTGCCGGAAGACTCGTAGCCCGCCCGCTGGAGCCTGGCCGCAAACCCTTCAGCAGTTGCGCGTTCGCCCACGTGAACCGGCGTCGGGGTGGCGTAGACGAGCGACGCGTGATTAAAAACGCTCCCGCTCAACCGCGCGTTGATCATGCGCGAGAAGTGGACATCAAGATAAACAAAAATGCCTACCCCGGCCACTATCGCCGCCAGGCCCGCAATAACCAGAAGCTTCTTCCACCACGCCCACGCCGCAACGCGGAGGGGCGCTCGCTTCCTTTTGGCCCTCAACGGTTTCCGGGTTGCCGGTCTTTGTCGTAAGCGCACGGGCTATGTCAGGTTGCTATTTTCGGCCGACGGGGTAAAGTGCAGAGTCACGGTGTAAAACTTCAAATCAACGTAAACCGAATAATCCAGGTTGATGCGGACAGTCCGGCTGATTGAAACCTTGATGTCGTCGCGCTCAACGGGAAGCCCCAGCGATTCGGCTTCGACAAGAATTTTGTTCTGGACGGCTGCCGGGGTGGGGACCGGTGATTGAACCGTCGTCTGGACCGCCAGGTTGTCCAAATAGCCTTGCAGCTCGTAATTATCAATGTAAACAGGGATGATCTTGAAAGCACAAAAAACCACCGCTGCGAGAAAAAGCAGGGCAAAAAAAGCTTTGATCCCGCCCTTCCCTGCGTCAGAAGTTGTTTGCATCGTTCTTACCGCGCCTCCGTTCGCTTCCTGTCAACAAAGTTCTCCTTCACCGTTCGCGCCAACTGCGCCAGCTCGACATCATGGATTTGTTTTGTCGAGCGCTCGTAAATCTCACCCAGCCCTTGCTCGAGCTTCCGCTTGCCGACCGTCACGCGATAGGGCGCCCCGATCAGGTCAGCGTCCTTGAATTTTACTCCCGGTCTTTCGTTCCGGTCATCAAACAAAACGTCCAGAGAGAGCCCGCGCATCTCCTCGTAAAGTTTTTCTGCGGTTTCCTTGATCCGAACATCATCCATATTGGCGGCGGTCAGGATCACGTCGAATGGAGCGATCCCGACCGGCAGGAACATCCCGTCCCGATCGTGGTTCTGCTCCACGGCGGCGGTCAGAATCCGTTCCAGGCCGATTCCATAGGAGCCCATGACCAGAGGCACTTCTTTGCCGTGCGGGTCAAGAACCGTTGCGTGCATGGCTTCTGAATACCGGCGGCCGAGCTTAAAAACATGCCCCAGCTCAACCGCCACTGAAACTTTGAGAGGTTTCCCGCAGCGCGCGCACAAATCTCCGGATTGGACCACGCGCAGGTCGGCATATTCAGCCTGGAAATCGCGACCCGGCGTAACGTTGCGCAGGTGGTTGTCATCGCGATTGGCGCCCGCAATCAGGTTCTTGCGCCCTTTGAGGGCCCCATCGGCAAGCAACCGCGCTCCCGCAACGCCCACCGGCCCCAACGATCCCAACTGCGCGCCCAGCAGAGCCAGAGCTTCGTCAGGCCGGGCCGCGCGGAAAGTCGCCGTCCCCAAGGCCGTCGCCAGCTTCGTCTCGCTCAAGCTGTGATCGCCGCGCAACAGCAGAACCACGGGCTGATCTTCCACCATGTAAACCAGGGTTTTGATCATCCGCGTTGACGGCTCGCCCGTAAACTTCACCAGGTCGTCGATGGTTTTCTGCCCCGGAGTGGGAAAGGCCTCCGGCCAGCCGTCCCCGGGAAGGTCGTCCACCGCGGCCACGTTTGAAACCGCCTTCTCCAGGTTGGCCGCGTAGCCGCATTCGCAAGCCGCAATCGAGTCTTCGCCGGATTCGGTCACCACCATGAATTCGTGCGAAACCGTTCCGCCCATCGCGCCGGAATAGGCTTCCGTGATGACGTAATCCAATCCGCAGCGGTTGAAGATGCGGCGATAAGCGTCATAGTGTTTTTGGTAGCTAACGTCCAGCCCCGCATCATCCAGGTCAAAGGAGTACGAGTCTTTCATAATGAATTGCCGCAAGCGCAGCAGGCCGGACTTGGGCCGGGGCTCGTCCCGGAATTTTTCCTGAATCTGATACCAGATCTGGGGCAGTTGCTTGTAGGAGCGGACCTCGCCGCGCGCGATGTTCGTCATCTCCTCTTCATGGGTCACGCCCAGGCACATGTCGTGCTGGTTGCGGTCCTTGAACTTGAACATCGTCTCGCCAAACAGGTCGTAGCGTCCGGATTCCTTCCAAAGCTCGGCGGGATCGAGGGCCGGAAGGTAAAATTCCTGCGCGCCGATGCCGTTCATCTCCTCCCGAATAATTTGAGAAATCTTAAGGAACGACCGCTGGGCTAAAAATAAGTACGCGTAAACGCCCGCAGCCACCTGCCGCACGTAGCCCGCGCGCAGCAGAAGCCGGTGGCTGGGCGCTTCCGCTTCCGCGGGCACTTCGCGAAGTGTGGGAATAAAAACCTTGCTCCAACGCATGCTTTCACCTATTCGATATATTCGGCAAACAGAAGAACCGCCTGAGAATTTCCGCCGCAAGGCGCAGACCGTCATTGTTGGGGAAACCCACCTGAATTGTCAAGAAAGGCTCGATCAGCAGCCCTTTTCCATTCAAGCGTTTGGCGCAGAGCTCATCTTCCTTCTTTCCCCGCGCGCTAATCCGGAATTAATCATTGATATCCTTCCGGCCAGCCCGTTTCCTTTCCGCCCCCAAAATGCTGAAATCGTGGCACAATGGCGCTGGACAGACCGCCAATTGGCAGCGGCACAAAAAAAAGATAAACATGTCCCCGCAGCCATTTTGGAATTGCCCGTTGCTTTGGTAGGGCAGAGGGTTTTCGCTGGGAGAGGGTGGTAGAGCGCGCCATGAGCAGCGCATTTCTTTTTGCCTTACTCGGCGGCTTGGTTGTTCTGGCTTTTGCCGCCAACCGGCTGTTCCGGCTCACCCGCGTGCCGGATGTCATCGTGCTGATGGCCACGGGTTTGCTTCTCGGGCCCACTTTCGGCCTGGTCCACGCAAGCCAGTTCCAGCCGGTCACGCACGCCTTCGGAACGCTCGCCGTCATCCTCATCCTTTTTGAAGGCGGCCTCGACCTCGATCTTCGCTCCACGCTGCGCCATTTTCCCGGCGGCATCCTTCTTTCCTTCCTCGCCTACGCTTTCAGCCTCTTCATCATCGCCCTGGTCATGCGCTGGAGCATGAACATGCCGCTGCCGATGGCCCTGATCACCGGGGCCGTCCTGGCCTGCACCAGCAGTTCCATCACCTTGCCCGTGCTTCAGCAGATTAAAGCCAGCGCCTCCGCGCGGGTCACCATGCTGCTGGATGCTTCGTTGAGTGACACCTTCGCCATTTTGACCGTGGGCGTGGTGCTCGATCTCGGCTCCCGGAGCGGCCAGGTCGCGCTCCGCTTTCTGGGCCAAGCCGTTTTTGTGGTACTGACTGCGCTGATTCTCGCCGGTTTCGCCGCTGTGGTCTGGACGTACCTTCTTCCCAGGCTATCGGAGCGCCGTTTTTGGAATGTTCTAACACTCTCGGCGGTCCTGCTGCTCTACGCCGGCGCAGAGCGGATCGGCGTCAGCGGCCTCATCACCGTCTTGTGTTTTGGCGTGTTCCTGGCCAACTTTCGCCGCCTCGACCTCAGTGTTTTGGAAGGCGTTTTGGGCTTCAAGCCCGTTGGCGACGAACACCATGCGCAGGTGGTCAGCTTTCATGCTGAACTGGCCTTTCTGATCCGAACCTTCTTTTTTGTCTTGCTTGGCGTGGTCGTCGAATACAGCGCGCTGGTCAAATACATCCCTCAGGTGCTGGGACTTATTGGCGCAATTATTCTGGCGCGGGCCCTGGCCGTGGGCGCAAGCAGTTGGTCATGGAAAGGTTTCCAGCCCGGGGAGCACGAAGTGGTCTTCTTGATCATGCCGCGGGGATTGATCACCGTGGTTCTTGCCCTGCAAGTGGTGCAGGCGCGCGGCGACGCTTTTTCTTTTCTCCCGCCCGTGGCCTTCGCCACCATCCTGATCACCAACTTAATGCTGATCTTGGGGACCATCCGGGCCGCGCGGCTCGCCGTCCCGCCAGGCGAGGCCAAGCCGGAACACGACAAGAGCACTTCCCAAGCCATCGTGAATTGACAATAAAACCCACAGCCTGCGCTTTGCGCCATGCACTTTAAGGGGCCACGCTCCATGCGCCCGCAAGGGTGTTACTCTTTCATGGGGTTTATTAAACTAGATGACTTAACAAAAAGTATGGGGGACTAACGATATGAAAATCAAAAGAAATGGCTCGCAACCTTCCGCCAAGGCCCCGGCCGAGTGGTTCACGGGCACGGTATGGGTCGATCGTCTGTTTGAAGCGCCCGATCCCGCGCGCGTTCACGGCGTCAGCGTAACTTTTGAGCCGGGAGCGCGGACGGCGTGGCATACGCACCCGCTCGGCCAGACGCTCATCGTCACGGCCGGCTGCGGCTGGGTTCAGCGCTGGGAGGGCCCCGTTGAAGAGGTTCGACCGGGTGACGTGGTTTCCATCCATCCCGGCGAAAAGCATTGGCATGGGGCCTCGCCCACCGCGGTCATGACGCACCTCGCCATTCACGAAGGGCTCAATGGCAAGGTGGTCGACTGGATGGAACCCGTCAGCGACGAGCAATATCGCCGGTAGCGTTGCAAGCCCACCGCTGCCAATTCCCAAAGTGCGGCTGCAACCCTCATCTTTTCAACAGGAGGTTTTGAGTGAAAGTTCGTCTTGTTGCAAAATGGTTCGCGCTCGCCGTCTTCTTCGCAGCCCTGCCGTGCTGGGCCGGTGAGGTTCCGATTCCGCCCCGGATTCACGTGGTCCCTCTTTATGCGCCGTATATGAGCTTCAAAGAACTCGGACACGGCCCCCGGATTGAGATATTTGTACCATCCTTTCCCGGTCCACGCGTCTTTGACGTCTTCCTCAGCGAAGGTTTCTTCGGGGTGGGCGCCCGGCCCGGCCAAGTGGCAGGAGCTCCCTGGGTGCTCAGCTCCAAAGACAAGATCGTCCTTAACAATGTCAAGTGGGACCGTCTTCCCGGCGGCGCTCTTGCATTCTCCCAGAGCGGCACGCGCGGAAGATACCGGCTGAGCGGCCGCATCACGGCCACACCTTATGTGGTGGACCTTCGCGCCGACCTTCAGAACCTCAATTCCTGGCCTTTCAGGTACGCGCTGCTCAATCCCGGCATTGCCTTGAGGACCACGTCGGGCGGCGTCGATCCCAGAGATTCTCACTTCGATCCGTTTTTCGCGGACTTCAGCCTGAATCGCGTCTTCTACTACAGCTCCCGCGGCTGGACGCCGCTGCGCAAGATCTTTACGCCGTCGCGCACAGGAGCCGACAATACCCGGTCGTTCGCTCTAGGCGGAGTGCCACAGCCACTGCTGCCAGCCGACCCCTTCAGCGCCAGGCCTGTTCCCATCGCAACATCGTTTCCCGCAGGACTGGCCCCCACCTTGGGCGTCATGGCTGCTGTCTCCCAGGATCGGCAGTGGGTGGTGGGCATCGCTTGGCAGGACGCCGCGCGCATCGCGTCCAACGCCCTGTGGCCCTGCATGCACGTCATGCCGCGCGTCGAGAACGTGCCTCCGGGCAAGTCTGCACATTTCCACGGACGCCTTTATTTCCTCCACGGAACGCTCAATGACTTGCTCGTCCTCGTCAACCGCGATCTGGGCGCGTCGAAGTGAAGATCGGCAGCCGCGGTACGCATGCTATGCCGTGGCCGCGCGCTACCACCGCGAATCCACGCCCGGCGACACCATCCCGGCCAGCGCCCGGGCCGTCAAGCTTGTCGCCGTATTAAACGAATTGGATCCTTCCCTGCCGATGGGCACGGCGCCGTCGTTCAGCAGGCCAAAAGCCTTGCCGTTCTCAGGATGAATGATAAAAGCGTCAAAGCGGCGCACGGCTTGGGCAACGCGCGGGTCCTGATCGACGTGCTGGTAATACCAGATCAGGTAGTTCACAATTCCCGGGCTGCGCGTCCGGTCCCAACTCTCCGCGCTCTGTTTTGACCATGTGCCGTCCGGCAGTTGTGTCCGCAGCAGGAATTCAATGTTAGGCTTCGCGGCCTTCCCGATCCATTCGCTCCAGGCCGGGCGGCCGCAATGGAGCGCAAATGACAGGATGCCTTCCCCGACGTACGCCGAGGTCCCGTAGGTCATTTTCTCCCACAGGTTGTAATCGTTCCTCGGATTGCCGCGCTTCGTCCAGTCCGCGCCTTCCATGGCCAGAATGTAAGGAATGTTGCCGTCGCGCCGCTGGGTACTGAGGACCCATTTCAAGGCACGGTAGGCGACTTCCCGATACCGGTCCTGCCCGGTCGCCTGATACATCCAGGTGAACACCTCGCCCCCGGTCAGCGCTGAAGACAGCGTGTACGGGTCGCGGATCGGGCCCGTCATCACCCCGTCCTTAACGTGCCACCAGCCCGTGCCCAGCGCCCCGTTCCGGTGGATCATTCCGTTCTTTTCAAGGGAGTCCACGTAGCGCTGGACGGCGCCGAAATACTTCTTCTGGCGCCCATGATCCACGTGATGGTAAAGCGCAATCAGCAGGCCCAGCGCGCTTCCCGTATCGGCCAGATAGACCGTGCCGTACCCCGAGGCCCAGAAGCCATTCGGCATCTGCCGCTTCAACAGGAAATCGCCGTACGCAATCGCCGTCGTCAGGTAGCGGCGATTCCCGAAGATCTCGTACCCGTCCACCAAGTCGCGCATGTAGTAGCCGCCGATATAGATGGTCGGAAACGCGCTCTTTTCTTTGACAATAAAGTCGCAGAGGTTCTTGAGACGCGAACGCGTCTGGCGGCAATCCGGCCCGGCACAGAAAGGATTTTGCCGCTTCGCGGATGCCGCAGAGAGAAGCAAGGGAGACAACAGCAGTGCGATGAAAGTTGCACCCAAACCCACAGCGACTTCTCTACGCATCGTCATTTCTCCTTTAAAGCTGCCGCCGCTCAGTGCGGATGCGCGGCCACTTCCGCCGCCTTCAGTTCCTGCGCCAACTCGGGATGCTCCTCGAGCACCTCAAGCATGGTTTGGCGTCCAATCTCCCGGCCCATAGAATGGGCTTCGGGCAACAGCGTTTTCCCCACCTTCGGTTGCACGCTGATCCACTTCTGCCCGAGGGGCGTCTTGTAAAACTGGATCAGCCCCTTGATATCGGCGTCCGAAAGGTACTGCGCATAAAGGGGGACTGCCAGGTTCAGGAGATCTTGCGGGGATATCTTGGTTTGAAACTTCTCAAAGAAGAGCTCGACCAGCCGCTCGCGGTACGCCCCGGGAGGGAGAGCGCGGGAAAACAAAGGCCTCATGCTACTCTCCATGGAATTGAACGATCGCGTAACCGTGTCCCTCGTCCCCAGCAGGTCCATCAGTTGCCGAATGTCGGCTTCCTTGGCCGGATCTATTTTCTGGGCGGCGGCGGGAGCAGTGGACGATCGCCCGAACACGGACACGTGGCTCGGGTAATTCTGGCCGGCGCGAAGCTCGCCCGAGCTCGCACTCCAGAGCAGACAGAAGCCGCCGAAAAGCAGAAGCCAATTTCCGATGGCGCGGTTCCTCATAAAGCCTCCTGATGTCGACAATGCGGCCGGTGACTTAGCCTCGGCATTTAGAACCGCGCGCCCGCCGCCCGCCGCAAAACAAAAACCCACACTATATACATCAATCATTACGAATTACCAATTACAACTTACGAAAAAGGTTCTGGGGTCAGCGGGCAGCCTGGCGCAGAGGCCGGTTGGGGGACCCTGGGATATTGAAAAGTGACCGATTCCTGCTGGCGCTCATTCCTCCGGTCCACGGCGATAACCGGTCAATGCCCCAAAATGCCGGCCTGAAGGTCGGCGCTACCTCAAACCGAGCCTGTACCGCCGGCAGAAATACCCTTGACAAAACAGGTCTAGTGTGCTAGCCTAATTCGAGGTTGGAGCGGCTCCCAGGCCGCCCTCCGAACGCGGAATTTAAGCTGCTGAGAAAGACGAAGAAAAAAAGAATTCTTTTTTTGAGGAACGAAGCTAGGAAGTTGTTGAAACCACAAGGGGGCTGTGGAAAACACAGCCAAAACGAACCGAAAACGAAGCTAGCCAAGTTGTTGAAAACACATGATGGGTAAAAAAACGAACCGAAGAATCAGCCACGAATTGCCCACCCGCTGCAACGCCTGCAAGGTCCCTCAATTACCGCACAGCTAGCCTATTGACCGCTGGATAATGACCTGGAAACGTACAAGCCTGAAGGTCGTGCGAGGGAATCAAGGCCGTTTGCAATCGTAAGTGCGAACGGACTCAGGCTGACACGCGCGCCGATCGGGATAATAGTGGAAGGGCTTTGGATGGTTGCGGACGCTGGCCGGAATCGGAGGCGCAAGCAGGTGATTCTACGGGCAATCGAGCGCGGGGTGAAAGAACGTTGCAAATCTCTTTGCATCCGCGTTAAGATTCAAGTCGGCTTGGGGCGGCGGAAAGCAGTTAATTTCTGCCGGGGTCGCAGCTTCTAGGACGTGCCATGTTTTGGGAAAAAGAAAAAGACAAGAAGCCGCAGTCCAGCATTCCACGGGCGCAGCCATCTGCTCCTGTATCCTCACAAACTTCTAAGGTGGAATCCTTTATGCCTGAAAGCAATCGAAGAGAGTCAAACGTCAGCCCCTCCGGCCAGGTGCAGGCTATCATCGGACGTTCCATTGTCCTGAAGGGCGAGTTATCCGCAAACGAAGACCTGCTGATCGAAGGACAGTTCGAAGGCAGCGTGAACCTTCAAGACCACTGCCTGACGATTGGCGGCAACGGGAAGGTTAAGGCTGAAATCGAGGCGCGGCAGGTTGTTGTTCTGGGTTCCGTGAATGGGAACATTAACGCCCGCGAAAAGATTGAAGTTCGCCGGACCGGCAACGTTACTGGCGACCTGACTTCCGCAAGCATTGCCATTGAGGAAGGGGCCTATTTCAAGGGCAGCATCGACATCCTCCGCGAAGGTAGGCAGGAGGAGCAATCGCCCATTACGGCGCCGACCGTCTACGAAGACAATGAGTGAAAACGCTCCGCTTCCTTTTCCTTTCAGGTTGTAACCTGCGGCGGCTGCAGGGGGATGCTTTTGCGCGCGGCGGCGAAATCGCCCGCCGGATGCTGAGGCGCTGGAAGCGTTTCGAATTTTCAGCCTGCCGGTGTTTCCATTGAAGACACTTGAAGGTTCCCATAAGACGCTCTCTTCCGGCTCGAGCGCCGCGGTGCGCAGCCAGGCGCTTGAGTGGGCTTGGCATTACCTGCAGGATGTCGAGAAGCCCGTTGTGCTGGATTGTGGCGCTGTTTCGTCCGCAACCGTAAGGGCCCTGATGGGGCGCGGGGCCAAGGTTTACGTGGCCGATCTGCTGGGTCCCGTTCAACAGGGCGATCCCGCTTACTGGCGGACGGTGGACGACCGTCCGGTCTTTGCGCTGGACGATTTCCTTGCCCGGATCCCTGAGATTCCGCCAGCCTCCCTCAGCTTGATCTGCTGCTGGCATCTTCTGGACCTCATTCCCGGCAATCAACTGGCCGATCTCTTGAACGGCCTGCTCGCGTTGCTTGGGGAAGGCGGAATCTTTTACTGTTTTCTCCGCGAACCCAATCTTGTTGCCGGAAAAGACGGCAGATGGTGGTTCGAAAGTCTGACAACCCTGGGGGCGGAGGGTGAAGGGAAGGGCGTGTTTCCTTATCCAGCGGTTTCCAACCGTGAGGTGGAAAAATTGACCGCAGGCTACAGTCTGAAAACGTTTCTGACCCGTTCGCACCGCCGCGAGGTGGTGGTTTTGAAAAAGGGAGATATCTGAATGATGGGAACAAAAGGACGCATGATCGTTTTTCTTGCTGCCTTGGCAATGAGCGCAAGCTTTGTGCAGGCGCAGCAACTGGGCAAGGAGGCTCTCAACAGCTTTCCCGCCGGGACCCTTCAGGTCCAGTATTCAAGTCCGGCGGCGCTTCGGAAACTGCCCAATTACGACAGCCTTCGGCAGCACTATATGGGAGCGTGGCTCAAGGAACTTGAAACGTCACTGACTCAGCTTGGCATCAAGGAGAGCGATGTTAACGAACTCGTTCTGGGATGGGCGTCGGGCGCTTCCCAACAGCAGCCGTACGGGCTTGCCGCCGGGAGCTTTGATGCCCAAATGCTGGGCGAGCGCGCAGCCAAGCGCCACATCGCACCCAATACCATCGGGGGAAAAACCGGCTATTGTCTGGGGGCAGGCCTTGAAACGCCGTGCGTGGTGCTTTTGGGGTCGAACCTGGGAGCTTTTGGGACCCTCAGTTCCTTGAGCGAAATGATGGATGTGAGAAGCGGAGCCCGGCCCAGCCTGGGGAGCGATGCGAACGTCGCAAAAATTGTGAACGATCTCGAATCCGCAGCTCCGATCTGGGGGATTGCCGCGGATGGCGCGGTGGCTCAGTGGTTTCAAAACTGGATGCCGACGCAGCATAACATCCAGTTGGACTGGGCGCAGGTGTTTCAGAACGTGGACAATTTGGGTTATAAGGTTCAAGCGGCACAAAACGTCCAATTGCAAATGGACCTTTACTGCAAATCCGCTGAAGGGGCCGGAAGCCTTCGGCAGGTTTTGGAAGGGCTGAAACTTGCCCAGCAACTGGCTTGGCAAAGCCAGTATCCGAACCAGGCAAATCCCTTCAGCGGCATGGCCGTCGCCCAAAGCGGAACCGACGTCAACATTCAACTCACTGCAAGCTACAGCGAGTTGAGCGCCGCGGGTTCTATGGGAGCGGCCCCTCAAGCGCCGTGAAGGATTTTGCGCAGCAGGAAATCCCGTTAAGTAATGGCTTGAACGGTAAGAGAACTGTTGAGGCGGATATGGCACCGGGTATTTGGTGGCACGTTCACATTGCCCCCGCGCGCTAAGAAGATCTCATAACTGAGAAATGCCGCGGCGCTGGCAGGAGCAGCCACCGAAAGGGCAGCAGAGCCGGCAACTGCAACTCGCGCAGCCGTAAGACCTCCCACCGTCAAAAAGCCCGTCAGGAAACTCTTCCAGGAGGTCTTCCGCCGGCCTTCCAGGTGGCCTTCGGAATCGAGCACTCCCCTCAGCCCCTGGGTCTTTTCGAGGCTGGCGATCACGGCAGAGACCGGAATCTCCTGGCCGCTGGGCAGGGTAACGTGATCAAAGCGGAACGAGAGCCTTCCCGCGCGCCTCATTCTTCGGGGCGGGCGGATGGCGGTGATATGCCCGTCAAACAAAGTTCCGGCGGGTAATGCCAATTGGCCACTGACGTATACGGGCTGGACAATCTCAGCCGCGATGGGGTCATTGACGTGGTTGACAAGGGTATGGAGGCCGGTCAGTACGCGCGCGCTGATTAAGGTTTCGGCAGGGACGGTAAGATTGGGGAGCGTATCAGCCCCGATTTCCCGATGCGGTAACAACGCACTGCGGTGAGGCAGCAGGACGCTCCCGCAAACCGACACCATCGGGAATCCCACAAGAACTGCAGCCAAGGTCATGATCAATCTTCGCATCTTCGTTCCTCGCAGCACAGGCGTTACTCGCTCTCCCGGCGCCCTGTGTGAACAGACACGCCGCCCCGAAGGTGGTGCCGTTTCTTGTCTTATGAATCGCACGCGACGCTAGCTATAGATGAATCGTCGAATGCGCTTTCCCCATGTTTTCAATAAGACACGCAAAACCCTCGGTTCCCTGAAAGTGTAATGCCCGGCCACCGTAAAAACAACCACAAATTAGTCCACCTTCGTGACCTGATCGGCTTGGGGCCCTTTCTGTCCTTGCACGATCTCAAACTCAACTGTGTCGCCTTCCTGGAGAGACTTGAACCCATCGCTTTGGATCGCCGAATAATGCACAAAAACGTCAGTCCCGCTGTCTTGTCCGATAAATCCGTAGCCTTTGCTATTATTGAACCATTTAACTTTGCCCTGAAGTCTTGCCACGTGCATCCTCCTTCGTCGGATAACATTTACGACTGGCCGCTCGCCGGTCGAGCCTTGAAATAAAAAAAGGCCAAGAATCCTTGCGGACTCCCGGCCCTCATTTATGAACACTTCCCGCATGAGAACACCGTACAATCTCCTTGGCGACTCAGTATATAGTCGGGAATCGTGTTGTCAAGCGAATATTGACTTATCAGTGGGGGTTCTAAGCTGGATATGGGCGCTGCGTTTTAGCCCTTGGCATCGCCCGCAAACAATCTCCACAGCAAACCGACCAGAGTTTTCCCATCCTTGAGTTTTTTTGCGAGAAGGAGCTTCTTGACTTGGCTTATTGAAAACTCCCTTGTCTCGATCCGCTCGTCGTTTTCCGGATGAGCTTTTGAGAGCGTCAAGCCGCGCGCTTCAACAAGGTGCATGCGCTCTGTGAGGAATCCGGGGCTGGGATAAAAGGAGAAGATGGCTTTCATGGAAGTCGCGCGGTAGCCTGTTTCCTCGAGCAACTCGCGGTGGGCGGCGCGGACCACGCTCTCGCCGGCCTCCATGGACCCGGCCACGAGCTCCCATAAAGGTTGGCCTGCAGGATAGCGAAATTGGCGGACAAGCAGAACCCGGCCGTTGGGGAGAAAAGGCAAAATGACGACCGACCCTCGATGGGCAACTACCTCGCGCTCCGCTTGGATGTTTCCGGGTTCAATAATGCGGTCAAGCTTAACCTGAAGCAGTCGCCCGTTATATAAGGTCTTACTGCTCAGCACTCGTGCACGCGATGGCATCAAACTCTCCCTGGATTCATGATCATTTTGGCAACGACATCCTATCACGACTGCGCATCGGTTTAGAGTTGGGTTTGGCGGCCGGAGCCACCACAGAATCAAAGCTTCCGGTCCGGGACGAATGAGAAGTGATGTCGGGAGTCAGAGCAGGCTGGTATACTGGGGCCTGTGGGCGTTGAGCGGCAGACTCAATTCGCGATGGAAAGGTGAACGATGAAGGTTTCGGCCCTTATTGTCGACGATGAAAAACCGGCGCGGGACGAGTTGGCGTATCTGCTCAAAGACTTCCCGGACGTTGCCGTCGTTGGGCAGGGCAAAAACGGGGTGGAAGCCTTGAGTTTGATTCGCGAATTAAATCCTGACCTGGTTTTCCTGGACGTTCAGATGCCGGGTTTGGATGGTTTTGGAGTGATCAAGAAGCTGCTGGACCGAAAGGGCAGCCCGCCCTTCTTTGTTTTTGTGACAGCCTACGACCAATATGCCGTGCGGGCTTTTGAAGTGAATGCCTTGGACTACCTGTTGAAGCCCATCGAACGCGGGCGGCTGGAAAAGGCCCTGGAACGGGTGCGCCGGATTTTGGAGTCTTCCGAGTCCGCTTTTGAAAAGCTGGGCCGGCTGGTTCATATGATCGAAGAGCGTCCCACGGTGCAGTCCGGCAAGCTGGTGGTGAAAAGCGGCAGCCGGATGGTTTTGGTGGATTCGGCGGATATTATTTACGCCAGCATTCAGGACGGCATCATCAGTATCGTCACCAAGGACCTGGAGGGACAATCCAATTTTCGAACAGTGGAGGAGCTGCAAAGCAATCTCGACCCCAAAACCTTCTGGCGAGTCCACCGCTCCTACCTTGTCAACATCAACCGCATCAAAGAAGTCGTGCCGTGGTTTAAGAGTTCCTACCAACTTAAAATGCAGGACCGCCGCGAAACCGAAATTCCCGTGAGCCGGACGCAAACCCGCAAGCTTCGAGAGCTGTTGAACCTGTGAGGCGCGCCGGACGTTCCAGGCGTGCCAAGGGCTATTTTTTCGATAGCGCGAAATGCTTTTGGATCGCTTCGATAAGGCCCGGGATGGTTGAGTGCTCAGCTTCAATCGAGACTTGCAAGCCGTGTTCGCGAATTGTCCGGGAAGTGATGGGTCCGATCGAGGCGAGGGTTGCTCCATCGAGCAGCGGGTGGAGGTCCTTGTCCTGAACTAGGCGCAGGAAGTTGGTTACCGTGGATGAACTGGTGAAGGTGATGACGTCAGGCCGCGGCGTCAGCAGGCGTGCGAGCTCGCCCGGGGAAAATGCCGGCTGGACGGTTTCGTAACATTCGACGACTTCGACGTGCGCACCGCGCTCAGTTAGCGTCGCGGGCAGAAGATCGCGGGCGACCTTGGCCCGGGGAATCAGGAACGACTTCTCACGGATATCGACCCCCTGAAGCGACTCGAGCAATCCTTCCGCGCGGTACTCATGCGGCACAAAATCGACTCGGATTCCGACCTTGGCAAATTCCGCCGCCGTGGCGGGACCGATGGCGCCGATTTTGAGCCCTTTCAGATCGCGCACGTCGCGCTTTAGCGCCGTGAGCCGCTGCAAAAAACTCCTTACGCCGTTCGCTGAAGTCAGCAGGAGATAGTCAAAGCTTTCCAGGCGATGAAGGGCAGCGTCGAACGGTTCCCAGGATTCGGGATCGTGGATTTCAATGGCCGGAATCTCAATTGTTTCCGCGCCCAGTTCTTCCAGCAATTCTCTCAGAGTTCCGGCCTGCTGCCGGGTGCGCGTAGTGACGATTCTTTTTCCAAAAAGCGGCAGGTGCTCGAACCAGTTCAATTCTTCGCGCATTTGAACCACCTCGCCGATCACCGTCACCGCCGGCGGTTCGACGTGTTGCGCTTTGCCGGAGATATCGGCAAGCGTTCCTGTCACCACTTCTTGCGCCGCGCGCGTCCCCCAGCGGATGACGGCAACGGGAGTGGACGGTTCGCGGCCCTGCTGGATCAGAGCGGCGGTAATTTCCGGAAGGTTCCTGACGGCCATAAAGAGCACCAGCGTTCGGGGTCCCGTTGCAAGCTTCGACCAGTCAACGCTGGTCGAGGGTTTGGAGGGATCTTCGTGGCCGGTCAAGAAGGCCACGCTCGAAGCTATCTCTCGATGAGTCACAGGTATGCCGGCGTAGGCGGGCGCCGCGTATCCTGAAGAGATTCCCGGCACGACTTCGAAGGGAATGCCGGCCCTGGCCAAGGCTTGAGCTTCCTCGCCGCCGCGCCCGAAAATAAACGGATCGCCGCCTTTTAATCGCACCACCGTCATGCCTCGGGCGGCCTTGCTGATGAGCAACTGATTGATTTCTTCCTGCGAGGAAGTAGGCTCTCCGGGACGCTTGCCGACGCAAAGGCTTTCACACCGCGGCCGGGTGAAGCGCAGGAGTTCCCGGTTGGCGAGAAAATCGTAGATGACGACGTCCGCCTGCTCAAGCGCCCTCTTGCCTTTGAGGGTGAACAGGCCGGGATCGCCCGGACCTGCGCCGACAAGATAGACTTTGCCACTCATAAAAGCCTTTGGGAAGCCGCCCGCTTCCAGAGCAACGTCGGCCGGGAGTTACTCCACCTCTGCTTGCTGGAGATTCAGTAAAGTCTGAGCTCCCTGCTTGAGGAGCTCCTGGGCCACGCGGACTCCCAGTTCCTCCGGGTTTTCTGGCGAGCCCGAGAGGGTGGCGCGAAGCACCGTCGTCCCGGCGGGATGGGCAACGACACCGGCTAATCGAAGTTCCCGGCCCTCGCGGCTGGTATGCGCGGCAATGGGAAGCTGGCATCCGCCACCAAGCGCCTGGAGCATAGCCCTTTCCGCGCGGACCGCGGCATGCGTGGGTGGATGGTCCAGCGGCTTCGCCGCGCTCAGGATGTTCTGGTTCCTGGCGCTGGCCTCAATGGCCAGCGCGCCTTGTCCAACCGCTGGGCACAACTCAGCTTCTGAGAACCAATAGGTGATTCGGGATGAAAGCCCCAGCCGCTTGAGGCCCGCCCCGGCCAGAACGAGAGCGTCACAGTCGCCTCTGTCGAGCTTTCGTAATCGGGTATCCACATTGCCCCGCATGGGAATCATCTCCAGGTCAGGACGGAGAGCGAGCAACTGCGCCTGTCGCCGCAGGCTGCCGGTTCCAATCCGCGCCCCCTGGGTGAGATCCTGAAGTGTTTGCCCGGCCTTTGCAACCAGCGCGTCCCGAGGATCTTCGCGCTCGGGGACGGCGGCGATAAGCAAGCCTTCGGGAAGTTCAGTGGGCAGGTCCTTTAAGCTGTGCACCGCCAGGTCAGCGCGGCCGGCCAGAAGCGCCTCTTCAATCTCTTTGATAAACAATCCCTTGGCGCCGGAAGTCTGGAGTGAAGCGTTCTGGAGTTTGTCGCCGCTGGTCTTGATGATGAGGATCTCGACTGCGTGCCCCAAGGCTGCAAGGCGATCTTGAACCCAGTTTGCCTGCCAAAGGGCCAACCGGCTACCGCGTGATCCAATCACAATCTTCATGAGGATGATGGCAACGCTTGCGCGGGAGTGCAATGCAAATCCGCGGAGTATGCTTTAGGTTTATTCGACAACCCCAAACATCTTGCGGACCATTTGGACCAGAGAACTTTGCTCGGGACGTCCTGCCCCGCTTTTCAGTTCCGTGATCGGACCGTGAAGAATCTTGTTGAGAATCCCCCTTGTGAGAGCCTCTACGGCCTCTCGCTGCTGGGGCGACAATCCGTTCAGACGGCCCCGGTAACGGTCAATCTCCGTTTCGCGAATATGTTCCAGCCTGTGTTCGAGCGCCACGATGGTGGGGACGACTTCCCGGGAAGCCAGCCGCCGCATGGCTTTCTCGACTTCCGCCTGGACAATCTCCTCGGCCCAGGCGGCTTCGCGCTCACGCTGTTTTTTGTTGGCGGCAACCACCTGGCCCAGATCGTCAATGTCGTAAACAAAAGCGTTGTCAAGCTGGTTGATGGCCGGATCGACGTTCCGAGGCACGGCAATGTCGATAAAAAACATGGGACGGTTTTTACGGACGGCCAGCCACTTTTCCGCGTGCTCGCGCTGGACCACATAATGCGGTGCGGACGTCGAGCAGATGACAATGTCGGCTTTGTGGACGTGGTTGAAAAGCTCCTCGTAACGGATGGCCGTGCCGTGAAAGGCCGCCGCCAGCTCCGTAGCGCGTTGGTAGGTTCGGTTGCTGACGAAAATGGCGCTGGCGCCGCTGCCAATAAGATTCTTGGCGGCGATTTCACTCATTTTGCCCGCGCCGATCACGAAAATGGTGGTGCCGGTAAGATCGCGGAAGATTTTTTTTGCCAGCTCGACGGCAGCATAGGAGGCCGAAACCGCCGAGGTCCCGATTGCTGTGTCCCGCCGCACCTTGCGCGCCACAGTGAGCGCCTGAAGAAGGATCTCGTTCAAGGTGCCGTTCAGCCCTCCGGCCTGGCGCGCCGCATTATAAGCCTGTTTGAGTTGGCCGAGAATCTGGGGCTCGCCCAGGATCATCGAGTCCAGGCTGGAGGCCACGCGGAACAGGTGCTCGATCACTTGCTGCTGTTGGTAGCGGTAAAAGTGGGGCTCGTAAGCCGCGAGGTCGCAGTGGTGATGGTCGGCGAGGAAGCTGCGAAGGACCGGTTCGACCGCAAAATCGTTTCGCGCATTGGCAATGACTTCGACGCGGTTACAGGTGGAGAGGATCAGCCCTTCCTTGATGCCGTCCCGGTGCGTCAGGTCCGATACAGCCTCGCTCAGGCGCGCTTCCGGGATGTTCATCCGCTCGCGGACTTCCACCGGCGCGGTTCGATGATTAATTCCGATCAGAGAGAGATTCATGATTCTATCGCAGCTTCACCAGCCTGTTATTTTGACTTACCAGCGCCCCGGCGTATGTGAGCTGCATCACACTAATGAAGTCGTCCCAGGTTGGGCAGATAGCCGTGCCATCCGCTGACAAAACTGATCCCTACAAAAGTCACCATAATGACCGCAAATCCCACAATTGCAATGTAGGCGGACCTTCTTCCCGGCCAGCTTCCGCTGACCCGCGCGGAGAACAGAAACAGGTAAATCAGCCAGGTGATCAGAGCCGCTAGAATCTTGGGGTCCAGTTCCCAAGGGCCGTGCCACATGCGCATTGCCCAAAAGAACCCGGTCAGGATTCCAAGGGTCAGAAATGGCAGCCCGAACATGAGGGAGCGTCCGTAGATTTCATCGCAGACTTCGAGCGACGGCAAACGGTAATAGGGCGCCCGCGGGCTTTTTGACTTCAACTGTCTTTCCTGAACCAAGTACATGACGGCAGCAATGAAAGTAAGGAAAAATCCCACGTATCCTATCAAGACACAGGCAATGTGGACCATCAGCCACCCGCTGCGGAAAGCCACCGATTGGAAGGAAGGCCCCGGGCGAAGCGCTGAAATCAGCGTGAGCACGAAAACCAGCGGGAGCATGAAAACTCCCAGGACGTTGATCCGGTAACGCAAATAAGCCAGGAAAAAAGCCAAAGTAACAAGAAAGCCAAAAAAGGAGAGCGTGCTTTGAACGTCGATGACGGGAAGCCGGTGCAGACTTACCGCCCGAACAGCCAGGGACATGCCGTGCAGGGCTAAGCCCGCTCCCAGGGCTCCGAGCGCCGCCGGGGAAAGCGACGGGCTCCGCCGGATGACCGAGGGAACCATCAGGACGATGCCCGAGAAATAAAAAAACAGCGCGGACCATAATAAGACTGCGTGCATAAGTCCTCAAACCATAAAACGGCAATCATAAAATTATAACACTCAACCGGGCCCGGTAGTCACGGACCGGCATTTTGCCGGATGTTCTGGCTTACGGCAAGAGTTCTACCGGAGCGCTTCTGCTTGTGGCGCAGCAATGCTATCTTTAACCTGATTTGCTGTGCAGCGGGTCCACAAAGGAGGCTTGCCATGAGAAGGGTGATGGTTTGCGTATGGGCAGCGGGGATACTTTTTGCAATCACGATAGGGGGCCAGCGGGCGCTGGCAGAAACGCGCGCGGCGTCGGGCACGCAGATGGTTGCAAGTTCGCATTCCAGACTGACTGCAATGCCTGCGACGGCTCCTGATGTGAAAAAAGGGAAGGTTGGGCAAAACCCGTCTGCTGCCTTGAGGGCTGCCGGAACGGTTCTCAATTCTCAAGGCCTTACAACCTTGGTAAGGCGACTTGTCATAACTGCACTTGTGCTGGTTGTGGCCTTGCTCTTATTGATCGGCATTCGCCGGGTGCGGCATCGGGCCCTGGCCGCACTGGAACAGAAGCGAGGGAAGATTCCCTCATTTCGGTTCCGGGGCCTGGAGTTGGTCTCGGCCCAAGCGCTGTTTCGGAACGTCGCCCGGATCGCTATGGCGGTTTATGTCGTCGCGTTTTCCCTCGTGATTCTAGGGACTGCGCTCATCGTATTTGGTCAATTTCCTGCCACGCAAGGCTACGCGCAACAGGTCGGCCTTTGGCTATGGAACCCTATTGTCGCCATCGCCCTCGGAATGCTGGGCTATTTGCCCAATCTTTTCTACATCGTGATTATCCTGGTGGTGACGCGGTTTATCCTGCGCATGATCAATTATGTTTTTAGGGCGGCTGAGCGCGGGCTGATCAGCTTGGAGCCTTGGGTTCACCAGGACGTGGCGCGGCCCACAGGCCTCCTTGTCCGGATCGTGGTCGTGGTTGTGGCGTTGTTCTTTATTGCTCCGTTGATTCCGGGGACGGGAAGCACGGCGGCGAAAGGAATCTCAATCGTCCTGGGCCTGATGATCTCTTTTGGCTCAACCTCAAGTGTCGGCAACTTCGTGGCGGGAATCGTCCTGATGTACATGCGGCCTTTTCAATTGGGGGAGCGGGTTAAAATCGGCGAGACTGTCGGGGATGTTACTGCGCGGACGTTCCTTTACACGAAGGTGCTGACCATTAAAAATGAGGATGTTATGGTGCCCAGCTTGACCGCTCTCGGGTCTTCCATCATCAATTACAGTTCCCGGGCTCGGGAGCAGGGACTGATCCTTCATACCAGCGTGACGATCGGATATGATGCGCCCTGGCGAAAGGTTCATGGCCTGCTGCTCGGTGCGGCGGAACGCACCGAGCAGGTTGCTAAAGATCCCAAACCCTTTGTTCTACAGACGGCCCTCGACGACTTCTACGTCAAATACCAGATCAACGTGTACACGAACCAGGCTTCCCAAATGGCGCAGATCTACTCAGAGCTTCACCAAAATATTCAGGATGCTTTCAACGAAGCCCAAATGGAAATTTGCTCGCCCCATTACCAGCAACTTCGGGATGGGAACTCAACGACGATTCCGGCGCAGTACCGGGGAAAGGATTATGAGGCGCCGCGGTTTCGAATTGAAAACGCAGCAAGGGCTCCGAAGTGATAAGCGCTTGGGCCCCTGCGCAATTCCGGAAATCGATTCAAGATACCTGACGATCATGCCGATAACCCGATCGGGAGGAGATTTAGGCGCTCATGGCGGAAACGAAGTCTGTCGGATCCCGCGAGGCAACCCGGCGCAGCGAGCGGGTGCATCTGCAAATCCCGATTGAAGTTCAAGGCGAACTCGCCAATGGAGTTCGGTTCAGGGAAAGCTCGCACACTTTGATTATCCACCGCGAGGGAGCGCGAATCAGTTTGGAACACCCGGTCGAGGCGGGCGCGGTCCTCCATCTGACAAACCTTCGGACGGGGGTTGCTTGCCCTTTTCGGGTGGTTGGGAAGGTGGATCGGGCTATCGGAAGAGTGCCGGAATGGGGAGTGGAATGTCTCAAGCCGGAAATAGACTTCTGGGGAATTCATTTCCCCGCCGATGACGGAGCCCATCCGGAGACTGAGCACGTGGATGTTCTGGTTGAATGCTCGGGGTGTTATTCGCGGGAGTTGGCAAGGCTGGGACTCCGTGATTATCGCGACCTTTCGTCCCGCGGCGTTCTGGGGCGCAACTGCCCTATATGCGGGAGGGAAAGCGAGTGGACGTTCGGCTACGCCGAAGCGTTGGCTCAAACCGATCCCTGGCAGGGCGATGCGGCGCCCGCGGAAACCCCAAGCTCCGGCGGAGGTGAGGAAAAACGCATAGCAAAACGGCTGGCGGTAAAGCTGCCCATCAGCATTCGTTTGCCGAATGGCCAAGAAGAAGTTGCGCGCACAGAGAACCTTTCAAGAATGGGGGTCTGCTTTATATCGGATTTGAAATTGGAAGAGGGCGATTTTATTCGGCTTACGGTTGGCTACGTCCTTGGAGAAAACGCGGATGAAGTTATGGCCAGGGTGGTCTGGAGGAGGAGCCGCGAAGAAGCGAACGGCTTCATTTACGGCGTTCACCTTGAGCATAAGGAATAAGCGGCGGGTCGATCATTGAGACGCGCGGGGGGCGCCGTGCAAGGATTTTTGAGCGGAGCGAACCGCCAGCATCAGAATTGATCCCGCCACCGCCGCCGCCAGCAAAGTTCCCATCATGCCGGTGTCCGCGTAAACATGGGCAAAAGCGCCGGCCACCGATCCGCCGACAAAACTTCCCAAAAATTGCATGCTGTTATAAACGCCGAGCGCGCTTCCCTGGGCGTTCTCCGGACCCGACCGGCTCACCAAGCTCGGCAGAATCGGCTCAAGGCCCGTGAAGCCGATGTAGAAAAGCGTCCCGCCCACCAGTACGGCAGTCAGGCGGCTTGGATCGAAGCCGAGCAATCCGGGGCGGAAGAGCAGGATCGCGCTGGGGATGAAGGTCAAGAACGCAAAAGCCGCCAGAGGAGCTGCCAGTCCGCGGTCGGCCCCGCGCGTGAAGGCGAACATGGTGACGCCGCTGATGATGACCATGGGCAGAAGCAGCTCATAATAGTGAGTCATCTTCAGGTGATGTCTTCCGGTAACGATCAGGGGAAAATAGAAGAAAAAAGTGCTCATAAAGAAATTCATCAGGAAGCCGCCGCCATCGAGAGCGAGCAAGGTCCTGGAACGCAAAATGTCGCGAAAGGGAGCCGGCGCGACGCCGGAGGGCGGCGTTTCCGGCAGATATTTTGCCAGCAGAACGACGGTTCCGAGCCCCAGGATTCCGGTGATCCAAAAGAGCGAGGCTGTTCCCCAAAGTCCCGCCAGGATAGGCCCTGCAATCACGCCAATGATGAACGCGGCTCCAATGGGAATGCCGAGGATCGCCATGGCCGTGGAGCGCCGTTCGGCCGGGATATGGTCGGCGACGGTGGCAAAGGCCACGGAGATGATGGCGCCTCCGCCCTGGACCAGCCGCCCGAGGATCAGCACCACGATCTGCATTCCTGCCGGGAACCAATGCGGCACCGCGCAGACGAAGGAGCCTAAGCTGAAAAGGGCCATGCCCAGCAGCAGGACCTTGCGGCGGCCGATGCGGTCCGAGAGGCGGCCCAAGGGGATCTGCAGGATGGCCATGGTAAGGCCGTAGCATCCGAAGGCAAACCCCACCAGAAACCTTGAATGGGTGAACTGCAAGCCGTACAGCGTGAAGACGGGCAGGACCAGGAAAAGGCCCAGCATCCTCATGCCCACGACGCTGGCCAAGGTCAGCAGGATTTTCTTCTGGAGACTTGTGAAGGGCGTGCGAGCGGATTTAGTTCTCTTCTTCATCAGTGAACAGCAAGTGAAAGCCTGAGGCCGGCAAGCTAATTTCGCACGGCCTTGGCATGCTGCGAGCCTTGGGGCTTGGCGAAGAATTTCTCAACCAGCAGAGGCGTTTGGCGCCGGGCCTTTTGAGAAGCGATCTGTCGGCCCACTCTTTGCTGGTTTGACCCGGCGGGAGGCTTGCGCCCGGCTCGGGTTGGGTTCAGGATCAGGAACTCACATATTCCGCTGTGATGGCCTGAGGGATGACTCCGGCCTGATAGCCCCGGTCTAACAAAGTCTGCACCGCTTTGCGGCCCCGTTCTCCGTAATCGAGCGTCCAATCATTGACGTACATGGAAACAAAGTGTTCCGCGTTGGAAAGCTCCAGGCCTCTCGCAAACTGCAGCGCATAAGCCAAAGCTTCTTCGCGGTGTTCGAGGGCGTACTCAATGCTGGCGTGCAAAATTTCATCGGCTTGCCGGATGGTGGCGGGGTCAAGAGACTTGCGAATGACGTTGCCTCCAAGCGGCAGCGGCAATCCCGTCTCATTCTGCCACCAGGCCCCGAGATCCACGACCTTGGCGAGGCCATAGCTTCCGTAAGTCAACTGGCCTTCGTGAATCACCACGCCAGCGTCGACCTCGCCTTTGATCACCTTGTCCAAAACCTCGTCGAAGCGGGTCTCCACGGTTTCAACTTCCGGCTCGTAAAGGCGGAGCGCCAAGTAGGCCGTCGTCTTCTTTCCCGGTATCGCGACGCGCTTGCCTTTCAGGCTTCCACCCTGAACGGGCGCGCGGCTGACAACAATGGGACCGTATCCGTCTCCGAAGCTTGCGCCCGAAGACATCAGGATGTAGCGGTCCGAGAGAGAGGCGTAGGCGTGAAATGAAACCGCCGTGATGTCGTACTCTTCCGCGGAGGCCTTCCGGTTCAGCGTTTCAATGTCTTCCAGCATGTGCGTAAAAGTTAAGTTCCCGGTGGGGATCTTCTTTGTCGCCAAGGCGTAGAACATGAAGGCGTCGTCGGAGTCGGGACTGTGCGCCAGCCGGAGGTCCACGGCTGGAGGGTGTGGTTTGGGATGTTGTTCAGCAGTTTCTTGAGGCATCATTTCTCTTAAATCGATTTTTGGTCACTGAAAGTACAAGATTTTACCACATATCGGAAAAGCTCTCAATTCGCGTTTCTTTGCGGGGTGATGTCAAGCTGCGTGTGTAAAAAGGCGGAGGGTAGGGGTTCGCCACTCCTGCCGTTCGTTGTAGCCGTTAAAGATGGCATAGATGATGCGGTCAACGCTGGCGACATTGACGAAGCAGACCATGGGCCGCGTGCGGCGTTTGAATTCCTTGTTGAGCCGCTCAAGGGGATTAGTCGTCCTCAGCACGGTCCAATACGTGGGATCGAACTGAAAAAAGTCAGCAACGAATCGAGGTCTCGTTCGATCACCGTCCAAAGGCTGGTGTCGTCCTCGCCCAAAAAAAATCGTCGCGTTCCGCTTCCAGCAGACTATTAATCCAGGTGCGCAGCTTCTCCAGAACGTACTGCTTCAGCGAAATCTTTTGGCCTTTCCTCCTGTCGACATTCGCTTCGGAACTTGCGATCTCAGTGGTAATATCCAACATGGCGGCTGTCCTCCTCGGTGATTTACTTTCTTTTGCCCAAAAGATTTATATCACTTCAGCAGTCCTCAGCCGCCCTCTCTTTCTTCAACCCTTTACACACTTTATGCCGCACAACCTCGCTCGATCTCGACGCCGCGGCGGGGAACCCCGGACAGCCCTTGGATGAAAGACTTCCATCTGCGTCAGAGTCCCCCGCTATGGAAAATTATGAGGCAGGAACAGAGGGAGTGGAAAAAGCAGGAGAAAGCACCCCCTGAGGCGCGCCAGGGGCGCTCGAATGGATTATACTTGGGCGTCTTGTTGCACCGGTTCGGAGCCGCAATCGAGTGGCCGGCAAACTCTACAGCTTTGGAAGGAGCGAATCAATGTTTGGAAAACGTCCCTTTTCTTTACAACGCAGGAAACTGTTTAGCCGCACGCTGGGCGTGGGGCTAAGCTCAGCGGCGGCGCTGGGTCTGGCGGAAGGAGCGAGCCCGGCGGCAGGCGCAGCCCGGGGAGCAAAATCGGCCTACCCGGAATCCCTGGCGCTGGCCGCGTTGCGCGATTACCGAACCGCCAAGTCTTCGAGTTATGACCGAACGGGCGGGAACGCCGACGCTCGCCGCGTTGAGCCCGGCGCGTCGATCACGGTGCTCGAGTCGGAAGGCCCGGGAAGCATCGGCCACATCTGGTTCACGATCAGCAGCCCCGACCACTGGCACCTGAAGAATCTGGTGCTGCGGATGTTCTGGGATGGAGAGGCCGAGCCCAGCGTGGAGGCGCCCATCGGAGACTTTTTCGGCCTGAACCTGGGGACTTATTTCACCTATCAATCGGCGCTGCTGAGCGTGGCGCCCATGAAGGCCTTGAACTGCTATTTCCCCATGCCCTTCCGCAAGTCCGCGCGGATTACCGTCACCAACGAAGGCGGCGCTGAAGTGAGAAGCCTTTACTGGAACATCGATTACCACCTGCTGGGCGAGCTGCCGCCGGACCTCGGATACTTCCACGCGCAATACCGCCAGTCGGCTCCCTGCCGCGGATGGGAAACCGAGGAGAAAACCAATTTAACGGGAAAGAACAACTACGTTTTTATGGAAGCGGAAGGACGCGGACACCTGATGGGGGTTACCCAGGGAGTGTTGCTGAACCAAAACGGCTGGTGGGGCGAAGGCGATGACATGCTCTTTATCGACGGAAGCGCGCGGCCGGTTACCAACGGCACCGGCTCCGAGGACTACTACAACGGGGCGTGGGGATTCGGCGGGGAGGCGTTCGATTACGAATTCATCGGAGTGCCTTACGTCGTGAATCCGTCCGCAATCGGGGGCGAGTGGTGCCTCTACCGCTGGCACCTCGATTCCCTGCCGGTGTTTCAGAAGTCCATTCGCGCCACCATCGAGCACGGCACGGGGAACGACCGCTCGGACAACTTTTACTCCGTTGCCTACTGGTACCAGACCGAGCCGCATATGAAGTTCCCTGCCCTGCCCGCGGCCGCGGAGCGGGTTCCGAAAGTGTTTGCCGTTCCCAAAGGCGCCGCCCAGCCGAACCCGAACGGGCAGTGACCGGACCGGTTCTTCCGCCGGCCGCTGCGCCTGGCTTCTGCAGGACGCCGTTTCACTTTGCAGGGTCGTAATTAAGGTAGGGTCCCAGCCAGCGCTCGACGGCGGAAATCTCCGTTCCCTTGCGCCGATGGTAGTCCAGCACCTGATCTCGCTCAATCTTGCCCACGGCGAAATACCGGGACGCGGGGTGCGAGAAATAGAGGCCGCTCACGGAGGCGGCGGGGTACATCGCAAAATTCTCGGTCAGGCGGATACCCGTATTCTGCTCGACGTGCAGCAAATCGAAGAGGGTACGCTTTTCCGTGTGGTCAGGCGAAGCGGGATAGCCCGGGGCGGGCCGAATGCCGCGGTAGCGTTCGTGGATCAGGTCGTTGTAGGCCAACTTCTCCTCGTTGCCGTAACCCCACGCGTCGCGTGCCCGCTTATGGGTCAGTTCAGCCAGGGCTTCGGCCAGACGGTCCGCCAGCGCCTTGGTCATGATGGCGTTGTAATCGTCATGATCCTTCTCGAACTTTTCGACCACGGACTCGATGTTGATTCCCGCCGTCACCGCAAACGCTCCCAGGTAGTCGGTGCGGCCGGCGTCGCAGGGAGCAACGAAATCCGCCAGCGCCAGGTTCGGTTCGCCGTCGGGCTTTTCGATCTGCTGCCGCAAAGTGTAAAAAGTCGCGCAGGCGGCGGTCCGTGACTCGTCGGCGTAAACCTCAATGTCGTCGCCAACGCTCACCGCCGGGAAGAAGCCCATGACGGCGCGCGCTTCCAGCAGCTTCTCGCGGACAATTCGGTCGAGAAGCGCCTGTGCATCGTCAAACAATTCCCGGGCCTTGGCACCCACTTCCGGCTGCTCGAAAATCTTGGGATAAACCCCGCGCAGCTCCCAGACGTGGAAGAAAGGCGTCCAATCGACGTAAGGAAGGATCTCTTCAAGCGGCACGGTGTCCACTCGAATTCCGGTGAAGGAGGGCCGCGGCGGAGTGTAGCGGGCCCAGTCGAATTCGAGGCGCCGCAGGCGCGCTTCCTCGAGCGTCCGAAGCTTCTGCGATTTCGGCCCGCGGTGAGTTTCCCGCGTCTTTTCCTGCTGGAGGCGGTTCTCTTCCACGAACGCCGGCATCAATTCAGCGCTCGCCAGCCTTCCCACCACGCCCACGGCGCGCGAGGCGTCCAGCACGTGAACCACGGGCTGCCCGTAACCAGGAGCGATTTTGACGGCGGTGTGTACGCGGCTGGTGGTGGCGCCGCCGATCAGCAGCGGGATCGTAAAGCCCTCACGCTGCATCTCCTTGGCGACATGCACCATCTCGTCGAGCGACGGGGTGATCAAGCCGCTCAAGCCCACCATGTCGGCGCCTTCGTCGCGGGCCGTTTTCAGGATTTTTTCGCACGGCACCATCACGCCCAGGTCCACCACCTCGTAGTTGTTGCAGCCCAGCACCACTCCCACAATGTTCTTGCCGATGTCGTGCACGTCGCCCTTCACCGTGGCCATCACAATCTTTCCGGCCGCCTTTGCGCCCCCGGTCAGGCGCTTTTCCTCTTCGAGAAAAGGCAGAAGGTAGGCCACCGACTTCTTCATCACGCGCGCGCTTTTGACCACCTGCGGCAGGAACATCCGGCCGGAGCCGAACAGGTCGCCCACCACGTTCATGCCCGCCATCAGCGGGCCCTCGATCACGGCCAAGGGGCGGCCGTATTGGCGGCGCGCCTCTTCCGTGTCGGCGTCGATGTAATCGACAATGCCCTTGACGAGCGCGTGCGACAGGCGCTCTTCCACCGTTCCCTTGCGCCAGGCGTCTTCTGCGACCACCTTCTGGCCGCGCTGCTTCACGGAATCGGCGAAGGCCAGGAGCCGCTCGGTCGCGTCCGGGCGCCGGTTCAGGATGACGTCCTCGACCAGCACCAGGAGGTCCTTGGGGATTTCTTCGTAGATGCCGAGCTGGCCGGCATTGACGATGCCCATGTCCATGCCGGCGCGGATGGCATGGTAGAGGAAGGCCGTGTGCATCGCCTCGCGCACAGCATTGTTGCCGCGAAACGAAAACGACAGGTTGCTGATGCCCCCGCTCACCTTGGCGTGCGGCAGCGTGGCCTTGATCTGGCGCGCCGCCTCGATGAAATTCACGGCGTAATTGGCGTGTTCCTCCATGCCGGTGGCGATGGTGAGAATGTTGGGGTCAAAAATGATGTCTTCGGGGGGAAAGCCAGCTTCCTCCGTCAGGATGCGGTAAGCCCGCTTGGAGATCTCGACCTTGCGCTCGACAGTGTCGGCCTGGCCGCTTTCGTCAAAGGCCATCACCACCACGCCCGCGCCGTAGCGGCGCACCAGTCGCGCGCGCTGCTTGAAGGCTTCCTCGCCTTCCTTCAGGCTGATGGAATTGACCACACCCTTGCCTTGGATGGCGCGGAGTCCCGCCTCGATCACGCTCCACTTGGAACTGTCGACCATGATGGGCACGCGCGCGATGTCGGGCTCGGAGGCAAGATAGTTGAGGAAGGTGGCCATGGCCTGCTCCGATTCAAGCATGCCCTCGTCCATATTGATGTCGATGATCTGCGCGCCGGCCTCCACCTGCTGGCGCGCCACGGCCAACGCATCTTCGAACAGGCCGTTCAGGATAAGCTTGGCAAACTTGGGAGAGCCGGTAACGTTGGTCCGTTCGCCGACGTTCACGAAGTTCGTTTCCGAACGAAAAGCGAGGGGTTCGAGGCCGCTGAACCGCGTGACGTGATCGGGCTTGACGAGGGCATGCGGCTTTGCTCCGCGCACGGCCTCGGCGATGGCCCGGATGTGCGCGGGCGTGGTGCCGCAGCAGCCCCCGACAATGTTCAGCCAGCCGTTTGCGGCAAACTCGCCAAGGTCCTGCGCCATGCGTTCCGGCGTCTCATCAAAACCCCCAAAAGCGTTCGGCAAGCCCGCATTCGGATAGCAACTGATGGAAACGGGCGCAATCCCCGCAAGCTCTTCGACGTGCGGCCGCATCTGCTTGGCGCCCAGCGCGCAGTTGATGCCCACGCTGAGCATCGGAATGTGCGAGACGGAAATCCAAAAAGCCTCAATGGTTTGGCCCGACAGCGTGCGCCCGCTCTGGTCCACAATGGTGACCGAAACCATCAGAGGCAGGCGGCGGCCTGCTTCCTCGAAGTATTGCTCAATCGCGAACAGCGCCGCCTTGGCATTGAGCGTGTCAAAAATGGTCTCGAGCAGCAGCAAGTCCACGCCGCCTTCCACAAGCCCGCGCGCCTGCTCGTAGTAGGCGGCGCGCAACTGCTCAAAGCTCGTGCCACGGGCGGCGGGATTGGAGACATCCTGAGAGACTGAAGCCGTGCGGCTGGTGGGGCCCATCGAGCCCGCCACAAAGCAGCGGCGCTTCGGGTTCGCGGCGGTAAACTTTTCGACGGCGCGTCTGGCCACCGTTGCAGCGGCCGAGTTCAGCTCGTGGACGTGGTTTTCGAGCCCGTATTCCGCCATGGAGATGGCATTGGAGTTGAACGTGTTCGTTTCAATGATGTCGGCGCCGGCTTCAAGGTACTGCCGGTGAATATCCTCAATGATGTGCGGCCGCGTGATGCTGAGCACGTCGTTGTTCAGCCGCAAGTCCCGCGAGTGGCCGGCAAACTGCGCGCCGCGGTAGTCCGCCTCGCTCAGATTATGGGACTGGATCATAGTGCCCATCGCTCCGTCGAGGACGACGATGCGCTCCTCCAGAATACTTTCCAGCGGATTCACACGAAGTTGGCTTGATTTCATGTGGATTGCATTTTCCCTTCTTGGCGCCCCGGATGATGTAACAGAGCAGGCGATCAGCCGCATGGCTGGTTCAGCTTTCCGCTCCGCATTCTTCGAGTTCTTATTATAGCAAGAGATTCAGATGGTTAACGGAAGCGTCATCGGCAAGTGAAGAGGCTGGCCGGCGATCAACGAACTCGTCCGTGGCACTGGTGCGATGCGGTATAATGGCGGCGGCATCAACGGGCGGAAAGGTCGTACGGGGAATGGGACTTGGGGCCGCCGGGAATTGAGAGATAATGAACTGTTTTGGCAGCCCACGTGCCTGCTTGTTGTACGTGAGCGGTGAACGCCCGGGGGGGCGTCGTATGGAAAATTGCCAGGCTGGCCTAAGTCTCTGCACGGCAAGAATTTAGCCGCTGGCGGCAGGAAGGCCGCAAATCTCGGATGTGGACACAGGCGATGCCACCAAAACTCTCCAGCCGTGGACAAAAGGAGACTTCGGAAGGTGTCTGCCTTGTCATGCCCTGCCGGAACGAGGTCGAAACCCCGCCAAGCACCATTAGCAAGGTGCGGAGCTACGTCGATGGGTCTATGCTAAGCGCTGAGACCGTTATCGGCGGAAGCGGCGCGGGCGCGAAGTCCGGCGATCACCAAAGGTAGCTGACTATGAAGGTCGTTATTCTGTGCGGAGGGCTGGGAACCCGGCTACGGGAAGAGACGGAGTTTCGTCCCAAGCCGCTGGTTGAAATCGGCGGACGGCCGGTGCTCTGGCACATCATGAAGTCCTATGCGCATTACGGTTTTCAGGATTTTGTCTTGTGCCTCGGCTACCGCGGCAGCATGATCAAAGAGTACTTTCTTAACTACGAGGCAATGAACAACGACTTCACCATCCGCCTGGGCGGGAAGTCGCAGATTCTTTACGACGGCTCCCATCAGGAGCAGGGCTTTCAGGTGACCCTGGCCGATACCGGCCTGGAGACCATGACCGGGGGTCGCGTCAAACGGATTGCCAAATACGTGGGCGGCGATACCTTCATGGTGACCTACGGCGACGGCGTGGGTGACGTTGACATCGCGCGGCTGATCGAGTTCCACCGGGCGAGCGGCCGGCTGGCCACGGTCACCACGGTGCGGCCCGTCTCGCGCTTCGGCGTGGTGGGCATCGGCGAAGAGAACCGCGTGCTGGAGTTCAACGAAAAGCCGGTGGCCGAGGGCTGGATCAGTGCGGGATTTTTCGTTTTCAACAAGGGGGTTTTTGATTATCTCACGGGCGATGAATGCATCCTCGAGCGCGGCCCTCTGGAGCGGCTTGCGCACGAGGGTCAACTGGCCGCCTACCGGCACGAGGGCTTCTTTTTCCCCATGGATACCTATCGCGACCACCAGCACTTGAACGAACTGTGGGCCGAGGGTAAGGCGGCTTGGAAGGTGTGGCAATGAGCGATGCCTACTGGCGCGACCGGCCAACTCTGGTGACAGGCGCAACGGGCTTGTTGGGCTCGTGGCTGGTGCCGCGCCTGGTGGCCGAGGGCGCCGACGTGCTGTGCCTGGTGCGCGACTGGGTGCCGCAGTCCGAACTGGTCCGCACGGGGATGCTGGAGCGCGTGAAGGTGATTCGCGGAGATGTTCGGGAGCGCGACACGCTCGAACGCGCTCTCGGCGAGTTTGAAATCGAAGCCGTATTTCACCTTGCCGCGCAGACCATCGTCGGCATTGCCAACCGCAACCCCGTCTCGACCTTTGAGAGCAATATTCAGGGCACCTGGAACATGCTTGAAGCCTGCCGGCGGTCGCCAACCGTGCGGTCCCTCGTGGTCGCCTCTTCAGATAAAGCCTATGGCGACCAGGAGGTGTTGCCGTACACGGAAGAGGTGGCAGTCGCCGGGTCGCACCCTTATGACGTCAGCAAGTCTTGCGCCGACCTGCTGGCCCAAGCTTACGCTGTGTCCTACGGGCTACCGGTGGCCATCACGCGCTGCGGCAACTTTTACGGCGGCGGCGATCTCAATTGGAACCGCGTGGTCCCGGGCACCATTCGCTCGGTCATTCGCGGCGAGCGGCCGGTGATCCGCTCGGACGGCCAGTTCGTCCGCGACTATCTTTATGTGGAGGATGCCGCAGGGGCCTACATGCTGCTGGCCGAGCGCTTGGCGGCGGACGAGAGCCTGCGCGGCATGGCCTTCAATTTCTCGAATGAAACCCAGGTTACGGTGCTCGACCTGGTGCGCCGCATTCTCGCGCGCATGCGCTCTACGCTCGAGCCCGAGATCCACGGCGAAGCGGTGAATGAGATTCGCCGCCAGTACCTCAGCGCCGAGCGGGCGCGCCGCTTGCTCCAGTGGGCGCCGCGATTTACGCTTGACGAGGGCCTGGCGCGCACCGTCGCCTGGTATTCCGATTTTTTCAACTATGAACCCAAAAACGCAACAGTTGCGTAGCCGCATTCTCGAACTGGTCGGCGAGTACTATGATGCCGAATTCTCGACCCGGGCGTTTGTTCCCGGCGAGAGCACGATCCCGGTCTCGGGCCGAGTGTTCGACGCCGCCGAGTTGCAAACCCTGGTGGACGCCTCGCTGGATTTCTGGCTTACCACGGGCCGCTTTGCGCAGCAGTTCGAGCGCGAATTCGCGGCTTTCTGCGGCGTGCGTGACGCGGTGCTCGTGAACTCCGGCTCTTCGGCGAACCTGCTGGCCGTCGCCTCGCTCACCTCGCCCAAGCTTGGCGAGCGCCGCCTGCGCCCCGGAGACGAGGTGATTACCAGCGCCACGGGCTTCCCGACAACCGTCAATCCCATCGTTCAGAACGATCTGGTGCCGGTGTTCGTGGATATCGAGCTTCCCACCTACAACGTGGACGTGAGCGCGCTCGAAGCGGCGCTCAGCCCGCGCACGCGCGCCATCATACTCGCTCACACCCTGGGCAATCCGTTCGACCTCGACGCCGTCACCGACTTTGCCCGCCGCCACAACCTCTGGCTGGTCGAAGATTGCTGTGATGCCGTCGGCAGCCTCTATCGCGGCCGGCGCGTGGGCGCGTTCGGGGATCTCGCCACGGTCAGCTTTTATCCCGCCCACCACATCACCATGGGCGAAGGCGGCTCGGTGCTCACAGACCAGCCGCTGCTCAAAACCCTGGTGGAATCGTTCCGCGACTGGGGCCGCGATTGCTGGTGTGAGCCCGGCAACCAGAACACCTGCGGCAAGCGCTTTGACTGGCAGCTTGGCGACCTGCCGCACGGTTACGATCACAAGTACATCTACTCGCATATCGGTTACAACCTGAAAGCCACCGATCTGCAAGCCGCCGTGGGGGTGGCCCAGCTTGGCAAGCTGGAGGGATTTATCGAAGCGCGCCGCCGCAATTTCCAAACGCTCTACCAGGGGCTCAAGCCGCTCGAAGAGTTCTTCATCCTGCCCAAGGCCACGCCGGGCGCGGACCCCAGTTGGTTTGGATTCCCCATTGCGGTCCGGCCGGACGCGCCGTTCACGCGTGCTGAAGCAGTGCGCTTTCTCGAAGGAAAGAAGATCGCCACCCGCTCGCTTTTTGGCGGCAACCTGGTGCGGCAGCCCGCTTACGCCGAGGTGCCCCATCGCATCATCGGAGACCTGGCCAACTCCGATTTCGCCATGGAGCGCGTTTTCTGGATCGGCGTCTACCCGGGACTCTCCACCGCCATGCTCGACTACGTGCACGAGGCATTTAGCACACTTGCCAGAAGGCCGGTCGGTACAAAAGGACGCTCTCTCGATGCCTAATACCTTGAGCATCCTTGCCAGAGCCCCAGATCCGACCACGCATCGGGCCACCGGAGCATACAAGGAGGGAATGTCCGGGCGGGGCCAGGCCGGCCCTTGCCGCAAATTGCTCATGGAGGATGCAAGCCGCCGCATAGCGGAGTGCAACTCGTCCTGCGCTGATTCACAGGCTCTACCGGCCACGGTTGTACCAAGACTTATGGCAAACAAGGTCCAAGGATAATATGCGCGTAGCAGACTACATTGCAAAATCTGTCGAACTCACCGGCACGGATACCGCCTTCATGGTGGCGGGTGGAATGATGATGCACCTCATGGACGCGTTTGGGCGTCTGGATCGGATGCATTACTTTTGCAATTTCCATGAGCAGGCGTCAGCTATGGCAGCGGACGCCTACGCCCGCCGAAGCGGCAAACTCGGCGTGTGCCTGGCAACCAGTGGACCCGGCGCGACCAATCTATTGACTGGCATGGTCGGGGCGTACCAGGATTCGGTGCCGGTGCTATTCCTCACCGGGCAGTGTAAAAGAGCCGAAACCATCCGCACGAGCGGAATCGAGGGATTGCGGCAATGCGGTTTCCTAGAAGCCGATATTGTGCCGATTGTGCAATCCGTTACTAAGTACGCGGCTTTCGTCGAGGCGCCCGAGCGGGCCCGTTATCATCTGGAGAAGGCGATCCATCTCGCCCTGTCCGGGCGACCGGGGCCGGTTCTCCTGGATATCCCCTTAGACGTTCAGGGTGCCCCCTTTCCTGAAAATTCGGAGCCGTACATCCCGGCGCCCATGGAGGCCTCGGCTCCCAAGACCCCCGAAATCGACGAAATCCTGTCCCGTCTGGCGGCTTCAAAGAGGCCGCTCATTGTTGCGGGCCATGGCATCCGCTGCGCCGGCATGGTCCAGACCTTTCACTCTCTGGTGGAACTACTCGAGATTCCGGTAGCGACCACCTTGATGGCGAAGGATCTGATGCCCTTTGAGCATCCTCTGTTCGTGGGGCATCCGGGACCCCGTGGCGAGAGATGTGCTAATTTCGCCGTACAGTGCGCCGACTTCATCCTGATGGTAGGGTGCAGCCTGCATATTCAGACGACGGGTTATGAAGGTGAGCTCTTTGCTCCCAGGGCCTATAAGATTCAGATCGACCTCGACCCGAGCCTCCTGAAGAGAGAGCGAATTGGAGTCCAAGCCAAATACCAATGGGACTTGCGGCAATACCTCCCGGCTCTTGAAGCTCAAGCGAAACGTGCCCCACGGAAGGTGCCAGAGCCCTGGCGGTTAACCTGCCGCAATCTAAAGGCGCGGTACACGGTTCTAAATGAGCCGCATGCTTTTGGCGAGCCGAGCGACCCGATGAACCTATACGAGTTCGTGGGCCTATTGAGCAACGCTCTCTCTGGCCATGAAACCGTCCTTACGGACGCAGGCCAGGCGCACCCGATTTTAGGCCAGGCGTTGCGCATCAAGGGCGCGCAGCGCTACTTGAATCCTGGTTCCCTTGCGGAGATGGGCTGGGGCCTCCCGGCGGCGTTCGGCGTAGCCGCCGCCGACCCCTCCAAGCCGGCAATAGCCGTCATAGGCGATGGGTCGCTCCAGACAAATATCCAGGAACTCCAAACGCTCGTCCACAATGGCTTCGACGTAAAAGTCTTTGTGATCAATAACAGCGGTTACGCCTCGATCCGCAAAACACAACAGACTTTTTTCAACGGTTACTACGTGGGGTCGACACCGGAAACAGGCGTGAGCCTGCCCAACATCGAGAAGGTCGCCTGGGCGTATGGGATTCCATTCTTCAGGATCGAAAACCAGTCGCGCGCCACGGTGCGGATTGGGGAAGTGCTGGCACAGCCCGGGCCGGTTCTCTGCGAAGTCATGGCTCAGAAGGACCAGCGCATCATCCCCGTGGTGCCGTCGTATATGCTGCCCGATGGCCGGCTTCGCTCTAAAGCGCTGCACGAGATGATACCCGACATCGGCGTCTCATTCGAAGAGATCGCCGAGGCGGCTGCAGGAGGTTCTCGCGCCAAGCCGTAACGGGAGGGACTTGTCGGCAGATAGAGCCCATCCGCCCAACCTCGCGTTTGACAGCTACCACCGCATGCGAGACGGGCGTTACACCTGGATGCTTCTCGAACCAATGCTGCGCGCTCTTGGGTATGATGCCGACTCTAGCTCGAATTTTGGACAGGCATTCACCTGGGCGAGGCCCCGTAGCAGGATCGATAATTGACCACTGTTCTCATCACCGGCGCATCGGGGTTTATCGGCCGCAATCTGGCCGAGCAGCTTCGCTGCCACTATGACGTCACCGCGCCGAACCGCGCCGAGCTCGATTTGCGCGACGAAGACGCCGTGCAGCAGTTCTTCAAGTCCCGGCGTTTTGACGTGGTGCTCCACGCGGCCACGGTGCGATCGAGCCGGATGATCGGTGAGCCGGCGAATCTGCTGGCGGATAATCTGCGCATGTTTTTCAACCTCCTCCGCTATCAGAACTGTTTCGAGCGGCTGTTCCACTTCGGCTCCGGAGCCGAATTCGACCGCCGCCATTACCGGCCGCGCATGAGCGAGGATTATTTTGGCGCCCACACGCCCGCAGACGGATACGGCCTTTCGAAATACGTCTGCTCGAAGCACGGCGAAGCGCTGGAGGGCGTCACCAATCTGCGGCTTTTCGGCGTGTTCGGCAAGTACGAGGACTGGCGCGTGCGGTTTATTTCAAACACCTGCTGCCGCGTGATCCACGGCCTTCCCATTGTCCTCCGCCGCGATGTGCGGTTTGATTACCTCGATGTGGACGATCTCGCCGCCATCGTCCGATGGTTTATCGACCACCCGCCTTCCGAACGCGCTTACAACACCTGCACGGGCTCGCCGGTGGCGCTTTCGACGCTGGCCAAAGTCGTGGCTGCGGTTTCCGGCCGCAACCCGGAAATCGTGGTGCGCGAGTCTGGCCTCGGCACGGAATACAGCGGCGATAACGCGCGCTTGATGGCGGCGATGGGTGGCTTTCGATTCACGGAAATGGCAGAATCGGTGGGCAGGCTTTACGCCTGGCACGAAGCCCACAAGGAAGAGGTCGATCCCGCGCTGCTGCGGTTCGACGGATGAAGGTGAGGCCATGAAATCCATCAGCGTCATCACGCCTTGTTACAACGAAGAGGCTAACGTGCGCGAGCTTTATGAGCGTGTGCGCGCGGTGATGTGCCAGCTCGGGCGCTACCGCTACGAGCACATCTTCATCGATAATGCCTCTGAGGACGGCACGGTCCGCGTGTTGAAAAGCATCGCCGCCCGCGACAGCAACGTGAAGATCCTTGTCAACATGCGCAATTTCGGCCACATCCGCTCGCCGTTTCATGCCCTTTATCAGGCTTCGGGCGACGCGGTAGTGGGTATTGTCGCGGACCTCCAGGATCCTCCCGAAATGATCGCGGAGATGGTGCGCCACTGGGAGGATGGAGCTCTTGCGGTACTCGCCATCAAGCGGACCAGCGAAGAGTCCGCCGTCATGTTCAATATCAGAAAAGCATACTACCGGCTGTTGAACAAACTCTCCAACATTGAGACCTTTGAAAATTTCACCGGCTTCGGCCTTTACGACCGCAAGGTGGTGGACGCCATCAAAGACCTTGACGACCCTTACCCCTACTTCCGCGGCATGATCGCCGAAATCGGCATGCCGCATGTGAAGCTTTATTACGACCAGCCGAAGCGCAAGCACGGCATCACCAAAAACAACTTTTACACCCTGTACGACATGGCGATGCTGGGCATCACCAACTTCTCCAAGGTGCCGCTGCGCCTGGCCACCTTCACCGGGTTTGCGGGCTCCGTGCTCTGCGTGCTGGCGGGGTTGGCCTACCTGGTCTACAAGTTGCTTTATTGGAGCCGCTTCCAAGGCGGCGTGGCGCCTACCGTCATCGGTTTGTTTTTTGTGGCCTCGCTTCAGCTTTTCTTCCTGGGGATTGTCGGTGAATACATCGGCGCCATTCACACCTTCGTCCAGCACCGGCCGTACGTGTTTGAACGCGAGCGCATCAACTTCCAGTACGAGCCCGGAGAGCCTTTGCGCAGCGAAGAAACCATCAGGAGCACGGCGGGAAGCGCTCAGCCCTGAAGCTCATGGCAGAGCCGCCGGGTGCGCCGGCCGCATACCTGCGGAAACAAGCGCCGCGCCGCCTGCCGGGAAACCTGCCTGCCTCTGACCATCATCCACGAGGGCGGAAGGAGAAATTCTTGTGCCCAAGAAAACTGTAGATAACGCCGAAGCCCATTAGCAAGGCGCCGGCAATGTAGGGTGCGCCTTGGTCGAGGCCGGTGGTCAGCCGGACGAGATACACGACCAGCGGAAGCAGGACGATGCCCAAAACCATGGCGCTGCCGTACACCATGATGCAGCGCGACCATTCGCGCAAATAGTTGCCGTGGGTCTTGAACACAAACCACTTGTAACCCAGGAACGCCACCGTAATGTTCAGCGGAGCCGCAAGAATGCTGGCGAGAATATAGCTGTGGGGAATGACGGGCGCGAGCGTGGCCGTCAGCAGCGCATAGTCTCCATAGCCAAAGAGAGTGTTAAAGAGACCGACGAGCAGGTAACGCCCGAACTGCTCCGGCGGAATATGGCTGCTCAGCCGGCGAATCCACGCGACTTGCAGGAGCCTTGAGACCGCCCGCGTTTCTTTACTAATGGGTGCCACCATGCATTTGGGCTCCAGCGCCAGCGCCGCACTTGATGACTCGTACAAAATCATTGCTCAGCAGCGGGTGCGTCTTCCAAATCCAACTTGATTGATCCTTCCACACCGGATCAGTATCCTCAAAAAGCAGAGCGGTAATAGAGAACTCGCGACAGGTGTCCGTCACCTCCGCGGCCGTCACCGGCTGTCGGTCGTCGAAGAGGGGTTTGAGGCGCGGCAGGATCACTTGCTCACAGAACTTCTCACTTCCTCCGAACACTGTGTTGCAACTGCCGCCGCCGGCAACCATCTGACGGTCGGAATACAATCCAGCCGGTACGTTTCCGATGCCGTCCTCCGGGTCGGCCTGAACGGTTGCGCTCGCGGGCAGCATGCGGTTCAGTTCCTCGTACGCGCGCCGAAGTTCAAAGGTCCGCCGGCCCAGTTGATGGTCGGGCGACAACCACGAGCACTTTTGGACAGCGAGGAAATCCGAAAGGATGGGGAAAGTACGCTGCAGGCATAGCTCGTAGCAGGAACCCAAGACCCCCAGCACAACCGTCACCGCCACCAGGGAGGGCGCCGCCCTGGGGTGAGCCGTGCGCGGCCCGACGCGGGACGGGCCGAAACCAAGCGTCCCTTCATCCCACATCTCGGCGGCCCAAAGCAGCAGGATGAATTGCACCACAAGCGAACTTCTCACTCCGAGATCATTATTAATGATCACGCTTGATCTCATGAAAGTACAGATCAGCAGCGAAGCGGCGCCTAACGCTGCGGCGCCCCATTCTGCTTGGTCGCGAAACCCTCGCCGCCAGAGTCGGCGTACACCCAAACACGCCACCACAAAGAAGAAACCGAACTCGAGGAAGTAGTTCAGGGGAAGGAGGGTCGCGTTGAGAGCCAACAATTTGCTCGGGCTGGCGGGCTGCACTATCATGTCCGCAAACGTGAAGCTGCGCACCGTAAATACTACAGGCGCGGAATGCAAGGAGGCTCCGGCGCCCGCCGGTCCTCGCGTTACCTGGACGAGAAAGGGCAGCAGCAGCGCCGCGGCCAAAATGCCGGCGGAAGCCAGCACCAATGCGTGCCGCCGCCAGCGCTTCAGGAGGGCGATCACGAGCCATAGCGCGCAACCCGCCGCCACCGTGATGCCGACGTAGACGGACGCGCCCACAGCAGAGGCAAAGCATAGCCCGCCGGCCACAAATCCAAGGATGGTTTGCCGCCGCTGGCCTGGGCGTGCCGCGTCCCACACCACAAGAAAACCTGTGAGGCCCGCAATCAGCGCGGCCAGATCGTGTGGGACCCAGAGCATGGTCGTTATCCAGGCGGAGACCTGCAGGTTCCACCACTCGATGGTTGGCACAATAACGTGTGCCGTTGCATTCATTATGAGAACCGGCAGAATGTCGAGACCCGTAACCCCAAGCAGAGCCACCGCGATCAAAGTCCGCCGCTCGATCTGCTCCCCGCCCTTTCCCTGGAAGAATCGGAGGTACAGCGCGATGAGCGCGAGAAGGCCCAGACCACACCACAACACGCCCGCAATCAAGCTCACTCGCGCGCTCACCAGCGACCCGCCCAGTTGATCGACGAGGCTGCAGGGAATAAGCCAAAAATAGTGATAGCGCAACGGAGCCGGCAGGCCCGCAAAGAAAAACGGATTGTGCGGAGGGATTCCGCCGCGCGAAAGAGCCGCCGTGAATGCCACGCGCGTCGCGCGATCGTAGGAGGAAACCGGGAAGTAGAGCCGGTTGCCGATTTGCAGGTCGAGCAACGAGAGCGCGCCCGCTACCAGCCATCCCATGGAGACGGCCACCACCAGCCAACCAGCTCGTGAAAGTTGAAGCCTGCTTGCCCGCACATCGCGGACCAGCAGGATGGCGCAAGCCACACCACAGGCTCCGAAAATGATCCAGACGAGCGGCAGCCACCAGCGCCAAAGAAAATAGGCTGTTATCGGCGCCAGGCCGATCGATAACGGCACGGCAGCCGCAAGCCGAGCCGCCAGTCTGCGCCGGCGGAATTCGAACGCATTCGACGCCCATCCGAACGTGTATCCAGGAGCAAACGCGAAAAGGCTAAACAGCAGGAAGCCGACGCTTACGGCTTGCAGGTCTGAAACGGTGTATCCCATTCGCTCAAAACTGTATCATTCGGCAAGCTGATTTGTGAAATGTTAATCTTGGGAGTTGGTGGCCACTCAGGAGCAACCCATTTGCCCGGCTCGGTCATTCCTGCGCAGGAGGGAACCCAACGTCCGAAGGCGCCTGAATCAAGGTCCCGGGGCAAGTCGGGCATTGTGCTGACTCCGTTCCGGTGGCACACTAGCCCGAGGTTTAGGCGATGGTAACTCTTGTCATATGGAGCAGGGCGGCTGCATGAAACACCGATGGACAAAAGGGAGCGGAGCAGTGGGCGGTTCGGCGGGCTTTGTCTCCCGCTGGTTGTTCATTAGCGCATTGCTGGGACTGCTGATTGGATTTTTTGAAGCGTGGATGCTTTGGACAAGGCCTCGGGTGATCCCGCTGCTTGAGCCGGATGTCGCCTACGTAGTCTGGTTTCTGGCCCCCCTGATTGACATGGCCTTTTTCGCGCTGGCGGGCCTTGCCCTCGGATGGCTGGTCAGCCGGCGAATCCAGGCGACCTGTAGGAGCCTTGAGGCCGCCCGCGTTTCTTTACTGATGGGTGCCGCCATGCGTTTGGGCTCCAGTGCCGCTTCAATGCCGAACATAGACGTCGAGTTTCAGCTTTGTCGTAGGAACATCGTAAGAAGCTGCGAGTTTGTACCCTCTCACTAGTTTTTCCACCGCCGCGATGATGTCCCTTTGCCCGCTCCTTTTTCCGTCGCGCCAGAGCGCCTCTTCCGATTTTAGATACTCCGGAGTTTGGCGGTAATAGATGATCACCGCTGGCTTGGCCTGGAGAATTCTGGCGGCGTCTGCCTGCGCGATGTTGTCAGGGCAGGCGTCGATATTATGGTCTTCGGTGTAGCCCGGCCACCACCGGTGAGATATGGCGTAGAAGATCGGCATTGATGGGTACGTGAAGATCGTGTCCTGGGCCGTGGAATGCTCACGAATGATCCGGGCCGCGCCTTCGAGCATGGCCACCTCAGGCTGAGGCAGGCGGAAACCCCAAAGCTCGGGAAGTGAAGGGGTCGTGTTCGCTGCCATTACGGGTGGCTCAGACCAATCCGCGAATCCAAACGGGTTGCACAACTTCCAGACAACCAGCGAAAACAGGAGAACTCCGGAGGCCAGGTAACACGCAGCACGAGCGCGTCTGGAAGGCGAATCCAGAAAAGCCGCTACAAGGAAACCGAGTCCGGGGATGACCATTGCCTCGAATGCAGGCCACGACAGAGAAAGCATAAATGCGCAAACAAATCCCACGGCGCCCAGCAGCCAAAATTGCCGCTGGAAATCATTCAATTTACCGAACAAGAAGCCCAGCGAAAATACGGCGGCCAGGATGCCGCAGGCCATCAGCGTGAAATAGATTGACGCCTTGACCACCACAGCCCAGGGAGTTAGCCCGGCATACGCGGCACCGACGCCTAATCCGATTGACACCACGGACAGTCCGGCGACAAAGACCAGCGCGCGGAAATCCCGCCCCGGATCCTTCGGCAGCCGAACTGGGTAAAACAAGCGATTTACCACCAAGATCAGGAGAATCGCCGCGATGATAAAACCCGCCCGCAGGTACGGTGTCCTATATGTGACCATAATCCACCGCATAACGAAGTCCGTTGGAGCGCCGGCTTTCGCCGAGGGACCATCGAGGAAAAGCTGGCGGACACACAGTCCCAGAGCCCCGTGGCTATACAACCAGTACGACAACGTGGCGATCGGAATGACCCAGCCCGTGCAAAACCACGCGACAAAGCGGCCCGCTACGCGAAAATCCCTCGATCTCCAAAGCGACGCTGCCACCAGAACCGGAACGCCAACTGTTATTCCCAGCCCAATGGTCTGCTTGTCGCATAAGCACAAACTCGCGGAAATGCCGCATAAGAACGAAGCCCACGAAGCGGTCCTGTTCGACATCCATTCCAGGCAAATACTCGCGAACAAGCCGGCGGCGATTGCCCACAGGATTGTGTCGTGGTTGTAGGAACTGATCGGGTCAGTTATGTCGCCCGCGGAGACTACGATCGCCACAATCGCGCCCAACGTGGCCGACGAGATGCGGAATAGCCGCGATAGCCACAGGTATAGAACCGTTGCCAGCAATGCGCGCTCGAAAACCCCTACAATCCGCTGCACGATCAATGCCGTCCCGAAAAGCCATGTCGATAATGCGTTCTCGAGCGCAAACAGGGGGGGGGTCGCGGCAAACCCGTCCCGGTAGGGTATACGACCACTGAGAATAAAAGATCCGGCAAGGCCCGAACCGTTGATAGTCCGAACTCCGGCGAAGCGGTTGAAGAAAAGCAGAAAGAAACCAAAGGTGGTCACGACGACGATTCCCGCGCCCGTCGCGACAACCTGCCATCGCGTCTTCTCCGTCATGGAGGAGAACGCCGGAAAGGATTTTCTAACTGGTTCCAACATTTCCATTGTGGTCTATTTGGTCTTGCACAACAGTTGTCGGTCAGGCGTTGAGAAATGGCAGGCATTGCGCCGCCGGCGGAATTCAAACACGCTCGACACCCATCCAAAAGCGTATCCAGAAGCAAACGCAAAGAGGCTAAACTGCAGGAAGCCGACATCTACAGTTTGCAGGTCTGAAGCGAAGTACCCCATCCGCCCAAAACTTTATCATTTTGCAGGCAGATTTGCGAGTTTTAACTTCATGAGTTGGCGGCCACCCAGGAGCAACCCATTTGCCCGGCTCGGTCATTCCTGTGCAGGAGAGAATCCAACGTCCTAAGTCGCCTGATTCACGGTCCCGGGGCAAGTCGGGCATTGTGCTGACGCCGCTCCTGTGGCACACTGGCGCGAGGTTTATATCATGGTCAATTTTACCGTTCAGGGCGGATCGGCTGCATGAAACATCGACGGATAAAGGGAAGCGGAACTGTGGGCGGTTCGGCGGGCCTTGTCTACCGCTGGGTGGTCATTAGCGCGTTCATGGGACTGCTGATTGGAATTTTTGAAGCGTGGATGCTGTGGACAAGGCCTCGGGTGATCCCGCTGCTCACTCCGGACGTCGGATACGTTGTCTGGTTCCTGGCCCCCCTGATTGACATGGCCTTTTTCGCCCTGGCGGGCCTTGCCCTCGGATGGCTGGCCAGCCGCACCCGAGGCAAGGAACTGTTCGCAGCGGTCGAGGCGGCCCTGGCCGTCACGTTTGTCACGTTGATGGTCGTGTGGTTCCATATCGAAATCGGCCCGCGCCCTCTCAGCTTCACTGGAGACGTTCTTGTTCCCTCTTTGATTTTTACCCCGGCGTTCCTGGTTTCATTGCTGATGTTCGCAGCCGTCTGGCCCTGGCTGGAGGCTTTGGGGGAACGCCGGCTGGCCCCGCTGATCCGGCCGATGGGCTGGGGACTAGGGTCAGCCGCCGTCGTGGGTCTTGCGGGCATCACCGTGTTTGTCCTGTGGCCGCCCATTTCCGGGCCGGCCGCGCCGCCGACCGTCCCGCCGCCGAGGGGCGCGCCCAACATCGTTTTTATCACGCTGGACACGGTGCGCGCCGACCATCTTTCGGCCTATGGCTATCCGCGGCCCACCACGCCGAACCTGGACCGTTTTGCGCGTACCGGCGTGCTTTTCGAGAACGCCATCGCCCCAATCTCCTGGACGCTGGCCTCGCATGCCTCCATGTTTACCGGCTTGCTTCCCCAGCAGCACGGAGCAGATCTCGCTGTTCCTCTGGCCCCAAGCCCCTGGACGCTGGCGGAGATATTGCGCTCGCGCGGTTACGAAACAGCTGCCTTTATAGCGAACTTCTGTTATTTGGATAAGGGATGGGGAATCGCCCAAGGCTTTAGCAGCTACGACGACCTCAGCACTGATATTGAGCACAACCTGGCCCAGACTTTTCTGGGAAGCACGGCAGTCCAGATGGCATACCAGACTCTATGGAGTTACAACTGGTTCGACCGCCGGAGCGCTAAGAGTGTAAATGCAGGCGTCTTTCGCTGGTACCGGCACCGTACGCGCCGACCGTTCTTTGCTTTTATCAACTATTTGGACGCTCACGATCCCTACATTACAACCTCGGCTTATAATTCGCGCTTTGGGACAGTATCCATGAATCTCATGCGCAGGGTACATTCCGCTGAGCAGCGCAAGCTTCCTAAAGGTGAATTCAACCCTCGTGAGAGGAGCCAGTTGATCGACGGCTACGACAACTGCCTTGCCTATCTTGACGATCAAGTCGGAGAACTCTTGGGCTTTTTCCGCCGATCTCCCGATTGGCAAAATACCATTGTCATTATCACTTCCGATCATGGCGAGGGATTTGGCGAACACGGCGACTACATGCACGGTTTTGACCTTTATCGTGCGCTCGTGCACGTCCCTCTGATTATCGCCGGGCCGGGAATCCCGCAGGGCCTGCGGATCGGTCACGTGGTGGGTACGCGGCAGCTTTTCTCGACGGTTCTGGACTTGGCCGGACATGGCCACACACCCTTTAGCCGCACCAGCCTGGCGAGGTTCTGGAATCCCACCTTCAAGCCCACGCCCTTTGATGACGCCGTCGTTTCGGAACTGGTCCCCGTCGGGGATATGACCGGGCAGCATGCCATGTCCAGCCTGACTACACAGCAATGGGAATACATCGAACACCGCGACGGGAAACAGGAGCTTTACAACTGGGCCACCGACCCAAAGGAACAGGATAACTTGGCGGCTTCTCCCCAGGATCAGGCGACTCTTGAAAGCCTGCATACTCGCCTCATCGATCTCGTAAGCAACGCCACCGGCCCCTGGCGCGGCATGGAATATCTACAGGCCCTGGATGGTGTTCAAGGCCCATCGCGGCTCAGCCTGCTTTTCCCTCAGCCGCTGCAGCCGGGAAATGCGGAGAACAAGTTTCGCATTGGGTTTGCGCAGTCCTATTTTAAGCCGCAGGAATCCGCACCCGTCCGTCCCACGCGGTCCGAGCGCGACGTGATACAGAGTTTGCCCTATCAGTAGTTGTAGCCGATTTCATGCCGATGAAAAGCGTTCGCAACTTCCTGGGAGCCTGCGCGGTCGTAACCCCGGCGCACTCCCACCGCCCGTCCACATTGAGGGAATGCGCCCCGATCCTTCCGTCCACAATCACTGTGTTGGCTTGATCTTGTTGTTTGAAGAAGTGACTGGCCGGCAATATCGCCATTCCTTGGCGGTCTCAGGAAATATTCGAGTGGCAATTATCTCACTGGCTCCGAAGGAACGGTGGATCCACGTACCGGACGGTACGTGGCGGAGAGGGTGGGATTCGAACCCACGTCACGATTACTCGTGAACACGCTTTCCAAGCGTGCTCCTTCAGCCGCTCGGACACCTCTCCGCGTCATTGTTCCGGCCAGAAGACCCGGCGATCTATAAGCCGGAATACTTCGGACAGGTTCCTGACCCCAATCATCTTAAGGCTTCCGGCCCTCAAACCGCAAGGCTGCAAGACCCTCAGGGGTTCTTATGTTTCCTCCCGGTCATCGAAAGCGTATTGGAGAAAACGATGCATCCGCTTTCATTGCGCGTTCATGCCCGGAGGCTGGCAGGCCGGGAATCTCGCCCCCTCTGTCCACCCACATCAGAATAACATAAGATTGCTGTGCGCCGCTTTCAGGGAAGATTCTTGACCGCATTCGCGCCAGGCATTACACTTTGTATACATGCGCCTGTAGCTCAGATGGATAGAGCGGTTGCCTCCGGAGCAACAGGTCGGGGGTTCGAATCCCTCCAGGCGTACCATTCTAATGTCCGAACGAGTGAAATATCCTCAATAACACCAACGGCATCAGGAGCAGGGAGCGGGGAGCAGGCGACCTGACTTTGTGAAGCGCGCGGCCGCCTGGGGCGGCTGACGCGCCGGCTTTTCCGCCCGAATCTTGCGACGCAATCACAATTGTCAGGCGGAGAGCGGTTCGTAATGGCCCAGCCCGTCCGAGAGGTTCGCCCTCAACGGGAATTACGGCCCTACGGCTGCGATTCCCGCTCCAGGGTTTGAAAAGGTGGCATGTGGTGTCAGGCCGCTATGGATAGGGCCCGACAGGGACGATACGGGCAAAAGAAGGGGTTACTTCAGGCTGGTCTTTCCCATCAGGTATTGGTCAATCGCGGACGCCGCCTTCCGGCCCTCGGCAATCGCCCAGACGACGAGGGATTGGCCCCGGCGCATGTCGCCCGCCGCGAAGACGCCGGGGACGGAAGTCATATAGTTCCCGTCGGTTTCAACATTTCCCCGCGCATCAAGCTGAAGGCCGAGCCCGTCCAGCAAGCCGGTTTTCACCGGGCCGACGAAACCCATCGCCAGCAGGACTAAATCCACTTCCAGCGAGAATTCCGTGCCCGGGAGCGGCTCAAACTTGGGTGGCGGTCCCACGCGCACTCCATGCAATTCTTTCACCCGGCCGTTTTCATCGCCGGCAAAGCGGGTTGTGGCCACAGCCCAATCGCGCGCGCCACCCTCTTCATGGGAACTTTCTGTCCTAAGCTGCAAAGGCCACAGCGGCCAGGGAGTTTTTGGAGAGCGCTCCGGAGGCGGGGTGGGCATGATTTCAAACTGGTGCACGGATGCCGCCTTCTGCCGATGGACGGTTCCAAGGCAATCGGCGCCCGTATCACCGCCGCCGATGATCACCACCCGCTTGCCGGTAGCCAGGATCTGGTCCGGAACGGAATCTCCCGCCACCACCTTGTTCTGCTGCGGAAGGAATTCCATGGCGAAGTGAATGCCCTGCAATTCCCTGCCCGGCACCTGCAAGTCACGCGGGTGCTCCGACCCTCCGGTCAGGCAAATGACATCGAACTCCTTCTGAAGGTCTGCGACCGGCACATTCCGACCCACGTGGCTGCGCGGCTGGAATTTGACGCCCTCCTGCTCCAACTGCTGGAGCCGCCGGTCCAGGATATGCTTTTCCATCTTGAAGTCGGGGATTCCGTAGCGCAGCAACCCGCCCAGGCGGTCCGCCTTCTCGAAAATCGTTACCCAATGGCCGGCACGGTTCAACTGCTGCGCCGCGCTAAGGCCCGCCGGTCCGGAACCCACCACGGCCACCCGCTTGCCGGTTCGGTGCTCAGGAGGTTCAGGGACAATCCACCCCTCCCGAAAAGCATGATCGATAATCGCCTTCTCAATGGCCTTGATGGCGACGGGCGGTTCGTTGATCCCCAACACACAAGCGGCCTCACAGGGCGCCGGGCACAAGCGCCCGGTAAAATCCGGAAAATTGTTGGTCAGGTGGAGGGTCCGAATGGCTTCTTTCCACCGGTCGCGGTAGACAAGGTCATTCCATTCCGGGATGATGTTGGTGAGGGGGCAGCCCGTATGGCAGAAAGGCACGCCGCAATCCATGCAACGAGCACCCTGCGCCCTTACCTTTTCATCAGGAAACTCCTGATAGACTTCAAGGAAGTCGTTGACGCGCTTGGAAACCGGGCGCCGAGCAGGTGTCTCGCGCTGGTATTCGAGGAAGCCGGTGACTTTACCCACGGCTCACCTCCTGGTTCTTAAGCGAACTGCCCGCCCCAGCCGTCAACAACCCCTCTGGGACGCGCTCGATGCCGAGCACCCTCTTGTACTCATGCGGGAATACTTTGACGAACTTCGGCAGCATGGTCTCCCAGTTGTTCAGAATCCACTTGGCCCGCGGGCTGCCCGTCAGCTCCGAGTGGCGGAAAATCAGCGATTGCAGCGTTTCGACATTGCCCGGCTCGATGACGGGCTCCAGGTCGACGCTCGAGCGATTGCAATAAACCGTCTTGAACTCGCCCGACTCATCCAGCACGTAGGCAATCCCGCCGGTCATGCCGGCGGCAAAGTTGCGGCCCGTCCGTCCCAGCACCACCACAGTTCCTTTGGTCATATATTCACAACCATGATCGCCAACGCCCTCGACCACGGCGACGACGCCGGAGTTGCGGATTGCGAACCGCTCGCCGGCCATGCCGTTGATGAAGGCCTCGCCGCTGGTGGCTCCGTAGAGGGCCACGTTGCCAACCAGAATATTCTGCTCGGGAAGGAGCGGCGCGTTGCGGGGCGGATAGATAATCAGCCGGCCGCCCGAAAGCCCCTTGCCCACGTAATCATTGGCCTCGCCTTCAAGTTCCAGGGTGATTCCCTTGGCAAGGAACGCCCCAAAGCTTTGCCCGGCCGAGCCGTGAAAACCAAAGCGGATGGTATCTTCAGGCAAGCCTTCGGAGCCGTATCGCCGCGCAATTTCCCCGCTCAGCATGGCGCCGACGGTCCGGTGGACGTTGCGAATCGGCAGCGCGAAGGTCACAGGGGTCCCGTTCTCGATGGCCTCGCGGGCGTGGTCAATAAGCTTGTAATCAAGCGCCTGGTCAAGGCCGTGATCCTGCGCGATCAGGCAGCGGCGCTTGACATGGGTCGGAACCGGCGGATTATACAGGATGGAAGAGAAGTCCAGGCCGCGGGCTTTCCAGTGGTCCTTCTCTTCGCGCTTGGAAAGGCAATCCACGCGCCCGATCATCTCGTCCACGGTTCGAAAACCCAGTTGCGCCATAATCACGCGCATCTCTTCCGCGACATAGAACAGGAAATTGATCACATGTTCAGGCTGGCCCTGGAATTTCTTGCGCAGTTCCGGGTTTTGCGTGGCAATCCCCACCGGGCAAGTGTTGAGATGGCACTTTCGCATCATCACACAACCCAGGGAGATTAACGGAGCCGTGGCGAATCCAAACTCCTCCGCGCCCAGCATGGCGGCGATCACCACATCCCGCCCGGTGGTGAGCTTGCCGTCCACCTGCAGGCGCACGCGGCTGCGCAGGTTGTTCATCACCAGAACTTGCTGCGTCTCGGCCAACCCCAGCTCCCAGGGGATTCCGGCATGCCGGATGGAACTGAGCGGCGATGCGCCGGTTCCGCCATCATAGCCGCTGATCAGGATCACATCGGCGTGCGCTTTTGCGACGCCGGCTGCCACCGTGCCAACCCCGGCTTCAGCCACCAGCTTTACCGAAATGCGTGCCCGCGGATTGACGTTTTTAAGATCGTAGATCAGTTGGGCTAGATCCTCGATGGAGTAGATGTCATGGTGCGGCGGCGGCGAGATCAGCCCCACGCCCGGAATGGAATGCCGGATGCGCGCAATCACCTCATCCACTTTGTGTCCGGGCAGTTGGCCGCCCTCGCCGGGCTTGGCGCCCTGTGCGATCTTGATCTGCAAGTCGTTGGCATTCACCAGGTAGTGCGCCGTAACGCCGAAACGCCCCGAGGCCACCTGCTTGATGGCGCTGCGACGGAGATCGCCGTTCGGGTCGGGCCGGAAACGCGCCTCGTCTTCGCCGCCTTCCCCGGTGTTGGAAAAGCCGCCGATCCGGTTCATGGCGATGGCCAGCGTTTCGTGGGCCTCCCGGCTGATGGAACCGAAGGACATGGCGCCGGTCGCAAACCGCTTGACAATCTGGGCGGCGGGTTCAACATCCTCAAGCGACACGGGAGGACCAGCCGGACCGAGTTCCAGCAATCCCCGCAACGTCCGCAGTTCGCGGCTCTGGTCGTTCACCATCTTCGTGAACTCCTGGAACGTCGAGAAGCTTGACTGCCGCACGGCGTGCTGGAGTTTGCTGATGGTGAGCGGATTGAGAAGGTGCCGTTCGCCTCTTACCCGGTACTGGTAGTTCCCGCCGGCTTCAAGATCAGCGTCCAAAGTTGTCGGCGCCTGCATGGCCAGCTCGTGCCGCATCCGCGCTTCGCGAGCCAGCACCTCGGTCCCCACGCCTTCAATGCGCGAAGACGTCCCCGTAAAGTACCGGTCCACCAGCGCGCGATTCAGCCCGATCGCCTCGAAGATTTGCGCGCCGCAATAACTCTGCAACGCCGAGATGCCCATCTTGGACAATGTCTTGCGCAGGCCTTTGTCCACGGCCTTGAGATAATTTTTCAGAACCCGGTCGAAAGTGTAATCGGGCGGAAAGTAGCCGCGCTCGAAAAGGCTCTCCAGGGTTTCAATGGCCAGGTAAGGATTGACGGCACTGGCGCCGTAGCCAATCAGCAGGGCAAAATGCATGACTTCGCGCGGTTCGCCGGATTCGACGATAAGGGCCACCTGGTTGCGCGTCTCTTCCCGCACCAGGTGATTGTGCACCGCCGAAAGCGCCAGCAGGCTGGGGATCGGCGCGTACTCGTGATCCACGCCGCGGTCAGAAAGAATGAGAATCTTATACCCCGACTTGATGGCCAGCGAAGCACTGCGGCAAAGGTCGTCCAGCGCCCTTTCCATCCCCGTCCCGCCGTCAACGCGGAAGACCATGGGCAAGGTGGTGGCAAGGAAATCACCCCAACTGACCCAGCGGATTTTCTCCAAGCCGCGGTTGGTTACGATGGGATGGGGCAGTTTCAGCGTGTGGCAATGCTTCGGAGTCTCGTCCAGGATGTTGCTCTCTGAGCCGATATAACCGGTCAGAGACATAACCAACTCCTCGCGAATGGGATCAATGGCGGGATTGGTCACCTGGGCAAACATTTGTTTGAAGTAATGAAAGAGCAGTTGCGGCTTGTCCGATAAACAAGCGAGCGGCGTGTCCGTTCCCATTGAACCGATGGGTTCCTGGCCAGCCGTGGCCATGGGCAACATAATCATCCGCAGGTCCTCGTCGGTATAGCCGAAGGCCCTCTGCCGCATCAGAATCGTGTCAAAGTCGGTGGTCTGAACCCGCGAAGGCTCCGGAAGCTGATGGAGCGTGATCTGGTTTTCGCGCAGCCATTGGGCATAAGGCTGCCGGGCGGCCAGCTCAGCCTTCACTTCTTCGTCGGAGACGAGGCGCTGGCGCTCGGTATCCACCAGCAACATGCGCCCGGGCCCTAATCTTCCCATCGACAGCACGTTTTCAGGCTTGACCGGCAGCACCCCCGCTTCCGAGGAGACAATCACCAAGCCGTCGGTCGTCACCAGATACCGGATGGGACGCAATCCATTGCGGTCGAGCTTGGCCCCAATCACGCGCCCGTCGGTAAAGGCCAGGGCGGCCGGCCCGTCCCACGGTTCCATCAACGAAGCATGGTACTCATAAAACGCCTTGACGTCTTCGGGCAGGGTAGGATCGTTCTCCCATGCCGTCGGAACAAGCATTTCCAGCACGTGCGGCAGTGAGCGCCCGGCCAGGGCCAGCAGTTCCACGGCGTTATCCAGGTTTGCAGAGTCGCTGCCGCCCGGCGCAATAATGGGCAGCACCTTCTTGATGTCCTCCCCGAACAAAGGCGAGGTGAGAACCGATTGCCGGGCATGCATCCACTTCGTATTTCCCCGCAGCGTGTTGATTTCCCCGTTGTGGCACACGTAGCGGAAAGGATGCGCCAGTTGCCAGGTCGGGAAGGTATTGGTCGAGAAGCGCTGGTGGACAAGGCAGAGCGCGCTCATGACTTCGGGGTCCGAGAGCTCTTCATAGAAGTGGGTGATTTGCGGCGCCAGCAGCAATCCCTTGTACACAATGGTGCGCGTGGAAAGCGAAGGAATATAGAATTGGCCCTTGCCTTTGATGTCGGACCGTGACACCGCCGCTTCCGCCATCCGGCGAACCACATAGAGCTTGCGCTCCAGAGTATCCTGGTCCATGCCGGGCGCCCGCTGGATAAAAAGCTGTTCAATATAGGGCTGGGTGCCCCGCGCCAGACGCCCGATCGCCTTGGCGTCTACCGGAGTGTCCCGCCAACCCAGCACGGCAAGGCCCTCCTCGCGCACGATCTTTTCGAGGATGCCTTCACAGAGAATTCGTTCGTGAGGGTCCACCGGCAAAAACACCATGCCCACGCCATATTCGCCCGGATGGGGAAGCGTGAAGCCCAGCCCCGCGCACTCGCGCTGGAAGAAAGCGTGCGGAACCTGGATCAGAATGCCCGCGCCGTCACCGGTCTCCGGATCGCAACCACAGGCCCCGCGGTGGGTAAGGTTGATCAGGATATGAATGCCCTTGGTGATAATATCGTGGGATTTCTGGCCGGAGATGTTTGCCAGAAAACCGATGCCGCAGGCATCGTGCTCGAACTGCGGGTCGTACAGACCCTGCCGAGCGGGAAGACCGGGATTTAAATGCGTCTTTTCCATAAAGGTTCCAGGTTCCGTGGGACCCGACATGAGGGCTACAAAAATCCTGTAGATATAAAACTTAGCACGCCCTGTACCAGGGCAATAGAAAATCTTTTTATGCTGCGCATAACGGATATTTATCTGTCAGGGATTTAAATCCTTCCAAGCATACCATTCTTTTCCCGGAAGTTACCGCCCTGGTGATTGAACTCCGCTTTTTACGCCCGTGTCCCGGCGCCGCCGCCCGCGCTATCGGCAGCCGAAACCCCGGTTTGCCGAAGGTGCGAAAAAAAGCCGGTGCCACCGGAAAAAAATCGGGCGGAAAGTGGTATAAACAACTCAGGCCACTCAAGCGATGTAAACACTGTCACTTCCGGTGGCGCAAAAACTCGGGCGGGTCACAAGCCCGACTGGCGTTTCGCGCATTATCATATTGGGACTGAAACGTCTTTTCCAAATGCTGAAGATTGAAACCTCGTAGTTCCGGCCGTGCCGCCCGGGGGCCGCGCAGGGCAGGCCTGTGCGCCGGCAGGACGGCATGGCGGACGGGAGGCGACGGGAGGCAGGAAAATGCGGAATAAGAATTTGAAAGCCCTGGCTTTGTCCCTGATCGCGCTGGCGCTTGCGCCGGCAATAGCGGCGGGACAATTCAAGTTGCGCGACGTCAACTCAAAATCGCTTGAGGTCACGGATAACGGCGCGCCGGTGTTTACCTACAACTACGGCATCATGCTCAAAGAGGGCGTGAATCCGGACCGCGCCCGCTGCTGCTACCTCTATCCTGTCTACGCGCCGAACGGCGTGGAGGTAACCGACGACTTCCCCGTTGACCATCCGCACCACCGAGGCATTAGCTGGACGTGGCCCATCGTCAAGGTGGACGGCAAGACCTACAACCTGTGGGCAATCGAGGGCATTCACGACCGGTTTGAAAAGTGGAAGGCGCGGAAGGCCGGCAGCGACACGGCCGTGCTGGCGGTCCAGAACGGCTGGTACGTGGGCGAGCGCCGCGTGGTCGAGGAAGACGTGAAGATGGTGGCGCATTCCGTAGTGAACGGGCGGCGCGACCTCGACATCACCGTCACGCTACGCCCGGTGGGAGGCGCAGAAGTCGAGATCGGCGGCACGCATGACCACAACAAAGGTTACGGCGGGGCGCTCGAAGTCCGCTTCGCTCCCCGCACGGGAACCCGGATACGCACCTCAACGCAGGACAACGCGCCGAGTAGCGACCGCCTGCCCGCAGCCTGGGCGGAGCTGACCGGCAATTTCAGCGGGAAGATCGCCACCACGCGCGTTACCGAAGATCCCTCGAATCCCGGCGCGCCGAACGGCTGGTGCCTGCGGCACTATGGATTTGTGGGAGTGGAATACCCTGCGCTCGAACTGCGCAAACTGGACAGCAGGAAGCCGCTGAAGATGAAGTTTCGCGTGTCGCTTTGGGGAGGTTCGCAAAGCGCCAGCCTGCCGCAAAAGCGCGTTCTGGTTTACACGCGTAACGGCAAGGGCTACGTCCATGACAACATTCCTTTATGCGTGGCAGCCATCAAAAAAATGGGCGCGGAGAACGGATTCGGCGTGGATGTGACGGACGACGCGCTCTATTTCCGCGACGCCGTTCTGAAGCAATACCAGGCCGTGGTGTTTGCCAACACCAACAACCAGGCGTTTCCGAAACCCTTTGAGCGCGAGGCCTTCAAGCATTACATCGAGTCGGGCGGCGGGTTTGTGGGCATCCACTCGGCGTCAGGATCCGAACGCGACTGGCCGTATTTCCAGGCCGTGCTGGGCGGAAAGTTTGTGCGGCATCCGCACCAGCAGATGTTTCTTGTCCGGGTAAAGGACAGGAAGTTTCCGGCGACGCGCAAATTGCCCGCCACGTTTGAGTGGCGGGATGAGTGCTACCTGCTCGGCCATCTCAATCCCGATATCCACGTTCTTTTGACCACCGATTACAACAAGATCGATGATCCCGATAAAGCGAAGCATCCCGAGGAACATTTCAGCGGGACGATTCCGCTGGCCTGGTATCACCGCTTCGATGGAGGCCGGGAGTATTACCTGGCGCTCGGGCACAACAAAGAGGACTATTCCAACCCGTTGCTCTACAACCAGATTCTAGGGGGAATTCTTTGGGCGATGGGCGGGAAGTAAAAAGATTAAAACACAGAGCAAACGGAGACAGGAAAGTCCGGTGCTCTCAGCGCGCGCCTGGTGACATTTTTGCGGAGGTGCATCATGGATGAAAAGAAAACATCGCGACGGCAATTTCTGAAAGGCTCCGTGAGCGCGGCAACGGTTGCCGGATTCCCCGCCCTTGTTCCGGCACGCGTTTTCAGCCGCCCCGGGCCGAATGACATGATTCAAGTGGCGCAGATCGGCTGCGGCCGCATCGCCCGACACTCCGAAATCAAGGGCATGCTTGACCACAGCGACCTGGCGCGCGTGGTCGCCGTGTGCGACCTGGACGCGGTCCGCGCCGCCGACGCAAAAAGGCTGGTGGAGAGCGCATACGCACAGAAGTTCGGCGCCGGGAAGTACGCGGCGGTCAAAACCTACGGCGATTACCGCGAGATGCTCCAGGACAAAAGCATCGACGCCGTCTGCATCAGCACGCCCGACCACTGGCACGCGCAGCCCGCCATGGAAGCGGCGCTGGCCGGCAAAGACATCTATCTCCAGAAGCCCGCCTCGCTGACCATCAAGGAAGGCCGGCAGATGGCGGATACGGTGACGCACACAGGGCGCATTTTTCAGCAAGGAAGCCAGCAGCGATCGGAATTCAATTTTCGCTACGCCTGCGAGCTGGTTCGCAACGGGCGGATCGGCAAGGTGCAGCAAATCCTGATCGGACTGCCGGCTGATCCCGCCGGCAACGTGGAGCCGGAAATGCCCGTGCCGCGCAACCTGAACTATGAGATGTGGCTGGGTTCAACGCCGCTTGCCTACTACACGGAAAAGCGCGTGCATCCGCAGAGGCCGGACCTGAAAACTCGCTACGGGCGGCCGGGCTGGCTGCGCTGCGAGCAGTTCGGCGCCGGCATGATCACCGGCTGGGGCGCGCATCACATCGACATCGCGCACTGGGGCATGGGCACAGAACACACCGGGCCCGTGGAAATTGTCGCCAACGCAGAATTCCCCAAGAAGGGTTTGTGGGACGTCCACGGGCCGTTCCACGTGCGCGCGCACTACGCGAACGGCGCGGACGTCTTTATCAGCGACAAATATCCGACCGGCGTGAAGTTTATCGGCGAATACGGCTGGATCTGGGTGACGCGCGGCGCGCAGGTCACGCCCAGCGATCCGGCCGTGGTCAGTTCCGGAAGCCCCGCGCTCGACGCAAGCGACCGCAAGATGCTGGCGGCCGGCATCAAGCCCGATGAAATCCATCTGCACCACAGCCCCCAGAACGATCATCACCTGGACTGGCTGGCCAGCATCCGGACGCGCCGGCAGCCGGCGGCGCCGGTGGAAGTGGGACATCGCTCCTGCACCGCCTGCCTGCTGGCCCACACGGCCATGAAGCTGGACCGCACGCTGAAATGGGACCCGCAGGCGGAACGCTACATCAACGACGAAGAAGCGAACGCAACGCTTTCCCGCTTTCAGCGCGCGCCTTACGGAACCGATCGGGTGTGGGCGCGGGGCTCATCAAAAAGCTGAAGGGATGGCGCGGATATCGCCTGATTCCTGCAGCGCCGGCCTTCAGGCCGGCATTTGGGGGCTGTGCCGGGTTGGAGCCCGGCGCTACAAAACCCAAATGAGCCATTCCCGAATCACGCTGAAGTGTCTCTTCTCAATGCCGCGTCCTATATAATGTTCTGCCGGCGCTTGCGGAGATGAAGCAAACGGCCCGGATGCGGTATGATTTGCGACAGAAGGTTGAAGCGAATCAACCCTTCGAGGTGACTGATGACGGACAACGCTATTAATCGGCGGGGGTTTTTGCGGGCGGCGGGACTGGGTGCGATGCTTGCCGGAGCCGCCGCAAATTCCACAAAGGCTGCGGGGCAGATTCCGGCGCCGGAATGTTGCACCGAGGCCCCGCAAGGAATGGATGAGGTTATGGGACAAACGGACTTTATTCGACTGATCACGCTGGACCCCGCGCACTTCCACGCCGCCCTGGTGCAGAAAAAGATGTTGCCGGAAATTTCCAAACGCGTGGCCGTTTACGCTCCGCTAGGAACGGGGCTGCTGGCGCACTTGCAGCTAATCGAGGAATTCAACACGCGGCCGGTGAACCCCACAAACTGGGAACTGGATATTCACTGCAGCCACCGGTCGCTCGAAGAAATGCTCGCCGCAAAGCCCGGCAACGTGGTGGTGCTGGCAGGACACAACCGCACCAAAATCGAAAAGATTAAGGCCTCTGTGGACGCGAAGCTGAACGTGCTCTCGGACAAGCCCTGGATTATCCGGGCCGAAGATTTCCCCCTGCTCGAATCGGTTTTTTCCGTAGCCGACCGGAAGGGGCTGGTGGCGTACGACATGATGACGGAACGTTACGAGATCACCACCATCCTGCAGCGGGAGATGGTGAACGACCCGGCCGTTTTCGGCGCGCCGATTCCCGCTGACCGCGACCATCCGGCGGTCTTCATGGAGAGCACCCATCATATTCTCAAAACCGTGGCGGGAAACCCGTACCTGCGGCCTCCGTACTTCTTTGACATTCTGGACCAGGGCGAAGGACTCGCCGACGTGGGCACGCACCTGGTGGACCTGGCGCAGTGGACGTTGTTTCCCAATCAGGCGATCGATTACCGCCATGACATCCAGGTTGAGGCAGCCAAGCGCTGGGCGACGCCCATCACTCTTGAGCAGTACCGCCAGGTTACAGACACCAAAAGTTTTCCGGGGGCGCTGTCACCCTACATTCACGGCGACCGATTCGATTACTACTGCAACAACCAGGTGGATTACAAAATTCGGGGAGCCCAGGTGCAGTTGAGGCTGCTGTGGAAATGGGTATCGCCGGCGGGCGTGGATTTCCATCACGCCATTTACCGCGGAACAAACGCCAGCGTCGAGGTGCGCCAGACGGCCAAAGAAAATTACCGGCGGGAATTGTATGTGGCCGCAGCGAACGCCGAGCGGCGCGAAGCCATTGCGGCGGCGGTGCGCGCAAAGGTAAAGCGCCTTCAGGAAACTTATCCGGGCGTGGGCGTTGCACCCTCCGGCGACGAGCTGCGCATCACCATCCCGGACCGCTACCGCGTGGGCCACGAGGCGCACTTTGCCATGGTTGTGGAGAAGTTCGTGGAGTACATGAAATCACCAAAATCCATGCCTGAGTGGGAACAGCCCAATATGCTGGCAAAATACTATGTGACCACGACGGGCACCGAAATGGGCCATTCGAGTTAGCCTGGTTTTTTCCGCGGCTGTCTCATTGGTCTATTGAATTTTCAAGCTTTCGCGTACACGTCAACAATCATCCCGTGCGCTGTTTATCTTGACGGAGGAACTGGGCGTTAACGTCACTCAGAAAAACGGCGTTTCATTGCGATTCGGGAACGCGCCGAACATCATAAAAGAGGGGAATACTTAGGCGCAGTGAGGTTTCGATTTCCCAATGTTCAAAATCTTCAAGGCGCTCTTGTAAGCTGACTTGGATGTGTTCCGAAATGGCGCGCATGGCGCCTTCCGGGTCTTGCGCCGCGATGGCTCGCGCCACTTCCGTATGCTGGCGGTAGATGTCTTCCAGCAGCGGCACTCCGTGCCCCTGCCGGCGCATCGCAAAGATCCGAATCATCAACCGCGTTTCATTCACGACTTTCAGGATGCGGTCGTTGGCAGCCATCCTCATCAGCAGCGTGTGGAAACCAAGGTCACTGGCCACAAAACGCCGCATCTGCTCATCGTCCAGTTCTGACTTGCCCGAGTGCTCCAACTCTTCTTTCAGTTTCAAAATGGCTTCGGTCAGGGAATGCAGCCTCTCGAGAGCCGCCCGCCGGACGGGCTGGCGTGCAACCTTGCCTACCGCATAGGCCTCAAGAGCCTCCCTCAACTCGTAGAGCTCAATAATGTCCTTGCGCGTCAGATTCACGACCGTCGCCCGCCGGTTGGGACTCTGCTCTAAAATCCCTTCGCTGGCCAACTGCCCCAGCGCTTCGCGGACCGGCGTACGGCTGATTCCGAGTTCCTTGGCGATCGCTAGTTCTGGAACGGCTTGGCCCGGCTTGAGATCTCCCGATGCGACCTTGCGCTGGATATGAAGATATGCCTTGTGCCGGGCGATCGAACCATCTCGTTTTTGAGTGCCGCTTGCCTTGCTGGCCATGGAAAACAGTATACACAAAAAATTGTAATTTAGAATAGTGTTGACAATCACAATACAAGTACATACACTTTGTTGCAAATTAGTTCAATTGGGCATTACGGTTCAACAATTTGGCGAAGTCGTCAGCGATTTTCGTTCTGCGCCAATGAAGGAGGTATTTAGAGATGTCTAGGGTAGGCAGGAGGGTTCTGACTGCGTTGGCAGGAACACTTCTATTTCTTGCGTGCGTGCCCCTTCCGGTACATGCGCAAGAACTTCGCGCAACAATCAATGGCACCATCACTGATCCCTCTGGGGCGCCCGTGCCAGGTGCCAAAATTCAGATCACCGACGTCCAGAGGAACTCGACATACAGTACGGTTTCCAATGATGTTGGCCGCTATACCAGCATTCCTCTTTTGGCCAGCACCTATAGCATTTCCGTCGAGGCTAAGGGCTTCAAAAAATATGTCCGGAGCGGCATAATCCTCAGCCTTTCACAAACGGCGGCCGTAAACGTGCACCTAGAAGTAGGCGCGGTCACCCAAACGGTCAACGTTTCATCCCGAGCCCCGTTGCTCGACACAGAAACAGCCAACCGTGGGGCGATTATCCCTACCAACTTCCTTGAGAACCTCCCGAACCCCGGGCGAGATCTCTTCAACCTGGTGTTCATCATGCCAGGCGCCACTCAGCCTTGCACCTGCCGTGGACAGGGGGTAACGATCACCGGAGTCGGCCACTCTGCCTTTAACATCAATGGCAGCGCTGGCGGCCCAAGCGGCAGGGCCGGCAACAACGGCATCCTGCTGAACGGCGTTTCGGACCGGCAAGGCGGCAGCAATGCAACCTTGCAGCCGGCACTCTATGCCATTGACGAAGTGCAGGTCAAAACCAGCAGCTACGACGCCCAGTATGGACGCACCGGCGGCGGCTTTGTGGCCATCACCACCAAGGCCGGCACCAACTCGCTGCACGGCATTGTCTTCGACAGTGTAAACAACAGCGCCTTGGGCGCCGCCTCTTGGGAGACCAACGCTAACGGAGACAAAAAGCAGTCTTCCATCCTCAGCAATTACGGTTTTGAGGTGGGAGGTCCGGTCTACATCCCGAAGGTCTACAATGGCCGTGACAAGCTGTTCTTCATGGTTTCCTGGGACAGGACCCCGTTCAAGGGCACCGATTCAAACACGGGCACGGTTCCAACGATGGCGATGCGGAATGGTGACTTTTCGGGCCTGTTGAATTCCGCAGGAAACCCGGTAACCATTTACGATCCCTTGACAACCGTACCCGACGGGAATGGCGGCTTCACCCGGACCCCGTTTGAAGGGAACATCATTCCTACAGACCGCATCGATGCCGTCGGGCAGAACATTGCGAACCTTTACCCCCACCCCAGCAACGATGGCACCAACCCGGCCCACAGCAACAACCTCTCCCAGCTTGCCCCGAATTCAGACACCATCAATCAGTGGATTGAGCGGGTGGACTATCGGTTGAATGAAAAGAATCGCGTCTATGCGCAATTTGGGAGGACCACCGAATCGATCTTCTCATCTGACATCTACACAAATTATTTCCTGGATACCGGCTCGAGCCTGCCCGGCCAGAACAACTCCATGCAGGGCATGTTCGACTGGACATCCACGATCAACCCCACAACCATCTGGGACCTCCGAGCGGGCTTTACACGCCTGGAACAGACCCGGGACAACACCTTGCAAAATGGCTACGATCCCACGAAGCTCGGATTCCCGTCCTCATGGGTTACCCAGCTCCCCCACATCCAGTTACCCCATTTCGGTATGGGATCATATTCACCAATCGGGTCAGACGGTTCAATCGGCCGTGGCACTCTAGACCAGGACCTTGATATCCAGATGAGCCTGGCAAAGTCTGTTGGAAAACATCTTGTCCGCATCGGCGCTCAGTTCCTCCAATACAACGCTGCGGTTCTGAATCCAGGCTACGCCGGTGGCACCTTCTCTTTCGCCAAGCAATGGACGCAGCAGAACCCGCTCAACTCTGACGCGGTTTCAGGAAACGAGATAGCGGACCTGCTTCTTGGCCTGGCGTCGAATGGAGACAGTAGTGGTGCGTCGTCCTATGTGGACAACAACCCCAACCCCTATTACACCAGCCACGATTGGGCTGTGTACTTCCAGGATGACTGGAAAGTATCTCATCGTTTGACCCTGAACCTGGGTCTGCGGTGGGATTACCAGACGCCGGTCACCGAACGGTTTAACCGCATGACCCGCGGCTTTGCCTTCGGCCAAACAAGTCCGCTTGCCTCCCTAGTTGCCAACGCTCCGGGCGCCTCAAACTGCCCGGCCTGCGCCAACCTGACGGGCGGCCTGCTGTTTGTAGGCAATGCTGGTATTGGCCAGTACGGCTGGAATCCGGATCGCAAGGATTTCGAGCCGCGTATCGGCTTTGCGTACCAGCTCGACAACAAGACCGTGCTGCGAGGAGGGTTTGGGCTGTACCACCTTCTCATGGTAAACGATGCGGGACTCGGAGGCTTCAATTACGGCTTCGCTGTCCAGACTCCGCTAACGGCATCCCTCGACGGCGGGATCACGCCCAATGTCACGCTAAGCAATCCATACCCCGATGGCCTGCTTGCGGCGCCTGGAAGCAGCCAGGGGTTGTCGACCCTGCTGGGAACTTCGGTCCAGGAGACTTCAGTCCACTTTCCCGCACCGAAGTCCTACCAATGGTCTATCGGTTTCCAGCGGCAATTGCCGGCGGGCCTTGTGGTGGACGCTGCCTACGTCGGCAACAAGACAACCGGCTATCCCTTGAACGCCAATCTCAACTTCATTCCCGCACCCGCTTTGGGGCAGTCGGACACTTACTACAAAACTCTGGTGACCAATCCCTTTGCAGGATTGCTCCCATCCAATCCCGCCCTCAACGGCGAAACAATCCAGCAGCAGGATCTGCTGGTGGCCTACCCGCAATTCAGTCAGGTAACCCAACAGAACTCTCCCATGGGCTCGGCCCGGTATGACGCGATGCAATTGAGCATCAAGCGCCGTTTCTCCAATGGAACATTCGTGATGGTGAATTACACCATTTCCAAGAACTTACAACGAATGCAGCTCCTGAATCCGCAGGACTACAACATTCTGAACCCAACTCTGTCCAGTCTCGAACAGACCCTGATGCCTTTCGATATTCCACAGAACCTGCAATTGCTTGGCACCTATCACCTTCCCTTCGGGCGCCAGGAACGGTTCGGGAAAGGCATGCCGGTTGCCGCCGATTACATCGTCGGAGGATGGAAACTGGGGTGGACCATCAGCTTCCAATCGGGCTATCCTGTGGCGTTCCCTAATGCCGCCCCCATTTCCCCAGGAAGCGCGGTGCTGCCAGCGAGTCAACGAACCTATGACCGTTGGTTCAACACTTCGAAATTCCCGACTACAGGCCAGGCCCCCTTCACGCTCCGGAACTTCCCTTCGGAATTCCCGGACGTTCGGTACATGGGCTTCAACAACTGGGACTTCTCGCTAGTGAAGGACGTCCCGCTCTATGAACGGGCCAAGCTCCGCGTACGAGGAGACTTTATCAACGCGTTCAACCACCCTTACTTCACGCAGATGCAGTCCCTGAGTGTCTCTAACAACCAGTTCGGAGCGCTCCGGCGAAGTCAAAACAACGACCCGAGAAGCATCGTTATCGAAGCCGACGTTATATTCTAAGCGGCTTTCACAGCAAGGATGATTGACCTATGACCAAGACTCGGATCCTATGGTTTATCGTGCTGCCCGGCCTCTCGATGTGGCTTGGGTGGGGGATCCGGGGTCTTGTCGGACACTCCACGGGAGCCATGATTCCGGGCGCCTTTGCAGCCTTGGCGCTCTCGATCCTGCTCCCGTCCAAACAGTTCTCCCGTGCCCTGGCGATTGCGTTAACGGCGGTGGGCTTCGGCTATGGAGCCGATATGACCACGCTGCAGTCGGCAGGCTTGGCAACGGGTTACTTTCACAATTTCCCTAATGCAGCCCTGCTGGGTTACAGCGGGCTGATCATCAAAGGGGCCCTCTGGGCTCTGTTCGGCGGTACGGGACTCGGGTTGGCACTCACCGCGTCCCGCTACCGTCGAAAAGATATTCTTCTGGGCCTGACGTTCTTTGTAACCAGCTTCTTCGCCGGTTGGGCGCTGATCAACCGGTCCAAGGTTCTGTATTTTTCAGTTGACCGGCACGAAACATGGGCCGGTTTGTTGTTTGGAGCCGTGGTGCTGCTCACCTGGCTCACGGTGCGGGGAAAAACTCACATCCCCCTCATCATCGCTCTGTCGGTAGCCGCTGCAGGCGCCGTCGGTTATCCCATTGCCGTAACCATCAACGGCTGGGGCCGCCATCATCATCCCGGGATATGGTATGACTGGTGGAAAGTGGCAGAGACCACTTACGGGTTTTTCATGGGAGCGGGCCTCGGCATCGGGACCTATCTTATTAAAGGTCAGTTGCCGGAGGCACGGGAGAGTAAGGAAACCGTCGCGGGGGGCGGATTTAGCATCTGGGCAATCGTTCTTGGCGTAGCGCTGGCGGTCTTGTGCAAGATGCTGTACGAGAAGGACCTGGCGTGGATCTGGCTTGGTACGGTTCTCCTTATCGCCTCTTTTTACTCCGAGAAGATCGCCTGGCATGTCGGCGTGACGTTGACCTATTTCGCCTGCGCCTGGGACGTGATGCTGCACAACTGGCTCCGCAACCAGCATATCGGGAACGCAGCCGTGTTGTGGGCGCTGGCTATCCTGGCAACGCTCGTAGTCTCCTGGAAGGTTACGACCTTGTGGAACCGGACGGACAAGGCGATGGTTCGGAGCGCCTACCTCTTTCTGATGTGGTCAATTCTAATTTTGACTTATCTGATGATCTTTGTTAATCATACTTTGTTGTACCCGTCTGCTGAGGGCATCGCGGCGGCCGGTGGGTGGTGGACGTACACGGCGCAGGGATGGGGTGCTGACAGTGTCGTCGAGGTATTTTTTACAATTGCCGCCATTGGACTCACATGGATCGTTTATCGAGTCTCAACCCTTCAAGGCTCCTCGGAAGGCGTCACATCCAGCCGGACGAGCTAAGCGCTGCCGGAGGGCTGCTTCCCGCCCGCCTGAAATAATTTCCCAAGGAGAGAGTTCATGACAAGAAGATCTCTGCTAATGAGCTGGCTTCCATTGGCGGCTTCGCTGCCCTTGTATTCACGCCAGGCATCTTCATCCGCTTCCCCAGGCCCAGGAGCGGCCCCGGCCAAGAATGCGCGCGCTGACGACCTGCTCTATTCGAACCAGCCCAACCCGCAGGCCGTCCAGGCGGTTGTCTCCGGAAATCGGACTAGGGCAAACGCCGCATGGTGGGGGTTTGACCCCGAGGATTGCACGGCAACACTTCAGGCCGCATTGGACTCCGGCGCCGAGACGCTCCTCATTCCTTTTATGGGGGAGCCTTGGATCGTGCGGCCGCTCAAATTGCGAAGCAATCAAAAAATCATTTTTGAGCCCGGCGTTCTGGTGCTGGCAAAGAAGGGCGAATTCATGGGCAAAGGCGACAGCCTTTTTACCGCCCAGGGCGTTTCCAACCTTGTCTTGTGGGGCTACGGAGCGACGCTGCGGATGCGCAAGAAAGATTATCAGCATCCCCCGTACGCAAAAGCCGAATGGCGGATGGGCGTCGCAATGCGGGGATGCGAGAACGTGCGCATTGAAGGGTTGCGCGTAGAAAGCAGCGGCGGCGACGGCTTTTACATCGATGGCGGCTCGGGCCGAGAGTGGTGCGAGGACATCACCATCCGTCATTGCGTCTCGGATGACAATCACCGGCAAGGCCTCAGCGTGATTAGCGCCGTCAACCTCCTCGTCGAAGACTGCACTTTTTCCAACACCAGCGGCACGGCGCCTGAATCAGGGATCGACATTGAGCCGGACTCCCCAAAGCAAAAGTTAGTGAACTGTGTGGTTCGCAATTGCCGTTTTGAAAACAACCGCGGCAACCAAATTGCGGTCTATCTGCGACAGTTCAGCAAGCAGACCGCGCCCGTATCGGTCCGCATTGAAAACTGCGTTGCCCGCATGACTCCCTCTAGTGCCATTGGTCCGGGAGGTAAATGCAACGGGTATGCGGCCATGGCAATCGGCGCGGTTAAGGATGACGGCCCGCAGGGGCTCATCGAGTTCCGCAATTGCACCTCGGAGAATTCCTGCAAGGAGGGCATCCGAATCTACGACAAGTCGGCAAAGTCCGCGCGGGTCCGGCTGATCAACTGCAGTTGGGCTGATGCCTGGATGGGCGGCCGCGGCAAACCCAAGGAACTGGAGGTGCCGGTGCTCGTCCAATTGCGCAGGCCGTTTTTAACCGAAGATTATGGTGGAGTCGACTTTGTAAACTGCCACGTCTACGACACTGTCGACCGGCCTGCCCTGGCCGCGCAAGTTCTAAAAGGCGAATACAGCGTGCGCGACCTGCAAGGAAAAATCTTTGTCAAGAATCCCTTCGGCGCCCATGTAAGGTTGGGGCCCAATCCCAGCAACGTCACTCTAAAAGTCATCGACGCGGGGAAATAAATAACCGGCAAAAGAACCGAAAGCCGAGCGAGTTTAGGACTGGATAGCGAAGCGCCGGGAACCTTCAGGACCTCAAAGACGTGATTTGCGATTCCAGCACCGCCAATCCAGCCGCCATCACGCGGCATTCTTTTGTAAATAATGCGGTATCGAACGCAAACATTTCTTGCGAGGCTTTGCGGCTTCCCTGGTAATCTACCGGGATGTTGAAAGGAATCCTTTGATCGGGGTGCCGGGCCTGCCGGCATATAGCCTTGTCCCCTGGACGGGATGACAATACATGGTGCAAGGAGGGAACTGGGAATGAAAGTGCAATTTTGGGGAAAAGAGCTTGAGGTAGGCGGCAAGTATTTCGACACCAACATGCGGGACAGCAACGACATCCTGCACGATGCCGCTGCCCTGCGAGCCCGCTTGGATGAAGAGGGGTACTTGCTGATTCGCCAACTGCGGCCGCGTGACGCGGTGCTTTTGGCGCGGCGCCAGATTCTCGAAAAGCTCCAAGAGCGAGGCGACCTCGCTCCCGGATCAGACCTTATGGAAGGAATCGTCAATCCGGACGCAGCTTTCCCGGCAACCACGGGCACGCGCGAGCACCAGGAATTCCGGGCGCTGCCGGCGGTCAAGGGCCTGCCGCGGCTGCCGGAAGCCATCGGTTTTTTCTCAAAACTGCTGGGCGGCCCCGCGGCGCCATTCGACTATCAGTGGGTCCGCATTGCCAGACCGGGAAGCGAATCCGCAATCCATTCTGACATCGTATTCATGGGACGCGGCACCCACAATCTGTACACCTGCTGGACTCCGCTCGGCGACGTCACCGTGGATATGGGGCCGGTCGTCCTGTGTCTTGGCACCCAACGGGCAGAAGCTTTGCAGCCCTATTGGGCATCCGATGTCGACCGAGACCTCATTGAGGGATGGCTTAGCAAAGATCCGATCGAGATTGCAGACCGCTTTGGCGGCCGATGGGCTACCACCAATTTCCGGGCAGGCGATGTGCTGGTCTTCAGCATGCATATCCTCCACGCGTCGCTGGCCAATACTTCAGGCAAGTTTCGCCTCAGCACGGATGCTCGTTATCAATTAGCCTCCGACCCCTTTGACGAACGATGGATCGGCGAGTCGCCCATGGGGCATAACAACTTTTGGAAACCGGGAGTTCAACTTGAGGATGTGGCAAAGAGCCGCGCGCGATGGGGGATTTGAACCGGGCGGCGGGGTGTCAAGTCCGAAGAAAAACTCGATGGTTCACGTGGGGCCAGCACAATGAATCGACGGCGATTTCTCAGGCAGGGCACGTTCTACGCGGGAGTCATGGGAATGGCCCAAGCGGCCACCCGTGAAGCGCTGGGGTTGCCGGTTCCAGGCCAGGCCTCCCAAGACCCTGGCAGCCATTCCACTCCTAGCTCCGGCGCCACGCAAGAAATAGATCTGCGTGAGGCGGTGATCGTCTCACGGCCGGGACATCTGCCCAACGCGGAACGAACCGCCGCAGCCGTCCTGGCCGAAGAAGTGGAGAAACGCACGGGATTGCGGCTGCGGACTTCGACAACCTGGCCTGAAGGAAAACCCGTTATTGCCATTACCTCCACGGATTCTGTGCCTGCCTGGAAACAGTCTGTTCCAGCGCGGCAAGGCGCAGATCTCGCGGAAAAGAAGCCGGAAGGGTACCGGCTCTGCGCGAACGGCGAAGCGAATCCCCACGTGGTCTGGATCATTGGGGCCGACGCCCGCGGCACATTGTTTGGCGTCGGCAACCTGCTCCGGCGGCTTAACTGGTCGCAAGGCAAACTGGCGATAGCTCCCAACCTGGATATGGCTACCGCCCCAGCTTATAAAATTCGCGGGCATCAGCTTGGATATCGACCGCATACGAATACCTACGACGCATGGAATCCGGCGCAGTTTGACCAATACATTCGGGAGTTGACTTTCTTTGGCGCCAATACCGTTGAGGGCATTCCTTTCCAGGAGAATAAGACGAATCCCCTCATGAAGTTTTCACGGCGGGAAATCAACCGGGCGATCGGCGAAATTTGCTACCGTTATGGCATCGAGTACTGGGCCTGGATCGCGGCCGATTTCGACCTGAAGGATGAAGCCAGGCGCCAGGAAATGCTGAAGCTCTGCGAACAGTTTTTCAAGGACACGCCGCAGTTTACGGGTATGTTTTTTCCGGGAGGCGATCCGGGTGACAATCCGCCCGAGCTTGTTCTGCCGTTCCTTGAAGACGTTGCCAAGCTCCTCGCCCAGACTCATCCGAAAGCGAGAATCTGGCCAAGCCTTCAGCACTTTGACCCAGCCGAAGTTGCATACGTCTTCAACTATATCAACCAGCGCAGGCCTCCCTGGCTCGGCGGCCTGGTGGGAGGTCCCGGCAGTCCACCGCTTGGGTTTCTGCGGAAACGGCTTCCAAAGCAGTACGGTCTTCGGGACTATCCCGATATTGGCCACAACAAGCTTTGCCAATATGAGGTCGAGGATTGGGATCAGGCTTATGCCTTGACGGAAGGGCGGGAGGCCATTAACCCGCGCCCGGTGGAATACGCGGCTATCTTTGGCCACACCGCTCCGTACACCAACGGATTCAGTTCCTACTCCGAAGGAGTCAACGATGACGTCAACAAGACGATCTGGAGCTCCTTGGGCTGGGACCCCAACCAAACCCCAAGAGAAATCCTTGCCGACTACGCGCGCGTGTTCTTCAGCCCCTCGGCCTCTGAACGCATTGCCGACGCCATTCTGGCGTTGGAGAAGAACTGGCACGGTCCGCTGATCGATAATGGGGCCGTAGAAGGAACCTTCCTCGAATGGCGGCAGCTTGCGACGGCTCTGCCAAGCCTTGAAAGCAACTGGCGCTGGCAAATGTGCCAGCTGCGCGCCCATTATGACGCCTACATCCGAAGACGCCTGATCAACGAAACAAGGCTCGAATCTGAGGCCAACGCCAGGATGGCAAACTCTGAGAAGTTGGGCGCCGAACGCGCTATGGCGGAAGCAACCGGCGTCCTGAACCAGGCTGTCACCAAACCCGTCAGCGTTGAAGTGCACCGGCGGATTTCAGAACATTGCGACAAGCTCTTCCATTCCATCGGCCTCCAGACCAGCGTAAAAAAATACTACGCCCTCAACGGGCAGCGAGGCGCGGTTCTCGACTATGTCGACTATCCCATGAATAACCGCTGGTGGCTTGAAGATCAATTCAAAGCCATCGGGGCGCTCGGATCAGAGGCCCAAAAGAACCGGCGCCTGCATGCGCTCGCAACCTGGGAACATCCCGGCCCAGGCAGCTTCTACGATGACATGGGGAACATTGCCAACTCACCCCATGTAGTGCGTTGCGACCCGGACAACTCGCCTCAACTGAAGAGACATTCGACACCTACTTTTTGGTGGTGGAACAACGGAAAGAGCCGCGCCCGGCTTAGCTGGCAGGTCACTCTGTGGCCAACCGCCATCGTCTATGTGGGGATCGACCCCAACGCGGCTTACGTGGTCCGAACCACGGGCTACGGCCAGGCTCTGCTGCGCATTAATGGCGAGCGCGTGGAACCCACCCTCAATGGCAAGGAAATGGGAGAGTTTAAGGAGTTTCCGGTAGCCCCCAAATACTTGAAGGACCGAAAACTCGTCTTGACTTGGGATCCTCCATTGAACGAGGAAAACCTCAATTGGCGAAAGCAGTCGCGCCTTGCGGAGGTTTGGCTTTTGGAAAATTCCGGCGCCACACCGCACACGTAGGGGGCCGCGCCGAACCCAAGCCTGGCGCTACAAAATCAAAATGAGTCGTTACCAATTAAACAGTGGGATTGTTCTACTCCGCCCTGTAAAATGGATTTTAACTTTTTACTGGCATGGTTTGGCGACACATTCCCCGTTATAGCCTGTCTCTCGGAACGATGGTGCAGTTCTATTACCGGGCTGTCAAAACACTAGGAAGGCAAGAGGACACACGAGATGGAACGAAGAAGCTTTCGCGTATTCGGACTCTCCGCGGGTTTGGTCATTTTACTCGCCTGCTATTTCTGGGGGCACTCGAGTCTCGTTTATGGACAGACGAGCGCAAAGCCGGGCGAGAGCCCCGTCCGCTGGGGCGTTCCCTGGCCCGAACAGGGCAAGGCGGTCTCTGGATATCCGATCCTTCCGGGAGTGCAGAGTTTCGAAATCTACCATGCAACCCGGCTGACAGGCGGCTACAGCCATCATCCCCAGATTGATCACTTCAAGCGCAGGTTCTTTGCAAGCTGGAGCAATCAGCAATGGGACGAGGACGCTCCCGGACAGCGGGTGCTCTGCTCGATTTCTCAGGATGGGAGGACGTGGCGGCCGCCGTTTGTCTGCTTCCCTTCCCTCGGCGGCATGCGAAGGCGCGGACGTTCGGGACGAGTGCTGACGGCTGAGGCGTGGGTTGTGGTTGGCGGCACCCTGTATGCGGTTGCGGGCGTGAATGATAAACCGGGACCTGATCGGAAAATGGCGGAAGGCTATGAAACCACCGTGTCCGGCCAGAAACGAATGCTGGTGGGCGGGCGCGTCGGTTGGGGGCGTATCGCACGCTCGGTTTCTACCAACGGAGATTTGGGACCCATTTTCTGGCTCGTTGATGACCCTCCGCCGCCGCTCGAAGACTATCCGCAATTTCCTGACGAGCGCGATCCTCAGTTTAAAGAAACAGCTCAGGCAATCAATCGAATCCTTGCAAATCCCTTGCACATGCCTGCCTGGGATTTCCTCAATCATACGACTCGAGTGCAGGCCGTGGACGGTCACGAAATGTGCGAGCCCAGTGTCTACCAGCGGCCGGATGGCGCTCTTGTCAAGCTCAGTCGCGATTGCGGACGGCCTAAATCTTTCCGGCTTTATGCATCCGTCAGCAAGAACGGCGGCAAAACATGGTCAACATCCGTAAGAACCAACATTCCCGACAGTCCGTCCAAGGCCGTCTCCGGATCGCTTCCCGACGGCAAAAACTATCTGATCGGCAACCAGGTTCTCCAAAGGGTGCGTGACCCCCTGGTGATCGGCCTTTCCCCGGATGGAAAAGTATTTAACTGGGCGGCGGCCATTCGCCACGGACACACGCCCGTAAGATTACCGGGACATGCAAAAGACATGGGATTTCAATATCCTTCCGCCATCGTCGTTGGAAAAGCACTGTGGGTCATTTATTCGATCGACAAGGAAGACGTTGAGGTATCGCGGATACCCTTAAAAGAGTTAGGTTCTCCTAAAATTCGATAAGACTGAGCGGAGCCTTAACGAATACATTCCATCCGAAGGTCTGAGTTTAAAGCCCGCGACCTCTACGAACGCATTTTTAAGCGAGGTAGAAATGAATCGACGGCATTTCTTAAAGGACGGCTTGATAGGCGCCGGAATATTAGGAACAGGCAGTCTCGCAACATTTGGACAGGGCGATCCCTCCTCGCAATCTCCAGGCCAGGCTTCCGCGGCCAACCCAATTGACCTCAGCCAAGCTGTAGTCGTCGCGCCCCGGACCCTAACGGCCCGTGAGCGCAAGGCCGTGCAGGTCCTGGTCGAAGAGGTCGAGAAGCGAACCGAATTCCGCTGGAAGGTTGTCGGGCACTTAACGCCGGAGCAGACTTCCGCGGTGCTGGTGGGCTCACGACAAAGCTTAAGTCAGCTCCGCTCTGAGCTGCCGGGAAATCTGCTTGCCACGGATGGACCGGCAACGGCGGCGGAGGGTTACCAGCTTCGCACCGCTGCGCGCCCCAATGGAACCCTGATTCTGGTTGAAGGCGCCGACGAGCGCGGCGTTCTTTTTGGAGTCGGAGGTCTGCTGCGCGCGCTTCGAATGTCCAAGCGGCAGGTTGTGCTGCCGGGCCCGCTCAACACGGCCACCGCGCCCAAATACCGCCTGCGGGGCCATCAGTTGGGCTACCGTCCCAAAACCAACGCCTATGACGCCTGGAGCGTCCCCATGTGGGACCAATACTTCCGCGACCTCACGGTGTTTGGAACCAATGCGATTGAGCTCATCCCTCCGCGGTCTGACGACGAACCCGACAGCCCCCATTTCCCGCTGCCGCCGATGCAAATGATGGTTGAGATGTCGCGCCACGCCGACGATTACGGACTGGACGTTTGGATCTGGTACCCCGCGATGGCGAGGGACTATTCCAACCCGGCAACCGTCGAGGCGGAGATCCATGCCTGGGCAGAGGTCTTTAAGGCTTTGCCGCGCATTGACGCCATCTTTGTGCCGGGCGGAGATCCCGGCCACACCGCGCCCCAATACATGATGGCGCTGCTTGAAAAACAAACTCAGAACCTGCATCGCTACCATCCGCACGCCGAGATGTGGATGTCGCCCCAATCGTTCGATGAGACCTGGATGAAGCAATTCTTTGAAATCGTCGACCGCGAGCCGGCCTGGCTTTCCGGAGTGGTCTTCGGGCCCCAGCTGCGAATGGATGTGTCCGCCCTGCGCAAGAGGCTTCCCAAGCGTTATCCCATCCGCCTCTATCCCGACATCACTCACAGCGTTGAGTGCCAGTATCCGGTGCCGGATTGGGACGTGGCGTATGCTTTGACGGAGGGGCGCGAGGTCATCAATCCGCGGCCGCTCGATTATGCTGACGTCTTTCGTCTTCACGGTCCGTATTCCATCGGTTTTCTTTCCTATTCAGAAGGCTGCAACGACGATCTCAACAAAATGCTTTGGAGCGCCGTCGCCTGGGACCCGGAAAGGCCCGTCATCGAGATTCTGCGCGATTACAGCAACTACTTTGTCTCAGCCCGCCTTCGGGACGACCTCGCCCAGGGCGTTCTGAGCCTCGAAGGAAACTGGAAAGGCCCGCTGCTGGCCAATGCAAATGTTGAAACGACGCTCGCGCAGTTTCAGGACATGGAATCGAGCGCCACGCCCGAGGAACTGGAGGACTGGCGTTTCCAAATGATGCTCTACCGCGCCTACTACGACGCTTTTGTCCGGCGGCGGCTGGTCGCGGAAACACAAGCTGAAGAACAGGCTCTCGGAGTGCTCAGCCAGATTCATCGCATGGGCGTCCGTCCCAATCAAATCGACGTAGGCGACTCACCGAGCGCGCCCACCAGCGGCATTGAACTGGGTGTCCTGCTCGATGAAGCGGAAAAATACCTGAACGGCCCTCTGACCCATCCTCCGGCGCAGGATTTGCGGACTCGCATTCTGGAGCTTGGCGAGGCGCTGTTCCAGAGCATTCACATGCAACTTGCGGTTGAGCGCTATCAAGCCGAAGCGGTGACGCGGGCTGCCAACCTTGATACACTCGACGTGCCGCTCAACAACGCTCAATGGCTGAAGCGGCAGTTTGCGGAAATTCGCAAGCTGTCGTCTTATGATGCGCGTTACAAGGCGATCGAGGGGATTCTGCTCCGCACCGATCCCGGCCCCGGCGGCTTCTACGACAACCTGGGCGATCTGTCGCATCAGCCGCATTTGGTTCGCGGGCTCGGATTCAAACGCGATCCGGAGTTCCGCCAGTCGTCGCTCGTCGGCCACGGCTACCCGGAATGGTCCCGGATGCCGCTCCCTATGGCGTGGAAGTGCTGGGCGGGATCGCTGTTTGACGCGCCTCTCAAAATGCAATACTCAGGCCTTGATCCGGCGGCGGAATACAAAATTCGAGTCGTTTACAGCGGTGGTCATAGTAAAATTCGTCTCGATTCGAGCGGCGGCTTCGAGATCCATCCGCTGATGCTCAAGCCAAGGCCGATCAAGCCTCTGGAATTCGATATCCCTGCGGCCGCCACGCGCGCAGGGGAGCTTACGTTGATCTGGCACCGGGAACTGGGGTTGGGCCACAACGGCCGCGGTTGCCAGGTGGCGGAAGTCTGGCTCATGAAAAAGTAAAGTTCGTGTGGGATGGCGTTTCAAGAGCTGTTCATCCGGGCTTTCAAAAACTCGGAAAGGATGCAAAAGGGTTCTGAAGGTCGGGTGGACAGTCGTCCCATAAGCCTGCTCGCCGCAAGCTTGTTCCAAAGACTCCCTGGATATCTCAATTATGAACAAAAACAGATACAAGTGGTACGTCGTCGGGATGCTCTGGTGCATCGCGTTTTTCAACTACGCCGATCGCGAAGCGATCTTCTCGCTTTTCCCCCTCCTTCAGAAGGAAATGCACCTGACCACCATCCAGTTGGGCCTGTTGGGATCGGGTTTTGCCTGGGTGTATGGCCTGATGGCTCCTTTCGCGGGCAGCATTGTGGATCGCGTACGCCGCAGAACAGCCATCCTGGGCGGCCTGTTCACATGGAGCACCATCGCCATCCTGACGCCGCTCGCCCGCACCTTCCATCAGTTGTTCGGGTTCATGGCCATGGAAGGAATGGGAGAAACCTTCTATTATCCCGCCTCCATGTCCATGGTCAGCGATTATCACGGCAAAAAGACCCGCTCCCGCGCCATGGGCCTGCATCAGACGAGCGTTTATATGGGAACCATCGCGGGCGGATTTTTTGCAGGCCTGATCGGAGAGCGCTACGGCTGGCGGTGGTCGTTTATTGTTTTCGGAGCCATGGGAATCGTCGCTGGCTTAATCCTCTTGCGTTTGCTGCGCGAGCCCGAACGCGGCGCCGCCGACCTGGAAGACCAGGCGCCCGGAACTGAAGCTCATCTTCAGGGCCGGATCTCCATCAAGGAGTTCATCAAGATTATCTGGCGGACACCCAGCATGATTCTCCTGATGGGAGGCTTTGTGTGCGCCAATTTTGTTGCGGTCGTGCTGCTCTCCTGGATGCCCAAATTTCTCTATGACAAGTTTCACATGAGCCTGGCGATGGCGGGCTTGTCCGCCACCCTTTACGTCCAGGTGGCCAGCATGGTGGGATCGCCGCTTGGGGGCTGGCTTGCCGACGTGCTGAGAAGGAAAATGCCCGGCGGAAGAATGCTGGTCCAGGCCATTGCTCTGTTGTGCGGCGCGCCCTTCGTATTTATCTGCGGGGAAACAAGGTCTATTGGCTTGGTGGTGCTTGTCCTGACGGCATGGGGACTCTTCAAAGGCTTTTATGATTCAAACATCTTTGCTTCGCCCTTTGATGTGATTCCGCCCCAGGCCAGAGGTACTGCGGCCGGCTTTATGAACATGGTGGGATGGCTCGGCGGCGGGGGCGTCGCGCCCGTTGCCATCGGCATCCTCGCAGAACACTACACCCTGAGCACGGCGATTTCACTCACCTCGCTCGTTTATGTGGTGGGTGGAACTCTGCTTCTGATTTCCGCTTTGTTCTTTGCCCGGCGGGACGTTACCCGCATGGAAGCTCAACTCCAGATGGCAAAAAAGCCGGCGTGAAGATCCGTCAGCGTTAAGCTGCGCTTTCCGGAAAGCCAGCGGGCCCGGCGCTGGAAACGGGCGCCTGCCGCCATGCCCCATCGGCTGGATTAAACCGAACGATTGCCGGCGGGGTCATCCCTCGCACAATCGGACGCATTGCCAACCGCCGCTCAAGCCGTTGGCATTCCATCCGATTGCGTTTCCCTCTCCAAGCTTCAACTAAAAATAGAGTTTGCGGGCCGCAGTACGACGAACCCAAGGCTCGCCCAAACCGCAGGCTAGGTGATTCCCATCATCTTCTGCATCTCTTCGAGGGATAGGCCCTTGGTTTCCGGATAGAAGAAAAGGACGACAAAGAACTGGACCACCATCATGGCCGCAAAGAAGACAAACGGAAAACCGCCGGAGAATGCTGCAACCATCGGGAACACCCCGGAAATCAGGGCATTCATGGTCCAGTGGGTGAAGGTGCCCAGGCTCTGGCCTTTGGCCCGCACCTGGTTGGGAAAGACTTCGCTGATAAACACCCAGATGACCGCGCCTTGCGAGAATGCGAAGAAGGCAATGAAGCCGACGAGCATCCAGAGCAGCATATTCTGATGGTGTCCTGAGAAGAAGACGTAAGAAACGCCGGCCAGGCTGAACGCCATGCCCACCGACCCAATCAAGAGCAGCTTTTTGCGGCCGAGCTTGTCGATCACCGCCATGGCGATAACGGTAAAGACCAGGTTCGTCGCTCCGATCACCACGGCCTGCAAATCAGCGGAGACCCTGCTGAAACCGGCTTTTGCAAAAATATCGTTCAGATAGTAAATAATCGCATTGATGCCGGTGAACTGGTTGAACATGGCGATGGAGACAGCAAGAAAGATAGGCAGGTTGAACTTGCCGGAAAACAGTGGCTCCCCGCCGCGCTCCTGATGGATGGAAGCAACGATGTCCTGCAATTCTTTTTCATAATTCTCTTCGCCGGTCAGTCTCAGCACCTCGCGCGCTTCGTCCGGATGGTTCACCTTAACCAGCCAGCGCGGGCTTCGCGGAATCGTATAGAGCATCACAAGGAAGAATGCCGCAGGGATTGCCGAAACTCCCAGCATCCATCTCCACTCGCCCAAACCAAAGGACATCAACCCGATCAGGTAGTTTGAAAGATAAGCGACCAGGACGCCAAAAACGATGTTGAACTGGAAGATGCCCACCAACCGGCCTCGCCATTTGGCAGGAGCAATCTCCGCAATATACATGGGCCCCAGCACCGAAGAGCCGCCGACGCCCAAGCCTGCGATAAACCGGGCGACCATCAGCGGGTACCAGCCCCAGGCAAACGCGCAGCCTAGTGCGGAAACCAGATACAACACAGCCAGAACTCGCAAGCTGTTGCGGCGGCCGTAGCGGTCTCCCGGATAACCTGCGAACATGGCGCCCACAATCGTGCCCCAGAGCGCAATCGAAACCGTCAGCCCCAGCGACCCCGGCGTCAGATGAAATTGAGTGGTCAGGTCACTGGTGGTTCCGGCAATCACCGCCATGTCAAACCCGAACAGAATGCCGCCCAAGGCAGCCACCAGCGTACTCTTCAGCAGATATCCATTTAGCTTCATAGTGCCTCTTGAAAATCGAAGTTTGACCTGGCGGCCGCTAGCTCCCCGCCACTCCCCGCGTGCAAACCCATGACTCTAACACAAATATGCCGCCCCGAAGAGGATGTTTTGAAGAAAATTCGCACAAGCGGAAAGGCTGGGCCTGGCCCGCCCAACCCTGTGATTGGCTGGCGCCACAGGAATAAGTGCCCCTGCGAGCGCCCGGCGGCGGAAACCGTCAGAAGGCCTCCATAACAATACGTCTTCACAATGGCTAACTTGCCTCAATCGATGAGCGGGATAAGCCCGCCAGGGATCGCGCGCGGCAGTCAGTGCACAGGCTGTTGCTTTTGAGATCGATCAACTCCACCGTGTGGGATGCGGCCATGGCGCAACGATAATTGTCGCAGTGGGTCAATCCGAACGTGTGGCCAAGTTCGTGCACCGACTCCTTCACCAAGCGGGCCTGGAGCAATTCCTGGTCGGGCGGAAGCCCATAGAACTCCTGGCGCAGGCGGTGGGTGGAAACCACGGCGCAACTTCCGTCCAGTTGAGCCTCACCAAAAACAAAGGTCAAAATGGGAATGTACAAATCGAGGGGCGTAACCCCGAGCAGCCGGCCGGGGTTGGACGCAAGCTGTTCTTGCATTCGGCTGAGAATGTCGCTGGAGTAGTATTGCCGGCGTTCCGGGTGAAGCGAAGGCGCCGGGTCAAGCCCGCCCGCCACGATTTCACAAGGGACGCCAAACTCGGCCGTCAGGGCTGTGCCCAGCGAGCCCAGTGAAGAAAGGTCTGCTTTGCCGATGGGCAACAATTGAATCCGGCTCATGAGCTTTCAACAAGCGACTTTTTCCATCCATATTTCTTAAGCTTATTGTGGAGCGTCACGCGGTCGATCTCAAGAAGCTCCGCCGCCCGCGTCTGATTGCCGCCACAGATGTTGACCACCTCCAGGATGTGCGCCCGCTCGGCGTCTTCAAGCGACAGGCAAATCGCCCCGGAAGTTGGCAGTTTCATGGTAAAGTCGGCTTCCTGGAGTTCGGATCCGTGCGCCAGCACCATGGCGCGCTCCACGGCGTTTTCAAGCTCCCGCACGTTGCCCGGCCAGTCGTACTGCTGCAACAGTTCCATGGCGTCGCGGGTAATGCCCAAAACCTGCTTGTTCATCGAAGATGAAAACTTGCGGATAAAGTGGTTAACGAGCGGAGGAACATCCTCTTTGCGGGCGCGCAGCGGCGGCAGTTCAATCCGGAACACATTCAGGCGATAGTAGAGATCGGGCCGGAACAGGCCTTCCTCAATCATCTTTTCCAGCTGCTTGTTGGTCGCCGCCACGCAGCGGAAGTCGACGTGAAAGGGCTGGTTCCCGCCCACGCGGGTAATCTCGCGTTCCTGCAACACGCGCAGCAAGTCCGTCTGGGTCTTCAAGCTGATGTCGCCGATCTCGTCCAGAAACACGGTCCCGCCATCGGCCACTTCGAAACTTCCTTTTTTGCGGTACTGGGCGCCCGTAAAGGCGCCTTTCTCATGGCCGAACAGTTCGCTTTCCAGCAGGGTTTCCGCCAGCGCTCCGCAATGGATCACCACCATCCGATTGTAGCGGCGAGGGCTCGCGGCGTGGATCGCCCGGGCCACCAGTTCCTTTCCGGTGCCGCTCTCGCCCACAATCAAAACCGTTGCTTCCGTCGGGCCCACGGTTTCAATCGCGTCAAAAACGCGCTTCATCGCGGCGCTTTGGCCGATCAGATCCTGCGGCCGGTTCGTCTCCGCCACCGCCTCTCGCAAGCGGACGTTTTCACGCTCAGCCTGTTTGTGCGCGAGGGCATTGTGGACCGTGTGCGCGATCTCATCAGGGTCAAAAGGTTTGACCACGTAATCGTAGGCGCCATTCTTCAGCGCGGCAACGGCGGTTTCAACCGAGGCGTAGCCCGTCATAATGATCACAATCAAGTCCGGCTTGACTTCGCGAAAGCGGCCCTGGAGCTCGATGCCGTCTACGTCCGGCATCTTGATGTCCACCAGCGCGACGTCCCATTCCTGCCGAGCCAGCAGTGCCAGAGCCTCCCGGGCGCTATCCGCCGTGCCCACCTCGTAGCCTTCCTCGCGAAACCATTTCCCCAGCGAGTCCCGGACGATCAATTCGTCGTCCACAATCAGGACGTTTCCTTTTTTGTTCATCGTCGTTTCACCCATTGTTTGTAGCCGCGCTCTTCTTCTGTAGCGGCGGTCTATGACCGCCGGCCTTTCTTTAAGCAAAACCCGGCGCTCATAGAGCGCCGCTACAGCATTCAAACCCGCGGATCTAAAGATCCGCGCTACCGACTTCATGCGTGGGCACAACCGCCGCCGCTTGCAACGGCAGCGAGATGGTGAACAGTGTTCCCCGCCCCGGCTCGGACTTCACGTCGATGCGCCCCTGGTGCCGTTCAATGATGATCCGGCTGATCGCGAGGCCCAGTCCCAGCCCGTGGCTGCGCTCCTTGGTGGTAAAAAACGGCTCAAACATCTGGGACATCAGTTCCGCCGGAATCCCCGAGCCGTCATCCTGCACCTCAATCTGGACCTGCGGCGAATCAACTGCCATGCGGCTGCGCAAACTGAGATTACCACCTCGCGGCATCGCGTCAATAGCGTTCATGACCAGCGCCAGAATCACTTGTTCGATCTGCGCCGGGTCACAGCGGACGGGGGGCAGGTCCCGTTCAAGCTCCAGGTGCAGCTGGATATTTGAAAGCGCCAGCTGGTGCTGAACAAGCCGCACACACCGGTCAACCACGCCGTTCAGGTCCGCGGGCTCATAATTCATGGAAGTCGCGCGGGAAAAGTTCAGAAGGTTCTTGATGATCTCGCCGCAGCGCCGGCTTTCCGATTCAATCAAATCAAGATCGGCCAGCGTTTCCGCGTGCTTGTTGCCGTTCTCGCGCCCGAGCCGCTTCTTCAGCAATTTCGCGTAGGTGAGGATTCCCGCCAGAGGATTGTTGATTTCGTGCGCCACGATCGCCGCCAGCTTTCCAATAGAAGCCATTTTCTCCACTCGAAGCATCTGTTCATGGGCGCGATTTAATTCTTCTGTCTTCTGGTTGACCCTCACCTCCAAGGTTCGTCCCCAATCGATAATTTCCTTGCGGGCGTCGTCAAGCTGGCTGCTCATCGTATTGAAGGACCTGGCAAGGTCTGCAAGCTCATCGTGGTTCCGGACGTCAAGCTGATACCCAAGGTCCCCGGAGGCCAGGCGTTCCGTCCCGCCTTCGAGAACCTTTAAAGGCTTGTTGACCACCCGCCAGACAAACAGCACGCTGAGAGAAGAAATCGCGGCAATGGCGAGAAGCGTGTACGCCAGCATGCGGCGCGTCCCTTCCGCCACGCTCGAATCAGCGGCGGCGAGAGAAAGGTCCGTATCCAGAACGCCCAGGACTTTTACGCTTGCCGGGTGCGCATGGCAGGCGGCGTTCGAACATTCAGCGGAATTCTCAATCGGATTGATGATGCCGAGCACCCGGTGGCCGCCGGCAAGGCGGTACGTGCGAAAACGGTCCGGGCGGTTCAGATGGGTCAGCGGCTCAGCCTGGCTGTGGCAGCCGTAGCAGGCTTCCGCCTGCTTGTTGACGAAGGTGTCGATCTCGTCGGGGTCCGACGAGAAGCTGATGCGCCCTTGCTGATTAATGATGCGGATGCGCACCATGCCCGGCTCATTCGCCATCTCCCTGATGGTGTGGTAAAGTCCGTCGCGCTGATTGCGAAGCATGTAATAGGAGGCGCTTCGCTTGATGACATCACTGACGCGTCCGGCGCTCTCGAGCGTGCTCTTTTCAAGCTGCTGCCGCTGCAACCGGATGTTCAGATAGCCAAGCAGCCCAAAGACCACCGCCATCAAAGCGACGAGAAGAATCACCAGTTTGGCGCTGATGCTGTGGGCCACCCGCAACCAGCGCCTGGAGATCGCCGTTCTTGCGTCAGAGAGGCGCATGGGTCATCTCAGTTAAGGGGCGAGCCGGAGCTGAAGCCTCCTGCCCGGCGGCGGTTGGAAAGATGGGCAGATGCTTCGCGGCCAGCGCGAAGATCGCAAAGCCCGCTCCGATGATGCTCGCCGTCACGGCCATTTCCGTCCATTTAGGAATGTAGTGCACGCCCGCCGCGCCTTCCATTCCCGTAATGCTCACGTTGAGGCGGTTGGTGACAAAACCCAGAACCACCAGCACGGCGGAGAGGTAAAGTCCGCCGGCGGTTCGGCGGATGCGCGGATTGATCAGCAGCGCGATCGGCAGCAGCAACCCAATCACCACTTCCAGAAAGAACAGTTCGGTTTCGTAGCTTGAGTGCAGCAAGGCAGGCAGGACGCCCCGGCTGTAAAGGTCCTCGAACCGCAACACCGCGTACACTCCCAGCACCACCAGCAGCACCCGCCCGAGCGACTGGAGCAAAGGCAGTTCCAGTTGCTTCTGGAAAGCTTTCGAGCTCATCCAGGATTCAAAAATCACCATGGCCAGGCCCACGGCCACCGCCGAGATAAAGAAAAACACCGGCAGAAGAGGGCTGTACCACAGCGGGTTGAGCTTTTCGGGAACAATCAGGTAGAGGCTCCCGAGCGATGACTGATGCAGCGTGGAAAGCAGCACTCCGGCAATCACCAGCGGAATGGAGATGGCATGCAACACGCGTGTGGGGCCCGCAAACCGCAGCCGCTCAAAAACGATGGGCGCAATCTCAAGCGCCAGCACCGCGGTGTACAGCGTCACGCACCAGGCCACTTCAAACATCACCGAGTGGGGATTCCACATCACCAGCGGATGCCAGATGCGGTAAGGACGCCCCAGGTCGAACAGCAAGGCGACCACAACCAGCGAGTACCCGAGAAAAGCCGTGAGCACCGTGGGGCGAATGATGGGCTTGAACTTTTCCAAATTGAAGATGTAAACGGTGGCCGTCAGCAGGAATCCTCCCGCCGCCAGCATCACACCGCAGAGTACGTCAAACCCGATCCACAATCCCCAGGGAAAGGCGTCGCTCAAGTGGGTGGACGCGCCAAGGCCCTGCGTAAAGCGCAGCACTGTGGCGTAAAAACCAAGCAGCAGGATAATAGCCAGCAGCGTCTTCCAGAACGTCATCCTGGGGAGATGTATTTTCATTGCCGCCTCACTTCTTGTCCTTATTGGGCCTACCCTTGTCTGACTCTGCCGCTGCCACTTCCTCCCGCCGGTGCGTAATCCACCAGATCCCACCCAGAAACACGCCACCCAGCGCGACCAGGTCCGGAATCCGCGAAAGCACGCGGTAAGTCAGCACCGGAAGCGGCTGCTTGAGCATATCGACCTTGTACCCGAATTCCGCAAAAGGCACGCTTGAAAGCAACAGCACCGAAGTTCCGCCCACTTCGTTGAGGCCGTAAATGTGGTTCACGTACTGCTTCGGGTTCTTGGCGATGCGCTCCTTCGCCTCCGCAATCAACGCTTCCCGATCGCCGAACTTTGTGGCACCGGTTGGGCAAACTTCCGCGCAGGCCGCCTGCTTCCCTGCCGCGACGCGGTCAGCGCACATGTCGCATTTTCTGACCCGCGGCAGAAGCACGCCCCACTCGTATTTGGGAACGTCAAACGGACAGGCCATCATGCAGTATCGGCAACCGATGCACCGGTTCTGGTCATAGGTAACCGGACCTTCGGGGGTCTTGCGCAGCGCGGCCACCGGACAGACTGAAGCGCAAGTGGGGTCCTCGCAATTCATGCAGAGCCGCCGCATGAATTTGTCCCCTTTGGCAACGACTGCTGTGAGTTTGTGGGATGAAAGCTTCTCTTCCGCGGCCACTGCTTCTGTGTAAGGAAGCTTGTTTCGGTCGGCGCAAGCCTTCTCACACAGCTTGCAATCGATACAAAGAGTTGCATCGTACAGAATTGATTTCAGCATACGATCACTTCCGGCACGGGTCCGCCCGGTCCATTAGAAATAAGTTCTGTGCTGGGGTTTTGCGGCAAGACTCGCGCCTTAAACGCGGCGTGGACTCTGCTATCAAAAAATTCGTTGGCCTCCGGTGAGAATTACAACATCCCAGCGGAGCATTTCCTGAGAATTCCGATTGGGGCTTCCGGATGACCATGTCCTGACACCACCTTGGTATCGAGGTTCATCGGCCCGATGAAAAATGCATCAATCTGATTCTACGTTGCGCTATGAGGTAAAAAACAACAATGAGCCGCATCACTCGTGATTGTGACGCGGCTCACGATCGCTTTTGGGCTGGCTGTTATGTGAGGAAGAACTCAGCGGTAAGTTCCTTCCAAGCCTGACTGGACAGATGCTCCGTTAAGTCCTCGGTCGCCAAGCCTCCGTCCTGCGCCATGGCTCCGGCGGTTACAAGCATGCGAGCCCGCAGACGAGCAGTTGCTTCCTCCATCCACCGGCGGGCCAGCGCCCCACTCAGCAAATTGCGAAAGTTGGTTTTGGCATCAGGAGCGTGAACAGTTACAAGCCAACCTTCGCCGTAGGGATCGCGCCCCAGCAACTCAGGATCCTTCAGGACGGCTTCATTAATGTTCGTCACTTCACCTTCAATGGGCGAGACTAGGTCCGCTTTGCTGCCGTCCCTGAGAATCGTTACGAACTTCTGCCCTTGACGCACCCACTGTCCCCGCTTTGGCATCAGAACCTCGCTCATTTTGCCAATGAGACGTGCGCCGAAATCGTCCAGACCCACGCGCACAAAACTGGGGCTTTCTCCGAGCGCCCAAGTGTGGCCGGGATGGTAGCGAAGGTTGTTTCGAACCTCGAATCCCCCAACCACCACCGGCTGTAGCCGCGGAATAGAAGCGGCCTTTCCCTCGACGGCTCCCGCTCGTTGCACCGCCGGTTGTTTGCTCCGCAGGTAATCAATCAGCAAGAACACCGCGAATGTTGCTAAAACCAGTATGGCTGTCATCGAAGTTCTCCTTTCCAATCTCCTCGGTTCTTCCACAAGAACAAGGAGCAATACGCGTGCCAGATTGCGGCGAACATGTATATTCTGGATGCAATCCGGCTATCTCATTGAAACAATAGAACTAAGTCAAAGGAGGAAGAGCGACAGGTTAGCAAGGGTATTGTCTTTATCACCAGTCGAATACTGAACAATACAACACCCATGGAATGGCAAGGCCAGAACTTCCAGGACCATGTTGATGATAATAAAAGGCTAATTAGAAGATAGAGGCGCCGATGAAAATCTCATCACGGACTGTTGCCATTTTCAGCGGCTTTCAGGAAGCTCCTCCCCAGTAAGGAATGATTCCAGTCAAAGATCCGTCCGATAACCTTACCGGGGCCGTCATCGTTAATCAATCTCACGCCTGTCGTCGGCGAAAGAACCCTTTTTCGATTTCGACGGCCAGGAAGATGACCGCACTCAGTCCCACCGTTAGACCAAAGTCCGCGGCCGACAACGCCCGGGTCTGAAAAACCCTTTCAAGAAACGGAACATACACCAGGACAAGTTGAAGAATAACCGTAAGCGACACGGCCCCCAGCAAAGCTTTGTTTGAAAGCAGGCCCATTTGAAACAACGATTGGCGCTCTGAGCGGATCCCCAGAACATTTGCCATCTGCGACAGGGTCAGTGTGGTAAACACCATCGTCTGCCATTCAGGATTGCCCGCCCGCCAGTAAACGTAGCCGACACCCAGCGAAAGCAGTCCCATCAGGAGTCCCACCCAAATGATGTGGCGGCCCATGCCTCGTGCGAAAAGGCTCTCATGAGGAGCGCGCGGAGGGCGGCGCATCGTGTCGGATTCGGCGGGTTCCACGCCCAGAGCCAAGGCGGGAAGGCCGTCCGTCACCAGGTTCATCCACAAGATTTGCAGCGGCAGCAAGGGCAGCGGCATTCCGAAAAACGGGGCCGCGAGCATCACCCAGATCTCTCCCGAATTGGTCGCCAGCATATACTTGACGAATTTGCGGATGTTGTCATAGATCACCCTGCCTTCTTCAACGGCGGCGACGATGCTGGCGAAGTTGTCATCCAGCAGAACCATGTCCGCGGATTCTTTGGCGACGTCGGTTCCGGTAACACCCATGGCCACGCCGATATCCGCCCTCTTCAGCGCCGGCGCGTCGTTCACGCCATCACCGGTCATTGCCACAACCTGCCCCCGCCGGTGAAGGCCTTCGATAATTCTGAGCTTGTGTTCCGGAGAGACTCGCGCGTAAATCGAAACCGTCTCGGTCGCAAGTTCCAGCTCATCATTTGAAAGGCGGCTAAGCTCGGGGCCGGCCAGAACTGAGTTGTCGCCTGCGATTCCAACCTGGCGGGCAATGGATCGCGCCGTCAAAGGGTGGTCGCCGGTGATCATCACCGGCCGGATTCCCGCCGCTTTGCAGGTGGCCACGGCGGATGCGGCCTCGGGCCGGGCGGGATCGATCATTCCAATGATTCCGACAAATGTTAATTCCTGCTCCAGGGTTTCGTCCCTCTCTTCAGACGGAAGCGATTCCAGAAGTCGAAACGCCACGCCCAGCACCCGCATCCCGTCGGCTGCAAGCTTGTCCTGCGCAACGGAGATTCGATCACGCCACGCCTGATCCAAAGTCTCGCTACTGCCCTGAACCCAAACGGACCTCGATAAGTCGAGCAGTCCGTCGACAGCCCCCTTTGTAATGACAAGGTAAGGCGAGGAGGTTCCCTCACCTGCGGCTCGGACTCCAGCGGGGAGCACGCTGCGATCGGCAGGCATGCGGTGGACCGTGGTCATCCGCTTGCGTTCGGACGCAAAGGGAACCTCGGCCACGCGGGGCAAAAGCCGATCCAAGTCAGGCTTGGCCAGGCCCGACTCCGCCGCGGCCACCACCAGCGCGATCTCCGTGGGATCGCCTAGCGGCGTAGAGGAGTTCGCTCCGCCGGCGGTGAGGTGAACCACGGCGTCGTTACACAACGCTCCGCCCGCCAGCATGAGCTGGAATCCGGACTGCTCAGCTTCAGGAAGCGCGTTGATCTTGAACTCGCCCTCTGACAACTCTATCTTGCCGTCGGGAAGCTGGAGAATGGTGGCCGTCATGCGGTTTTCAGTCAGCGTGCCTGTTTTGTCAGAACAGATCACCGTAACGGAGCCCAGGGTTTCAACAGCCGAAAGTTTGCGAATCAGCACCCGCCGCCGCAACATCC